>Ga0307375_10004400_pt1 | contig 13456 bp, 29 predicted proteins | sample TR1MG_FD_202531 | JGI IMG/M metagenome (GOLD analysis project Ga0307375, IMG submission 202531) | Soil microbial communities from Risofladan, Vaasa, Finland - TR-1 | ecosystem: Environmental > Terrestrial > Soil > Coastal area > Acid sulfate soil | place: Finland: Risofladan, Vaasa | collected...
TCTTTATAACTAGGCATTACTCCAGTATCTCCTCTAACTTTTTTATATTCAGATTTGACTATATGCCAATTAAGATCAAGATCATTAAATACATCCCAAATACATTGTGGGCCATTCCATCCTGAATCTTTATATAATTTGTTATATGTACATTTTTTTGTTTCTTTATATAAAAGAGTCTTGAGTTTTTGTTTCGATAATCCATCTACTCCTAGTCCAGTTTTGCCACTTTCTTTAAGTATTTTAATTTTATTTTCAGGTTTGAAAAAATCTATCATTTTAATATCTCTTTCGTATTTTTCTTTATCAAACCTTACTGTTATATATTTATCAAAACCTAAACCCGAACCCACGTTTGTTATGACTAATTTCTTGCCATTATACACAATTTTATCTCCAGCTTTTGGATTACCATAATTTTCTTTTAAATAATTTTTAAGTCTCATTTATTTCTCCTTTTTTTATGGGCCACCACCACATAGTGCTGATGGATCTTGAATGAAGATAAAGAATTCAATTGGAGGAGATTGAAATGTATCATCTTTGACTCTTATGAATATAGGTTGTGGCCCTTCCTCCCCACAACCATAATCAACATATGCTTCTTCTGGATTAGAATGTTCTGACCAACTACCACCATCTTTACTTATTCCATATATTACTTGAGTTCCATTCCCTCCTTGAACGGCTCTAATAATATCAAGAGCGGTAACTCTAGCTATAACACCTTCTACTCCTGCATCTATGAAACTTATAGCTGTCGATGTACCTGTACAAGAAATTCTATTTTCCACTCCTCCATCCCATCTGCTTTGAGTTATTAATAATTTTTCTACTCTTTCATTTTTAAGTCTTTCTCTATAACTTCCAAGAGGAGGACTAGATGAATCAGAAACGGGTGATAAATCTTCTGATGATAATTGAGTTAATTGAGTTAATTCGTTTATTTCTTTATCCATTTATTTCTCCTTTTTATGGGCCACCACCACCACCACCACATAGATTTGATGGATCTTGAGCTACTACATATGTATTTATTGTATTAGATATATATGAACTATCTTGAACCCTTACAAATACTAGTATGAATCCAGTAATATCAATATCCAAGCCTGTCTCTGAACAATTATAATCAACATATGCTAATGTTGGGTCTATATTATCTACCCAAATAATACCATCTTTACTCATTCCGTATGTTATTTGAGTTCCATCTCCTCCTTTGATTAGTTTAATAATGTCAAGAGCAGTAACTCTAACTATAATACCCTCTACTCCTGCATCTATGGCACTCATAAATGTTGAAAAGAATGTTAAAACATTTATTCCTGCATATCCACCAGCGGAAGGAGGTACAGAGTATGGATTGATTTGAGGTATTAAAATTTTCTCTGCCTTTTCTTTTCTAGTGTCAGATAAACTCAAATCAAAAACAGGTAGTAAGTCATCTGCTTCTAATTGATCTATTTGAGTTAAAAATCTAGTTTCTTTATTAGCCATTATTATTCTCCTATATTTTAAGGCCCACCGCAAGGATAACCATTTGGATTAAGTACTACCATAAATATTTCCAGTACGTTTGATGTATATGTACTATCTTTAACTCTTACATATAATGTAGTAGTACCCTCCGATAAATCTGCTCCACAAACATATGTAATAGATGCATCTTTTGGACTACCACTACTTATCCAAAGAATATTATCTTTACTAATTTCATATATTATTCCAGTTCCATCTCCACCATGAATAGTTCTAATAACTTCAAGAGCGGTAACTTTAATACGATATGTTAAATCTCTGTCACTTTCTATAGCTTTATATAATGGCATACATGTTAAAGTAATTCCTGCATATCCAGAGTATGGATTGATTTGAGGTATTATAATTCTTTGTGCTTGTATTTTTTTTGTTTTTTCTATTCCTGCTTCTGATGAGTCATAAACTGGTAGTAAATCATTGTTAGCTAATCCACCATCCCGTTCTCCTGCATCTATTTGATCTAATTCATTAATTTTTTTATTAGCCATATTCTCCCCTCTAAGGTATTGGTGGTATTACTTGATCAAATTCTATTTCAATATATGGTCTTTGCCCATCATCAAAGAGTTTTGATCCGAAAAAGTTCATCCCATTAGAGCCACTCTCTTCATTGTCTGCAACTAATATCCAACCATAATTATCATAATTATCTATCAATGATTTTACATCTTGAGTTATGTCAAATTTATACCATACACTATCTCCAGATATATTAACTGTATCCGTAGCCGTACCTTCTCTATCGGCACGAATTCCATTACATCCAGCAACTTCCCAATTACTAAGGTAATGTCTAGAAGCAAGCCAAGTTGGATCTCCTGTCAATGCTACTCTTGCTTCTATTGCTTCATGCCATTCAGCGTTTACTTTATAAAGACTATAACCTACAAAAAAATTTCCCCCTGCAAAGCACCATAGTTTCATTTTTGCTGAAATTATATCTCCAGGCCCACCTATTTGTGGATTGACTTTGGCAATATCAATTTTTATTAGAGTTCTATATATAAGATCTCCTACACCAGAATCATCTCCTGCTATTATTTCATATTGCTCACCAAAAGTAATATTTGGATCAGCTTTAACAATAAAAGTACTTTCTGTTACTCCATTCCAATCATTTATGGAATTCTCTCCAAATGTCTGTGTAACATTGATTGTAGAGGAATGGGAACTTGAACTTGAACTTGTTGAAGTAGAAGATGAAGAAGTAGAAGAAGACGATGATGAAAGTCCTAATAACAATATATCTCCATCTGAATTTATTTTAAGTCTTGATGTAATTGCAAGTGCTGGTATTCCAGAACTTGATGAAGAAAATGAAACTGATGAAGATGAAATACTGGACGAACTGCTAGATGACGATAGTGAAGAAGAAGATGACGATGAAGAAGAGCTTTCTATTTTATTCCTTGATAGAATCCAATCAAACTTATAATTAGCAGTATCCATTGGAGAATCACAAATAATAGTAAATCCAGTAGTAATCCTTTCTTTAATGTAAAAAAAATGAAACTGAGGAAATGCGTCTATTTCATTCGCAAAATTCCCAACTACAGTATAATTAGTGTCTGGTTGTGGAATGTCAAAAACAAATATATTTGTATCGGATGAGTCACTTAAAGATTCCCTTCCATTAATAACATCTATGTCAATTACAGAATCAGTATAGTCATTTGCTTGCTGTAAAGCGTTTGCACTAGCCGCTTCTGTCTCTGTTCTTAGAGAAACGATCTCTGTATCAGTATAGTAATTTGCTTGCTGTAAAGCGTTTGCACTAGCCGCTTCTGTCTCTGTTCTAAAAGTATATAAATCATTTATTATATTACTGTAATATTCTAAAGGTAAATGATAGTATTCTGTGGGTGATACCCCACCTTGAATATTTTCTAATTCATTATGATCATTTGGAGCAGGATTAATTACTTTTAATAAACTTACTTTTCTTGACTTCCATACTCCATTAAATTTTTGTGATATTTCGAATAATTCTCCTCCGCTCAAAGGAGTTGAAGCAGACGGTAACTGATCTATTCTTTTAAGATTTTTTGGCATTATTTTCTCCTAACTTTTTATCTTTAGTAGTATATTACAGTCTTGAGTTTTCGACTGATATCTAAATGGAACTGAAAAGCTACTACTGCTTGCACTTTGAGAGCTTGACGATGAAGATGAAGCTATAATTCTTATATCACCATCTCCAGTTTCTCTGATATATATATTATCTTCTGTAACTCTAAATTGAGCGGAAGCAGAAGAACTAGAACTACTGCTACTTGGTTGACAAACTTCATAGTGAAGTATCTCTGTATCATTATAATAATGTAGACATTCTTTTAACATTCTTCCACCAGCAATTCAGTACAATGGTAATTAATATCTCCGTCTTTTCTTATTTCCCATATAAGATCATATTCAGCGGCACTAGCAGTAATTGTTTCCGTAATTCTGGCAGATATTTTATTCCCATTGATTGTTGCTGGAGTACTCGGAATTATAACATTTTGTTTTAATGATCCCCTCACTTCATAATTTGCCGCACTAGGAGCATATAATTCTCCATTGTCTCTAGTTATATTTATTCTTAACCATCGTTTATCGTTTAGAGTAAGCTCTTGATATGTTCTATCCATAATTATAATCCATGTTGTCTTGGTGTGTCTTTATGAGTCCAATATCTAGGACTTACAAATCTCTTTTCAGAAAGTACTTTCTTTTTCTTCTTTGCTTTTTTACCTGATCTAAATTTAGATCTTATTGCAGTAATTGTTTTCTTACTAAAATCTTTCATCCATGTACTGACTATAACCTTTTCAGCATCTTCAAATGGAATTTCTTTTGGGCTAACTATATAAGTGCCAGGACTGTAAAAATATCTTCGTACTGCAATTTTTAGCCAAGGATATTTTCTTTTTACATCATCCCAAACAAATTTCATATCTCCCCTTCTAGCTTCTCTAGCTCGTAAGTAAGTCTCCATAAATCTTCTTCTTACTTTTCTTGGAATATATGAAAAATTAATTGCTTGAAAAAATCTCCATTCTCTGCCAGTATTTGGATGTGTTCCAGAGTAAGCATACATAAAAATTATATGAGGTTTTGGATCATTTTCCCAACCCTTATATTTAAACGTGTAAAAATAACCAGACTTCCATATAAGCCCTTCAAATCTCTTTGTTGTTTGTTGTCTTAAAGTCATTTAACATTTTCCTTTACGTATATTGTTTTACATGTTGTTTTAAAAGCTTAGACCAATTTTTATTAAGCCCTTCGGATTTTATGACCATTTCAACAGCTTTTTTAAGTACTTTTTTTGAGTTTTCTCCTGATGTTAATTCTTTTATATTTTTTATCTGTTGATTGACTTTAGAGAAGAGCATACCTAACTCTGATTGTATAGCTGGTGAACTCCCTCCTCCACCATCAGAGCTTTTCATAAAAAAATTTAAGATTTCATCTATTCTTACTACGATGTCTTTTTCCATTATTTTACCGTATATTTTTTTTGTCTTTCCCAAGAAAATAATTCTCCATATTCTGGTGTAGCAGTAAATAACTCATTGGAAAATTGTTTAAGTTTAAGCATAAGATATTCATGACTTGATTTTACATGATCTATCATAGAAGTTCCACCTACAGCATTGTCCATAGATTGATATTCTTTTAAAGTATCATCTAAAATTTTTTTAATCATTTTATGATTTTTCTGCCATTTAGAATAAGAAGATTTTGGATCTAATTTTTCATTTAAAACTGTTTTCTCATATGCTTCCATTATAGCGTCTTGTGCTTTATCGTCTATCATCTGATCTCCTCTACAAAATTCTGTATTACTACATACAAATACTTTTACGTTTTTATACAAAATTCCAAATATCACCTTCGGAAGATTTGAAGAGATCCATTTGATCAGGATCATCAATAAAATGTTCCTTCTCTGCTCTTGCTCCAGCAAATTGTCCTTCTGCATTTGTTCCGAAAATTTCTATTCCTTCTTCCGAAAAGTTTATATTTACCCGATCCCCAGGTCTATAGTTCTCCCACCACTTCATAAACTGTACAGGTCTATGTCCTCTGTACTTGGAAGTATTCATAGGAAATTTAGCCGCAAAATCAGTTTCACTTATAAATTTATCTAGCTTATCTAATACTGTCATTACTCCTCCTATATTCCTTACCCTCTTTTATCTCTAAATAATTGTTTTTCAGTAAGGATCTTAAATATGTATCCCATTTTTTTACAATATTCTTCTGCCGCTTTAAACTTAGCCATATTAACATTGTATGTGTGTTCCATTATCTGTAGAGTTCTCTTACTCTTCTTAGTATTTCGTGGAGGATGTTTCAAATCCTTTTCAGGTTTTATTTCTATTATGAATCTCTTCTTCCCATCACCAGTATTCATGCATACGTAGTAATCAGGAAAATACCTCCTCTTCCTTTGTGCTTGATAAGGATCAACGTATCTTATACAATGTCCTTCACTTGACCATTCTAAAACGGCTTTATTAACATCTAACCATTGGCAATATCTATACTCCCATGAACTTCTACAAACTATCGGATATCTACCAACATATTTTTCTATGTTATTAGGTATAAATGTTTTTTCATTCTTTCTTAACTTGTGATTTTTTAAACTCATACATTTTATTTCATCATTGCTTTAAGCTCTTTTTTAATTTCTTTAGCTTTCGGCCCTTTCCATGAACTGGCATTAGATAAGAAGTAAAGTACTACACTTCTGGCAGAATCATACATATAGTCATCGTCAATGGAGTTCAATGATGACATTGCATCCAGATATGGTTTAGCCGCAAAGTTTACTTTTTTCCAATCTTGATATATTTCTCTAGCTATTGTGCTTAAAGGTCTTAATTGTTTTCCCTCTGTTAGATATTTGTTTACTAAGTCCATTATTATCTCCACTTATCTTTTTTTATCCATCCTAGAATTTTCTAACTCTTTTACCAGTTGATACACCACCCTTCCTTCTCTTCTCATCCCTCTCCTTTTGCTTCTTTGCCCTATCAGCAGGAGACATACGATATCCTGTTACTGCTTTAGTAGGTCTTTGTTGCTCTCTTTTCTTTTGCATTTCTTTTCTATGTCTAAGTTGTTCTGTGAAACTTCTTCACCTAAGTATTTTTCTATTAAGTCCATAATTTTCTCCTTAGATAAATTTCCTGATTCTCTTACCTGTAGCTGTCTTACCTGATTTAGCTTTACGTTCTTTTATTCTCTTATATTTTTTGAATTTAGCAGTTCTACGAAAACGCTTTGCTTTCATTTTAAGTTTGGCTTTCTTTTTTCGATATTCTCTTTTACGTTTACGTTTTTCGGATGGATCAATTTTAACTCTCTTTGCCGCCATTCCTTCATCAACGTCTTCTGGAGCGATATCTTCTATAATTTCTAAAACTTCTAATTGTTTATCTTCTGGAAGATCATCTAAATTAGTAATAAATTCAAACATTCTATCCATTATATCAGAATCATCAAAAAGATCTTCATCTTCTTCTGAATCAAAAATATCTTCGTCTTCTTCTTTTAGATATTTTTCTATTCTATCTTGTATACTCATAGTTCACTCCTTTAAAACCATACCTTTACTTTAAATATATTTTTTTCTTCATCATCTTCCGCTTTGATATTCATATAAGAAGATTGTAATACTTTAGTAAATTTTCTATAGCTATCCATGTCTTTAAAATTCCATGTAGCCCAAGGTTTTCCTTTTTCACTTTCGGCTTTCTTATCTAAAGAACCAGAGAATTTTTTAGCTAACTGATTTACTTTCTCCCATGAGAGTTTACCTTCACCTAAATACTTTTCAACTAGATTCATAATTCCTCCTAGTCAGTTTCTTTCTTAGCTTTCCAGCCTTTATCTACTTCATCATAGAATTTTTTCTTATCCTTATCTGGAATTTTATCAGGCTCATCAACTCCGTATTTCTTCAACATCTTTTTGAAGTACTCTTTATATGTGCTACTCTTTTCGTCTTCTTCTGTAACGTATAAAAATTTAAGTTCCTTGCCTTTGATATTTTTTTGATACTTTTCTTCCATATTTCCAAGAAAATTATCTATTTTGTCTACTACTATATTACCCATGATTCCTCCTATACGTGATATCTTTTTCTACCCTTACCCATTGGGGTTCTTTCTGGTTGTCTCTTTTTATGTTTTTTTCTCTTGTCACCTTCTGCTGATCTTTCTAATCTTTCTTTACTAGATTTCTTTGTATGCTTACCTCCCATACGATAATGCTTTCTTTCATATGACTTTTTAGTAGCATCTGTTTTTCCAGCCATTCGTGCTTCTATAAAAATATTTATCTTATCTACTATATCCATTTTACCAACCACTTGAAAAATATTTTCTAACTATCTTTCTACCTTCTTTTTGCCTTATTACTCCATCCATAAATTTTTTGCGTTCTGATTTTACCATTTTAGATACTTGCCCTACTGGATTACCAGTTTCTTTTGCAATATGTAAAATCATTTCAGCGTCCGTAGAATTTTCATCATTTGACATTTGATCCATCATAAAGTCTATAGCTTTATCTGTTTTTTTAACTTCATCCAATGCTTCTCTGATATTATTATTTTTTATTCCTTTTTTCTTTGTTTCGAAAGTCAATGCTTCTTTAATTCCCTTTGGTGGTAGTCCTTCTTCTGGTGGTGGTGTAGATCCGTCTTCTGGAGGAGGAGGAGCGTCATCTTCTGGATCTCTATGCCTTGCATTGATATCTCTTACTCTGCTCATAGGTTTTTCTTTTGGTAAACCCATTCCTTTTCTATCTACAGCATTGACAATAGCTCTAAGAGCGGCTATAAACTCACTATATTCCTTGCTCATGTCACCTAATAATGCAAATGCTTTCTTTACAAAAATAGGATTGTCTTTTACTGCATTAATTTTACCTTCTAACTTTTGAATAAACTCTTCTATTCTATCATCTAAAGCGTGAAGCTCTGGAAGCATTTTAGGTTTTTCTTTCTTTTCTTTTTTAGCTTCACTTAAAACTTCTTTTAATTTGTCACTCATAACTTCCTTCTCCTTTAAGCATACCAGCTTTGATACTTTGGCTTTCCATCCCATTTACTAGTCCATCCATATTTAGATGGTAGATATACTTCACCTCTATTAACGCCCACTCGTTTAGCCACCGCTGGCCCTGTGAATTTACCCTTTACAGGGCTTGACTCACCGCTCATAAATCCAGTTTCTTTAATCTTTCCTGCAATCGGTCTTACCTTTACTGATTTTCCACTTTTAGTTAATGCTGTAACCTGATACCAGTCTATGTTAGTCTGATCATATCCCCATGAGTTATAAAAAATATCTCCAACTTTGACTAGTTGTTCTTCCTCTTTCTTTAAAGCCTTTCCTACTGGAGTACCTTCTTCTCCTCTTGTTGTAGTAAAGCCAGTAAAATCCTTTGGAACTTTACCTCTTTTTTTCAAAAGTTCTATATCAGCTTTGCTTATCTCTACTAAGTATTTATCTACTAAATCACTCATATTAATCCCCCATCAATAAGTTTTTCAATTTCTTGTCTTATATCTTCATCTAGTAATCGTAAAATCCCATCCTTATTGTTCGTCTTTTTAATCAATTCAATCACTTCTTTGATGTCAGAAGACATATGTAGGGATTGCTCTATACGTTCTTTCTTGGTTTGAATATCCAAGTAGTTATCTATTCTACTGATTAGTTCTTCCATATCACTAATATTTATATTTTTTTATATATATTTTTCCATTTCAATTATATATTTTTTTATAAATAACTATTAGAATACATTTTCTAAATAAGAGGATTGGATTTTTTATGAGCGAAGGAGATTTAACTAAAAATGATTTAAAGATTTATATGCAGAGTTATGAAAACATGATTCTCCTGCATAAGACTGTTTTAGATCAACAAACTGGTATGACTCAACTGCTTTCAGATATTGTACAAAATCAAAATAAAATATCCGATAAACAAATGACAACATGTACAGCAATACAAGGAATAACTACAAAATTAGATGATTGTTCTTCTAAACTTACGGATGCTGGTATCAAACTTGATACTTCAACCGTTAAACTTTCGGAGAATTTGAATACTCATGATAAAGAATCAATAAAAGAGCATAGTAAAATAAAAAATAGATTATATATCGCATATGGTTTGTCTGGAACTATAATCATAGGGCTGATTGGTTTGATATGGAAATTTGCAGATATATTCTTTCATTTAGGAGGTAAATAATATGTCAATGTCAATAACAGAAAGTAAAATAATTGAACAAATAATTGAACAACCAGACACATTCGAAGATAACTCATCAGAAGCAGATAGATTAAGAAAGGCTATTTGGGATATGATGAATTTTGCTAATATGTATGTATTAGTATTAGACGAAAATATGAATATTAAATTTGCAAATTATAGCTTATATAGAGATTTAGGATTTACTAGACATAATAATATTATAGGAAAATGTTGGTTGGATTTTATAAGAAAAGAAGATAGTAATACTATATCTTCTATTCATAATGCGATATCAAAGAATTCGGATATTTCCAAAAGATTTAATGAATATACTAATGATGTAATAACTTCTACTAATAGTGTTATTTCTGTAAAGTGGTTTAATGCTCATATTAATCATACATACAATTGGTCTTTTAGTATAGGAATACAAACAGAGAAGCCAGTTATGATTACAGCGGAATCAGTTAGAACATATTACAAACAAATACTGGAAAATGATAGAACTATGATTTTATCCTTGAGGAATTCTATTCTTGAGGATAACAAAGAGAATTCATGTAAACCAGAATTTAAGGAATAAGGGAATGAAAACTGTATATTTGTTAAGGACAAGTACTAGTGATCAAGGTACAGAGGGAATGTTAATTACAGATGGTTTTATGTGTAAGACATTAGAATTACCTTGGAGGGAGAATAAGCAAAGTATATCATGTATACCTTCTGGAGAATACAATGTAGTTATTCGAAAATCTCCGAAGTATGGATCTGTATATTGGGTAACAAAGGTTCCTAATAGAAGTTATATCCTTATTCATGCTGGTAATTGGGCTGGTGATACAAAGAAGGGATTTAAAACGCATGTAAATGGATGTATTTTACTAGGCAAGGATCATGGATTCCTTTCTGATCAAAGAGCAATATTAAATTCAAGGGTAACGGTAAGAAAATTTAGAAATTTTATGGTAGATACCCCATTCCTATTAAAAGTTTTGGGAGGAGATGGTGAGTAAAAGGAGGAAATTGTTATGATTTTAGAAACTATATTAGGTGGATTAACAGGTTTAATTGGAAATGTTGTAGGAGGAATATTTAAATATAAAGAAGCCAAGTTAAAAATGGAATCTTTAAAACTTCAAAATGATCATGAAATTGCTATGGTAGTTGCTGAAACCAATGCTATGATTGAAGAAGCAAAAGCGAATATTAAAATTACTCAAGCTCAAGTGGAAGGTGCTATAGATTTAAAAGATGCCGATGCATATATGCAAAGTCTCAAAGAAGGAAACAAAACGCTATTCAGTAACAAATGGATTGATAATCTCTTAAACATTGATGGATATATGTTTACATGGAGTAGTAAAGAAAAGAAACTACCAGATGGAACTATAGTTCCTGAAAAGGAACGCAAGTTTCTTTCTTGGAAATTATTTACAGTTCCAATTGCTAGTATAATTTCATTTCTATTTGGGTTTACTGATTTTATTAGAGGGATGATTAGACCTACATTAACTGTATATTTATGTGGTGTAACTACGTGGGTTACACTTATGGCATGGGAAATTATGCAATCTAGTGGAACAGCAATTACTGCTACTCAAGCAATGACTATATTTCAAGATACTACTTCTATTGTAGTATATCTAACTGTCTCTTGTGTAACATGGTGGTTTGGCGATAGACGCATGGCAAAGAGCATTATGGAATTGAAGGGAGCAGATAGAACTAAAATGGATGATCAAATTATAATTTAAGGGCATGGAACGAGATGAGATTTAAAGAATACTTAGAAGATTTTGAAGATCTGGATATCATTGACATAGATCTTGACGAAAAAACAGTTGATGCTGGTGCTGGAGGTAAGAAGTTCGAAACGGTTATGATTAAAGCCTTACAAGCCGCTGGTTTAAATCTGGATATCAATAACTATGCTGGTAAAGTTTGGGATATAAAACCAAAAGGTAGTGGATGGAACAAACATCTATCTGGTAATGAGATCAATATAAAACAATCCAGAACTAAATGGATGTTTGGAAGTTCCGAACTTTATAACATGTTGCCTTGGGATGGGTTCAAAGGAAAATTTGATGTTGAAAAGGCGGCAAAAAAAGTCAAAAACTTTTTGAAGAAAAGAGGTATAGATAAAGTAATATATTTAAAACCAGCTTCTCCAGAAACTCAAGACAAGATAAGAAATGTTGCTGATAATGAAGATCCAAAGAAAGCAAAAGAAGTATTATCTACAAAAGATTTCTATGCTGAAAAGTTAGAAGGTGGATTTGCAGTAAGAGTTTTGACTGATCCTAGAGATGCAAAAGAAGGAGGAAGAGTTAGCTCAATTGCAATTGATTCAGGTGGAAAGGTCTTTATGAGATCCGAAAAGCCACGTAAAATATCTGGTGCTACTATGGTAACTTTTAGAACTCCTACAGTAACTCCAGGAAAAGGACAAAAAAGGAGTATCGTATGAGACTAGAAGAATTTTTAAATGAAGATGCTATATCGAAAGCTTTAAATTTACCAGAACCAGAAGTAGGAGGAAATGAAGCTCCAGAAAAAGTAAAACGATATCTGGAAATGATAAAAAAAGCAATAGAAGCAATGAAGAGTAAAAAAGAGAATGATGCTAATGACGCTATTGTAGCTGATCTACGAGATAAAAAAGAAAAGTGGAATAATGTAAATAAAGAAGAAGAACCAGTTCAAACAAAAACAGAAATTCCACCCGAACAATCTCAGGATGATGATCCTGATGTAGCTAATCCTCCTCCAGAAGAGAAAGAACCTCCTAAGAAAGAAGAACCACCACCAGAGGAAGAAGATCCAGATAAAAAAAAGAATGATAAGAAGAAAAAGAAAAATCCATTTAAGAAAGAAGATATAGATTTAATGACTCCGTTTGAGAAACGATTGAGAGGGATAAATGAATGAGCTATTAGAGAAGATAGATAATAAACTGAATGAAGAAAAGCTGGTAGATGCTATTTATAAAGCTTTGAGTAAAGTGAAAGAGTTTAAAAATTTGTCAATGGATAGACAAGGAGAAATTTCTATAAAAGTTAAAAAACTAATTGAGGGGTAAATAATGTATGAGTATGGTTGTAAGAAATGTAAAAAGAAGTATGAACATTTTTTGAAGCTATATCATGCATGTTCATGTGGAGGGGAATTAAAATATATTTATAAACCCATCAAAGGGATAGAAAAATTGGAAGATAGAAAAACTTTCAATAGCCGTATACCTCAATCTACAGAATTTATTCCAGTCAGACAATTCGGAGGATATGGAAAAGTTTTACACTATAGAAGAAAAAATAAACTGACAAAATTATGAAATTTAAAAATTATTTAACTATAGAAGAAGCTATTTATGAAGCATGTAATAGATTTTATCAAGGCAAACCACTAGAGAAAGGTGGAACATCAATTGCTGGAAATGTGGCTCCTCCAGTTCGTGAGTTATTCAAGAAGGGATTGATACAAGCTGGAGATACAGTTTTAGATTATGGTGCTGGTAAGTATGGAAGAAATGCTGATTGGTTACGTGAGCAAGGTTGTAGAGTATATGCCTATGATCCTTTTCATGGTGGTCAAGATGGTTGGGAAGGAGTAAGTAATAAAAAACCTATCATGAATTTCTATCAGAA
>Ga0307375_10004401_pt1 | contig 13456 bp, 12 predicted proteins | sample TR1MG_FD_202531 | JGI IMG/M metagenome (GOLD analysis project Ga0307375, IMG submission 202531) | Soil microbial communities from Risofladan, Vaasa, Finland - TR-1 | ecosystem: Environmental > Terrestrial > Soil > Coastal area > Acid sulfate soil | place: Finland: Risofladan, Vaasa | collected...
GTGCTTGCCACCGCCGGAGTTTCCAAAGCGGACACGCTCAATTACACCTTAACCGTGGATGGATGCTCGGGAGGATGCGGTGCTTCTCCGTACGGCACCATCACGCTGACCGATGACGGCAGCGGCAACGTCAATGTGACGGAGCAGTTGGCCTCAAATTACTACTTCGTCAACACCGGCGCCGGCAATCCTTTGGAGTTCAACCTGTCTTCCGCCGGCACCGCCACCAATGTTCAGAGTTCCACTTACTTCCAGGCGGGTGGCGCAGCCACGGCATCAACGTTCGGAAGCTTCACGAACTCGATTGAGTGCAAGACAGCGTGCGGCCATGGCGGCAGCAACTCCTTCAACATTCCGCAATCGCTTACCTTCACAGTTGATGGCGTGAACGTATACGACTTCATTGCGAATAGTGATAAGTATTTCTTCGCAGCGGACGTCGGCGAGGCGGGCTACAACAGCACCGGCAAGTGGACGATCGTCGCCACGGGCAACGTTGGTGCATTGGGCACAACGCCGCCGGTGGTTCCTGAGCCGCCAACGCTGTTGCTGCTGGGAACCGGACTAGCGGTCCTGGCAGGCATGATGAAGCTCAAAGCGATCGCGTAAGCGAGCGCCCGGGCAAACCCTGAGACCCAACCCGCATGCGAACCTGCACGAGCGGTTGGGCCTCGATTCATTGACTTTTTCTGATTGTGTTCAAGTCTGCGGCAAGAGCCGCGAGATTTGCCTGTTTTGGAAGAATTTCCGGGGGAATCGGGGTTGGCTTTGGATGTACCCAATTTGCTACCCGGTGTGCAAAACTTTGCACACGCAAAAAGAGAGGTGGCTGGAACCTGTTGATTCTAAACGAGAAATGTTTGGAACGGCAGATGCAAGATTGAGATTGCCTGCTTTGGCTGGTGCCTCAAGTCTTCAAGTACTTCTCACCTGTCCTGGCGTGTTGCGTGTTGCGAGGACGAAATGTTCAACCTGTGGTTTAACCGTTGCGGAGGTAATCATGAAAATCGGAATCGGTAAAATTCTGGGCTGCAGTGCCATGCTGGCAGCCACCCTGTTTTTGGCGGGGAATGCAATGGCGGATACGACTCTAACCGGCTCGGTCTGGCAGGGTGCATCCTCCTATCCCCCGACTACTGCCTTCACCCCGCCAGTCGGATCGCCGACTGGGACTTTCTCGCTGACGAATTCGAGCAATCCGTACATGTTCGATTTCTGGAGCTCCAATGACAACAGCCTTAGCGGCTTCCTGACAACTGGTGGCAGCGCGTACACGGGCACTGCGGGCTTCGACCAGACGGGCTCGTGCAGCCCGGCGCCGAACTCCAACACCTGCGGAATCAACAACGATGTGATGGAATTCCAGGGCAACACCTACATGGTGAATGGCCAGTCGTACGACTTCACCCACGATGACGGCATGTATCTCTACGTCAATGGCCAGTTGATGATTGACTCCGGTGCGCCGACAAACGCATTGGACTCCATGTTCACCTGGGGGGGTGCGACGGGCACGTATAGCTTCGCTCTGTGGTATGCCGAAGTGAACGGTGGTCCGGCGGTGCTGAATTCGCCCAACTTCGCCGTGACTCCAGAGCCCTCGTCGCTGCTGCTGCTGGGCACCGGCCTGCTTGGCCTGGCGCTCCTGCTGTTCAAGCGGCGCGGCCTGAATTCCTCTGCGAGCCACGTCCTGGGTGTGTAAGGGAAAAACCCCTTTCACGCCGGAGTGACCGGCCGCCCGCAAAGGGCACATTGCAGCTAACCTTCGCAACAAAGCGGCGGGCAGATTGAAAATGCCCGCCGCACACGCGGAGTGTAAGATTCTGAGCTTGGGAACGCCATTTCCGGAAGGGTATCCCTTCTTCCTGCCGGAACGCCCGGCGAACCGAAGCTTTCCTCAAGATCTGCGAAAGATAGATAGTCGAGTCTTTCGTCGAACTTCCGTGGGACATCCGAGTGCCGAGTGAATTGCGGGGAGAGCGAGCAGGCTGCAAAGACCTGCAGCCAGCAAGTCTCTCCGATTTGTAAGGCATCATGCACGACAACGCTACTTTCCCAGGGGACCGAGCAAGGACGGATCCAATATGGGGATGGATCCGAAGGGATGAAACGGAAAGCAGCAGCAATGGGGCTGCGAAGCCAGACGGAGTGGTTAAGGGCAGGCTTCGCAAAGATGACTTCCTTTTTTTGAGACAGGCGGGATACTAGTGCGACCGGTGCGACCTGGGGATGAACCTGCAGTGGAAGAGTTCCACCGGCAGAGTGACTTTGCCCGGCAGGCGGTCCACGCACTCAGCGATCTGCGCGCACAGTGGCGACGAGAGAGCGATGCATATGACGCAAGAGCCTAAAGTGGACACTGAGCAAAGAGGGTGTCAACGCTTCAAGGTCAATGCCCCGCTTTCTCTTCTGATCGGCGAGCAGCCTGTTCTGGGGTATACGCGCGACCTGAGCAATCAGGGTGTTTACTTCTACCTCTCCACGGCCGATTGCGCCAGGATTGAGGGCCACTTCGAATTTCTGATTGATCTGCCGCCGGAGATCACGCTCTCCAGCCGATGCCGGATCCGCTGCACGGGCCGAGCGCTGCGCACAGAGCCCTCCGAGAGAGACCTGACGGGCATCGCGGCCGAGATTCTTGATTACTCCATCTCCCGCTGAAGGCAAAGCCACACGTTAATTTTCGTTTTGGATCTTGCGCAGCCCCAGCACACGGTGGTCCACGAGCCACCGCTTCTGCACATAAATGAGCTTGTTGTTACTGCCGGGATCGGTGGGCAACAGGAAAAAGCCGGGATCGACCAGGTAGCGAATTGAGTTGTGCACGATTCCCTCAAGCACCTCGCCGTCCAGAAACTCCACTCGCATCCAGATGCCGTGCATGATGGGTGTACGGGTGTGGAAGTTGATTTTCTTCCGGATCGGGTCGCCATTGAAGCTGTTGACGTAGAAGACTGCCTTCACATCCCCGATGGGGATCAGCTCGACACGGTCAGAATCGAGCAGACGAATGTGCAACGATTCGGTGGAACTGGGAAGAGTTTTGCCCAGCACGTCCTCGATGGTGCTCCAAGCGGGAGTCTCCAGATAGCCGCGGACGGATTTGGCCCCAAACTGGATGACGACCTTTTCCCAGTGTGAAGTGGCTGTTTCGGTTGTCATGCGAAGGACCCTCCCAATGCACCCGTTCCGGCGGACTCGCGAAGATAGTTCCGCGTATCTTATTGAAACGCAATTGGTTTCGAGTTGACAATCACACAATGGTGGTATTGGCTCCTGCAAATCGACCGAGGGCTGTGGAAAACCCTGCGCCAAGGGGTTGAAGTCACATGACGCCGGGAAAAATCTCCCCACGCTGGCCTCGGCTTCCGGGGCAGGGTTTCAGAGCCGCGGCAGGGGGAACACATCCCAGCCCAAGGCGCTGCACGGCTGCGTGCGTCACAAACCACTTCAAAGCCAAGGCAAAGTCGAATCGATTTCGCGAGAAAGCCGGGGACCAAAGGTCCGCGGCAACCTAATTGAAGGTGTGATGTTTTTCTGGCGGACTCAAATTGTACTGTTTGATTTTGTAGAGTAGCGCCTTATAGCTGATCTTAAGATCGCTGGCAGCAGCTTTGCGGTTCCAGCCGGTGCCTTCAAGGGATTGCGCAATGGCGGCTGCCTCCGCGTTGCCCTTGAGACTCTTTACCATGACCTTGAGACTGCCGCCGTCAGCTGACTCCGCAGACGCGAAGACGGCTCGGCCAACCTGAGCGGGAGCCAGTTCGCCGATGATCTCGGTTTCATCCCGCAGGACAAGATAGCGCTTGACGGTGTTTTCCAGCTCGCGCAGGTTGCCCGGCCAGGAGTAGCGCGCAAGGGCCTGCATGAGCGCAGGAGAGATGGGCAGCGGGTCGCAGCCGTAGCGGCTCGCGGACTTCCGCATGAAGTGGCCGGCGAGGACGGGAATCTCCTGTGTGCGCTCCCGGAGCGGAGGCATCTTGACGGTGAATCCGTTCAGGCGATAGTAGAGATCTTCGCGGAAGGACTTGCGGGCGATGGCTTCCTTGATGTCGATGTTCGTTGCGGCGATGACGCGGACGTTGACCTTGACGGTGGTGCGGCTGCCGAGGCGGGAGAAGGAACCATCCTGGAGGACCTGGAGCAACTTAGCCTGCAGAACGGCGGGCATCTCGCCGATTTCGTCGAGGAAAATGGTTCCGTTGTCGCAAAGTTCGAACTTGCCAGGCTTGGACTTAACCGCGCCGGTGAATGCACCTTGCTCATAGCCGAAGAGTTCGCTCTCAAGCAGGTCCGCGGGCATGGCCGCGCAGTTGACCTTGAGGAAAGTGCGCTGACTCCGTTCCGACATCTTGTGAATGAGCATGGCGGCGACTTCCTTGCCGGTGCCGCTTTCCCCGAGGATGAGAACCGGAATGTCCGCGCGGGCCACGAGCACGCATTGCGACTCAATCACCTGCATGCGCCGGCAGGACCGCACGAAGGAGGTGTTCTCATTGAGCGGGATTTCCTTGGCGTCATCGCCGGACTCAGATTGAGGAAAGGCCTCAAGGCACTGCTTGACAACGGCGTCTATGTCACACTTGCGGAAGGGCTTGAGCAAAATTTCAGAGGCGCCCATGCGCGTGGCGGCAAGAAGCTCCGTGAGGTCCGTCGAGCAGGCGAGCACGACCACCGGCATGGCGGGCCGAGCGGATCGAATGGAGCCCAGCAGGGCAGCAGAACCGTTTCCCGATTCCGGGTCGCATGCATGCCAGTCCATCATCAAGAGGTCTGGGGCAATTCCCTGCTCCATGCTGTGGCAAAATTCGTCAACCTCAGAGAAAAGACTGACTTTATAGCGGTCCGTGAGGATCTTGCCAATATAGTCCAGAATGTCCGGATTGGGGTCCAGAATCGCAACGTGCTGTATGCGCTTGTCCAACGTCTTGTTCATTGATTCTCCCCTCATGCGCCCCCTGACAAACAGGAAAAGCGGGTCCTGACTGGAGCGCTCCCAGATGGAGCATCTGAATCCCGGTACCAATGAAACCGATGTCGATCAGAGCCCGTTTGCGAGTAAGCCAATCCCTCCGAAAGGATGGCTCATTTCAACTGAAACTGGATTGTCATTTGTCTCTCAATAGAGTCTGATTTTAGCACTGAGTAGGAAAACAGAGTCCACCCATTGTGCAAACTTTTACACATTATCTAGTAACCACCGAGGATGACTTAGGTGGTATTGCCCTGGAACGGGGCAAAAACTGCATAAAAAGCGAAGACAAGCCCGTAATCTATTCAGAAAGGAAGATTTGCACCGCATATGGCCACTGAGTTGCTTACTAAGTAAATAAGAAAATCGGAGAGTGGTGGCGCCATGGCATCGGCTCGAGCAAATGAATTAATGGACGCGGATGAACTGCCGCCGGCACATGTGATTTTCGGGCAAGCCTCCGCCATGGAGATTGCCCGCGAGAAGCTGGAGAGGGTTGCTGAGACAACGATTCCGGTGCTGCTGCAGGGCGAAAGCGGCACGGGCAAGGACATCCTGGCGCGAATGCTGCATGTTCGCTCCAATCGCGCGCGAAATCCGCTGGTAAAGGTGACCTGTCCGGCGATTCCGCAAGCCCTGCTGGAATCCGAGCTTTTCGGCTATGAGAAGGGCGCATTCACCGGGGCGTATGCCACCAAACGGGGCCGGGTGGAACTGGCCCACATGGGCACGCTGTTTCTGGACGAGATTGGCAGCCTGGAGAATGCCTCGCAGGCCAAACTGCTGCAGTTGTTGCAGGATGGCACGTATATGCGCGTGGGCGCCCAGGAAACACGCTACGTGGACACGCGGCTGATTTGCGCGGCAAACGGCAACCTTCGGCAGCAGGCCGAGGAGGGCAACTTCCGGCTGGATTTCTTCTTTCGCGTCAGCGCGGTGACGATTGACCTTCCACCGCTCCGGCAGCGCCTGGTGGACCTGCCGGTGTTGATCGATTATTTTCTGGAGAGCTATTCGCGGGCCTATCAACGAAGTCCTCAGCCGCTTTCGCGGGAGATAGTGAAGCTGATGGAGCAGTACCATTGGCCGGGCAACATTCGCCAGCTGGAAAATTTGGTGCGCGGATACGTGTTGATCGGCAATGAAGAGTCAATCCTTGCGGACCTGGTGCCCGCCGGGCGGAACGAGTTTCTGCCGGAGATTGACCTGGCGAATCCCATTTCGCTGAAGACGATAACGAAGAATGCAACGCGCGACCTCGAACGGGAGATTATTCTGCGCGTTCTGCAGGCCAACGGCTGGAGCCGCCAAAAGACGGCGCGATGGCTGAACATCAGTTATCGATCGCTGCTCTACAAACTGCAGGAGTCGGACATGGGAACGATCCGGAGCAAGCGGCACAAGGCGCGCGGCGCGGAAGAGGCTGTTCCAGCGACATCGGCAACCGATTTAGTCTCGAATTGACCAGGCGGCGCATGACTAAGCTTCCGCAGCCCATACGGCTGCGACTCAGAACTTCTTTAAAGTTATCGTAACCACCTGAAGTACTTCCCTATCTTCATGACTTCGTATCTACGTGATTCGCACGCACCATGTGAGTCAGCTATATCCACCCTCGCAACTTGTAATAGACAATCTTCGCAGTCTCAGTGCACATGGTCTGAAAGCCCGGAATGCGGCCATACCAATTTTCCGTTTCGTGGAGCACATCGGGCACGGCCATCGGCGTAGCCAGGATTCCCTGCTTGCGGAAGACGCGCAAAGCCCGGAACATGTGAAAGTCACTGGTGAGTAAGACCCTTTTCCCGGGCATCGACGCGATGAGCTTCTTCACGGCAATTGCATTCTCGTGTGTGCTGCGGGAATTCCACTCGGCCACGATGGCGGAGCGGGGTACACCCTCGGCGACGAGAAAGTCCTGAATGCCTGGACCGCCGCCACCGCTGATGACGATTTTTTGGAAGCCTCCGGATTGCCATGCGAGCGTTGCCATGCGGGCGCGCCAGTACGATGAGTAGGAGATGCCGTGCGCATCGTCCGCAGCGGCTGCGAGAACGATAAGAACATCGCCCCCAGGTTGATCGAGAGAGCCCTCGGCATAGGCATGAGCCCACCAGGAGACAACCGGAGTGGCGATCACGACGGCCGCGACAATCCCGATGACCAGGAAGACGCGGGCCGCCCACCGCAGACTGGCGCGCATTATGCGCATGGTGTCTCCGCCGGCGCGGCTTGCGCAAGGCTACCGGCCACTCTTTTCCGCCTTTCGTTTGGCGACAACCGAGCTCAGGATATCCAGCACGATGTCAGCGCCGACAGACCAGCCTCGACTCCACTGTGCCGAGATTGCATGTTCATCCCACTGCGCATCGAGTGCGGAGTTGAGGCCGCGCGCAAGATCACTGGCCTGGCACGGAGACACAAAGCGACCGGACTCCTCGTCCATGATTTCAGGAATTCCGCCCACGCGGCTGGCCACCACGGGACGCCCGCAGGCCAGCGCTTCCACCACGACGTTCGGGCAGCCCTCCATGTAACTCGGAAGAGTGAAGAGATTCGACGCGGCCATCCAAATGGCCACTTCATCGAAGCTGCAACCCTTCATGATGTGAACGTAAGACGAGGCATTGGCAGCCTGAATTTCCTGCTCGATCACTCCTTTATCGGGCCCGTCGCCTACCATGTACACTTGGAGATGCGGGCGCGATGGATGCAGGCTGGCGGCCGCCTGAACCAGTTCGCGGAGGCCCTTCTTGATGTCCAAGCGTCCGACGTAGACGACCACTTCCGCTGCAGGATCAAGGCCGAGTTGGCTGCGCGCCTCCTTGCGATCACGTACGTGGAAAACGGAAAGGTCGCAACCGTTGACGACAGCTCTGGTCTTTTCGAGCGCCGCACCCATGGTCACCATCTTCTTGCGCATATCCTCGCTGACGGAGATCAGGAAGTCGGCCTCGCGCAGAACGGTGCGTGTATGCATGCGAGCGATGGGGTTCGTGATGCGATTCACGTCCGAGCCGATGCTTTTAGCCACGACAGGCACACCGAGCGCTTTGCCGATTTGCAGTGCGGCGTAGCCGTCAGGGTACAGGACATAACTGTAAATAACATCCGGCGCGAAGTTACGCACGTGCGGAAGAAGCGCGCGGGCGGCAAGCCATCCATTGCAGGGACGGGACAATACTGGAAGGGCCGGATAGTCATAATAACGGACGTTCACTTCTGGCGGGCTATAAAAAGCGTCAAAGTTATTCGATGCCTTGGTCCAGCGGCGAAGGAAGTCAGGATATGCGGCGTGCGGATAGAAGACACGCGCTTCAGCCCGCTTGGACATCTCCAGAAGACGCTGATACGCTGACCGGCCCTGCCATGGTTCGGCGGAGCTGGGAAAATAATGTGTAACGACAGCAATCTTAATCATACCTTTGTTCCCGAAACGACAGACGGGGTTAATCCATCGGACGAATGAGTGAGCTGTTTCCCCTCGTGGATACGATTCAGAAGTTGCGCATACTTGGACGCAAGAGCTTTTCGCTCATATCTCTGAATCTTTGCAACCTCAGGGTGGAAGTTATGTGAGAGTAGATCACGCTTCACGACCGCGTCGCCCAGGAGCTTCCGGATAGAGGGCACATCCCGGCTATCCGCCCACCATCCGGCCCGCAACTCTTCGAGCAAGTGTCTCACGGCGCCATCCGGATGAACCGTAGCGAGAATAGGTTTGCCCACCCCGAGGTAATCATAAAATTTCGCGGAGACATTCACTGGGTCGTGTGTGATGAGCAGCGCGTAATCGCTTTCACCCAAAGCCTGAAGGGCCTCCGCCTGAGGAAGAAATGGGAGGAGTTCCACGGTCTCTCCCAAATCGAGAAGCGCTGCACGGAAGTTCGGATCCTCGATGCGGCCGATGAAGCGAAGGCGAAGGCGCGCGCGTAGATCGGCTGAAACGGTGCGGATGGCCTCAACGAGCGCTGTCGGCTCAGTGGTTCCGTAGACTGTACCGAGATACGTAAGCAGAACGGGCCGATCCGCCGAGGGAGCCGACGCGTGCGCTGGTTGCGGCAAGCGCGTGGCGTCATAGCCGTTGGGCACAACATGGAATTTGGCGGCAGACTGCCCCGGATAGCGCGACTGCAGTAGTTTGCGCGCGGGTTCCGTAACGGCGACAACCGCAGTGGAGCTGGCGACGGCTTCAGCCTCAGCCTGATGAGCGATGCGACGTGCGCGTGGGCTGCTACTGAAGCTGATGAGGTCAATGGAGGTGGCCAGCCACTCGTCGCGAAAGTCGAGAACAATGGCGAGGTGTGGAAAGCGCCGCCGCAGCGTTCGGACAAGCAGACTGGTGGAGAATGGCGGCACCGTAATGAGGACGAGATCGATTTTGCGCTCAGTGATTATGCGGATTGCGTTGCGCGTGAGAATGGGGAGCCAGGTGATTTGCGGATCTGGCAGGAGGAGATCCTGTACGATTCTGCGCAGCAGGCCGGGCTTGCTCGTCTGCCCCGCCGCGGGTGAGCTTGCTGCCAGTTTGCGCGTGCCAGCAATGCGTCCCTTGAGCCATTTTTTGAGGCTGAAGGGCAAATCAAGAGTGAGCGTGCGGTGAATGGTCACGTCGCTGGGAATGTCGTCGAGCAAGCCGGGATCAGCACCAACTGCGGAAGGGCTTCTTGCGGTGAGCACGTCGAGGCGGACGTCAATCGAAGGCAAATAGCGCGCAAGGCTTGCCGCACGCAGCACGCCGACACCGCCGGCTGGTGGAAACGAGTAGGTGACGAGAAGGACGTTCACCGAACAACCTCCGCCGCAGGAACGACCAAGGAACCAAAGTTGCTTGTCGGGCCAATGAGCCCATGCGCGGCTTGATACATTTGCCAGGCCGTAACCCACCGGACTTCAAGATTCTGTTGGGCCGCCTCCTGCGCGAGCCAGAGGTAAAGATTCGCAAGCCCATCTTCGAGGAGTGGGGTGAGATTCCGGTCCGCGCCGCCATGCGTGTAGAGCTTGAGGAAGAGATCGTCGCCGATGGACGGGGCGAGGCGGAGCCAATGGCGGACACGCTCAGGGGTGGGCAGATCGTAGCCCGCGATTTCGCCGGCTTCAAGCCGCAGCGCAAACCTGCCCCGAGACCGCAGTCCAAGAGGGCCGGTGATCATGAGCAGATCGCCGCGGCGGCCGCCGCCGGGCGTGGCACGGATGCCAGAATCAAAGGAGCGCGGGCGACTGTCCGCGCGGTTGGTGCACCAGTAGATTTGATTGACGACCTTGCTCTGAGTGGCTGAAGGCGCGGAAGGCATGGTGAAGTCTGCATAGCAGCCGAGGTCGCGCAGGAGCCTGATTTCACCGGGCACGCCGCACCAGCGGCCATCGGGGCGCGAGTTGTCGAGGGCCCAGTTGCCGTGAATGAAGCCGAAGACGGTGCGTCCGTCCACCTGGCGCAGGAGTCCGTGATCGTTGGTAAGCCGCGCGCAGAACTCGTGGACCTTCCGCGTGAAGGAATCGGCGTTGTCGTGGTCGTGGTGGAGATGGACCTCGACATCTGCGACGTTGAGGCGGACAATTTCCGCGACGCCGTCGAGAATCTCGCGATGATACTCCTCCTGCGGATAGAAGAAGGAGTACTGCGGGGGCTGGCCTACCGAGTCACGCGGTGCATCATCGGCAATGCGGGGCCAGCGGTCGCGCCAGAGGGCCACGCGACGGAGAGCGGAAGGGATGGAGGCCTCCAAGCCAAAGGGCTCGTAGTGATCCGTGATGGCAACCCACACGCGCCTGGGCTTTGCCGGGCTGAACGCGCTATGCAGGCGATTGCCCAGATAGGGCAGAAGCCAGTTTTCAGCGTGGCGCGGAAGGTGCATGAGCCGATTCGGTTCCTTTCTTCGGTTTGGGACTGCGGTTGCTCTTCGCTTTGTGGAGATCTTACGAAGCGAGTTTCTCCGGTTCTGGTCAAGGCGCGGAAACTACGCGCGCCGGTTTACCTCTTGGCATCGCTTCCGCGAAGCGAACGAAAGGTCTCCGCCAATCCATCTGGGGTGGAAACGAGCGGCCGCCAGCCAAGACCGTGGAGTTTCGAGTTGTCAAACACGTTGCCGGCCCATGCCGCAGCAACTTTATAACGTGTGAGGACTGCCGGCAACTGGCCTTTTGACCAACGATGATAGCTTTCAAGCATGGAAGCCATCTGGAGCGCGAGCCAGTAAGGGATTCGCACGGAACGAATTCGGCGGACTTGTTTCTTATACTGATGCAGATAAGAAGATGCCGTGGGCAGGTCGTCGTCATGCACATTGTAGACCTGTCCGGCTGCATGGGGATGCGTGCCCGCGACGACGATGGCCTCGGCGCAATTTTGCACGTACGAGAGCGGTAGGCGGTTTGTACCGCCGAGATGCGCGAAGATGGGCCCAATCTGCAGGCCGACTCGATTGGACATTGCACCGCCGCCCGGACCGTAAATGACCCCGGGGCGCAGGACCACCAGCTCAAAGCCGGCACGCTGGCTATGCTCGCGAATGAGCTGCTCCTGGCGAAGCTTGGTGAAGGAGTAGGGGTCGCGGAGTTCCGGATGCGCTTCGAGCGGAGTTTCCTCATTGACGCGCGCGCGCCTGCCAAGAGGTACGACTCCATAAACGCCAAAGGAACTGACGAGAACCACGCGCGTATCCTGAATTGGCGGAGCCGAGCGCGCCTCAAGCGCCTCCAGCAGATTGCGCGAAGAGATGACCGAGTCCGCGAACAGCTCGGCCGGCGAGCCTTTAAGGCCCGCAGCCAGATGCACAACGAGCGAAACGTCTTGTACGGCGCGGGCACAGTCATTCCGGGAACGGAGATTACCGTACACAAATTCAATTTTCGCCGCGGATTTCTCCTGTATACGGCGCAATGCATCTTCCCTGGATGGATCGCGGAGGAAGCAGCGCAGATCGCAATATCCGTGTGCGAGGAGCCGCTCGACCACGTGCACACCGAGAAAGCCACCCGCGCCGGTTACAAGAACTTTCACGCAGGCACCTCCGGGTAGACCTGCTGAAAGATGCGATCCATCCAGGTGGCCACGCGCAAGATTTCGCCGTAGGGTATGGGCGGCGGAGCGTTGGTCTCAATGCCGGTGTAGAACTCAGCAAGGAGGTGGTGCATGCCGTGGAAGTAATGGAAGCGTGCGTGTGCAAAGTGGTTCATGTTGCGAATGCCCTGACGAAGCGAGTCCTTTGCCAAGAGAAATGGCGGAGCGAGGCGGCCGAGCGCGGAGGGAAAAGTTTGCTTGCGGTCCATGGTGACGGTGCGCAATTGAAAGTCGGCAGTGGCGGTATTGCGCGTTCCGTAGACGCGCAGGCGATGACCGATGGGCCTGGCATGGGCGCTGAATGTGGCGTAGGCACTGGAGTTTGCGCCCTGCAGGACGATGCGCAACTCATCCAGAAGTGGATTGGTCTGCAACCGTTCTGCGAGTGGAGCGCCGCAATATGCAACGGCGTCCAGTATCGGATCGTCATCGGCCAGATACGGCACGATCTTGTTCAACATATGGTCAAGCACATTTTGAAAGAGCTTGCCCGGGAGCCGGTGGACCCAATGATTGGGGTCTCGACGGAGAGCCATGCCGTACTCGCCGGCAAGGTCATAGCCATAGTAGCTCTCGAGATGAACGATCTCGCCAAGTTCTCCGGAGGCGATGAGCTGGCGAAGCGCGATGGCATGCACCTCAAAGTTTGGCCAGTAGTTGACGGTGAGCTGACGATTTGCAGAGGAAGACGCATCGAGAATGGCACGAACTTCTGCGGCGCGCGGCGCAACCGGCTTTTCAAGGAAGACGTGACATCCGGCGGCGAGCGCCTGGCGAACGAGCGCGAGATGGGAGTCAGGTGGCGTGGTGATGTGGACAACGTCGGGCTTCTGCTCGTCGAGCATGCGCGCAAAGTCGTTGTACCAGAGCGGAACAGCAAAGCGTGTGGCAAGTTGCTCCGCCATGATGGGCTCAAGGTCGCAAACGGCAACGAGTGACGCTGAGGGAATCTTGCGAATCTCCTCGACGTGCGCGTCTGCGATCTTTCCGCAGCCAATTATGGCAATCTTCAGGCTCATGCGCGTATGTCTTCCTATTGCTTCTTCCCTTGGACATTTTCGTGTGTCGTGAGCACCGGCGGCGCGGAGGGCGCACCCATGGCGCCGATGGTGAGCGACTGGGTGCGGAGCGTTGGAGTGGCCGAGGGTCCGAACTGGAAGCGGACCGGCAGCGCGGGCGCGTTGGGCGGCATAGCGGTTCCGGCGTTCACCAGCACAGGGTTCGGCGCGAAGCTGCTCAGGTCGAACGGCGCGGCCGAAGTGCCGACGAGGTTGGCAACGCCCATTGTGTCGGCTGCGTTGCTTGCGCCCTGGAAGGCATCCGACGATTTGCCTGAAGCCCATCCCGTACCGTCGCCACCTGCCAGGTTGCCCGTGCCCCAGTTGGTGTTGATCACGTTCCGCCCGAAGGTGGTGAACTGCGTG
>Ga0307375_10004403_pt1 | contig 13452 bp, 9 predicted proteins | sample TR1MG_FD_202531 | JGI IMG/M metagenome (GOLD analysis project Ga0307375, IMG submission 202531) | Soil microbial communities from Risofladan, Vaasa, Finland - TR-1 | ecosystem: Environmental > Terrestrial > Soil > Coastal area > Acid sulfate soil | place: Finland: Risofladan, Vaasa | collected...
ATTCTCGCCAATCAGGTCTTCGGGTTTCCGGTAGTTGACCAGCAGTGCATCGGCCAGTTTTAATAGTTCAGGATCGGGTTTAACTCGTTTGCTACGCTTCGCTTCGGTCATTGTTGCTCCTTTATGCTGGCAGTCTCCTGCCAAATGACCGTTTACACAAAACTATTTACACCCTCCTTCTCGATACTTTAATACCTCAACCTAGCAACACGTACCGTTCCGTTAAGCCCCTACGTTCAAACAAATCATCTTGTTTTCGGGCGGACACTAATAAGCTATCAATTTCACCTTCTGGCTCATCCCATAATGGATGAGAAAAGAGCCTTTTTAGGCATACCGCTATCAGCTCTTTTTGCTTGTCATCAATCTTGGTTCGATACAGCATTTTTTCTTTTTCTTTGTTGCTTATCATCTGCAAAGATATAAACAATATACTTTTAAGGTAAGGTGTCCAAGTCAGCACTGAGCCCTTATGCCATATCCTTCTTGCCTTCAGCTGAATATTAGTCAGTGACCTACCTTTGATATTTTGCACCCAATCACCTAAGTGAGCATGCTGCACCAGCAACTCTGAAAGAATTTGAAAGTTTTCGGTTTCTAGGCTTCTATAATCTTCCTCTGAATCGAATCGAGCTGTCGAAGGTTCAAGGTATAGTGCAATTTGAAATATTGATTTATTTAGCAAATCAATCGTAATTGGGAAACTCGCATCCTTAGAAGCTATAGCAACATACTTTTCTAAAGAAGAGCCAGCTAAAGCGGTGTCCTTTATTGCACTTCGAAGCAAATTAATCGCATCCGCTTTACCTTGGTCTTTGTTGGTTACAAGAAATTGAATGAAGTTACTTTCGGTATGCTGAATGGGTTCTGTTTTGACCACGAAATCATCCCAAAACTCTTTGTAGATCACAGACAGCCTGTCCAGCAATGTTGAAGTATAGAAAGGTACTTGTTTTAGCTTCGAGTGAGCATCAAGGTTAGTAATCATCAAATCGTCAAAAAGTTTCTTTTCCGCCTCATGCTGTTCAGGAGAGACATACACCTTAACGTCGATTTCGTTTGCACCATTCAAGACTTGAGCGGCCAGCTTATGCTGTCCATCAAATAATTTAAGTCGATTCCCAACAAGCCTGCTGATCGACGGAGCGAGTTGAGCATGATTCTTAAGGTGATCACGCAACGCTATTAGCCTCTTATAATCAATGACCCGTGGCTGCAAACCTTCTTGGTCGTCATTTTCTAACCAATGAATAGGCACTCGCCCATATAAGTAATCAACGTTCAGTATTTTGTCCTGCAGTATCGGAAATACTCGCTTCTCCATACCGTCATCTATCGTTAATGATGTGGTGTTGGATGAAACGTGGATATTTTTCTTCTGAATATTTTTTAGCTCAAATATATCTTGAAGTTTGATGTTATTCTTCTTCTTCTCAAACAGTCGATCAAGTTTCAGATTATCTCTGACCTCGTAGAGGGTTTGATCTGTTTTTCTACGGTTGTAGACTTTAAGCACAATACGAATATTGGCTATTTCTGTTTCGCCTTCCTTTGAAAAAGGTTGAATGTGGTCATATTCAATATCGTCGGCATCTGAAATGATTTCGCCAGAAATAAAGCAACGCAGCGAACCATCTGATTCGAGCTGCTGCTTTCTTACTTCATACTTTTCAATATCTGATAACTGCCGCTTCATCATTTGTCCTTTATAAATTGGCCATCTGTTCTTCTGTTTAGGTAACCCATCCAGAATAATCAACGTTCCGCAAACGGTATGTGGGAATAACTTTAACCGTCCTTCTCTGTACTAAAGGACCGTCACTTCAAAATCATCACACAGCTTATCAACTAGGTCTTCAGTTTCCTTGAAGAAGTAATCACCAACGGTCTGACGATTTAGCGCCTTATAGCGGCGAAATATCTTTGCAAAATCATCGTATATCTCAGCTTCGGATACATGCGACTTGATCTTTACGATCAGCCGCTCACCCTCATTGGTGTTACGCACATAGCTAAAGAAGTCCAAAATCTTTGCTTCAAACTCCTGAATCAGCGTCCCTGTTTTGGCTTCCTGCTCATTTCGTGCGGCTATTATGGCGAGAATATCAAATTGGTAGCCACCGCCTGGAGGTTCGCCTTCAGCCACTTTGAGCGGTGGCTTGGGTTTACGTTTAGGGTCATAGGTCGTTACTTCAATAATCCCAATCTGGTTATCAAAATAGACCTCAATAGGATCTTTAACGTCCTCACTACGGTGCATAATGTTGTAGAGCGTATTGAACTTGCGCCAAAAGAATAACTGGCTCGGTTCATTATACTTAGCATCCAGCTCAATCACATATTCAATACGATTGAGGATAGTGAAATACTGTGCGACCTTGGCTTTGGTGTCGGCGGTACGCTGCGGGTTAGCGTCGATGTATTTCTTCAAACTACTTTCAAAGTCCAGATAGCTTTCAGGGGCATCGCGCTTCACTTGATCTTTATAGATCGCTATGAATACGTCGAAAAATTTATCGAAGGTATCTGATTTTTTCAGTTCCACAAACAGGATGTCCAACACCTTCTTGTCACTAAACGGGTCAAAGTCGCTTACCACCACATCGGAATAATGCTCAAACGCGTCTTTAATGTTTTGCACATTCACATTGTTGTACGAGAAATCCACAATCTTGCAGTCGTTCTTGTATTTGGCCGTGCGGTTGACTCGGGAAATGGTTTGAATGGCACTGATGCCCTTGATTTCCTTGTCCACAAACAAGGTATGCAGTTTTTTCTCATCAAAGCCGGTTTGCAGCTTGGCCACTACAATCATTAGGCCGTTATTGTTGGGCCGCGCAAAACTCTCCAGAACCTTTTCTTCCGACAAGCCCCCATTCAGCCCTGATGCGCTCTGCTCGTCCTGATTGCTCGAATACACCACATGAATCGGCGCATCAGCATATTTGGCATATTTTGGCTGCTGCACCAAATCATTAAAGTGCCGGGTAACAGCATCATGGTAGGCAATCGCCGCCTTGATGGAGTGTACCGCCAGCATCGCCTTGCCAGTGCCGCGAATCTGGCGGTACACGTCCTTCACCAACAAGTCCGCCACATATTTGGCGATGGCATCAATGCGCTCACGATTTTCATAGACCTGCTTTTTCTGAGCATCCTTGTATTCTTTTTCGGTGAAACCCTCCAGTTCATTGCTGGGCAATTCGAACAACATCCTGGAAGCCACAGGCACGATGTTTTTCAGCGGGTTCAGGATAAAACCATCCTCAATCGCCTCCTTCATCGTGTAGCTATCAAAAGGTCGCCAAAGCTTTTCGCTTTCGGCATAGCCGCTGAATTCGCCAAAACGCGCCAGCGTGTGGTCATCCGGAGTGGCGGTAAAGCCGATAATCAGGTTTTTCTTGGTGTGACCTGCGACATATACGGCATTATCAAACGGGCTTTGTAGCTCATCGAAAATGCTCACCATATCCTCATGCTGGTCGCCACTGTTGGAACGGTGAATCTCATCGATCAGAAACGCGATGCGCATATTGGCAAGCTTTTTTAGCACGTCGGCATCCAGCATCTCACGCACCACACCAAATTTTTGCAAGTTCACGATTACCAGACGGGTATCGGATGCCAATGCCTCCTGAAAGGATTTCTTATCCTTCGCTTCCATGACCATGCGATTGTCGATGTTCATGTTCAGCATCAACGAATCAATCTGGCCCCGCAGTTGTAACCTGTCCACCACAATCATGATCTTGTCGTAAACGTATTTGCCGTTGCGTCGCAGGTCTTTCAGCTGCAAGGCAGACCAGCCGATGATATTGGACTTGCCGAACCCCGCCGCGTACTGCATCAGCAGGGAATAAACGTTCTTATTATTGGAATAGGCCTTACGCTTTTCCAGCAGTTCCTTTTTCTTGGCCTCACCTACACCAGCCAACTGCTTTTCCAGCAGCATTTCAAAGTAATTTGGCTCCTGCTCATGTGCCAGAAACTCATCAATTTTGGACAATATCTTGTCAGTGCCAAACTTCTGCTTGGGGCGCGGCGAAATCAAATGACCAATTTCATTCTTTACTTCCTTCACACCCTTGTTAACAACCACATCGCGCTCGATGAAGTTGTAATACAGAATCTCTTTTTCAATGTAAAACTTGCCATACAGCGCGGCGAACAACTCTTTCAGCTTGTCCTTTTTGTCGGCATCAGGTTTCAACAAAGGATAGGCCTTGAACACGCCGTGAGCTTTTTTCTCAATCTCTTCGCGGTCAAACTTGCCCTCGCGGCAGGTAGATAAAATCTCGTCAAAATAATCCGCGATATTGCGGATCACAAAAGTTTCACCGATGTCGGAGGTGGTGATATGAATCGCTTTCTCAAAAATCTTGAGGAAGTCTTTGCGATACCCCTGCTTCTCGTTATCGCCCAGCATGGCATTGCTATCGATATGCTGGTGATAGACCTTCACCGCCTCAAAGTAATCCTTGATGACCTTGCCACGCCCATTCTTGCTGGCGCTCTGGCTAGTATAGTTGGACTTTAATTCGCTGTAGCCCAGATAAATGCCATTCACAAACAGCACCACATCCGGACGGAAAGAAAACACCTGTTTGCCTTGGAAGCTGTATTTATAGGGCAGCTCCTGTACCACAGAGAAAATGTTTTCATTGAACAGTGCATCATCGTGAATCACACTGTCGCTGGTGTAAAACAGATGCAGCTTAATGCCCTGCAAGGTGATGGACTTGTTGGCGTTGATGAACAGAGCCATGTTGCGGCTACTGGCGATGCGCTCCTGGATCAGCGCGATCAACTCTTGCAGCAATTGCTTTGCATCACCGTGGTATTTTTTAAGCAAAGTTTCGTAGGGCTTTTTGTTCAGCTCGGTGTCCGAAATAAATGCCTGCAAGTCTTCTTCGATAATCAGTGATTGCGTTATGGTATTGGCTTTAACTTCACGGTAGCCCAGACCATCTCGAAAAAACGGAATCAGGAACTTATCTTGCAGGTGCAATTCGTTCATACGACAGGCCTTTCATCCACGACTCTTATTTTTCCGGTCACGACATCGTTAATTAGCGTCTTGCGCAGTTCCTTAAAATTGTCTATCTGGGTGTTGAAGGCATTGACGATGCGATCTATTTGCGATGTTTTATCGTCGAGGTAAGCAGCAATGGCAGTTTGTTCATCCCGATGTAATGTTATTGGTATTAGAAAATTGCTGATCTCAGCCCTTTTTAAGTTTGGCATTGCTGAGCCAGTTTTTAATTCAGAAAGTACGTGTTCCAATCCTTTAATGCAATAAAAAATATATTTTTGGCATTTTGCTTTAGGGAAAATCGCATAACAATGAGCCCCGCACCAAAACGGAATATCCATGAATTGAGTGTATCCGCTAGATGCACCACCTTCGCTAACTGCTATGACACCAGATGGCATATTGCTTTTATTCGAATACCCAGAAGGAGTCATACCGCCATTGAGGTAAGGAACAACTCCTTCTTCAGCTACAAAATCGAAAACTTCACCTTTTTCTATAGTGCAAATATCTTTTAAGCGTAATACCGTCCAATGCACAGGTATTTCCCCGATCCACTCCACGCAACTATCTTTTCTCGGTATAGCTTTATCCAAGCCTCGAGTAACGACATGGTTGATCAGTGACTTTTTAAGCTCGCCGTACTTCTTCACCTTTTGGCCGAGCAAGTCTATTTGCCGATCAATTTGTCCAGTTTTGGTGTCGAGATAGGCGGTAATGGCTACTTGCTCTTCATAACTGGGAAGTGCCGTCAATATTTGAAAAAAGTCCTTGGGGTAAAGCCGTAGTCTGGATGAGACGATCCCTTTGGAGTTTCTCGTCATTTCTAAAACTGCTTTTGGGGTTCGATATAGATAGTCGAAATATCCGTGACTATAGGGAAGCCCCCTTCTAGGAGCATAAACACCGTAAGCTGGGCTGCATATGCCGTCCTCTCTGGCTGTTCCTAGTGCACCCATCCATGCCCACATGGTATTGATAACCAAATCCCCAGTTTTACAGTGCTTATAGCCTTCCATCGTCTCGGCCATAAACATGTTCACATTCTTCTCTGAGCGTCGAGTTACGCCCGTAATGTGAGAGACAGTCAACAGCGTTTCATCTCCAGATTGGCTTAAGCTGCCCCGCTCAAAAAAAATATCTTTGTTTCGAGTAAGGTTCCAATGCGAAGGAATCTCGCCCAGCCATTCAATTCCACTGTCTTTGTATGAGGCATACGGTTCCAACTTGTCGACGCTCATAGCACCAGCCACACTTCTTGTGCCTTCAATTTCTTATCCAGCGCAGCGATATCAGCCATGATTTCGTTAACGTCGCGCAGCATTTCAGGTGAGTAGAAAATCTTGTTGAAGTTGAGCTCCACGCCGACAACGTTCTCCAGATATTCAAACGGCTTGCTGATGTACTTCGCCATGAAGGCCGCGATGGCGGCCTGGTTGGTGGCTGCGTCCTTGTGGAAAGGGATGATCTCGTAATCTTTCTGATAATCAGGTGTGAGTTCCACGCAGATTTCAATGCGCTCCGGCTGGGTTTTGCTAGCGTTTTTCAGGGTGGCTTTCACAACGATCTTGCCGCAGCCCAACACCTCCTTTTTGCCAGCGGTTTCCTTGACCAGAGTTTCCCGCTCGTTGTCGAAATAATATTTTCCCTCGGCGGTAGTGACGACCAGCGGCTGTTCCTTGTAATCCAGGCTGGTGATGAAGAGCTTGAGGTATTGCTCAAAATATTCCTGGATGGTGGGCAAATTTTGCCCACCACTTTTCTCGAAATCGACGTTGGTAATGACGAATTTTGTGATTTCGCGTTCGCCGTTGCTCAGGCTCAGCGGTGTCAATTTCTCGCTGGTCTTGCCTTCCTTTAACTTTGACGCAAAGCTGTTGCCCATTTCGTCGACATTGGTAAGCATGATCGCTTGTTTGTTGAAGTAGAAGAACTCTTTGTCAAATACTCGGGCGTATTCGTTGTTCTGATAGGCAGAGAGAGTGGTCACGATTTCCAAACGATTGGCTTCGTCAACTTCTTTACGTTTTGAACCCTTACTCTTATTCAGTGGTGTGAATTTATCGCTGGCGTTTATCAGCATCACCCGGTCTTTGTGGTGCGGCTGCTTATTTTTGTTCAGCACCCACAAATAGGTGTAAATGCCGGTATTGAAGAATTCATCGGTGGGTAGCTGGATCACCGCTTCCACAATGTCGCTGTCTAGCATCCATTTGCGGATATTGCTCTCACTCGAACCGGCATCGCCGCTGAACAGCGTCGAGCCGTTGTGTACCACCACGCCCATTCCGACGCTGTCGAGCTTGGAGATCAAGTGCTGCATGAACAGCAGTTGCCCATCCGAGATCGAGGGCACGAATTTGAAGCGTCCTGTCTTGTCGTGGGTGATGTCTTTTTCGTAACCTTTCCAGCTCACGCCATAGGGCGGATTGGCGACGACCACATCAAATTCTTCGTTGTAGAACTTGTCATCTACCAGGGTATTGCCGTGTTCAATTTGGGAATCGGGACGAAAGCGGCTTTCAATCTTGGCCAGCGCGTAGAGCGCATCGTTCCAGTCCTGGCCAAACGTTTGCGTCAGGCGTTTGAATTTCTGGTTAATGCGGTCTTCCACGCCGAACAGCATGTTGCCGCCACCGCAGGTGCAGTCGTAGATTTTCAGCAGCGTGTCGGATTCTTCAATCTTGGAGGCGATGATTTCAGCAATCAGAGCAATCACATCGTCGGGTGTGTATTGCTCCCCCGCCGTTTCGGCAGAGATGTCTGCCCACTTGCGTTTGATGTGCTCTTCCAGCGTGGTGATTTCTGAGTTGTTAAACGGCTTGAGGTCGATCTCTGCCCACAGCTTGGTGTAGCCCAACAGGATTTTCTTGGCCTTGAGCTTGGTGACCACACCTTTTATGTCGAGAAATTTCTCCCCCTCGCCCGCGTCCACACCGAGCAGGTCTTTGGTTTCGCCGTCGAAGCCTTTGAGGTAGGCGTCAAAATCGATATCGAACGACTTGTCGTTTTTGCAGATGTCGGTTAACGACTGGCCTTTTTCAAAAATGAAGATGTTGTAGCCCTGACCCTTATCCTTGATGAGGTCGTACAGATCGTCTTTTTTGATACCGGCAAAAGCCTTCTCACCGATTTCAGCTTTTAGATCGTCAAACATCCGCATCAAGCGGCTTTCAATCATCACAAGTGCAAAAAACGGCATCATGAAAGACGGCCATTCTGATTCTTTAATGCCACATCCGCGTAATAAGTCAGCTGTTGCCCAGATTTTTGATTCGTATTGGAGGATGTTCATGAGACGTATATTTTCCTATTTCAATTCTGGAACGCTAACGATGATGCAGGCTCTTGGTTATCAAGTGTCTTTATCCGATGTTTGATGTTACCTCACTTCTTCCAAAGCAAACCTTAAGTTCTCGCCTTAAATAATCGGATGAATCATATTCCTCTACTTCGCCTTGGCTAACAAAATTGCTGGGGCACGTTACTTACGAAAGCATTCTGGCTGACCTAAAAGTGCGTTTTGGGCCCCAGATTTTTCTGACGCCCAAAGATGTTCATTCTAATCCGACTTACTCTTAAGCTCAGCTTGACAGAACTTGATTACTTCCACCAATTTGGACACATCGCGTTGCTTGCTTATAAGATACCCACCCGCATGTGAAACATTATTTCGAGTTAATCGCAGTGATTTAATTTGGTCGTTTGATAGATACGTTGCCTTGAAGTGATTGGCAAGTCTGAGAATGTATGGCAGAGTGAAGACGCCCGTCCATCCGATGTCTACATTTCCCTTTATTGCTTTATCACGTTTTGTGATAAAACTCGGTGCACTGTCTGGAAACACCTCTCGCACGATTCTTTCTGTAATCTTCATTTCAAATTTATCCCAGAGCTTCTTTTCCATTGCCTGAATTAGAACGAAGATAGGCACCTTCATTGCTGGCTTATTCAAATCGGAGTAATGGACGTATCCTGCAATTTTGTCGGCAGAAATGACGAAACGAAAAGGTGCCTGATTGAGAAGTTGTGGCATATTGAGTAGGCTTGTTGTATCGCTAATAAGGTTGTCTGGTTTCAGATAGCTCAACTTATCCAAACCGAGTTGGAAGAAACCCTCAACGTTCCCCCTCTTTGGATATGGCACCACATCATATGTACTGAAGAGCGGCCTTACTTCCTCAATAGAGCCGCCCCTCTCCAAAACCTCTACTGGTGTCATGATATCTTCAACTGAAAAGATGCGGTCAAGCCTTGCGACTACTTTGTTCATGCTATGACTCCACAGTAAATGAAGGGCAGTGGTAGTTTAGGCGGATGAAATATCGCCCTAACACCAACGCAACAGGTTTACGCAGCTTTATTGTGTTCAGGTCTTGTTCATTTGACTCAAAGTACCAACGCCAAACGTGGGCTCCCTTCAGTAATTCAGATTACCGGATAGCTGAACTTCACGAAATGCGACCCTCGACACTATGCTGATACTCATTTTTACTAGAAGCGGAAATTCACATTTGAATTTGTCAGCTATTATTAATGGACCCGCGTTGTCGGGAGTGCCATTCAATCGACCTCATTTGGCAGATTAATGTAGTGTGATGTGTTCTTCGTCCATCGCAATGCAGAGTAACCGGCGATTAGTCGATGGCCAACCCAGCGTGGGTCGACTGTTGGCGAAAGACCCTTTTGATTTGCAAGCAGAAGCGTTCCCATTAATATTACCCATTCACGTTCTGATGCCAAGAAGCTCCCATACCCATGAAATGAACGTCCGCTCCTATACCATTTAAAACGTTGAAAAAGATCTTCACCAAGAAAATGCTTTAACTTGGTAAGTTGTGCAGCCGATCCGGTTGACATGTCAACCATGGGAATGTGTTTCTGTTCACCAGAAACTGTTAAGACCATGGAATGAAAGGCTAGCTCTTGTCCTGATGGTGCTCCTTGGATGAGGGCTTCGATGGCGAGGCTATCCAAGAAATCGGAGGATGAAATAGAGAAAGTCTTGCGTTTATCAATGAGTGATTGGGGAACGTAATCGTAATAACTAAAATGGAGCACATCGATTTCATCGCGAAACTTGTCCACAATTGTTCTCGCATGCCAGTATGGATGTCCTTTGGGAATCGAAGAACTCATAGCCGCATGCCCGACAGCGTTCGGTAAGTCGTCATTGCAAAGTCATCAGTCATTCCTGAAAGAAAGTCAGTTACAAGGTGGGCTCTAAGATTCCATTCCTTGAACATGTATTCATTGTCGGTTTTTGGGATTTTATCAAGATCATCAAAGTAAACCTTAATGTAATTCTTAGGAAAAAGAGTCAGCAGCTTATTTTCAATGATTATTGGAATTCCATTGTTGTCCTCTTTAATTGAGATGTCCAAAGCGCAAGCGAAACGTTCATTGTTACAGGTAAGTAAACAACCAAACTTCTCGAGCAGGCCATAGATTGCTGTATAACCCGCGAGCTCAACTCGCTGCACCTCCTCGTGACAATATACCTTTGTCCTGCAATAGCTCTTGAGTACGTCCAGTATTTTTCCTGCTGCGGATTCCTGTGGCATCAGCGTTGGTAGAGAGCCATCTAAGACCTTCCCATGTTCCTTTATATACTGCTCGGCAGCATATTTCACCAACACCCTGTTTAGTGCTGTACGGAAGTCTATATATGTAAATGGCTTACCATCAGTACACTTGCCCTCGGCTGCAGAACGCAGTGTCATCCCAATATTAACTGCAACATCGTCATCAGACTCGAAATTTAGCGCACTCCATTCGGAGAGAATTTCTGATAGCGCCGTTTTTTGATTTAACAGTCCTTTTTCTATCGAGTCCTCAAGGTCACTGATGCAGTAAGCGATATCATCGGCGGCCTCCATAATATACGCCAAAGGAAATCTCTGAGGTTCGGAATAATCAAAGTGCTGCCACACCTCATTCACAATGCCCGACTCTGTTGAAAAGTATCCACATTTTTTTGTGAATGGTGAGGTTAGTGGGGTAGCGCTTGTAATACTTGATCTAACATATTTTAAGTAAGATCCAATTGTCGTCTTAGTTAGATTCAGCCCGTGCTCGTCAGAATTGCGCTGGAGCTTTGATACGATTCTTAGTCCTTGAGGATTTCCGTCAAAAGCCAAAAAGTCCGCAAGTGCATTAACTAGCCGTATATCATCTTTTTTTATTTTGTCGCTTGAGTTGCCCTTGCTGCAGCAACGTATTATTGCATTTGCTCCCTTTTCACGAAACCACTCACTAATTGCGGCTTCACCAAAATGACCGAACGGTGGGTTACCTATATCGTGCATTAGGCATGCCGTTTCTACAAATGTCACTAGTGCGTTACATTGATCACTCGTAGCCCATTTCTTTTCGATTAAGCCAAAGGAGATTTGATCTGCAATATAGCGGCCCATCTGTGAGACTTCAAATGAGTGAGTCAGTCGGCTTCTTACAGCAGCGTTTGGTTCCATAGAAAATACTTGAGCCTTTTGCTGAAGCCGACGAAAGGCTGGACAAAATAGTACTCTTCCTCTGTCGCTTTCTGCTTCTGAGATCATGTTTCGGCCAGAGACTTTTGATGTCCTGAATCGCTCAGGAGATAATAGTACTTTGTATGGTGACATATATTTATGGGGCAGTTGAACCGCCAACAGTTATTAGCTGGACTCATTTTACCAATATCACCGCTAATAGAGCTGGCAATTGAATAGTGGCCGATCAGAGACCGTCAATATTCGAACCTAATCATACCGCGAATGGGTGTCAGCAATGTGGCTGGAATCGATCGGTTGTGATAGGTCTGCTGCTCGTCCGCTTCAGGCCGAATACCGCCCCTCGAATTACGCTAACAGGCGTTTAAGGCCATATATTTTGGAGGCCGCTGAGCGGTTTGCACTTTTTTCTGCCCTACCCCCGTAGCCCGTAGGCCCTGCCATCGATCAGTAGCAAAGCCCTTGGGTTGCGAGCTTTTTGGTTCCTCCTCTTCTTTCCAGGCCTTCGGAGGGCGCATCGAATTGCTCGCAATTGCACCCGATAAGTCTGGTATAGCTAGGACGCCGAATATGAGACGGGCAAAATTAAAAATATTAGTCCTCTTCCAATGTCGGATAAAATCTAAAACAAGGAAGAAAAATCAATGAATATTTTCGATGCCGCAAGTGAAGGAAATCTCGAAGAACTAAAAAAACTTCTCCAGCAACCGATCGATTGGTTTGATTCGGCCGGCTCGAAGGACAGTTCCGCCCTACATTTTGCAGCAGATAATGGGCATCTTGAATGTGTTCAAGCCTTGATTGAGTCCGGAGCCAACGTTAATTTCTTAAACGCAGATGACCAAACGCCATTACATTGGGCCGCAGGACAAGGTCACCTGGAATCCATCAAGGCCTTACTAAATGCTGGAGCCTACTTTTCCGTGGAAGATTCGATGAATCAATTCCCAATTGACATTGCCATTCTTTACGGAAAGACTTCAGTGGTTCAACACTTATTGCAGGTTGAAGTAAATCACCACACCGGACGCCCATGGGGGAAGAAGAACATAAATAAATGCCTTATGCGTTACCTACAAAGTGCTGAAGCACATCAGTTCCCCACAATTGTTGATTTAGTGCGGGATCAAATAAGTCTTGTAGACAAAGCATTTTTACAGAATATAAATCTGGATGGAGTCAAAAAAAGGCTGCCAAAAAAAACCGGCGGTAGATTTTAATTTTTGGTTGCACCCTTGCAACATCATTTGCAACACGCGAGGGCACATTCTGTAGTGCTCATCCCTTGTCTCGCTTCCAACTAACTTCCACCAACGCCCTCGCGCCATTATTTACAATGGCTTTCCTTTCCAATTGCATACTCCAATTACTCCACCCCCTCTGCAACCAACCAGCGGCACGATAGGTATTCAGATTTCAACTCTTTCAGTATGAGATCAAACATGGATATTTTAAGGAGAAATATTATGCCAATTCGTATGCTTATAGAACCCAAAAAAACGCAAAAAAAACGCATTTTATCTGTCATTTTGCGTCTTTTTTTGTCCAAAAGTGTCCTATTTGAATTTGCTAAATTACCCGTCTAGCCCAATAGAATAAACACTTTTCTTTACTTTTCAGCCTTCTCGAAAAACACCGCAGGCATCCCAGATCAGCCCCCAAACCACGGCGCCGCCCAGGATACCTGCGACAGGCAATACATTTTGTTTTGATGACACCGGCCCGGCCCGTATAATGCGCGCTGATTTTCGCGCGCCATTGAGATAGAAAATGAATCCTGATTTGCAAAAATTACAGCCCTACCCGTTCCAGAAACTCGCCGCCCTGTTTCGCGAAGTTCAGCCCAACCCGGAGTATCGTCCGATCAGCCTGTCGATCGGCGAACCGAAGCACGCCACGCCGCAATTTATCCGCGACGCGCTGGCG
>Ga0307375_10004404_pt1 | contig 13450 bp, 7 predicted proteins | sample TR1MG_FD_202531 | JGI IMG/M metagenome (GOLD analysis project Ga0307375, IMG submission 202531) | Soil microbial communities from Risofladan, Vaasa, Finland - TR-1 | ecosystem: Environmental > Terrestrial > Soil > Coastal area > Acid sulfate soil | place: Finland: Risofladan, Vaasa | collected...
GGTATCGGCATCTGGCCGTGGGCCAGCAACGACCGGGATGCGGCGGCACCGGACGTGGTGATGGCGTGTTGCGGCGATGTGCCCACGCTGGAGACACTGGCCGCGGTGTCGATCCTGCGCGAGCATCTGCCCGAGCTGCGCGTGCGCGTGGTCAACGTGGTCGACCTGATGCGCCTGCAGCCGCAAAGCGAGCACCCGCACGGCCTGGACGACACCGATTTCGACGCGCTGTTCACCCGCGACAAGCCGGTGATCTTCGCCTTCCACGCCTACCCGTGGCTGATCCACCGGCTGACCTACCGGCGCACCAATCACCACAACATCCACGTGCGCGGCTACAAGGAGGAGGGCACCGTGACCACGCCGTTCGACATGACCGTGCTGAACGAGCTGGACCGCTTCCATCTGGTGATGGACGCCATCGACCGCCTGCCGCAGACCGGCGACCGCGGCATCTACCTGAAGCAGCTGCTCAAGAACAAGCTGATCGAGCACAAGGAGTACATCGACCGGCACGGCCAGGATCTGCCGGAGATCCGCGACTGGACGTGGCGTCCTGCGTCATGACCGCACCCGCGCACAGGTGCCGCATCGGGGTCCGGCCATGAAACCCCGGGCCGATCCCGCGCCACCGCTTGCGACGCAACCCGGTGGGCCGCCGACCTCGCCCGCCGGGCTCAGCGAAGTCGAGGCGCAGCGCCGGCTGGCACGATACGGCCCGAACGCGATGCCGGACGAGTCGCTGCACCCGCTGCGGATGGCGCTTGAAAAGTTCTGGGCGCCGGTGCCGTGGATGCTCGAGGCGGCGATCGGGCTGGAGCTGGTGCTGGGCAAATACCTCGAGGCCGCGATCATCGCCGGCCTGCTGCTGTTCAACGCGGCGCTCGGGCTGTTCCAGCAGAGCCGCGCCCAGGCCACGCTGGCTGCCTTGAAGTCGCGGCTGGCGCTGTACGCCTCGGTACGGCGCGATGGTGCGTGGAAAACCATACCGGCCGTCGAGCTCGTGCCGGGCGACGTGGTGAAACTTTCGCTGGGGGCGGTGGTGGCCGCCGATGCGCGCCTCAACGAGGGCGAGGTGCTGCTCGACCAGTCCATGCTCACCGGCGAATCGGTTCCGGTCGAGGCGGGCACGGGCGTGCACACCTACGCCGGGGCACTGGTCCGCCGCGGCGAAGCGGTGGCCGAGGTCACCGCCACCGGGGCGCGCACCCGCTACGGCCGCACCGCGGAACTGGTCAGCAGCGCGCATGCAGTCAGCTCCGAGCAGCAGGCGGTTCTGCGCGTGGTGCGCAGCCTGGCCGCGTTTAACGGCGGCGTCATCGTGCTGCTGGTGGCGTACGCATGGTTCCTGCGGATGCCGCTTGCCGAGCTCACCCCCCTCGTGCTTACCGCCGTGCTCGCATCGATCCCGGTGGCACTGCCGGCCACCTTTACGCTGGCCTCGGCACTCGGCGCGCGGGCACTGGCCAAACGCGACGTGCTTTCGACCCGGCTCTCGGCTGTGGACGAGGCGGCCACGATGGATGTCCTGTGCGCCGACAAGACCGGTACGCTCACGCGCAACCAGCTCACCGTGACGACGACCCGCCCGATGCCCGGGTTCGACCCGGCGCACGTGCTGGCGCTGGCCGCGCTGGCCAGCGCGGAGGGCGGGCAGGATCCGGTCGATGGCGCGATCCGCGCCGCGGCAGCCGGCGGCAAGGGCAGTGCCGAGGCGCCGCGCCTGCTGAAGTTCGTGCCGTTCGATCCGGCCTCGAAGATGTCCGAGGCGAGCGCCACGGATGCGGCGGGGAACCCGCAGCGCATCGTGAAGGGTGCGTTCTCCACCGTCAGCCGCCTCGCGCAGCCTGCGCCGACGGCGACGGCCGCCGCCGCGGAGCTGGAGGGCCAGGGCTTCAGGGTGCTGGCGGTCGCGGCCGGCCCGCCAACGGCCCTGCAACTGATCGGGCTGATCGCGCTCAGCGATCCGCCACGCGCGGATTCGAGCGCGCTGATCGGCGAATTGCGCGCGCTTGGTGTGCACACCGTGATGGTGACGGGCGACGCCGCCGCCACGGCGGCCATCGTGGCGCATGCGGTGGGGCTCGACGGCGCCGTGTGTCCGCCCGGACCGATCCCGCCGGACGTCCGGCCCAGGCAGTTCGCGGTGTTCGCCGGGGTGCTGCCGGAGGACAAGTACAAACTGGTCAAGGCATTCCAGCAGGGCGGGCACACGGTGGGCATGTGCGGCGACGGCGCCAACGACGCACCGGCGCTGCGCCAGGCGCAGATCGGCATCGCGGTCTCGACCGCCACCGATGTGGCCAAATCCGCCGCCGGCATGGTGCTGACGGTTCCCGGCCTTGCCGGCATCGTCGCTGCGATCAAGGAGGGTCGCGTGATCTTCCAGCGCATCCTCACCTACACGCTGAACTCCATCATCAAGAAGATCGTCTCGGTGCTGTTCCTGATCTTCGGCCTGCTGTTGACCGGGCATGCGATTCTGACCCCGCTGCTGATGGTCATCATCATGATCACCGGCGACTTTCTGGCGATGTCGCTGACCATCGACAACGTGCAGCCGTCCGAAATGCCGAACGCCTGGCGGATCGGCCGCCTGACGGTGGCGGGCATCGTGCTGGGCTGCTGCCTGCTGGTGTTTGACGCCGGCCTGCTGGCGATCGGCAGATTCCCGCTGCACCTGGGCATCGGGGCACTGCAGACGCTGGCGTTCCTGGTGCTGGTATTCGGCGGGCAGGCCACCCTGTATGCCATTCGCGACCGTCGCCACCTGTGGGGACAGCGGCCGAGCCGCTGGCTTGCGCTGTCGTCGGCTGCGGACGTGCTGATTGCCACGACCCTGGCCATCGGCGGCATCGCCATGACGCGTCTGCCGCCCCTGCTGGTGGCAGCAACCCTTGCCGCCGCGATGGCTTTCTCACTCATCCTGGGCTGGCTGAAGAAACCGCTGTTCCGCCGGCTCGGCATCACCTGATGCCGAGCCGGCGGGCAGCACCCGGCCGCTCTTTCGATCGGTTCTACTCAAGCAGGAAATCACCATGTCCAGCCCTCTCGATCAACAGTGCATCAATACCCTTCGCTTTCTCTCGGTAGACATGGTGCAGCAGGCCGACAGCGGCCACCCCGGTCTGCCGCTGGGCGCCGCGCCGATGGCGTACGCACTGTGGACACGGCACCTGGCGCACCACCCCGCCAACCCGCAGTGGCCCGGTCGCGACCGCTTCGTGCTGTCGGCCGGGCACGGCTCGGCGCTGCTCTACAGCCTGCTGCACATGACCGGCTACGACCTCTCGCTGGATGACCTGAAGCAGTTCCGCCAGTGGGGCAGCAAGACCCCCGGGCATCCCGAATACGGCCACACGCCGGGCGTGGAGATCACCACCGGCCCGCTCGGCCAGGGCCTGGCCAACGCGGTGGGCATGGCGATCGGCGAGGCGCATCTGGCCGCCCGCTACAACCGCGGTGGCCACACCGTGATCGACCATCGCACCTGGGCCATCGTCAGCGACGGCGACCTGATGGAAGGCGTGGCCTCGGAGGCCGCCTCGCTGGCCGGACACCTGAAACTCGGCAAGCTGGTCTGCCTGTACGACGACAATTACGTGACGCTGGCGGCCGGCACCGACATCACCTTCTCCGAGGATCGCGCAAAACGCTTCGCGGCCTATGGCTGGCAGGTCATCCACGTGGGCGACGGCAACGACGTGGACGCGATCAGCGCCGCGCTGGATGCCGCCCGCGCCGAAACCGCGCGGCCATCGCTGATCCTGGTGCGCACGCACATCGGCTTCGGCTCGCCCGAGCAGGACAGCTTCAAGGCGCACGGCTCGCCGCTGGGCGTGGAGGACGTGAAAAAGACCAAGCAGAAACTGGGCTGGCCGCTCGAACCGGACTTTCTGGTGCCGGAGGCCGCGCTGGTGCATTTCCGCGAAGCGCTACCGCAAGGTGCCGAAGCCGAAGCTGCATGGAATGGACGTCTGGATGTCTATGCGAAAGCGTATCCTGACTTGGCGAATGAACTGCAGGGCCGCCTGCGTGGCGAGCTTCCCACCGGCTGGGATGCGGAGGTCCCGTTCTTCCCGGCCGACGCCAAGGGCATCGCCACCCGCGTCGCCAGCGGCAAGGTGATGAACGCGATCGCGCCGAAGCTGCCCGCGCTGTTCGGCGGCTCGGCCGATCTGGATTCCTCCACCCACACCAACCTCAAGGGGCTGGGCGATTTCAATCCGCCAGCGACGTCAGCACAGGACACCCAGGGTTCCGATGGCGCTGGCTGGAGTTACGCCGGCCGCAATCTGCATTGCGGCGTGCGCGAACATGCGATGGGCGCGATTGCCAACGGGCTCGCCGTGCACGGCGGCTTCGTTCCGTACGGCTCGACCTTCCTGATTTTCTCCGACTACATGCGCCCGGCGATCCGGCTCGCCGCGCTGATGGGCCTGCACGTGATCCACGTGTTCACCCACGACAGCATCGCGCTGGGCGAGGACGGCCCCACCCACCAGCCGGTGGAACAGCTGGCCAGCCTGCGCGCGATCCCGCAGCTCACCGTGATCCGCCCGGCCGACGCCAACGAAACCGCCGTGGCGTGGAAGGTGGCGCTGGAGAGCCGCGATCGGCCGGTGCTGCTGGCGCTGACCCGGCAGAATCTGCCCACGCTCGATCGCCAGCGCTACGCCAGCGCCGAGGGCCTGCGCCAGGGCGCCTACGTGCTGAGCGACGCGAAGGATGGCAAGCCGCAGCTCATCCTGATCGCCAGCGGCTCCGAAGTCGCGCTGATCCTGGCCGCCGCCGAGCAGTTGCAGCGCGAGGGTATCGCCGTGCGCTGCGTGTCGATGCCCAGCTGGGAATTGTTCGACGCACAACCACAGAGCTATCGCGACCAGGTGCTGCCGCCGGCGGTTACCGCGCGACTGGCGGTAGAGCTGGGTGTGGCGCAGGGCTGGCGTCGCTACACCGGCGAGCATGGCGACATGCTGGGCATCGACCGCTTCGGCGCCTCCGCACCGGCCGAGGTCTTGCTGCGCGAATACGGCTTCACCGTCGACAACGTGGTACGCCGGGCCCGGGCCCTGCTCGGACACTGACCGTGGCGGCCTGACGACAGCCCCACCCCGCGATCGGTCGGGGCGTTGTTTGCGGCCCGTACGGCGGGCCGCCGGGGTTTGCCGCCGCGGGGCCGTGTCCACAAGCCGGACCCGCGACGCCCGTGCCCATCGTCATGTATATCTGAACTTGTCGGTATGTTATTGTCCGGCCCGGCTCCCACCCTGCCCAGGCCATTCCCTTGTCCAGCCACCCGTCTGACCTGAACCCGGTTGCGCTCAACGGCCGCACTCACGTGCTGGCGTTGCTGATCGGGCTGTCCCTCGCCGGCTGTGCCGTTGGCCCCGACTATCACCGCCCCGACGCACCTCCGGTGGGTCGCTACACGGCACAACCGCTGCCCGCCGCCACCGCCTCGGCCAAGGCTGCCCAAGGCGACGCACAACGTTTCCTGCAGGGCCGTGACGTCCCTGCGCGCTGGTGGACCACGTTCGGCAATGCCGAACTGACCCGCCGGGTGAACACCGCATTGAGCCACAGCCCCACGGTTGCCTCGGCCCAGGCCGCGTTGCGCCAGGCGCAGGAAAACGCCAACGCGACTCGTGGCGGTCTGTTCCCGTCGCTGGACGCCGCCGCCGGCGCCACCCGCGAGAAGCCGTCCGCGGCGCAGTCGGGCGTTCCCGCTCGGCTCGGTCCGTATACCGTCTACAACGCCTCGGTCAGCGTGGGCTACACGCTGGATCTGTTCGGCGGCGTGCGCCGAGGGATCGAGGCACAACTGGCCCAGGCTGATTATCAGCGCGCCCAACTCGACACCACCTACCTGACCCTGGCTGCCAACGTGGTCACCGCCTCGCTGCAGGAGGCCTCGCTGCGCCAGCAGCTGCGCGCGACCGAGGAGATCCTCGGCATCCAGCGCAAGAGTCTGCAAATCGCCCGGCAACAGCAGCAGATCGGGGCGAAGTCGCTGTCGGACACGCTGGCCGTGCGCACCCAGCTGGCCATCACCGAGGCCACCCTGCCACCGCTGCGCGCCGAGCTCGCCGCGACCCGCAATCAGCTGGCCACCTACCTCGGCACCACGCCGGCACAGCTGGAATTGTCGCCACTGACCCTCGATGCGATCAGCCTGCCGCAGGACATCCCGCTGAGCCTGCCCTCGACCCTGGTCGATCAGCGCCCGGATATCCGTGCGGCCTCGGCACAACTGCACGCAGCGTCTGCGGGGGTGGGCGTGGCCACCGCGGCGATGCTGCCGCAGATCACGCTTTCCGGCAGTGCGGGCTCGCAGTCGCTGCGCGCGGGCGATCTGTTTTCCGCCGGCACCGGCGCCTGGTCACTGGGCCTGGGCCTGACCCAGCCGCTGTTCCACGGTGGCGAACTGCTGCACAGGAAGCGCGCCGCCCAGGCCGGCCTGGACAAGGCCGTGGCGGACTGGCAACAGACCGTGTTGGTCGCGTTTCAGAACGTGGCCGATGCGCTGCAAGCCCTGCAATACGACGCACAGGGGCTGGCCGCCCAGGCCACCGCCGAAAGCGCGGCATCGCAGCAACTGGAGTTGACCCGGCAGCAGTACCAGCTGGGCGCTACCGGCTATCTCAACCTGCTCGATGCCCAGCGCAGTTACCAGCAGGCACGCATCAGCCTGATCCAGGCACGTGCCGCTCGGCTGAGCGATACCGCCGTGCTGTACGCCGCACTCGGTGGCGGCTGGCGCAGTGATGCCAGCACCGATGTAGCCGCCCAGAAGAAATAGCTTCTTTGAACGGTGCGGACAGGAAGTCCGCCTTTCGACTTTCGCGACCATGGACGATCGCACAAACAGCTCACGGACAGGACGTCCGCTTTTTGACTCTCGCGATCGTCGATGGTCGCCCTAACCCGAGGAGATCGCGCATGACCACGCGCGTCGACAAAAAGCCCAGCACCACCAGGCGCATGATCTGGATGGTTGCCGGGGTGCTGCTGCTGATCCTTGTCATCGCCGGCATCAAGGTGCTGCTGGTCATGCGGATGATCCACAACATGCCCAAGCCCGCGCCAGCCACGGTGAGCACCATCATTGCCAGCGAGCAGCTGTGGCAACCGTCGCTGAGTGCCGTCGGCACGCTGCGTGCGGCCAACGGTGCCGACCTGGCGATGGAGGTGGCCGGTCTGGTTACCGCGGTCAACCTGAAATCCGGCCAGGACGTGCAGCGGGGGCAGGTGTTGCTGCAACTGCGCGATGGCGATGATGTGGCCCAGTTGCAACAGCTGGAAGCGGCCGCCCAGCTGTCCCGGCTCACCTTCGAGCGGGCGCGCAAGCAGCTCGCCGCGCAGGCGATCAGCAAGGCTGACTACGACACCGCTGCCGCTGACCTCAAGGGCAAGCAGGCCGCCGTGGCGCAACAGAAAGTGGTGGTCGCCAAGAAGCAGCTGCGCGCCCCGTTTGCCGGCCGTGCCGGCATCATCACCGTCAGCCCCGGCGACTACCTCAGTGCCGGCACCACGGTGGTGACGGTGCAACAGCTTGATCCGCTGTTGGTCGATTTCCATGTGCCGCAGAGCGAGCTTGGCCGGTTGCAGGTGGGCCAGGCAGTGAACCTGAAGCTGGACGCCTATGCGAGCCGCGGCTTCAGCGGCAAGCTCAGCGCGATCAACCCCAAGGTCGATCTCGGCACCCGCAACGTGCAGGTGGAAGCCACCGTGCCCAATCATGACAAAGCGCTGACGCCCGGTATGTTCGCCAAGGTCAGCGTCGACGTCGGCAGCGAGCAGCGCCAGCTGACCCTGCCGCAGGCGGCGATCGTCTACAACCCGTATGGCGACACGGTGTACGTGGTGCAGCCGTCCAGGGGCAAGGACGACAAGGGGCAGCCGCTGCCCGCCACGGTGAAGCAGACTTTTGTCACCCTGGGCGCCACCCGTGGAGACCAGGTGGCGATCCTCAAGGGCATCGCTGCCGGGACCGTGGTGGTGACCAGTGGACAGATCAAGCTGAAGAACGACGCGCCGATCGCGATCGACAACAGCGTGCAGCCGGCCGACAGCGCCCACCCCGCGCCGCAGGAACACTGATCGTCATGAATTTCACCGACCTGTTCATCAAGAAGCCGGTGCTGGCGGTGGTGGTCAGCCTGCTGATCCTGGTGCTCGGCATTCGCGCGGTCAGCAGCCTGACCGTGCGTCAGTACCCGAAGACCGAGAACGCCACGGTCACCGTCAGCACCGCCTACTACGGTGCCGACGCACGGACCATCGCCGGTTTCATCACCCAACCGCTGGAGCAGGCGATTTCGCAGGCGCAGGGCATCGATTACCTTGCTTCCAGCAGCGTGCAGGGCGTATCCACCATCACCGCCACCCTGCGCCTGAACTACGACGCCAACCGCGCGTTGACCGAGATCACCACCCAGGTCAATTCGGTCAAGAACCAGCTGCCGCCGCAGGCACAGCAGCCGGTACTGAACGTGCAGACCGGTGAGACGATCGACGCGATGTACATGGGCTTCTACAGCGATGTGCTGCCCAGCAACAACATCACCGACTACCTGGCGCGGGTGGTCAAGCCCAAGCTCGATTCGATCGATGGCGTGCAGACTGCCGAACTGCTCGGTGCGCGCCCGTTCGCGCTGCGCGCCTGGCTCGACCCGGCCAAGATGGCGGCGCATGGCATCACCGCCAGTGATGTGAACGCGGCGCTAGCCTCCAACAACTACCTGGCCGCGGTCGGCTCCAGCAAGGGCCAGGCGGTGACCGTCGACCTGACCACCGACAGCAACCTGCACTCGGTGGATGAGTTCAAGCAGCTGGCGATCAAGCAGGTCAACGGGGCGATCGTGCGCCTGCAGGACGTGGCCACCGTGTCGCTGGGCTCGGACAGCTATGACTTCAACGTGGCCTTCAGCGGCAAGCGCTCGGTATTCATCGGCATCAAGGTCGCGCCCGACGCGAACGTACTCGACGTGGCCAAGCGTGTGCGTGAAGCGTTCCCCGACATCCAGAGCCAGCTGCCCAGCGGGCTGACTGGAAAAATTGTCTACGACGGCACGGAGTTCGTGAACAGCTCGATCACCGAGGTGGTCAAGACCCTGATCGAGGCGTTGCTGATCGTCACGCTGGTGATCTTCCTGTTCCTGGGCAGCCTGCGCGCAGTGATCATTCCGGTGATCGCGATGCCGCTGTCGCTGATCGGCACCTTCTTCGTGATGCTGGCGTTGGGTTACTCGATCAACCTGCTGACCCTGCTGGCGCTGGTGCTGGCGATCGGCCTGGTGGTGGACGACGCGATCATCGTGGTCGAGAACGTCGATCGGCACATGAAGGAGGAGGGTAAGACCCCGCTGCAGGCCGCCTTGCTGGCTGCGCGCGAGCTGGGTGGGCCGATCCTGGCGATGACGGTGGTATTGATCGCGGTATACGTGCCGATCGGTTTCCAGAAGGGACTGACCGGCGCACTGTTCACCGAGTTTGCGTTCACCCTGGCCGGCGCGGTGACCGTATCGGCAGTGATCGCACTGACCCTGTCGCCGATGATGGCCTCGAAGTTCTTCCGCAGCGAGCAGGAGAACGGCCGCTTCGTGCAGTTCATCGATCGCCAGTTCGATCGCCTGCACCGCGGCTACCAGCGGGTGCTGCACAACACGCTGTCGACCTCGTCGGTGGTCATCGTGATGGCCGGGCTGCTGCTGCTGGCCACCTTCGCGCTGGGCATGACCGCGAAGTCCGAACTGGCCCCGGAAGAGGATCAAGGCCTCGTGGTCGGCCAGATCGTGGGGGCACCGAACGCGACGGCGCAGCAGATGAACGTCTACGCGAAGCAGATGTTCGATCTCTCCAGGACGTTGCCGGAATACCAGCAGATGTTCCAGCTGACCGGCGTGCCCACCGTCAACCAGGGCATCGGCGGTGTGCTGTTCAAGCCATGGAACCAGCGTCACCGCAGTGCCCACGAACTGCAGCAGGTACTGCAGCAGAAGTGGAACGGTATTGCTGGCGGCAAGGTGGCGGCGTTTCAGTTCCCACCGTTGCCGGGCGCGTCGGGCCTGCCGATCCAGGTGGTGATCACCACCACCGAGCCGTTCGAAAATCTCAACGAGGTGGCCTCGCAGGTGCTGCAGAAAGCACAGGCCAGCGGCAAGTTCTACTTCATCGACTCCGACCTCAAGGTGGACAAGCCACAAAGCACGGTCAACCTCGATCGCGACATGATCACCACGCTGGGGCTGACCCAGCAGGATGTCGGTGCCGCGCTCGGTTCGGCACTGGGCGGCGGCTACGTCAACTACTTCTCGATCTCCGGCCGCTCGTACAAGGTGATTCCGCAGGTGCTGCAGGTCGACCGGCTCAACCCGAGCCAAGTGCTGAACTACTACATCCGCGTGCCGGACGGCTCGGTGATCCCGGCCTCAACCGTGGCGAAGATCACCCACCAGGTCGTGCCGCAATCGCTGAACCGCTTCCAACAGTTGAACGCGGCGACGATTTCCGGCGTGTCCGGCATGTCGCAGGGCGAGGCACTGACCTACCTGCGTGATCTGGTGCATCAGGTGGCGCCGACCGGCTACAACGTCGACTACGCCGGTCAGTCGCGGCAGTTCATGAAGGAGTCCGGCGGCTTCGGTGCCACCCTGCTGTTCGCCGTGATCATCGTGTTCCTGGCCCTGGCCGCGCAGTTCAACAGCCTGCGCGATCCGATCGTGATCCTGGTTTCGGTGCCGCTGGCCCTGTTCGGCGCGCTGATCTTCGTCAACCTGTTCACCAGCCTCAACATCTACACCGAGGTCGGCCTGGTGACGCTGATGGGCCTGATCAGCAAGCACGGCATCCTGATCGTGCAGTTTGCCAACCAGTCGCAATTGGCCGGCATGAGCAAACGCGAGGCGATCGAACACGCCGCCGCCGTGCGACTGCGTCCGATCCTGATGACCACGGCGGCCATGGTGCTGGGCGTGCTGCCGCTGGTGATCGCCTCCGGCGCCGGCGCGGCAGGCCGCTTCAACATGGGCCTGGTGATCTCCACCGGCCTGGCGATCGGCACGGTGTTCACCCTGTTCGTGGTGCCCGCGTTCTACCTGCTGCTGTCTACCGACCACCATGGCGATGCACCGTCGGATGATCGGAAGCCGCTCCACGACGACCCAATGCTGGAGGCTTGATTGCCCTGCCGCATGCGCGGCGTCGATAGTCCGCAAAACAAGCAAAAGGCGCGGGTGATCGCGCCTTTTGTGTATCCGTGCCTTGGGCACCCCAGAAGCGGGGTGGGTCAGTTGCGCGACTGTAGTTTCGACAGCAGCCGCAGCAGTTCCAGATACAGCCACACCAGGGTCACCACCAGCGCGAAGGCGCCGTACCACTCCATGTACTTCGGGGCGCGGGCGTTGACGCCCTGCTCGATCATGTCGAAGTCGAGGATCAGGTTCAGTGCGGCGATCACCACCACCACCGCGCTGAAGGCGATGCCGAGGCCGCTGTGGCCATTGATGAAACCCATCGAATGACCGAAGAAGCCCATCACCATGTTGGCCAGGTACAGCAGGAACACGCCGCCGGTGGCGGCAACCACGCCGAGCTTGAATTTCTCGGTGGCGCGGATCAGTCCGCTGCGATAGGCCATCAGCAGGGCGGCCATCACGCCGAAGGTGAGACCGACCGCCTGCATCACGATGCCGGGATAGCGCATCTCGAAAATGGCCGACAGCCCGCCGATGAAGAGCCCTTCCGCCAGCGCATACAACGGCGCGGTATAGCCCGCCCAGGTCTTCTTGAAGATGGTGATCATCGCTAGCACCAGGCCGCCGAGCGCACCGCCCAGCATCAAGGGCATCATCGACGGCAGGCTGGCCGGGCCATGGAACTGGCTCCAGCTGACCATCGCGCCGATTAAGGCCAGCACCAGCAACAGACCGGTCTTGTTGACCGTGCCGTTGATCGTCATGACCTCGTCGCCATGCGCCGCCAGCGCACCGCTGGCGGCATCGAGAAAGGTGTTCTTGTTGAGTGCCGGATTGCCGCTTTGCATGATGAGCTCCTGTGATCTGCCGACCATCGTAGCCTGCCTGCCGTACGTCTGGTACTTGTGAATGGTCCCGCCGGCTCCGCGACCTGCGCCGATAGGTCGCGCCCAGCCGCGCACGAACCACCATGCCGCCACGCACAAACTACGCGACAATACGACAATGCCGAATGTCGCGGAGTTCCGATGAACCCTTCCACCCTGCGTATCGCCACCCGCAAGAGCGCGCTCGCGCTGTGGCAGGCCGAACATGTGGCCGCGCTGCTGCGCGCGGCACATCCCGGGCTGTCGGTGGAACTGGTGCCGATGACCACCCGCGGCGACGAGATCCAGGATCGGCCGCTGGCGACGATCGGCGGCAAGGGATTGTTCCTGAAAGAACTCGAAGTGGCGATGCTGGAAGGCCGCGCCGATCTGGCCGTGCATTCGCTGAAGGACGTGCCGGCCCAGCTCGAAACGGGTTTCACGCTGCCGGCGATCCTGCCGCGCGCGGATGCGGCCGACGCGTTCGTCAGCAACCATTACGCCGAGCTTGCCGCGCTACCACCCGGCGCCCGGGTCGGCACCTCGTCGTTGCGCCGGCAGGCGCAACTGCGCGCGCTACGGCCGGATCTGGTGCTGCTGGACCTGCGCGGCAATGTCGGCACCCGGCTGGGCAAGCTCGACAACGGCGATTACGACGCTATCGTGCTCGCCTGCGCCGGGCTGGAGCGGCTTGGCCTGGCATCGCGCGTCCGCACCCGGCTGGCCGCGCCCGACTGGCTGCCGGCGCCGGGCCAGGCGGCGATCGCGATCGAGGCTCGCAGCGACCAACCCGCGGTGCTGGCGCTGCTGGCTGCGCTGGACGACGCCGACACGCGGCTCACCGTCACCGCCGAGCGGGCGATGAACCAGGCATTGGGCGGCAGTTGCACGGTGCCGGTCGGCGCCTGGTGCATGCTCATCGAACACGGCCTGCATCTGTGCGGGCTGGTGGGCGATGCGGCCAGCGGCCGGCTGCTGCTGGCCGAAGCCGGCGGCGCCACGGACCAGGCCGTCGCACTGGGTCAGCAGGTCGCCGCGGCCTTGCTGGCGCAAGGTGCGGACGAACTGCTCGCGCGCTGACAAACTCCGCCGGCAAAATCCGCAGGGGCGCACCTGTGCGCGAAAGCTTTTGCCGACGTCCGGGCAAAGAGCTTTCGCGCACAGGGTGCGCTCCTACACGCGAGGTCGTGGGCGACTCAGAAGCTGTACACCAGATTGGTGGTGGTCAGGGTGTCGGTTTTCTTGATGCCGGCAAGTACGTCGCTGTTGCGACGCACCTGGAAACCCACCTTCAACGCCAGCTTCCGGGTCATGCTGACCGCCAGACCGGCATCGTTCTGCAGGTAGGTGTTCTTGGAGCCCGCTTCCATCAGAAACGTGTCCTCG
>Ga0307375_10004407_pt1 | contig 13446 bp, 12 predicted proteins | sample TR1MG_FD_202531 | JGI IMG/M metagenome (GOLD analysis project Ga0307375, IMG submission 202531) | Soil microbial communities from Risofladan, Vaasa, Finland - TR-1 | ecosystem: Environmental > Terrestrial > Soil > Coastal area > Acid sulfate soil | place: Finland: Risofladan, Vaasa | collected...
CACGCGGCAATCGGACGGCACGGGACGATTGTCGCTGCGGCGCACGTAACCGAGCCTGCGCTTTTCGAGCAGTGCCGCGACTTCGTCGAAGCGCTGCGGATGGCGCGGCACCAGCAGCAACAGCACACCCTCGATGCGAATGCGCGCCAACGCGTCCAAGACCAGCTCCTCCTCGCCCTCGCGCGTGCTCGCCGCGAGCAGTACCGGGCGCGGACCGATGCGCTGCCTCAGTTCCGCGCCCAGCGCCAGCAGGCGCGGCGCCAGCACGACATCGAACTTGAGATTGCCCGTCACCTCGACCCCGCGTGCGCCCAGCCGCTCGAGGCGCCCGGCGTCCTCGCGGGTCTGCGCGCTTACCGCCGCCAGACGGCCGAGCGCGGCGCGGGTCAGCGGCGCCGCCAGTTCGTAGCCGCGCGCGGATTTCTCGGACATGCGCGCATTGGCAAGGAGCAGCGGCACGCCCAGCCGCGCGCAGCCTTCCACCAGATTGAACCAGATTTCGGTTTCCATGAGGATGCCCAGGCGCGGCCTGAAGCGCGCGAGAAAGCGCGCCACGGCGCCGGGATAATCGTAGGGCAGGTAGACGATGGTCGCCATGCCGCCGAAGAGCTGCTGCGCCGTCTCCCGCCCGGTGGGCGTCATTTGCGTGAGCAGCAGTTCATGCCCGGGATAGCGCGCGGCCAGGGCGCGCGCGAGCGGTTCGGCGGCGCGCGTTTCACCCACCGACACCGCGTGCAGCCAGATCACCGGCCGCGCCGGCCTCACCTGATACCAGCCGAAGCGCTCGGCGATGTGTTCGCGATAGCCGGGCTGGCGCCGGCCCCGCCACCACAGGTGCACGAGCGCCCAGGGAAACAACAGCCACAGCAGCAGCCGATAAGCGATGCGCCAGATCACGCCGGGTCTCCGCCAGCGACCTGATGCAGCGCGGTCAGCACCTCGGCCACCCCGGGTACCAGTCCGGGGCCGCCCAGGTTGCGCACCGGCGCCCCTTGCCCCGCGTATACGCCGGTCAGTTCCGGATGCGTGCCGCAGTAAAGCGCCACCACCGGACGCCCCAAGGCTGCCGCCAGATGGGTCAGGCCGGTATCGACACCGATCACCGCCCGCGCCCCGGCGAGCAGCCCGGCCATGCCGAGGATGCCGAGCGCAGGCGGCACGACTGCTTTAGGCAGCGCGCGCGCGATGCGCTCGCTGCGGGCGCGTTCCCCGGCATCGCCCCAGGGCAGCAGCAGCGCGCAGCCCTGGCGCGCGAGTTCAGCCCCGAGCCGCTCCCACGCCGGCTCCGGCCAAAGCTTGTCGGCGCCGCTGGTCGCATGCAGCAGCACGCAGTAAGGCTCAGGTGCCAGCGCTCGCGCAGCCACAGGCGCAGCGATGCCGTAGTCGAGCACAGCCGGCACCTCATAGCCCAGCGCCAGGGCGGCGAGACGACGGTTGCGCGCGACGGCGTGCAGGTCGCGCGGGACCAAATGTTTGACGTCGTAAAACTTCGCCGCCAGCGGCTCGCGCGCGCTGGCGCCGGCATGGCCGTGGCGCGTGCCGGAAGCCGCGCGCGCCAGCAGTGCACTCTTGATCAGGCCCTGGGTGTCGATGACGCAGTCGTAGCGCACCCCCGCCAGCGCCTGGCGGAACTGGCCGAACTCGCGCCAGTGCGCGAGCTTGAGCACGTTGCCGCGCCAGCGCCGCAGCGCCACCGGGATCGCCCGGTGCACGCCCGGATGCATGTCGACGATGTCGCGATAGCTCTCTTCCACCACCCAGTCGATGCGCGCGCGCGGAAAACGCGCGCGGATGTCGCTCACCACCGGCAGATTGTGCACCACGTCGCCGAGCGAAGAGGTTTTGATAAGCAGAATATTGGGCATAGGGAGGCGCTGGACGCGCTTTGTTAGAATGGGAACCCGCACAAAATTAATTATAAGGTATCCTGCCCCTTGCCCCGCCAGCCCTTTTCCGTCGTCATCATCACCAAGAACGCTGCGACGCGGCTAGGCGCCTGCCTGGAGAGCGCATCTTTTGCCGACGAGATTGTGGTAATCGACTCGGGCTCCACCGACGGCACGGCCGAACTCGCCGTCGAGCGCGGTGCGCGCGTGGTGCAGAAAGAGTGGCTCGGCTTTGGTCCGCAAAAGCAGTTCGCTGTCGCAGCCGCGCGCCACGACTGGGTGCTGTGCCTGGACGCCGACGAGCGCGTGAGCGAGCCCTTGCGCGCGAGCATTCTTGCCGCACTGGCCGCACCCGCGGCGCAGGCCTATGCCATGCCGCGCTGCAACCGCTTCATGGGCCGCTGGCTCAGGCATGGCGAGGGCTATCCGGACTGGAGCCTGCGCCTGTTCGACCGGCGGCATGCGCGCTGGAGCGATGATCCGGTGCACGAAAAGGTGCTCACCGAGGCGCCGCCGGGGCGACTCCAGGGCGACTTGCTGCACGATTCGGCCGAGACGCTAGCCGGTTATCTGGACAAGCAGAACCGCTATACGACTTTAGCCGCGCGCGACGCGCAGACCCGCGGAAAGCGCGCCGGGCCGGCCAAGCTGCTGCTGTCGCCGCTGCTGCGCTTCATCAAGTTCTACGTATTTCACCTCGGTTTTCTCGATGGCGTGCCCGGGCTGGTTCATATCCTAATCGGCTGCCAGAACAGCTTCGTCAAGTATGCGAAAATGCTGGACTTTCAGGCGCGCAGGAAGTGAAAGCGCCCGCCATCGGCAACGCCGGCTTCATCGACTCGCATGACCACGAGCGTGTGCTGGCACGGGATGACGAGTACGATCTTTTCTGATTAATTTCCGCGGGGTATAGATTTTGACAGCCGATTCAGTGCGCTTTATCGATTTGCAAGCCCAGTATGCCCGTATTGGCGACGTGATTGAACAACGGGTGCTCAAAGTTCTGCGCAGCGGTCAGTACATCCTCGGGCCGGAGGTGGCCGAGCTCGAGTCGAAGCTCGCCCGGTTCACTGGGGTCCGTCATTGCGTCAGTTGCGCTTCCGGCACCGATGCCCTGCAGATAGCTTTGATGGCGCAAGGTGTCGGACCAGGGGACGCTGTTTTCGTGCCGACCTTCACCTTCGTCGCCACGGCAGAAGTCGTGTCATTGCTTGGTGCGACGCCGATATTCGTCGACATCGACCCTTTGAGTTTCAACCTGAGTCCGGACGCACTGGAACGGGCCATCCAGGCTGTGCTTTCCAATGACGCCGCATCCCACGTGCTGCCGCGCAACGGCTTGAAATTGCGGCCGCGCGGCATCATTCCCGTAGATCTCTTCGGCCAACCCGCGGATTATGCGCACATCAATGCGATCGCCGCCGAGCACGGATTGTTTGTAATTGAGGATGCCGCCCAAAGCTTTGGCGCCGCGAGTGCCGGGAACCGCGCCGGGAAACTTGCGCGAGTGGCCTGCGCCTCATTTTTCCCGGCGAAACCCTTGGGCTGCGCCGGAGATGGCGGCGCATTATTCACCGACGACGACGCGCAAGCAGAGTTGTTCCGCTCCGTGCGCGTTCACGGCCAAGGCAGCGATCGCTACGAAAATGTGCGCCTGGGCGTTACCGGCCGCCTCGACACCATCCAAGCTGCGGTATTGCTGGCAAAACTCGACGTCTTTATCGACGAATTGGCTGCTCGCGACCGTATCGCTGCCCGCTACAGCCAATCCATCTCGGCGCGCGGTCTCGGACTTGCGACGCCATATCTTGCTGCCGGAATGAGCTCGGCATGGGCGCAGTATTCGATACTCGCCCGCGACGGCGCGCATCGCAGCGCATGTCAGGAATCGATTAAATCCGCCGGGATCCCGAGCATGATCTATTACCCGAAGCCGCTTCATCTGCAAACAGTTTTCTCCGGATTGGGGTATCGCGTCGGCGATTTTCCGGCAGCGGAGGATTGTGCCGCGCGGATTTTCAGCCTGCCCATGCATCCTTATCTCGACGTCCCCACCCAAGATCGCATAGTTGCCGCTCTCGTGTAACGGCCTTATTCATGAGTGATTCCGTCTATATTCACCCGACTGCGAACGTCTCGCCCGAAGCCAGGATAGGCGCGGGGAGCAAGATATGGATCAACGTTCAGGTTCGCGAAAGAGCGGATATCGGCGACAACTGCATTATCTCCAAGGATGTCTATATTGACCATGCGGTCCGAATCGGCGCACGCTGCAAGATTCAGAACAGCGTGTCGGTCTATAACGGCGTCACCCTGGGCGACGATGTGTTCGTTGGGCCCAACGTTTCGTTTACCAACGACCGCGTTCCCCGCGCGTTCAATACGGAATGGAAAATTACGGCGACGAGCATTGGAAGCGGAGCGAGCCTCGGCGCCAATAGCACGATTATCTGCGGCGTGAGGATTGGAGAGTACGCCATGGTGGCGGCCGGTTCGGTGGTCACGCGCGACGTTCCTCCCTACACTTTGGTTATGGGCAATCCGGCCCGGCCGGTCGCCCGAATCGACAAAGCGGGAAACCGCGTTGAGGATATCGTCAGATGACTGTTGCTTCGTTAAAACTGGGCCTGATTGGCCTGGGCAATATGGGACAGAACCACCTCAGGGTTCTGTCGCTGCTCAAGGGTGTCGAAATCGCCTTTATCCATGACGCCGATCCCGCGCGGCAGGCCAAGTTGGCCTCCGCCTACGACGTGCTCGGTGTCGATGACGTTGATGCCGCGATGGCGGGATTGGATGCCGTTGTAATCGCCACGCCTACCTCAACGCACGCTGATTGGGTCGAGCGCGCCGCCCGGCACGTGCGCAATATTTTTGTTGAAAAACCTCTCGCCGGCACCTTGGCCGAAGCCGAGCGCCTGGCGGCGTTTGCCCGCGAACGGGGATTACGCATCCAGGTGGGATTTATTGAACGATTCAATCCTGCCGTTCAGGTTCTCAAACGTGTGCTGGACAAGTCCGAGCGCGTGATCAGTATCGATTTCACCCGCACCAACAAGGTCTCGGCCCGTATCACCGATGTGGACGTGATTACCGACCTGATGATCCACGACATTGATCTCGCCATGTTCATCAATGGGCCGGTGAAGGCGGTTTCGGCTCACGGGGCTTGCGAGGGCGATATGATCGATTTTGCCTCGGTGCAGCTTACCCACGAGAATGGGTGTTTTTCACGCATCCAAGCAAGCCGGATCACCGAAAAGAAAATGCGCACAATCCAGGCAACCTGCCGCGACATGTTCGTGGATTGCGATTTGCTGCGCAAGGAAGTGCAGATCAGCCGTCAATCGGTTATGCGTGTTTCCGAAGGGGAACCGTACGTCATCAGTGCGCTGGCGGAATCCGTCGAAGTCCGGCCACAGGAAGCTTTGCTCAGCGAGCTGCAAGCGTTTGTTGCCCTCAGCCGGGGGGGCGCTCAGCAAATCCCCGATCACGTAGCGGGTCTCGAGGCGATGCGCATCTGTCAGCGCATCCAGGACATGGTGCATCACGCATGAGCGCCAGGCCACCTCTCTTGGGACAAGGTGTTCTGGTTACCGGCGGCGCCGGATTTATCGGCAGCCACCTGGTGGACCGGCTGCTGGCCGAGGGCGCCCGGGAGGTGGTCGTGATCGACAACCTGTTTCTCGGCGACGAAGCCAATCTGGAAGCCGCTTTGGCCAGCGGCCGCTGCCATTTCTATCGCGATGACGCCGAGATCGCTTCCAGCCTCGATTACATTTTTTCGCGACACTCGGTCGCCACCGTTTTCAATTGCGCAACCAAGGCGCTCAACTATTCATTCCTCAATCCGGCCAATGCGTTTGCCACCAATGTCGATGTGGTCCTGAATTTGCTGGAGGCACAGCGGCACGGCGTGTTCAAGACGCTATGCCATTTTTCCACTTCGGAGGTCTACGGGACTGCCGTATACGAGCCCATGGATGAAAAGCATCCGCGCATGCCGACCACCACCTATGCTGCCGGCAAAGCAGCGGCCGATTTGGCCGTGGAAAGCTACGTGCGCATGTTCGATCTGGATGCCTATGTCGTGAGGCCGTTCAACAACTACGGTCCGAGACAGAACTGCCGCGGCGAACTCGCGGGGATCATCCCGATCACAGCCGCCAGGATACTTTCCGGCGCCAAGCCGGAAATTCACGGCACGGGAAAGCAGAGCCGGGATTTCATTCATGTCAACGATACTGTCGATGCGGTGGTCAAGCTGCATGCCGTCATGGCTCGCGGCGACAACATCAATATTTCCACCGACAATACCTGTTCGGTGGAAGACCTGATCGCGCGCATTTGCGCGCACTACGGTTACCGCGGCGAAACCCTGCACAAGGAAGCGCGCAAGGCGGATGTCCAGTGCCACATCGCCAGCAACGCGAAGATCAGGTCGCTCATCGCGTACCGGCTCACGCCCTTCGATCAGGGTCTGGGAGATACCCTCGACTGGTATGCCCACAGCCTCGGCGACAGGAGAACAGCTTGATCCGGCTGATCCGCCCCTACGTCAGTTTCGATGAGGTGGAGGCTGATTTCCGTCAAATGTTCGCCGACGGAATTTTCACCCGCGGGCGTCATGTGGAAGAGTTCCGGCGGGAAGTCGCGGCCTACTGCGGCAGCCAATACGCCCACCTGACCACGTCCGCGACGACCGCCCTGAGCCTGTGCCTGAGGCTGCTCGGCGTCGGGCCGGGCGATGAAGTCGTGGTCGCCGATTTCTCCTTTCCGGCGACCGCGAATGTGGTGGAAGAGGCTGGTGCCCGGCCGGTATTTGCCGATGTTTCTCCGGTTACGTTCAACATGACCGCCGACGCACTGCTGCGGCGGATCACGCCGAAGACCAAGGCAGTCATCGCGGTCGACGTATTCGGCAATCCGACCGGGATACACGAGATTGCGCAAATTTGCCGCGAGCGCGGTTTGCCCCTGATCGAAGACGCGGCCTGCGCCATGGGCAGCTCGGAACGGGGCGTTCGCTGCGGCCGAATAGCCGACCTGAGCTGTTTCAGTTTCCATCCGCGCAAGCTGCTCACCACCGGGGAAGGCGGGGCGATCACCACCCAATCGGCCGAGTGGTCTGCCTGGCTCGATGTCAAGCTGAACCACGGTGCGCGTGGCATGCTCGGATACGGACAGGATTTCGTCGACTACGGATACAACTACCGGCTGTCCGAGCCGCAGGCCATTATCGGCCGCGTGCAGCTGCGCAAACTCGACGCGATCGTGGCGCAGCGCAACGCAGTCCGCAGCGCATACATCGAGCGCCTGGCCGCTCTGGGTTTCTCGCCGCAGAGCATCGGCGACGATGTCGTGTTCAACGTTCAGTCCGTGGTCTTTCGCGTGCCTTCCGGCGTCGACCGCGACACATTGATTGGCAAATTGCGTGAGGAAGGGATTGAGACGTCCATCGGAACCTATTGCCTCAGCGGCACGACGTTTTTCCGCAAGCGCTATGACGATGTGCAGCCGGTTGCCGAGCAACTGCAGCGGGAAACCATTACCTTCCCATGCTATGCGGGGGTGGATGTCGCCCGGGTGTGCGATTCCGTTCGAACCCTGTTAGCGCGCCAAGGGACGATTGGAGCGCGCAATGCGTAATCAGTCCGAGCTTAAACAGGCACTTGTCGATTCGCTCCGCTCCATTTGGGAGGACGACGGATTCGCGCTCCATGACAACGAACGCAGCAATCGCCTGCGCACCGAGATCTTGCGCCGCCTCGTTGGATTGGTGATGACCGACGACGAACGGGCCGCCGACCTGGGCCTTCCCGAGGGTTGCCGGGTGCGCGAAATGGCAAAGATCATCGCGCCGGAACAGCTCCAATGCGGCAAACACGTCTGGATCGGCGAGAACGCAATTATCGATGCGTCCGGCGGGCTGTCCATCGGCGACCATACTACCGTTGCGTCCTCGGTTTTCGTTTGGTCCCATACCAGTTCTCTGTCCAATCTGATGTTTGAGAACCAGCCCGGAAACGCCTACATTCGCCGCGCCCCGACGCGCATTGGCAGCGGTACTTTTATCGGCGGTCCCTCAGTGGTATATCCCGGCGTGAGCATCGGTGACAGGGTGCTGGTGCTGCCTATGTCGGTCGTTACCCGTGATGTGCCGGACAAGGTCGTCGTGGCCGGCGCGCCGGCGCGCGTGATCCGGGAAATAGACGAGCGATGGCTGTCTGAAGAAGTAAGCCGGCTAAGGCAGGGTCGTGCTTGGCGGTGATGCTCCCGCAGGGGCGGGCGCGGCAGGGTTGCGCAGCGAAGCTTTACACGTTTCCCAACTGATTTTCGTAAAAGCGGTCCGGGTACCTTTATGGCTGCTCGTCTCGGCCATGTTGACCCATGTATTCGATCCTTCCGGTTTGGGCACCTGGTCAATGACATTGTCGGCGGCGGCGTTCCTGAACCAGCTGTTTTTGCACTGGACCCAGTCGATCACGCAGCGTTTCGGCCGCGGCGAATGGTCTGCCACCAAGCGCCTGGACGGCGTATGGGCTCTGCGCTGGCCATCCGTGATATTTGGCCTGGGCATGATTTTTTGTGCCCTTGCGTTCCTTCCCTTCGATTGGGCGCAACGCTTCTACGGTTTGGACGATGCGCATCGCTGGTATGTGCTTCCCGTAGCGATCACCCTGTGGGTCATGGCCGAAGCCCAGAGCACGCAGCAGGTAAGCCATCGATTTTCAGCCTTGGCTTGGGCGCCTATCGTCGCGGATTTGAGCCTGTTGCTGTGTATCGGGCTGCTTGCTTATACAGCGCCGTTCGGTCGGAAACATAGTTTCGACACGGCGATAGTGGCGATTGTCGCCACCAGCCTGACCGTATGGTCCTGTTGGCTGATACGCGAGCTTTCCAGAACCCGCATCGCCTGGCGGGTACCCGATTTCAGCCGATGGCGCCTGGCGGCGCGATTCGCGATTCCCCTCGTGCCTGGCTTTTTGGTGGCCTACTTTTCCGAATGGTGTGATTATTTCCTGATACAGCACTTTTATGGTACTCATGCGGTAGGGTTGTTTCACCCTGCGTTCCAATATATGTTGATCCTCATCGGCTTGCCTACGGCCGTCGTATCCGTGCTTCTGCCGCGTTTGACTGCCGAATTCGACAGGAACGGGAACCTCGAAATCAAGAAGCTCATAAGCCGCACGGCGCCACAGCTTTTCCTCCTCTGGGGACTGTTTTCCCTGATTGCTGCCGCGGCGTTGCCGGGCATTTTGCTGTTGCTTCTGGGAAACCAATATGCGAAGTCTTCCGACCTATTGCAGGTTCTCCTCATTGCAGTTCCGGGCGCCATGTCGCAGCATTTATGCTATATGGCATGCTTTGTTCAGGGACGGCTGTGGAGGGCGACCGTTGGCTTATTCGGCCTCAAGCTCCTGGTGAACGTCGGCATTTCCCTTGTTCTACTTCCTCGCCTCGGTGTCGTGGGCTCGGCTCTGGGTGCAGCGCTCTCGTATCTGCTGCTGCAATGGGTGTTTCTGCTCGATCAGCGCCGTCACCTGAACGTGCCCACAAGCTTGGTATTGATCGCTTTGCTGTTGATCCAGAGCGGTGGGATAGCACTTGCGCTGACACCGGGGCTGTGGCTGCGGCTGGCGCTGTGTGCCATGTGGAGCGCCGGTCTAATCGCATGGGCGCGGCGCAATCGCATCTTCCCCCCTGAGAGCGTCGCCGCCGTCATCCCAGGTCGTCTGAGCGCGTTGACCAAACCCGCATTGCGTCTGCTCTGCCGGAGCGAGTGAGGTGCGTTTGTGTTGATAGTGTTGTTTGGACTGATTGCGCTTGCGCTAGTGCTCAGGGTGATTCCGGCCATTGTGGCGCCACGTGGTGCAGGCGTGGATCAGTGGTTCTGGCGCGCCTATATCGAGAAGCTCAGGGCGACGAAAATCTTTCCGCCTCAATTACCGCAGTTTCTCCTGGATCAAGCCCAGTGGTACCCACCGCTTTTCCCCGTCCTTCTGTCCAAACTGCCGGCGACCGCGTTTTCGCAATACGGCCGCTATCTGGCGGTCCTGATCGATTTGTTGCGGCTGCTTGTTCTGGTCTTGGCGACCCGTTGGCTTTCGGGCTCAGATCAGGCCGCATTCATTGCAGGTGCAGCCTATTCGATCACACCCGTGCTTGTGAGCTACAACATGCAACTCAATCCTCGCGGCATGGCGGCGCTATTCCTCGACCTGTGCTGGCTGACCGTGGCGGCGCTTTTGCTAAATGATGCTACGCCATGGTGGTGGTGCGTAGCCCTGTTGCTGGCGGGATTGGTGTTGCTCACCCACAAGATGACCACCCAGATATTCTGGTTTATCGCGCTCGCGGGAGCGGGCATGTCGGGGCGAATCGAACTCGCTCTTCTGGTGCCTGGCGCCATGGTCGCCGCCTATTTGCTTAGCGGCGGATTTTACCGAAAGGTACTGAGCGCCCATGCCGACATCGTTTCTTTTTGGTACCGAAACTGGCACTGGAGCGGTTCCAATCCGATTCTCGAGTCCCCGGTTTATGGCGAACCCGGCTTCGAGTCGTCCACAAAGTATTATCGCGGCGGGTGGCGGCCTTGGCTGCGCCGTTTGCAGTTCGTCTTGGGCTTCAACCCATGGATGCCGGCGATGCTAGTTATTGGCGCAGTAGCCTATGTGGATGGGTATGCTTTTTCCAGAATCGAGACTTGGGTCTTCGTCTGGCTATCGCTGTGCTTTGCGTTCGCCCTGCTGACAACCCTTGTACCCGTGTTGCGTTGCCTTGGTCAGGGATATCTTTATGGCTATAACGGTGGCTTTCCTGCTGCATTGGCTTTGGGGATGACCTGGTATGGCATGCGGAACAAAGGACTTTGGCAAGCAGTGGTGGTATTGACGGTATTGGCCTGTCTGGTGGGTTTGGCGGCATTTTTCCGAACCTTGCGCAACAGCCGGACAATGAAAGTGGACGCTAGGCTCGAGGCCGCGATCGAGCGGCTCGCCGCATTGCCCAAGGGAGTCGTGATGTGCTTCCCACAGCATTGGCACGACGTCGTGGCATATCGCACCCAACAGTCCGTCCTATTTGGGGGACACGGCTACGGGTTCCGGCGGCTTCAATGCGTATTCCCGCGGCTGCTTGTACGTGTGGGAACACTGATCGCACGATATGAGGTGAAATATCTTCTCACCCACAAGGGGTATTGCAACATGCGCTTTCTTGCAGAGCTCCCAGTCGCAGACGTGGAGCGTTTTGGGGAGTACCAGCTCTATTGTTTCAGAGAGCCCGTCCCCAAGGGAAATAGTGCCGCAGATTTCGTGCCATGATCGAGGCACGCGACATGGCGGGCGAACTGCTGCCCGACGCGGCCGGGCCTCCGCGCGTCGCGCTCGTCGTTACCAGCACATTGGTGGTGCGCTGGTTCCTGATCGAGCACATACGCACGCTGGCGCGGACTTTTGCGGTTACGCTGATTGTCAACAATGATGCGCCCGAACTTGCCGCCCTGCTGCCCTGTCGCATCCTTACGCTGCGGCTGGAGCGCGATATCGCGCTGCTCGCCGACCTGCGCGCGCTCGCTTGGTTGTGGCGCCATTTCCGCGCCGAACGCTATCGGTTGGTGCACACCCTGACCCCTAAGGCCGGCCTGCTCGGCATGCTTGCGGCCCGCCTAGCGCGTGTGCCGTGCCGCCTGCATACCTTCACCGGCCAGGTCTGGACAACCCGACGCGGGCCGATACGCAGCTTGCTCAAGACGGCCGACCGCCTCATTTCGTTCTCAGCCACGCGTGTACTGGCCGACAGCTTCTCCCAGCGCGACTTCCTCGTGGCTCAAGGTATCGCCGATTCCGCCAAAATCGACGTGCTAGGGCAGGGCTCGGTCAGCGGCGTGGACGCACGCAGGTTTCGACCCGACGCCGCAATGCGCAAGCAACTGCGCGCCGAACTCGAAATACCGGAGACTGCAACGGTGTTTCTCTACCTTGGCAGGCTGAAGCGCGACAAAGGCGTACTCGACCTCGCCCAGGCGTTCGGCCTTTGCAGCAGCGAGGACTCGATGTCCTGGCTGCTGCTGGTGGGTCCGGACGAGGATGGGCTGCTGCCTGAAGTCGAGCAGGCCTGCGCCGCCTGCCGTTCGCGCCTGCATGTCGTTGGCTTTAGCGCGATACCCGAGCGCTACCTGGCCGGGAGTGACGTACTTTGCTTGCCCAGTTATCGCGAAGGCTTCGGTGTGGTCATCATTGAGGCGGCCGCCGCCGGCCTGCCGGCCATAGGATCGAAAATATACGGCATCACCGACGCCATCGTCGAAGGCGAAACCGGCCTCCTGTTCGAGGCCGGCAACGTCCAGCAACTCGCGCTTAACATGCGTACGCTGGCCAGCGACGCAAGCTTGCGCAGGCTTATGGGGCATCGCGCCAGGGAGCGCGCGCTGCGCGACTTTCCACAAGAAAAATTGACGGCTGCGCTGCTCGCCTATTACCGCCAGCTGCTCGTAAGACAGGGACTATGATCGCGCCACTTCGCTCAGTTCTGGTGACCGGTGCGAGCGGTTTTGTCGGTTTGCGCCTGTGTGCGCGCCTCGCGGCCGCGGGTCATGTCGTAAAGGCCGCGGTGCGGCGCGAGGGTGCGGCATTGGCAGCGCTAACGCCGGCCGTACACGTCGTCCGTGTCGGCGATATCGGCCCGGATACCGATTGGCAGGCGGCACTGGTCGGGGTGGACATGATCGTGCACCTCGCTGCCCGCGCCCACGTGATGCGCGACAGCGCGGCCGACCCGCTCGCCGAATACCGCCGCGTCAACGTCGCGGGCAGCGAGCGCCTGGCGCGGGCAGCGGCAGCAGCCGGGGTGAGCCGCCTGATATACATGAGTTCGATCAAGGTGAACGGCGAAGCGACCGTCAACGCGCCTTTTTGCGAAAGCGACGCACCCGCCCCTCTCGACGCTTACGGCCGCTCAAAGTGGGAGGCGGAACAGGCCTTGAGCCGGATTGCTGCAGAAACCGGAATGGCCGTTACCGTTTTGCGACCACCGCTGATCTACGGACCCGGGGTCAAGGGCAACCTCGCGCGACTGATCGGCTGGATCGAGCGCGGTTTGCCCTTGCCGTTCGCTTCGATCGTCAACCGCCGCAGCTTAATTTATCTCGAGAACCTGATCGATGCGACGCTGGCCGTGATGCGTCATCCCGCGCCGGGAAGGCTCTATCTGGTAAGCGATGCGCAAGACCTGTCGACGCCGCAACTGATACACGCGCTGGCGCGCGGCCTGGACAAGACGCCGCGACTGCTGGCTTTTCCGCCATCCATGCTGCGCCTGGCCGGCGCATGCGCCGGGCAACGCGATGCAGTCGGGCGTCTGGTGGGCTCACTCCAAATCGACGCCTCCATGATCGCTGCCGAGCTCGGCTGGCGGCCGGCCCACGAACCGCAGCAAGGACTCATCCTGACGGCCAAAGCGCACAACGAACGCGCAGATCGAACTGTAGAATTCCACCGGTGAGCATCGGCAACCACATGTATCTCGCCCCGCCGCTCGCGGCAGCCATCTGCCT
>Ga0307375_10004408_pt1 | contig 13443 bp, 11 predicted proteins | sample TR1MG_FD_202531 | JGI IMG/M metagenome (GOLD analysis project Ga0307375, IMG submission 202531) | Soil microbial communities from Risofladan, Vaasa, Finland - TR-1 | ecosystem: Environmental > Terrestrial > Soil > Coastal area > Acid sulfate soil | place: Finland: Risofladan, Vaasa | collected...
AAATGCTATAATCATTAGAAGGGTTGAAAGGGAAAGTTTCATCAGCAGGTATTGGATATCCCTTTTTATCCTTTAGATATTTCGGTTCACCATACACGCCACATGTGCTCCAATGGATAAACCTTAATTTTTCTAAGTCCTGCGTATCAATAATGGTTCGGAGTAAATTTTCCGTGCCTTCCACATTTATCCGTCTCAGATGCTCTAATTCTGCGAAATAATCATAGAGACTCGCAGGATGAAAAATGACATCAAATTTCTTACCTTCTAGTAAGGGAGTTAATGTTTCAGATTTCGTCAAATCAGATGGAAAAAATTGAATTCGAGGATCTTTTAGAAACTCGTGAGAACTACCAATATCATTTCTAAAGACCGCTTCTTTCGTCATGACTTCTTTTCGAGTGTCTGTGGGAAGATCGGTGGCAATAATTTTACAATTTGAATAAGTATCTAATAGTTCCCGCACTAAGAATGATCCGGTATGCCCTTTCGCTCCATCTACTAAGAACAATTTATCCTGATTCATCCCTTTTTGGTCCAACATGAAACCTCAAAATTAATTTTTAATGGAAAATGATATTCATTAGTAAGTTTCAGGCCATTAATAAATTGTAATGGAAATAAATAATAGCATAGAATTGTAATATTTCTAACAAATAGAAAAAACCTACTTGAAATATTATGGATAACATAGATTTACACAATCATACAACATATTCAGACGGAAGTCTAACGATTAGAGAAGTCATGGAAATAGCAAAGAATAAAAATCTCTCTTTTTTAGCAATTACAGATCATTTTACTACCTCTTGGAAACAGAATATTATTTCACCGGTAACCTTTGAGAATATAAATCAATATTGTAGCGAAATCAGGGACGAACGAACAAGGCTGCGGGTTAAATGCCTCGTTGGGCTAGAAATTGATATGGAATCTAGTTTGGCAGATATAAGAAGAATCCCTTTTAATCAATTTGAGATCCTCCTTTTTGAATATGTGGACTCAATTATCATTTTAAATAAAGTAATTTCCCTTATCCATGAATTTAAGCCAAGCGCATTACTTGGTTTGGCACATAATAGTTATATAAGAATAACAAATTTGAAAAATTTTTGTAATATATTAGCTGAGAACAATATCTATTTTGAATTAAACGCTCGGTATTTAAATCCAAATGATGGTGATCTAATTAATCGGTTAAAAACCTTGAAAGAGTATGGAATTCGATTTACCATCGGTTCTGATGCGCATGATAAGGCTCAGATTGGCAATACGGCAATTGTATCTGCTATTCTAGAGAAGATAGATGGGTTTGAAAATGTTATTGATATGAAAAATATAAATTTTCATTTTTAAAACAGGGTTCTCCTAATTAACTAAATCTTATTTTTTCCTGATTTCGTTAAGGATCTCTTGAAATTTATCAATAAAAGAATGTACCTCATCTTTGATATTTTCTTTTACCAAGCTCATTTTCTATAAAGATCCCAAATATTTATTCTATTCTTTCATTTCTCCCGATAAAATTATTCTTTGATTTCATTTTTAATTTCATATTCATCAAGATCTTCAATTATGCTATAACCAAATTCGTGATAAACCAAATCAATACTAGAATTAAATACTGAAATATCGCCATCCCATTTATCTAATTCCATTTTATATTGTACTTCGAATTTATCAATAAATTCTTTTAATTTTGTTTTTAACAATCCTATGCTTTCATGTGAAAGCATAGCCGCACCAATTTTTTGACCATAATCTAGAATAATATTCATATCCTCTTGTTTAATTTCTTTCAATTTAGTTTTCCTTTTTGTTATTTCCTCTATTAAACTTGCAATTCCAGATAATCCACCTGTAATTAATTGGGAATCCTCACCTTCACTCCTTTTAATATAGTGTTCAAATAAACAAATCCCCGAATCCATTTTAAAAATAAAAATACTTTCAATAGGAATATAAAAATAATTCTTCACTTTAAGAAAACCATAAATAAGTAGAATATTTCCTAAAATCATTCCTAGTGGTGAACTAATACGAAAAAATATTTCAGGAGCATAAGGCATCCAAGATATTATTGTCTCATATCTTCCAGCGCCCCCTACTAAAAGCGCTCCAAATCCTAACATAAAAAATAAAGAACTTTTACGAATAGTTCTGCTACCTTTAATTGTTAAATACCCATAAAAAAAGGGAAGAATCATAACAATTGGAAAAGAAACAATACTCAAAGAACCACTAACAACTGTAGTTCCATAATAAATTCCTATCAATGAAAGAATAATAAAAACACCGGTTCCGATTATTGTAAATATGTGCTTAATTTTTATTAAAAAAATCTTCTCCAATGTAAAAATAATTACAAACAGACTCAATAATGTAATAATTGAAAAAATGAGATTTTCGATGTATATTGGATAAATATCAGTTAAAATTAAGAAATAAATTCTATCATATGTCCAAATTGGTATATTAATCAAACAAAAGGTGAGAAGTCCTAATTCGTACGTATAGGGCAAATTTTTACTTTTCCTATTTTGAATTTTTTTAGATATTAAAATAGTAAGATATATAGTAAAAATTAGAGATACCAAAAAAAGAATAAATTCAATCAAATAAATTTCCATTAAAATCGCCTAATTTCCCCTTTTTGGATTAAAATAAACAATAGAATCTATTTTAGTTTTTTTCAAATTTGAGTTATTTTGTGATTATTCTAATTTTAATATTATTTTACTATTATTTATTTAGAGATATTTATTTATTGTTAAAAGTGGGTTTAGTACGAAATTTGAAAATTCGCTATAAAAAATTAAAGAGTAATTCACAGAACCGTTTGTATCTGCTATTCTAGAGAAGATAGATGGGTTTGAAAATGTTATTAACTTGAAAGAAATTAATGTAACTTATTGAAGAACAAAGCCAAATTACTTCTGAGTTACGTGAGAAGGGAGAACGGGTTAAGAAACTAATTGAATAAACTTCAATTATTACAATTTGTATTATCGAACTTAAGAATAAAGATAATTTTTTTAATAGCTGTATTATATTAAAAATTGTGAAATTGTAGTATGGGGATATAAATTAAAATGTGTAAAATTTTTTTGAACAAGGATGGTGAATCACAATGACATCTCAAAAAACTGAGAATGCGCCACCTATCTCTCGTACAAAATTATTAATTTTGTTAATAATTTCTGCAATAATTTTAAAATTCATTTTAGATCCTTTTTTACATAATTTTATCTTGGAAATTTCTATCGCCTTTGTTGTATTATTACCAATTTACTTTTACTTCAGCTTTAGATATTATCATCTCCCAAGAATAAGGAAATCTTCTCCTAAAATTCGGGGGATGATTCAATGCCCGCATCATCCTGCTGCTCAAATCGTCACTCAATGTATTTTATGCAGAAATGCTATTTGTGAGCGGTGTCAAACCTTTAAGACTGATATAAGAAATAATTATAGACGGGGTTTCAGGATGAATCCTAAATTATTTGACCAACAAATATGTATGGATTGCATCTTTGATAAAATCGAGACTACTAAAAAGATTCTTGGTATTTCGTGCCCTATATTGCTTGGAATTGGATTGACAGTTACATTTTTTGGATTTTATATTAAAAGTATTTTTAGTACAGTACTTATTATTGGTGGAATAATAATGTTCTGCTTAAGTATTTTACTACTTTTCATGGCCTATGCTTTTAACAAAGAGAGTAATAAGTTAGCTATAAATTTTAAAGAGAAAATTCCAATCCCATAAGCTTTTTATAGGATATATTTTTTAATATCGAAAAATTATAGAAATTATTGAGTTAATAAAAAAAGAGGTTGTTTGAGATGCGCTTCGATCAGCTGGCAATGACGAAATTTGGTTACGCTGAAGAAGGTGATGGAGTTCCTATCAAACTGAGCCCTCATGCTAATTTTTAAAAATATTATAATACTCCTTTTCTTTTTCTTATGAATTTTCATATTGAGATTTTAGATACGAGTATGAAAAGGTTTGTTTTACGATTTTTAACTTTTTAACTTCAGGGAAAGTGATTGCAAGGAATCGTAGGCAATGATTTAAAAGAAATATACCAAGCTGATCCCTTAGATAATTATTGATTTTTGTTTTACTTTCCCCTTCATAGAAGACATCCAAACTTTTCGTTTTTATATTGTATGATGCGATTACATCAATCCCTGATAGGAACGTCTTGGATAATTGCCAACTCGAAGTATTTTGCTGAATTCTGCCACCCACAAAAGTTGCAAGATCACTTAAATGATCTATCTTAAGATATGTGAATGGTTCAGTTCTTTGCTGTATGGAAGTCTTCAATAGTTCCGTTTTTTCGTGGGGAATTGGATGATTCTCTTGTTCTTCGCTCAGTAACATCTCCAGATAATCTAAATGTGCATCAAGCAAGCTTATTAAATCTTCGCTTGGTACCCATTGTACTCGTTCCCCTGAGAATAGAAATTTCAATTCCGAGCCTCCTAATGCTTCATCTTCCTCGTCTTCATAGTTGAAAAATAAAATATGTGCTTTTACCTCAGGGAAAAATTCAAAGGAGAGCGTATAAGTCTCATTAAAATTAATATTCTCAACAACACCTTGTAAATTATTCTCAACAATAATTTTAATGCGTCGATACTTATTTTCCAAGAAAATATTAAGCTTCGCCTTCCCAATTGCTTCTAGCTCATGTTCATGCGGCGTTTTTATCCCTTGCCGCCCATCGATTTCCCGGGCGGTTATATATTTCCCTTTCATACGTATCATATTTCACTTAGCTTCAGCATTTATGAGTTTCGAGGCGGTAGAATAAAGACTTCCCGGGGACCGGTGCGTTCGAGTTTGATTGCATGCTGGGGACAGAGGTGCACGCACACGCCGCAGCCGATACATTTAGATTCATCAATTACAGCATGATCATCCATTAAAGTTATTGTATTCATTTGGCATTTCTCAACGCATGTCCCGCAACCAATACAGTCCTCGGGAATTGTTTTCGCAATATAAGATGTCATTGTATGCAGAGGCCAGATACCCTCATGGTAAAGGCGCAGAATGCCACAACAACATTTACAACAACTACAAATACCGTCTAGATCCTTTGAAAAATCAAGTTTTGAGTGAAATACTTTGTGTACTAAACCAGCATCTTCAGCATCTTTTAGAATTTGTTTGGCTTCTTCTTTCGATACAGGTCTCGCAAACTTACGCTCAATAGCAAATTGGGCAGGCTTGCTAAAAAGCAAACAAATTTCGCGTTTATCGGTAAATTTACAGGGATCTTTAAGAAGATCCTTTTGCTGTTTACAGTAACAATACGTTACGGCAATATTATCATAGTGATCTATCAGTTTAGATGCTTCCTCAGCGAGAAGCACGACTTCTTGCCCAACTTCTACATTCTCTTCGACCGGGATGACTCGTGCGGGAGGGGGATAATCCTTGAAGCGAGGCATTATATCGTCATAATTCCGTTGAGTTCCTTCCCGAAGTTCGGCAAATATTTTTTCGATAATTTGTGCTAATTTTTGCTCTTTTTCACCAGTTTTCCCCTTCATGAGGGTGAACTCAATGATTCCAGGAAAGAGAGGCATCAGTGAATAGACCTTAATTCCAGTGCTTCGGCTTTGAGTTCCGGAGATTATCCCATTATCCATTAGAGTATTGAGCATCTTGAGGATTTTATCCTCCGGCATTTCGGATAGTTTCTTCAGTTCTTCAAGATTCAAGGATGATTTTTTAAACAGATGAAGAAATTTCGCTTGGTCTTCAGTCATTTTAAGTTGTAAAAACTCGAAAAGCGTATCGGAAATAGGAAAAGGAATTACGCCTGCTTTTACAATATTATTTGCGGCTTTTTTCCATATACTTAGAGACATTTTTTTCGCCATTCTATAATATTAAGTAACTAACTTACTACAAAAAATCTACAAAAAGTTTTGGTGACTGACAGATAGTATGAAAATCGATAAAAATGGTAAAAGATATAAAAAAAAGGTTTAGGCGTGGGTGAATTTCAAGTGCTCTGAATCCTGTACTGATATTTTTATGGTATCACTTGGTGCAAACTTGCCTTCAATGAATTTTACCGAAAGCGGATTAAGAATATAGCGTTGGATGGCTCTAAGGAGTGGTCTTGCACCATAGACGGGGTCATATCCCTTTTGTGCCAAGAAATCCTTGGCATCCTTCTCAACCTGAATAGCGATCTGTTTTTCCTCAAGTTGTTTCGCGATTTTAGCGATTTTTATATCCACGATTTTCTTGATCATCACTTCGGAGAGGAAATTAAAGATAACGATATCATCAATACGATTAAGAAATTCAGGTGTAAAGTAATTATTTAGTTCATTCATGACTTTTGATTCGATTTCCGAGATATCCCTGCCTTTTGATTCTAGTATATAACGACTCCCGACATTAGATGTCATAATTATGATGGTATTTTTGAAGTCAACGGTTCTACCATGCCCATCAGTTAATCGACCATCATCTAATAGTTGAAGCAGAACATTGAGAACTTCAGGATGAGCTTTCTCGATTTCATCAAGCAAAACAACGGAATAGGGTCTTCTACGAACCGCCTCAGTTAAGTAGCCCCCTTCTTCATAGCCAACATAACCTGGTGGTGCTCCAATTAATCTTGATACGGTATGTTTTTCTTGGAATTCCGACATATCAATCCGAACCATGGCACGTTCATCATCAAATAGGAATTCTGCAAGCGCTCGGGCCGTCTCAGTTTTTCCGACACCCGTAGGTCCCATGAAAATAAAAGATCCAACGGGGCGATTGGTGTCTTGTAACCCAGAACGCGAACGTCGGATTGCATTAGATACGAGCTCCAAAGCGCGATCCTGTCCAACTACACGTTGTCGTAGGCGTTCTTCCATTTTCAATAACTTTTCACGTTCAGATTCCATCATGCGAGAGACTGGTATACCCGTCCATTTGCTCACGACTTCAGCAATGTCATCTTCATCCACTTCCTCCTTCAGCATCTTGGAATCTTTTTGTACTGCTTCCAACTGCGATTTTGCGGATTCAAGATCTTTCTGCAATTTATTAAGTGTACCATATTTTAGTTCCGCAGCACGTCCAAGGTCACCTTCTCTTTCAGCACGCTCAATATTTACTTTCGTCTGTTCAATTTCTTTCTTAAAACTCTTAATTTTTTCGATTTGTGCTTTTTCATTCCGCCATTGGAGTTTCATTGCATCGCTTTTTTCTTTTAATTCTGCCAATTCTTGTTCGATTTTTTTCAGCCGGTCTTTGCTGATAGGATCTTCCTCTTTCTTGAGAGCTTGTTGCTCAATCTGTAGTTGAAGCACCTTCCGGTCGACTTCGTCAATTTCAGTAGGCATACTATCAATTTCGATTCGCAATTTACTCGCAGATTCATCTAACAAGTCAATTGCCTTGTCTGGAAGGAATCGATCAGCGATATAACGATTTGATAAAGTAGCTGCAGCAATGATAGCTGCATCCGAAATTCTTACACCATGATGAACCTCATACTTTTCTTTTAAACCACGTAAAATGGATATGGTTTCTTCGACAGTAGGTTCATCTATAAGAATTGGTTGGAACCTGCGGGTCAGGGCGGCATCTTTTTCTATATACTTACGATATTCATTCAATGTCGTTGCACCTATACAACGTAATTCACCGCGTGCCAAAGCAGGCTTTAACATATTAGAAGCGTCAATTGCACCTTCGGCAGCACCCGCACCGACGACTGTGTGCAATTCGTCAATAAAGAGAATAACATTGTCAGATTGCTTGACTTCGCGGAGAACCGCCTTCATACGATCTTCAAATTCTCCTCGATACTTCGTTCCAGCGATCATTGCACCCAAATCAAGAGCTACGACCTTTTTATTTTTGAGACTTTCAGGTACATCGCCTTTAGCTATACGCTGTGCCAAACCTTCAACTATCGCAGTTTTTCCTACGCCAGCTTCACCAATAATGACGGGATTATTTTTTGTACGTCTTGAAAGAACATGCATTACTCGCCTTATTTCGGTATCGCGACCAATGACAGGATCAAGTTTATCTCTCATAGCTAAGTCTGTGAGATTACGTGAATATTTTTCTAATGCTTGATATTTTGCCTCAGGATTCTGATCCGTTACACACGTGCTTCCACGAACTTCTAAGAGAGCTTGAGTGATTCGTTCGCGGGTAATTCCATATCGCTGCAAAATACGTCCAGAAGGATCATGTGGGGTATCTGCGATTGCCAGTAGAATATGCTCCACGCTTAAATATTCATCTTTAAAACTTTCAGCTTCCTTCCAAGCTTTATCAAAAATATTTTTCAGGGATTGGGATAAAAAAATTTCACCACCATAACCGGTTACTTTCGGAATTCGGTCCAATTCACGATTAAGTTCGTTCATAAGTATATTAGGATCGACTCCCAATTTCTGTAAAATAGGTATGGCAATCCCATCTTGTTGATTCAGTAATGCATGTAAGATATGAGAAGCTTCAATTTGCTGATGATTATTTTTCTCAGCAAGCGCCTTGGCTTCAATGAGTGCTTCTTGAACCTTTATGGTAAATTTATCCATTCGTAACATTTTATGCACTTCCTTTGTTTCAATTTTTGATATTTGGATGTAAATAATAATTAGTCACATTTTGTGATGGTAGCGTTTTATATAAATATCACGGTTTTTGAAAAATAGTATCCCTTAATTTGAAAATAAAAAACATTTTGAGTTATTTGAAAAACAATTTTAATTAAAATTGCATAAGGGAAAAAATTATGAGTGGAATCACATTTATTTCTCATATTTCAGGATTCGAGTTTATCTAATTCAAATTCGTGATGTAGAGTCTGAAGTGCTTTACTTAAATCTTCCTTTTTGACCAATACAGTAATATTTAAGCCATCGCTAGCTTGCGAGAGGGCAAGTGTTTTGATGTTGCTGGTATGAAAGGCATTGAACATTTTTTCAAGATTTTTAGGATTATTGATACCTTCTCCGACAACGGAAATCATACTTACATCAGCCACCCGAATATCGAACCATTCCTTGAAGAATTCTGATTCAGACAGAAGTTCTTTAGCAATATCCCCATCAACGGCATCCACCACAAAGGTTGTATTGATTTCACTTGCCCCTTGACTTACCATTGTGATATTAATATTATTTTGCCCCATTAAATCAAAAATCTTTGCTAAGACACCTGGAATTTCCACGGTGCTTTCACTAATAGCGGAAACCATGGTAACCTCTTCTTGGTAGGTTATTCCTATAATTTTATCGCTATTTATAGAGTCTTTTTGAATAGTAGTATAATTTGATCCTGTAATATCATTGATATTCCGAATTTCAAGAGGAATTCCCCGATTTTGAATGGGGCGTATACATTTTGGATGGATAAATTCAGTTCCAATTGCAATTTCTTTAGCTTCAGCATATGATATTTGCTTGATGGTGCGGGCAGAGGGAACAATTCTTGGATCAGCAGTTAGGATGCCATTCACATCTTTCCATAGAATCACTTTTATCTCATTTTGCTCGTCTTTCAGACAATACGCAATTAAAGAGGCGGTAAATTCTGTGCCACCAACACCAAGAGTTGTTAAATGCCCCTCCCGATTGCGACCGATGAACCCTGTAACTACGGGTAATTGGTCCAATTTTAGCAGAGGAAGTAAAAGGGTACGGATCTTACGGACAGTGACGTTCATAATAGGAAGCGCATTATTATATTTACTATCAGTGATTAGGAATTTATCTCCTAAAAGATATTCTGATTCGATCTGTTTTGATAGTAAAAATTGATTCATAATATATCCAGATATGATCTCTCCAAATGAAAGAACAATGTCTAATTTGCTATCAGAAACTCCATATTCTTCAATATCTTCTAAAATATCTTCTAATTGCGTAAATTTATCATCTAAGAAATTCTGTGTATTTGTTTTATAGGGCTCCTCTAAAATTTCTTCTATTAATTCTAAATGCTGGCGTCTTATTAGAATCAAGTCCTGAACATAAGAAGTGCAAGCGTCTGCTTTGTCTGCACAATCATCAAGGAGATCTACGATTCCTGGTAGTGCAGAAACTACCAAAACCAAATTACTTTCCTGATATTTTTGTAAAACCTCAGTTATTTTTTGGAATGTCGTTGCATTACGTAGACAAGAGACCCCAAATTGCATAACTACTATCTGTTGCATATTAATCAATAGTCACATCGATTCTTAAAAAAGTCATTGTTTTGCGTTTATTGAAGGCATTTTCAAAGATGAATATCGAATATTTTTTCATTACATGAGTATAAAACATAAATTATAAAAGGAGAACCGATATAGATACCCATTAATTCGATTTTTTTTCGAATAATTTTAATAAAAGAGGAAAATAAATATGCCCGAATCGTTATATAAAATAATCGAGCTCGTTGGTTCATCAGAGAAAAGCTGGCAGGATGCAATCGAGACTTTAGTTAAAGAGGCAAGTAAAACTTTGCGTGACCTCCGCATTGCTGAAGTTACTCGATTAGATGTGAAAATTGATAATCAGAAAATTGCCCTCTGGCGAGCTAGAGTTCGCGTATCCTTTAAATATGAAGGATAGTAATCCCAACTCTTTTTTTTTATTTTCGGTCTGTTATCATCGGACCTGGAATTATAAATATAAATTCGTTCAAGAAGTCAGCAGGATTGCTGAATAGCGAACTTAAACTAACTGATAGTGAAAAAATTAGACCGATTAGAAGTAGGATATATTTTCGTTGCATTATTTCTTTGATATGAAAATTTATAGATTTTTCCTATTGATAAAATTTTATCAAACGACGAAACCGTTAAATTAGGCGCGGATTCGCACCAGAGGGTTCTTTAAAATTCAGTTTAATCGCATAATATGCCTGAGAAAGCCCACAAATGATAGTGATATATGTTATAAATTTTAATGGAAACCACATCTCAAGTGCCCCAGTAATGCCCAGTACAAGCCAGAAGATTCCACCAAATAGATGCAATAATGCGCTTGCCATAATGAAGAATGGAATCCCAAGGTTGAAAATGATGATATCGACTTTGCTGACAAGCTGGTGAGGTCTATCTTTTAGTAGATGTTTGAGGATATAGTAAAAACATCCCCAGATCAGGAAGAAAATTACTAAATCTTGTATTAGATAAATAGTTAATCCTTGCCAAATGCCATAACGCCCCATCAGACTGCGGATTAACGTATTTCCTTCATCTTCAATACCAAACTGACCCCCATTTATGAAGATATATGTTATTACGATATCGAATAGAGCTAAAACAATATATGCAACCATCCAGAGGTGCATAGATTTGAGGTGCATCTTAAATATGTACAAAAAATACTCTATATAAAATCCACAAATAATTCTAGAAAATGTAGAAAGGTAAGGGAAGAACCAGCTATTTATAACAGAATTGTAATGTGTTATTATTATGGATTTTAAAGAACGCCTTTTGACAACAATGGAACATGAGGAACCAGACCGAGTGCCAGTTATGAGTTTAAGCAATGAACCGGCGGTTTTGAATCAATTTTACAAGAAGCAAAATATCAATTATTTTAATTACATGAAGAAACCTATTTTAAAGCAAATTGTTAAAGCGTTTATGAATTGGGATTGGTATTGGAATAAAGAATTTTTTAATATTTATAAACGAATAGTGAAGATGAGTGTTGAGCTAAACTTTGACGCGATTTGGTTGATATATCTTCTCTTTAAACTTAAGAAAGCGGATAAGAAGGAATTTCCGTTAGGTTATGCATGGTACGACGTATATGGGCGAATTTGGGATCTTCAAATTGATCAATACGGAAATCCCTCACCCTTTTACATACGAGGCAATTGCACGACAGAAGAAAAATGGGATGCTTGGTTCGAAAATCAGACAGCTCAGCTCAATAAAATGGTGGGGTATGTAGCAAAATTTTTTAAAAAAATAGTAGCGGATTGTGGGAAGGAGATTTATGTCATTTGTTTTAACGCCCCAGGCATTTTTGAAAACAGTTGGCAGCCAATTGGTTTCGTTGAATTTACTAAATATATGTATGAGAAACCTCAGTTTATTGAGAAAGTTGTAGAATTTCAAACCGATTACTATCTTAAACTCCTTGAAGGTGTTTGTAAAGCAGGTACTGAGATTATTATGGTGGGCGATGATTTAGGTCACAAAAAGGGTTTATTAATAAATCCAAAGTTTATTGAACGCTATTTTGCTCCAGCTTACAAACAAATTGCAGAATTTACCCATAAGCAGAACAAAAAATTTATTTTTCATTCTTGTGGTCAAACCTACCAGCTTTTAGATAAATTCATTGAATGGGGGTTTGATGGGATTCATGCGACTGAACCGACGGCAGGGATGGATTTAGAAAAAGTTCGGAAACAAGTTGGACATAATCTCGTATTAGTGGGCAACCTTGATGTGGCTCAATTATTAGTCAGAGGGACGAAAAGAGAAATCGAAGATGCCGTTAAGCATGCTCTAAAAGTTGCAGCACCGGGCGGTGGATTCATATTGTCACCCGCACACAACCATGAGAAAGTCGATCCTATGCGATTACAATGGATGGTTGAGGCAGCCCATGAATTTGGAAAATACCCTATTCAATAAGAGTTTTTCCATTTTATTGATAATACCCAATTTTCTCATTTACAGCCTTGGCAAGACTTAAATTCCGAATTGCAATATGCTGTGGTTCCCATGGCCATTCACAACCAGCTGCAAACATATACTTTCCACCTACCTTCCCTATTTCTATGGTTTGAGTAATAGTATTAATAATTTGTTCCGGTGGGTTGGCAGCTTTTCCTAGAAGGATTGTATTAGCGTTACCTCGAATACAGATTTGGTTTCCAATTTTATCTTTAGCAATAGATAGATCAACGGGAGAATCAAGATCTACAATTGATGCGCCTGTACTTGCAATTAGCTTGAGCATATCCCGCCCTTCTTTATCAACTACACCATTATTTCCACATGTATGATATAAAACGGGTACTTGTTTCTGAATATCATGAAAGAGTTGTTGTGTTAATTCAAGACAGGTTTTTTCATATCTCATTGGACCTATTTGTGAGATTGCGGAATCACCGGCACCAATAATATCCGCCCCTGCCTCAATTTGTAATTTCGCGAATTCTAATTGTACCGGGAGAATCCTCTGAATTAGCTTTTTTATAATTTCCACCCAATTTTTTCTCAACGCAATTTTCAAGACATTTAGCATACCAAAAAGGCAATTAATTTCGGCAAAAGGTGCTTCAATCCATCCGACTACACAAAGATCCGATCCAACGTGATCGTGAAGTAGTTTCACCGCACGTACTCGGTCCTGAATGCGGGCAGATTCAAGCAGATCGGGGGTCTCAATGCTTTCGAATTGTTCCCAATCAAGTTCAGTTCTGGG
>Ga0307375_10004409_pt1 | contig 13442 bp, 28 predicted proteins | sample TR1MG_FD_202531 | JGI IMG/M metagenome (GOLD analysis project Ga0307375, IMG submission 202531) | Soil microbial communities from Risofladan, Vaasa, Finland - TR-1 | ecosystem: Environmental > Terrestrial > Soil > Coastal area > Acid sulfate soil | place: Finland: Risofladan, Vaasa | collected...
TAGAGATCGTACCCGTCCTGGGCCACTCCGATCACCCCGTCTTTTTCCCCGTCTTGGCATGCTGTTTGACACTTTGCGCGATCCCGGCTTCCTGGTAGTTGTTTGCCTGGAACTGTTGATATGTGTACCAGTTATGGTCCACATATGCGCCCTTGGCTGTCTTCACGCCCAGCCAGAAGAGCCCGTGAGGGGTGGCCTGACTTTGTTGTTTGGTGCCGGTTACAGTCACATACCCTTTGCCGCCGCCGTTCCGAGCGAACGTGTAGGAGAGCTGTCCCTGCTTGGCCAGTGTCACCAAGGCCGGAGACTTCCCGCCGCTGCCGCCCACAGTATAGCCGAGCTGGGCCGCCGTGGTCGGTGTCGTGGATGCCGTTTGCTGCTGAGTGACCATGCTTTGCTGCATGCCTGCCACGCTCTGACTTAGCTGCGACAGCTGATTTTCGAGCGGGGTCAGATCCGTTCCGGGACTGGTCCCCTGGTTGCCGTAGGACGTGGACGGAGTGTTGTAGCCCAGCCCGACCGCTCCGTTTGCTCCAGCTGGGGCCGCTGCTGCCGTCGTCGTGGTTCCCTTGGCTCGCATGTATAGATACAGCAGGACGACTCCGCCGCCGATATACAGCCAGATCTTTTTAATTTTCTTTTTTGTACCCGGCTTTTTACCTGGTTCCTTACCCTTTTTTTCCGCCACACTTACCGCCTCCCGTCTTATATTGTGCCTGGAGGGTGGGTGGAAGACTGCCCAGCCGAAAAACCGTCGTAGGGATACGGTTATTCGCCTGGTATTTTGGCCCGGCAAAATTCAGGGTCAATATCTTCCCGATAGGTTGCGTCTGCGTTCGGTTTTTGGTCAGCAGACCTGCATGCACGTTAACTGCCACTTGGAGGCACCTCCAACGCCTTGATGCCGCCGAGGCCAAATTTTGAGGCGATCTGCGCGAGTTTTACCGTCACGCTGCCCCGTGAGAGCAGATCATAGATGATAATCACCAGCAGGATCGCGCCTGCAAACGTCCACCAGTTGTGTACTTTTAACATCAGGCTTGTCTCCCTTCTGCCCTAAATAAAGCCGTATGTGCCGTGTTCTCAAGGTTTGTTAATCGGTCCAGCAGGCCAGCCCAGTAATTACTCCAGGAGAGTACGTTGTATAGGAGGATCAGCAGCATAAACATTCCGAGTCCGCGCTTGATGCCTTTACCGCCGACGCTCCATTTAAATCCAAACCATGCCAGGACTGCACTGATCACGATGACCAGGACCGTATCCAGGGTCATCCCGGTTGGAGCAGCGGAAGCCTGGCCTGGCACGGCTCGACTCCTTTGGTTGCTTACCTGCACTGTCGTCATGGCACGATCACCGGTGCGCTTTCTATGCCCGCGAGGATTGCCTGCAGCGCTTTAAAGCTCAGGATGCCGCCCGCCCCCAGTGCGCCCGCTGCGGTCGCGGCTTTAGTGGCCTGGTCTTTTGTCGGTGCCGGTGCCGGTGCCGGAGCAGTGGTGCCCCCTGTGCCCCCGGTATCATTCTTTTTTGTCTTTTTTTTGGTGGTCGTCACAAAAGGGATCAATTTCCCTCCTGAAAGCCATTTAAGCAGACTGGACAGCACCTTCGACGCGTTACCCGATAGCGCGACGATAAACAGAGCCAAGGCAAGGAGTACCATAATCACAGTCACGCCTGGGTTACGCTGCCGCATGGCCCATCACCTCATTTGCGCGTTATATCAAAAGGATTCGACTGGGTGAGTGCCTGCTGTAATGCATCTGGACTGTTGCTGCCCTTAATGGCCTGCTGGATCATGCCAATGGTGCCTAGCACCTCGGCACCGGCGAACGCGAGGGCAAACTTAATCACCTGCGGAGCCAGTGACGGCTCCTGAATGCTCACTACTTCCAACATGCCGATGGCAGCCAGATACATGGCGGCCTTGCTGGAATGATTGACCAGCCGGGACCAGTCCAGCTTGTGTAGTACCCGGATGTCATATAGGACGCTAACAATAAACGCGAACACGACAGCAGCGACTGGAGTCAGTAAATTGATCATGCTTTTTTCCGCCTTTCCAGGCGAAAACTAAACAAGAGCAAAATACCCGCAGCCACGATGCCCGCGACGAGGACCAGGTGTGTAAGCATTTTTCCCTTGTTGTTTGCCGGGTTTTGGTCGAGCGTCAAGACATCCGGTTTCGGCGCATAAGGCAGCCCCGCTGCTTCCCGCATCACGCTATATTGCGCCCAATTTTTGTAAAGCCGCTCTGGTACGAGAGCCTGCATGTTACGATCTCCTTTCAAAAATGGCGGGCCGAAGCCCGCCGTATATGGTCGTTGTTAGCGGAGCGGTACGGTGCCGGAATTGACGAGTTGCTCTAAAGTGACGCGACACTTGCTGCCAGCCGGTGGCGCTGCACCCAGCTCCACTGTCAGAGCTAGATTTGTCACACTTTCAGCGTCGATCCAATCGCGCCCTCCGGTCTTGTCCAGGTCGATAACTACTGTGCCACGGTTTAACCACTTGCTAAAGCTGCGGCCATACCAGCGGGCCGCCTCTTGCTGCCAGTACCAGTACGGGGAATCAAACTTAACAATGTTTGATGCCCAGCCCAGTTTAATGTTTTGCACCTGGAGCGCGTTGGTGGAATCATAGGCTTCGACGCCACCATTCCCGACGCCGCCCTCCAAAAAGTTAAGTGTCATGCGTGTAAGTGTGTCACTTGTTTGGAGCGCCAGACGATTTTTTCCGCTCGACGCCAGCTCAAAATCCTGATAGGTCACGATGTAGTTTTTGGTTAAGTCGGGCACTCCATCAGTGGCCGGGTTTTGGGGCGCGGACAGCCTTTTCGCCAAAAATTCCACATATCCGGTAGCGACTGCGGTCTGGCCCGCAAGCAGCGCGTAGACGTCGGCCACGTCCCCCCATGTGACGCCAATTGCACTATGGACGCTCTGACTGTTTTCATTAAGAATTCCCATTTCGGAGGCAATCGAATAGACAGCCGGAATGTCTGCATACCAGTCCAGGCTATACGCGGTCGCTGCGCCTGCTGGGGTCGGAACATCGAAAATGGTCGAATACTCAGAATTAGGAAATTCCATGTCCATACGCTGTGCTGTGAAAATGGAATCCGCGCTGTAAATGGTCGATTTTGAGCCGTTGTACTGCATAAAGATTTCTTGAACGGCTGCATACTGCGCGAGATAATTCAGGGCAGGTGCGGCCAAAGCATTCAAATTAAGCGTGACATCCAGGTGGAAGTGAGCGACACAGCCTTCCAACAGAAAACCAGTTGGAATCGGAGTGCTGCCTCTAGAGTTAACCTTGTACGGCACCTCTCCGAAAACCTGATCTGTCAGTAGTTCGGCGCTCATGGCGTACAGGTGAGCGAGTCCCTGGACCTGCTGCGTCGCCTGGTCGGGCGCGGTAATAAGGCTGGTTGGTGCGGACATTTTTAATAGCTCCCTTCGAGCATTTTTTTTCTTTATAGTTTTAGAGACCGGCTCCAAGTCTGGCCAGCGTTGCGTTATGCTTCCCGCCCATCTTGATCAGATAGATGGCGGCAATCGCGATTGCGGCGGGCCAGATGTATTTGCCCCACTTCTTCATTCCGTTTCACCTCGCTACTTTTCTCGCATTTTATTCGTGGTTATTAGCTTCTCTGTATACTATTTTTCGCGCGTTTGCAAACGTAAAAAAGCCTGTGGGATTAAGGTCCCACAGGCTTTTGCAATCTATCTAATTTTACCGTACACTATCCCCGCATATTTTTTTTTTTTTTTCTGATGGCCGCCTGCTCAGTCTAGGGTTAGGTGGCCGTCGTCCTGTCCAAATGCAACAGCGTGGGAGTACGGCAGCAGAATCAGTGCCAGATGGTGTAGGTCCAATATGTCCCCACCGAACAGGCCCGCGTCGAACCTTTGCCAGTCCGTATCGATCCATACAGGATGATTTTCTAATACGGTCTGGCCCAGGCGGAAAGTCACGACGGAGTTATACACGGTCTTGGTTGCCCCGGTTGCCCCTTCCATCGTGTCCGTACCATATGCGGTGTCCAGCCCGTCCTGATTCGGCAATCCGAATTCCTGTGCGAATGTACCGGATACCAGGGTTTTTTCCGCCCCCGTGTCAATCTGGAAATGGTCTTCGACCACTGAATAAGTACCATCGGCCAGCCGTGCTTCCGGCGCGAAAAAATACGCGGACTGCATGGTATCCATGGGTAGGACGGCCAGAAGTTTGGGAGCCACCGTAATGGTATCAGAGGCCGGGGCCGGGGCCGGGGCCGGTGTCGGAGCCGGTGTCGGAGCCGGTGTCGGGGCTGGTGCCGGTACGGATTTTTTGGCGGCGATCAGCGCGGCCTCGATCACCGTCTTGTGCTGGGTGTATAGGTTGGCCAGGTCGATGCCTGGTCGCCCATTGTCCGCTACGTTGTAGTGGCTTGCGGCCCAGGCGCTACGCCCTAGCCTGCTAATTTGCAATAGCACATTTTGCGCGGAAAGCACCAGCGGAAAACCAAAGGCCTGCTGTTCGATTGTGTGTACGTATGCACTGACAAAACTATCCATGCTCGAAAAGTCAGTTAGCTTCCCATCCAAAGTGATCCCGGCGAGGTTATTGTGTCCGCGCCAGTCCGGTTGCCCCTGCCAACAGCCCTCACTATGCCACCAGGTTTCGTTGGCGAATTGGACCATACAGGTTTCTGGAAGCATCCGACCCCCGGTTTTTGTGTGGATGTCGAGCGCGATAGCGGCGACCGCTGCAAAAAATGCCGCTGGAGTTTGCTGTCCCATTTACTTTTTGCCTCCTTTCTTCGACTCGAATCGTCCTGTGCGTGGATTGCGCTTAGGCGTTTTGCGCTTGGCCAAGTTTACCACCTCCTTACAATGGCAGGAGCACTGGATCACCTCCCCGGTGTTTGGACCAGTACGAGAATTGGTGCTCTTGTCGTGTCTGCATCAGCCCGGACCAGCTGCGCTGCGTGTCCCGTTCCAGGCGCTCCAGATCACGTCCCTGGACATAGCCGATAAACAGATGATCAGTGAGGTCTATCAAAAAAAGTGGAACCCGGTGCAGCCGCTGCGTTAGGGCTATTTGCCCGCAATTGCGGCGGCGTCCCTGCTGCACATGGTAGGACATTCCCGGTCCGTACCTAGACTCTGTAGCCGTTACGGACACCTCATCATTGAGCGTATAGACGTTTCCGTGCATTACGATGGGCCACCAAATTTGATCATAGTCTCGTTTGTCTTGGTAGATTTGAGGCGCGACATGCTGGATTTTGGGAAAGCTCGTATCTACCGTGGTCCGCGCTTCTCCAAATAGGTCATAATATTTTTTTTCCGCGCCGGGATTGACAATTACAGTGGAATCCGGATTTATAGTTGATAGGATAGCGAGGGCAAGCGTGGTCTTACCGTCCCTTGGGCTGCCTGTCACCAGGATACGGTCACTCGTCCCGATCTCACCTAATAGACTTTCCTTCGTCGGTACTGTCTTCGAGGGTTCCTTTTTTTTGCCCTGCGTTTTCGATGAAGTCATTTGTCACCTCTCCCAGGAGCATTACTCCGTCTGTCGCCTCATAGTCTTCTAACCGGCGCACTAACTCAGTGACAAACGCGGCGCTCTGTCGCAGGCTATGGAGCAGTAGATCATTGTCGGAGTCCGCGAGCTGTGCTTCCACGAACCCGCGCATGATTTTCACCGCATCCTTGGCGACCATCTTTTTGATGCCGCCCGGGACCAGTTCGAGCATTTCACCCATTGAGAAGTCAAACATCTGCATCATGAGTTGAGCTACAGAGGGTTTAGCGTCCGGCAAACTCGATTGGGGTATTAAAGCCTCGCCCGTATCCACCGGTTGTCCCCTCCCCTATATCTGTCTCGGCAACGCTCTGCCCGGCCGGACCACGCCTTTTCTTCTTTTCGGCCTCAATTTTACGGCTCGTCAACCATCGTTTACCCCAGCTGTAAAGTAGAAGAACAGGAAAGGACTCCATATCCATCCTCTCGACGGCCGCCACCGCGCCCGGCCCCAGCCGGCTGACCCACTTGATGCCGGGCTGGAGCATCATTTCGATATCTTCGTCGGTGCCCTCGATCCAGTGTTCGTGGCCGTCGCCGTAATACAAAAACCCTACTTTGAATAGCAGCGATAGGACATTACGCATGGCACCTTCACTGATCGTGGACGCCGGGGCCGGAGCTGGCATCTGATCGCCGGTGGGTTCCGAAGTGCCGGAAGCGGTGCCAATATCCAGCCCTGGCACGTCCACGGGAGGCAAATCAGGTACATGGTCGTTTCGGACCGCGAACGGTACGCTAGTAGGGAGGGTATCAGTCATTATCCTTCACCCAGATCCAGTCGTCGGCCAGAAGGTCAGTCTGGGAGGCCAGCCAGGGAATTCTACTGCCGTTTGGATAGGCGGGATGCCCTGCCGGATATTCGATATATAGGTACGGCGCAGTCATTTTCGAGTGTGCATCGGGTTTTTGCATCTTAATCCACATATTCTTTCCGTTCCATCCATATCTAGTGACTTTTCCGCCCTGCCGTAATACAAATAGCGCGTTCCCGATTTCCATTTTGATTTCCTCCGTCCTGGTCAATATCCCGAATTAAAAAGATAGTACCTGGTGGATAGGCCGGGCTTATGATGCGATATTTGCTCCGGGTGCCGTCTGCCAGGTCTTCTACTTCGATCATGTAGGCATCCGGCAGCTTGTCCTGGCTCACTACCACGACCAGCTGCATCATTTTCCGCCCCCAAAAATGATCGCGGCCAGTGTCCGCCCCTTTTCTGGTTCGTCTTTCCGAGATTTAACCTCTGTAATGTTATATAGCTCCCTGATTTTTGTTACTTCGTCGTCTTTGAGTCGCCAGGTGCAGCCGCATGTATTGCAGCGGACACGCGGCGACTTTTTGTTTAGATGATTATTTTGGTTTCGGACATGATGCACTCGGCCGCAGTCCGGGCACTTTACTAATGCATGGCCTTTCCCGTCGATTTCCATAGGTTCCCTCCTTCTTTCTCGTCATTTTACCATATCTCTCGATTTTTAATAAGATTTCAAGAGCTATCTTCAAGTCCATAGGAGAGCACCAGTCCTGAGCGCGACCGGTAATCTTGGAGGTCCGTGAGATAACGATCAAATCTGTCGTCGGACCATTCGCGGAGTGCATACAGCTTGTACCGTTTTGATGTGCGATCCCATGTGAAGATGACTTCAAAACTCAGTTCATCTGAATACTCGCTTGCCTCTTCGTTGACCTCACTCACCGGCTGCTCGTCTGCGTTGTCTCTTAGTTTTAATCCGCCCCATCCGTTTTTTAGTCGTCTCCCATGCATCAGATAGAGCAGCTGCGCCAGCTCGTCTGGCCCGTGAGGATTATTTTTGTCCATAATTTTTGTAAAGTCCGTAGACTTGACAGGATACTTTGTCATCTCGCGCACATCCTCGCCCGCTAGGGCCTCCACAATGTCGGCGGTCGCGCTGCCGTGTACAGCTCTAGGGTCCGTGCTATCGTTGGAAAAGTACAGGACCGCGCCCATATGCTGCCCTTCCCAGTCCGCTTTAAGGCCCAGTATATGATCGACGGTATCTGTCCAGCTGGTAACAAGCCGCTCCCAGTAGCCGCCTTTTTCCGGGGCCAGCCAGCCGTCTGCCCAGGCTAAAATATGTAGGTGCGGATGGTAGTATCCGGTGTCTTCGTTGCGCGTAATTTCCCAGCGCCACAGTCCCCATTTGAGGACATTCCAAACGTCATATGGGTTTTTCTTGCGCTTGTATACTCTCTTTTTCAGTTGTTGCGTGTGCCGCCAGGCTTTTGTAATCTCCATTGTCCGCGCTAAATCTACATTTTCATGACTCAGCACGATATGTACAAGCCGTCCGCGCCTACGCTGGTCCTCGTCCAGCCCGGCAAGTAGCTCTACCAGCTGCTCCTGTAGCAGAGCTGCTTCGTGCTTCGCGTTAAAACTTGCACAGACCGCGCAGTTTCTTTTATTACACCGGAGCGCATGCCTAAACTCATATTTTGCCTGGTCCGGCCAGTATTGGTACACGGCTTTATTTGAGCACTGGTGCATACCCTTGGCCTGTTCGAGCGCAAACTCTTTGAGCGTTGCCCGACGTTTCGGCAGTTTCGGGCGTTTTATTTTTTGTCCGTCAATGATCGGAAGAGGTGTCGGAGGATGTGACAGATATACCGTTTGCTGACTCTGGACATGCTCCAGCAGCTCGACTAGTCCGGTTGTCTCCCGCTTTAGGTCTGATAGCGTCATAGCATGGCTATTGCCCTCGAAATGTTCGAGCGCAACAGCTTTTTTTTGCTGTAGCAGCTTGTTACGTGCGCGTCTGCGGCGGGAAAGGAAGGTATGTCCAGGTTGGTCCAGCCGTGCGGAGACAGGCTGCGCGGTCTGGTGGTACTCTCGGAGGGATTTTTGGTACATAGGGCTATGTAATGGGTCTAGCTTGATTTTTTCCATGGCCAGCATTATCATGTAATCACATCCGATTGTTTTGTTTTAGAGCGCCCCAGCCCAGGGCGCTTTTTACTGTGCTATGTGAGAGGGAAGGTACCTCTACTCTACTCTTTCTATTTTGGTCTTTCAACATTTTACTTTGCTTCGCATAGATAGAGAGAGGCCGCTCAGCCTCTCTCGTCTTTTTTACCGGCGATACTCTTTTTGTAAGATTTCCAGCCCTGCCATAAAGATTTTGGTGTGAATTTGCCACTTTTTCGGCGCAAATCCCGATTTTCGCTCAATGCCAACCAGGACGCGCTCGTACATCTCTCTCTGATTTGCTTCGAGCAGCACTTCCGTCACGATTCTTTTAACGTCTCCACTAGCTACCGACGCTCTCTCTACCATCGCCCCTAACCTCTCCTTTCGTTTTTTTTTTACTGCTACCTTTAGATATTGTACATTATCTTAAGTTTTCGCAAGTGTTTTTACCTATCTTTTCCTGTTGCTTTCCAAATAGAATTCCGCACAACAGCCGCGACTTCTCCCCTTTCTCGCGCCTGGAGACATCCGGCGTGGTGGACGCGCCCCTGCACGTCGTACAGTTTATGATCCACGGAATAAACCAGCTGCTGACAATATGGACACTGGACCACTGGCCAGCTGCCACCGTTCGGTCGGTATTTCATTATTAGTTCCTCCCTTCTATGGCAATTTCCACCGAATCGTTTTCAGCTTCTTCGTACCATCCCATTGATTTGTAACACTCAGGGCATTTTGTCTGACCCCAATTTAACCATTCTGTTTGACAACATTCGCACCCAAATATTTTCATGGTTGCACCAGCTCAAAGGTTCTATTTTTTTTTAGCATTTTATATCATCCACCAGCTCATATGTCCAAGTGTTCAGTCGCTCATTTCTCCGTTGGCTAAAGCTCCGACACATGATACTTAAAAACAGGCCAAAAGACCAAGCCCGTGTAGCCTCAGTAAATACTACGGGTTCCCCGGATTCGATTGTAAATAGTAGGTCTATTAATTCTCCCGTTGGTATTGTTTCCAGTGCCGACTGCCATTTTTTAGTTTTTTCTGTTTCCGACGTACTCATTTACGTTTGCCTCCTTGCTTTGTTCCAGCTGCTCATTTACATAAGCCAAGTATACCAACCCGAGCAGATACTCCCGATCATTGATATATCCTGTCTCATGGCGGTGGATAAGGGTCGCGCCAATTTTTGCAATCATTTTTTGGTCCATCAGATATTCCTCCCTTTGCTCTCTTAATTTCTCATCATTTCTGTTCACATCATATCTCTACTTTTTGCCGCATACAAGAGTTTTTGAGAATATGCTATAATCTTTTTGTGAGATGGCTATTTCACACCACTGCCTTAGATGGTGTCCAGGCACCGGAGGCCACACATACCCTTTTGCGGATTGAAGGACAGCAGCCCATCCTTGGCCCTGGGAAAATTCGTGGCACGTAACCTGGTTAGTGCCAGTCCTGTACGCTGCGGGTATCCCGTATCAGGGCGGGAACAAGAGGCTATCGACGGATAGCCTCTTTTCTTTTTGCTATAATTGCTTTGTGGAAAGGGTTCCGGGGCATCTGATAGGAAAGTGAGCGCTCGTCCTGGATAAATCCTGGACCTGTAGACGTACGGGCCAGTTTCCACGAAAGACCGGCACTACGCCGGTCTTTTTTATATCCAAAAATCCGCGCTAGAGTCCAATCTTTCGCAAATCGGTTACAGTTGTTTCTTAGGTATCAAGTTCAATAGGAGGGCGAACAGATCGCCCTCCTATTGACAAGCCCGCTGCGCGGGAGGGTTCAAAAAATAAAACATATAACCCCCTTGACATGGTACTATACTGGTGCCATTATATAGCCATACCGCAAAGGAGGAATCAAGAATGAAAGAATGGATGGTATCAAAGCACATGGACCTTGGCACGATGGGAGACTTCTACGTCGAGCGCATTATATGCACCCCTGATAATGGGCAGGTGGTCCGCGCTGTGTACCTTGGCACATATTTACGCGCAGACGGGGAAAAAGGCCCGGCAATAATCGAGGCACATTTTACCGACGCTGTTGTAGATGATGTGGACGCTATACTGCATGCCGGGTGGGAAGAATGGTCAATCGAAGAGGTATGACGTTAGAAAATTGATTCCATTACCTAGCCCAAAAGGAGGACATGCCATGAGTAGCCCGACCAGAAACATCAACGTACGTTTTCCTCCGGCCCTACATGCCCGGATTACCGACAGTGCAGCGGCGAGCCGTCGTAGTATCAATGCGGAGATCCTGTATCGACTCGATCAATCGTACTTAGTCTCCAAAAATGAGGGAGGAAACACAATGTCGGAAACGTACGCAATTGTCGCTCACGAAGGTACAGAATATATACTTTTGGATTTGCCAGACTTTAGCGGTCGCCAGCTTAGCGACGTACTCACCGAGGATGGATATGTGGAGTTTACAGCACCGGCCACGACTTTAGCCGGTGACAAGTACCTGGTTATATGGCTCCGAAAGTTGGTGTACGACAACGGCGATCCCATAGAGGATCTGTCCGACACTGTACTAGATTGGGACCATGCTGATGCGGTCGTTTTCCAAGGCCGATTGTAGGGGAGGTGAGCAAACAAAATGATAAAGGAGGCACCGCGTCAGCGGTGCCTCTGCTTTGCCTTAGTTTTCTTGGCTTTATTTTTTTTCATCTCTGCCTCAATCTTCCCGTAGGTCGTCGCCCTGGCGATCTTCTTTGCCTCGGCCTTCGGAAATCCCCTCCGCCTGTATTCCAGATATATTTCATTTTGAATCTTTTTCATGGGCATGTTTCCCACTCCCCTATGGGCTTATGAGGTATACCAACCATGCGGTCCTAGCGGTCGCGCTGCGACTTAGTAGCGCCCACAGGCTCACTATGACTACGATTACTAGCAGGAATGTCACAAGCCCCTGAGCGGGCCTCAGAAAGCGTTCCATGCGTTTATACCACGGCGGTGCATACATCTCATCACTTCCTACGGAACATAGTTAATGTCCACCAAATAGGTTTGGGGGTTCGCGTCCACATGATGTGCCGTAACGATAAACTGCCAGGGCACTACTGCTGCGGTGGCCTGTGCAATCCCACCTTGTACGCCGCTAACACCCGGATAGATCAGATAGCCATAGTCCCCGACAGCGGTCACGGCAGCAGGGTCCGCATTAAGCTGGATTTGAGGCACGGGTACTCCCGTTACGCTTAGCAATCCGCTTACGCGCAGAATAAGTCCCCCGGCGGAAGCAAGCGTGACATGCAGGCCCACAAAAATGCCTTTGTAGCTCGGATTTGTGAGCGTGGCACTCGTCTGGTCCGTGGTCGCATTATTAACATTTAATACCGTTGCCCGTGTAACGCCACCGCGAGGCACCCATATTTTTAGGTTTGCATCCCACGTATAATCCCATGCTGCCGGCATGTTAGTCCCCCCCTATCTCTGCATGACCTCGACGGTCAATGTAAGAGTGTACTTAACGTTAGTCGCGTGTTGTGCTTGGGCCTGAAGAGTGCTGCCGGTTGGTATGCCGTCCTGTGAATTAGGCTGCAGCTGTGCGAGGTCCGTTATGTGATCCAGTCGCATGAGTCCGGCGCCCGGCTCAATATACCAGGGCGTACCCATGTACGTATACTGTGTTGGGTCGACGAACCACAATGTGATTAGTTCCTGCGTACCGTTATTCAGGCCGCCCTGCCCGTCCCAGTACCACGACATCCTTCCCCGCCGAAACTTGACCATTGAATAGTCAGAAAAAAATATTAAATTGTTGGCGGCCGCCGTTAAAACCCCGCTGGCCGAGTAATTTACCAACATCCCAGTGCGACGGTCTCCCGTAGAAATGTCTGCGATAGTCGGCGTGTCATATACAGCTACGGTGACATATCCCGCGTGTCCTATGGTGCGTTGTGCGCCCGCTCCGGTGTACCCGCCCCCAGTAGCTGCCGCATAAAGTCCCAGGGGTGGAGTTACCGGGCTTATATCATTAATCCGGGTTTGATAGATTGCAAACGCGGCCAGCGGAAACTCAATCCGGATCGTCCCGCCCGGCGCAAGTGGCACCATTAGTGGTTTGCTGGACTCTCCTGGATCATCAAATAACAAGACTGTGAGATCCCATACCGTATTGTTGTGGCCGACAAAAAAAGTTCCCCCGACAGTATCCTTGGCCAGCAGTCTCTCTCCCTCTGTATCAGCAGCGGAAATAGGATAGTCGGCCGGGTACACGTTTTTGTAGATCAGGCAGCTCATAAACACGTCCTCCTCATAGCAGAGCCGTTAGCAATATCACTCCGCCGATGCCCAGCAGAGCATATTCGAGCGCATTTTTCGGCAGGGTTGCCCCTGTGCTACTGCTTTGCCCGCCGCTCGAAGTTTGTGCGCCGGTGGATGCCGGTGCCAGCGGGTCTGTCACCTTGTTACCTGTAACACTCGCATAACTCGCAAACAGGTTTTGCCCGCTGCCGCCATAGTGGCCGGTGTCCCACGGGCTAGCGGCGATTGCAGCCAGCTCTGCTTGTGGAGTGCCGGCCTTGATGGATTGCCGGATGCCTGCATAGTTTTTATCGGTATTGATGAGAGTGGCATACGCCTGGGCGCCGGTTATATCGTTTGTAAATGTGTCAAATCCGGCCTGGTTGACCCCATTCGCCAGCGCATCTACTGCAGTATTGCCGGGCCGGATGCCTGCGGGGTTATGCCCCGGCCAGTTGCCCGACGATCCTTCTTCTGCATTCCATTGTGCCATGGCCACATAGGGATCGAGGCCATGTGTCCACTGTTGGACTTGTTTTGCTAGGTAGAGATCGTACACGTCCTGGGCCACTCCGATCACCCCGTCTTTTTCCCCGTCTTGGCATGCTGTTTGACACTTTGCGCGATCCCGGCTTCCTGGTAGTTGTTTGCCTGGAACTGTTGATATGTGTACCAGTTATGGTC
>Ga0307375_10004410_pt1 | contig 13440 bp, 12 predicted proteins | sample TR1MG_FD_202531 | JGI IMG/M metagenome (GOLD analysis project Ga0307375, IMG submission 202531) | Soil microbial communities from Risofladan, Vaasa, Finland - TR-1 | ecosystem: Environmental > Terrestrial > Soil > Coastal area > Acid sulfate soil | place: Finland: Risofladan, Vaasa | collected...
CCATTGGGTGTATCTGTGGCACTGGCCCATCCGCGCCATGCACTGGATGGCGGCGCTCAGCATCGCCGTGCTCGTCGTCACCGGGCTCTGGATCGGCAAGCCGTATTTCATTGCCGCCGGCCCGGGCAACAACTTCGGATTGCAGTGGGTGCGGCTCGTCCACTTCAGTGCCGCCGGCCTGCTCGTGGCCACGGCCATCGTCCGCGTCTACTGGCTGTTCGCCGGCAACCGGTTCGAACGGCTGCCGGCGCTGTTCCCCGTGCGCAAGCGCGACTGGGTGAACCTGTGGCGGATGGTCAAGTTCTATCTCATGATCCACCCCGAGCGCGCCCCGCGCTATCTCGGGCACAATCCGCTCCAGCAGTTCGCCTACACGTTCACGTACCTCATGGCCGGCGTCATGGTGGTGACGGGCTTCATCATGTTCGGCGAAGCCAATCCCCAGGGCGTGTTCATGCACACGTTCGGACATCTCGCCCCGTTCCTGGGCGGATTCCAATGGGTGCGCGTCATCCACCACGTGGCCACCTGGTATTTCCCGTTCTTCATCATTCTCCACGTGTATCTGGCCGTGCGCGCCGACCTGCTGGAGCGCAGTGGCACGATGTCGTCCATGGTGAGCGGCGGGCGGTTCGTGCCCATCGACGATCACTATGCCGACGGCTGATCGCGACGGGCGCGACCTCGTTATCGGGCTCGGCAACCCCCTGATGGGGGACGACGGGATCGGGCTGGCGGCCCTGGAACGGCTGCAGGCCGAGTGGGAGGTGCCGCCGGAGGTCGAGTTGATCGACGGCGGCACCTGGGGCATGAACCTGTTGCCGATGATCGAGATCGCGCCGCGGGTGCTCTTTCTCGACGCCATCCGGGCGGGATTGCCGCCCGGCAGCGACGTCGTGCTGTACGACCGGCAGATTCCGCGGGTGCTCGCGCAGAAACTGTCGCCGCATCAGATAGATCTCAAGGAAGTCCTCGCGGTGGCCGAATTGCGGGGCACGCTGCCGTCGGCCTCGGTGGCCATCGGGCTGGAGCCCGAGATCGTCGAACTCGGCATCGGGCTCTCCCCGCGCGTGGAAGCCGGCATCGGCCGCATGGTCGAGGCCGCGGTGGCGCAGTTGGCCGCGTGGGGGCACGTCTGCCGCCGCCAGGAAGGCGTCGAGGCGGCGCTCGATGCATGAGATGAGCATCGCCATGGAGATCTGCCGGATCGTGGACGAGAAGTACGACCGCGATGCCGGCGCATTGGTGACCGTCGGCGTGGCGGTCGGCGACGACGCCGGCCTCGAACCGGACAACCTCACGTTCTGTCTCGAAACCCTGCTCGCCCTGCCGCCCTTTGACGGGCCCCGGCTGGAGGTCGAGCGCCCGCCGGGCAATGTGCTCCGCGTGACCTATCTGGAGTTGGACGATGGCCATTAGAACGATCGAAGTGCGCGAACGCGTCATGGAACGCAACGACGGCATTGCCCGCGATATCCGGCAGCGGCTCGACGCCGCCGGCGTCGTGGCCCTCAACCTCGTGTCGTCCCCGGGGGCCGGCAAGACGCTGCTGCTCGAACGCACCCTCGACGCCCTGGGCGCCGAGCTCACGATGGCCGTCATCACCGGCGACGTGCAGACGCAGAACGACGCCGAGCGCCTGGCCCGCCACACCGACCGGCTGGTGCAGGCCGTGGTCACCGGTGGCGCCTGCCATCTCGACGCCCGCCAGATCGACAACGGGCTCGAGGCCGTGAATCTGGACGAGACCGACCTGCTGTTCATCGAGAACGTGGGCAATCTCGTCTGCCCGGCGTCGTGGGATCTGGGCGAGGACGCCAAGGTGGTCGTGTTCTCGGTCACCGAGGGCGAGGACAAACCGCTCAAGTACCCCAAGATGTTCCGCGAGGCGCGCTACGCGGTGCTGAACAAGATGGATCTGCTGCCGTACGTGCCGTTCGACGTGGATCGCGCCGTGGCCTTCGCCCGCGAGGTGAATCCCGATCTCGAATTCTTCTTCACGTCGGCCACCACCGGCAGCGGACTGGACGACTGGTACGATTTCATCCGGAATCTCGTGGGCGCGCACGCGGCGCGAACCGCGCCGAGCGCGCCGTGAGCGGCGCGCGCTGACGCATGAGCACTACGGTCGAGGCGATGACGGCGGAGTCCGAGTCCCGGGGGCGTACGGGCGGACTCCGCCTTCGCGTGGCGGGGGTGGTGCAGGGGGTCGGGTTCCGCCCGTTCGTGCACCGCCTGGCCGCGCGTCACGGCCTGCGCGGGTGGGTGCGCAACACCACCGGCGACGTCGAGATCGCGGTGGCCGGCGAGGTGCTCGAACTCGAACGGTTCGTGGCCGCGCTGCGCGCCGAAGCCCCGCCGCTCGCGCGCATCGACGCCATCGAGCGCGCATTCATGGACCCCGCCGGTCTCGGTGCCTTCCGCATCGAGAGGAGCGATGCCGGCGGCAGCGACGGGCAGTGGGTGTCCCCCGACGTCGCCACCTGCGCCGAGTGCGAGGCCGAACTGTTCGACGCCGGCAACCGCCGCTCCCGCTATCCGTTCATCACGTGCACCAATTGCGGGCCGCGGTACACGGTCATCGAGCAGATGCCGTACGACCGGGAGCGGACGAGTATGCGGGTGTTCCCGCAATGCGCGGCCTGCCACGACGAGTACACGAGCATCGGCGACCGCCGCTATCACTCCGAGACCAACAGCTGTCCGGTGTGTGGACCGCGCCTCGCGTTCCTGGACGCCGGCGGGCGCGAGCACCTGGCCGGCGAGCCGATCGCGTCGGCGGCCGCGCGTCTGCGCGACGGCGGCATCGTGGCGGTGCGCGGGCTCGGCGGATTCCATCTGGCCTGCGACGCCACCAACGAGGCGGCGGTGGCGCGCCTGCGCCGCGGCAAACATCGCGACGGCAAGCCGCTGGCCGTGATGGTGGGCTCGCTCAACGACGCCCACCATCTGGCCATCGTGTCGGACGCGGAATCGGAATGGCTGCGCCGGCCCGCCCGTCCGATCGTCGTGCTCGAGCGCCGCGTGGAGGCGGGTGTGGCGCCGTCGGTGTGCGGGCCCCTGGGCACGATCGGCGTGATGCTGCCCTACACGCCGGTGCACCTGCTGCTGCTCGAGGCCGTGGGCCGTCCCCTGGTGATGACGAGCGGCAATCACGCCGGCCAGCCGCTGGCCGCGTCGCTCGATGAGGCGCGGCGCGACCTGGGCGACGTGGCTGAGGCCTATCTCACGCACGACCGCGATATCGTGGCGCGGATCGACGACTCCGTGCTTCGCGTGCCCCGCGTCGCGGGCACGTCCGCCGGCCGCGCGTCGGGCGGCACGGGCCCCGTCATCCTCATGCGCCGCGCGCGGGGGTTCGCGCCGCTGCCGGTGGCGCTGCCCATTGCCAGCCCGGCGCCGCTCGTGGCCGTGGGCCCGCACCTCAAGAACACGTTCACCATCGCCCGTGGGCGCGACGCGTACGTGAGTCCGCACGTGGGCGATCTCGAGACGCTGGAGACCGCCGATCACTGGCAGGCCACGTATGCGTCGTACAAGCGGTTGTTCCGGCTGGAACCCGCGGTGGCCGTGCGCGATCTGCATCCGCAGTACTTGTCCACGCGCATTGCCGAGGAGTTGCGGCTGTCACGCATCATCACGGTGCAGCACCACCACGCGCACATCGCGGCGGTGGCCGGCGAGCACGGCGTGACGGAGCCCGTGATCGGCGTGGCGTTTGACGGCACCGGGTACGGCGACGACGGCCACACGTGGGGCGCCGAGATTCTCGTGGCTGACCTCGTCGGGTATACGCGCGCGGCGCACCTGCGCTACGCGCCGCTGCCGGGCGGCGACGTGGCGGCGCGCTCCCCCTGGCGCGTGGCCCTGGGCTATCTGTCGTTGGCGCCCGCCGCCAGCGACGCGTTCCGGCTCGCGTTCGATGGCGCGGATCCGCGCGCCGTGGACACGGTGCGTCGGCAGATCGCGGAGCAGGTGAACACACCGCTGGCGTCGTCCATGGGCCGGCTGTTCGACGCGGCGGCGGCCGTGCTGGGGGTCTGTCGCGAGTCGCAATTCGAGGGCGAGGCGGCCATGCGGCTGGAAACGCAGGCCGGCCGCCACGAGGGCGCGCTCCTTCCATATGAAGCGGTGCCCGGCGACGATGGCGGGCTGGTGTTCGATCCGCTGGCATTGCTGGCGGCGCTGGGAGAGCGGGCGGCGCGTGGCGAGGCGGTGGGGCCGCTGGCGGCGGCGTTTCACGAGAGCGTGGCCGAAGGCACGGCCGTGGCGGTGTCGGCGCTCGCCCAACGCGAGGGGGTACGCCGGGTGGCGCTCGGTGGCGGCGTATTCCAGAACGCGCGCCTGCTGGCGTCACTTTCGGGCCGCCTGGCGGCGCGCGGGCTGGAGGTGCTGGTGGCGCGCACGCTTCCGCCCAACGATGGAGGCGTGAGCTACGGGCAGGCGGTCGTGGCGGCGGCGCGACTCGCGCGGGAATGATCCGGGCTTGCGGAACGCCCAGCCGTCACCAACTTCGAGGGAGGCGACAGGGAGGTTGGATGCTCGATCGGGGAAGGGGGCGAGGTCTCGTGGCGGTGGTGGCGTTCGCGGTGATGGCCAGCGGATGCTTCTGGAAGGGCAAAAGCGTGCAGCCGGCGCCGGCGCCGGTGCAGCTCGAAGTCAGCAACCGTGGGTTCTTCGACGTGGATGTCTACGCCGTGCCGTCGAGCGCGGGGGCCGGGTTGGGCACGCGGCTGGCGACCGTGAGCGGCTTCTCCACGGCGCAGATCACCGTCCTGCGGCGGCATCTCCAGCCCGGCGGCGTACTGATGGTGCGGGTGCATGCGATCGGCACCAACGGCTCGTGGCTCAGTCCGTCGCTGTCGGTGTTGCCGGGGGACCACGTGGCGCTCGACGTCTACTCGAACGCCGACGGCACCCTGAGCCGCAGTCAGTTCTATGCGCTGCCCACCCCTGATCCGGGCGACACGACGGCCCGCCTGCGCGCGCGCGGGGCGGCGGCGCGGGCGTTTTGAGCCGGGGGCTGGACGCCGGAGCGGCGGGGCGCTAGACTGAGTATATAGCTACCTCGTTATATACTCATACAGGAGATATGAACATGACACGGCATTCGGCGCGGGGCCCGATGGTCATCACCCACGAGGGCGGGCTCAAATTCGCCGCCCAGATCCGCTCGCACCGGCTGGTGGTCGATCAGCCGTCCGGCGTGGGCGAGGACGCCGGCCCCATGCCGCTCGAACTGATCGGCGCGTCGCTGGGCACCTGTGTGGCCCTGTACGTGCAGCAGTTCTGCGAGGCCCGCGGGCTCCCGTACGAGGGCATGCGCGTGGAACTCGATCAGGTCGGGGCGCAGAATCCGGGGCGCATCGCCCAGTACACCGTGCGCGTGCTGCTGCCCGTCGCCCTGCCGCCGCAGTACGCGGAGATGCTCGAGCGCGTGGCCCGCAGCTGCCCGGCGCACAACACGCTCGTGCACGGCGCCGAGGTCGTGGTGGAGATCGAGGCGCCGGCCGCGGTGGGCGTGTAGCGCCGGGATCGTCCGGTCAACGCCCGACGATCGGGCACCGGCCTTGTCGTTTGGCGTCCCGGCGGTACTGTTTCATCGTCCCGACCCGGAACGCCCTTCATGTCGCCTGCTCGCCCGATCGCCGTTGCCCTGCTCGCCACGCTGGCCGCCTGCGCCGTTCAGCAGCAGGCGCCGGCCCGCCCGGCGTACACGCCGCAGGCCCGGTACGTGACGGTCACCACCGTGCCGCTGCTCGTGAAGGAGCAGGCCGGTGTGCTCCCGTTCCTGAAGCAGGACTTCGCCAAGGGCGGCGTGCTCGACGGCAAGGAAGTGTACGGCTTCGAGCCGAGCACGATCACCGTCGTGGCCGGCGACACCATTCACTTCCATTTCGTGAACCCCGAGGACGACGAGCACAACTTCGTGCTCCACGACCTGTTCGTGAAGCTGCCGGGTCAGCGGACGGTGGACACGACCTACGTGGCCGGCGTCCCGGGGATCTACGACTTCGCGTGCGCCATTCCGGCGCATCTCCCCATGATGCACGGCCAGCTGGTGGTCCTCGCACCGGCGGCGGTGGGCGGCACGGGCGCCCCGTGACCGGCCGCCGGCGTCGAATCATTCGCAAAAACGGATAATGCCCGGCATCCCCCGGTCCCTCCGCCGCTGGCTCGGCCGGCTGCTGCCGGAGTTCGTCAAGCGGCCCCTGCGCGGGCGCCTGTACGGCTTCCGCGCCCCGCGGGCGCCCATGCGCACCACGCTCCACACCGAAGGCGACCGCTGCCGCGTCACCATTGACGACACGCTCGTGCTGCGCGCGCCGGCCACGGCCGTGCCCGATCTCCGCTACCACCTGCAGGACAACGGCGCATCCATGGACGAGATCGCCAACCTGCTCCGCGTGGCCCGCGCCACCGGCGGCCTGCTGTTCGACGTGGGCGGCCACAAGTCAGTGCTCTCACAGCTGTTCTGCCTCGCGGCGCCCGGCAACCGCGCCGTGAGCTATGAACCGTCGCCGGCGCTGCGGGCGGAAGCCGCGCAGATGCGCGCCATGAACGACCTCGACGACCGCGTCACGTTCCGCGCCGAGGCGATCGGCGACCGGGCCATGCGCACCACGGGGTACGTGGACGCCACGGGGCTCATCGCGTTCGGCGCACCGCCCACGGGCGCCGCCGCCCTCGAGGTGGCGTTCACCACGCTCGACGCCGAGTGCGACCGCCTGGGCGTGAGCCCCGACGTCGTGAAGATCGACATCGAGGGCTTCGAGGACCAGGCGCTGGCCGGCGCCCAGCGGCTGCTGGCCGAGCACCCGCCGATCCTGCTGCTGGAATTCCACCTCGATCTGCTCGACCAGCGCGGGGTGCGGGCGCGCGACCTGCTCGCCGGCCTGGAGCGGCACGGCTACACCTTCCACGCCACCGATGGCGCCCGCCTCTCGGCGCGGGACGTGTACGGCGCGCCCGATGCCGTCATCCGTTTCATGGCCCGACCGCCGGCGGGCACGGGCTGACGGCGCTCGTCGCACCCCCGCCGCTTCCGCCGGACGCCCGGGTGGCCCATTTTTCGAGAGCGATCGTCACCCCCACCCCGTCTCGGAATCCGCCATGCGTCCCTCCCTCCTCGCGCTCGCCGGCGCGCTCGCCTTCGTGTGCTCGGCCGGCGCCCAGACCTACGCGCCCTCCAGCGGCGTGCGCTACGACCGCCTGCTCATCCACAACGCGATGGTCATTGACGGCGCGGGGAACCCGGCGCGCGGGCCGGTGGATATCGTGGTCGAGGGCAAGACGATCACCGGGGTCTATGCGGCGCGGCCGGTGGCCGAGTCGGGGAGCGCCATGGCCACCCTGGGCGGCGGCAAGTTCGATCGGGTGATCGACGCCACCGGCATGTACGTCATGCCCGGCATCATCGACGTCCATTCGCATATCCAGTTCGATCGCGCCGGCATCCCGATGCCGCACGACTACGAGTTCAAGCTGCTGCTCGCGCACGGCATCACCACGATCCGCGATCCCGGCTCCATGCAGGGGCCCGACACGATCGTGGCCTATGCCAAGCTCAGTGACGAGAACCGGATTTCCGCTCCGACGATCATCCCCTACGTGGTCGTGCAGTCGGAGTACCCCGACTCGGTGCGGGCCCAGATCCGCCACGTGAAGGCGATCGGGGGCAAGGGGCTCAAGGTGTTCATCAACCGCCCCGACGTGTGGGACGCGATCTCCGACGAGGGGCACAAGCTGGGGCTGCCCATCGCCACCGACATGAAGATCCAGGAGACCGACGCCATCCGCGCGTCCCAGCTCGGAGTCGCGTCTATCGAGCACTGGTACGGCATTCCCGACGCGGCCACGCCGGGCCCGCAGGATTTTCCCGACTACTACAACTACGACAACGAGGCCGACCGGTTCCGTTGGGGCGGCGACATCTGGCGCCAGGCCGATCCGGCACGGCTCTCGGCGGTGCTCGACACCATGCTCGCGCACCACGTGACGTGGGATCCGACCTTCGCCATTTACGAGGCCAATCGCGACCTGTCCAAGGCGCAGACCGAACCGTGGTTCAAGGACTACGCGCTGCCGGCGATCATGAAGTTCTTCCAGCCCAACCCCGGCGCCCACGGCTCGTACCAGGCCGACTGGACGACGTCCGACGAGGTGATGTGGCGCAACAACTACCACATCTGGATGCACTGGGTGCGCGAGTACGCGGCACGGGGCGGAAACGTGACCGTCGGGTCGGACGCGGGGTTCATATGGGCGTTGTACGGCTTCACGACAATCCGTGAAATGGAACTGCAGCAGGAGGCGGGGTTCCACCCGATCGAGGTGATCCAGCACGCGACGTCCAACGGCGCCAAGCTGCTCGGGCTGCCGCGCACCGGCGTGGTGCGGGCCGGGTTCGATGCCGATCTGGCGATCGTGGACGGCAATCCGCTGCACAACATGAAGGTGCTGTACGCCCTGGGCATGGACGTGCCCGACGCCACGGGCAAACTCGTGCATCGCGGCGGCGTGCGGTACACGGTCAAGCAGGGCATCGTGTTCGACAATCAACGGCTCCTGGCCGACGTGCGCGCGATGGTGCGCCGGGCCCGGGCGGCAACCACGGAGGCTGGATCTCGATGAGCGCGCGTCTCTCACATCTCGCACAGGGACTCGTCGGGTCCGAGATTCTCAAGATCGCCGCCGAGGTGCGCGAACTGATCGCGCAGGGCCGGCCGATCTGCAACCTCACGGTGGGCGACTTCTCGCCCAGCGAATTCCGCGTGCCCGAGCGGCTGGCGCGTGGCGTGGCCGATTACGTGGCCAAGGGGCAGACCAACTATCCGCCGTCCAACGGCGTGCTGGAGTTGCGCAAGGCGGTCTCGGCGTTCTACAAGCGCGGGCTCGGCCTCAACTACCCGGTGGAGAGCATCGTGATCACGTCCGGGGGGCGTCCCGTGATCTACGGCGCGTTCCAGACCCTGGTGAACGCCGGCGAGCGCGTGGTCTATCCGGTGCCGAGCTGGAACAACAACCATTACGCCAGCATCGTGGGCGCCAAGCCGGTGGAGATCACCTGCGGCGCCGACACGAACTTCCTGCCCACGGCCGCGCTGCTCAAGGACGCGGTGCGGGGGGCGACGCTGCTGGCGCTGAATTCGCCGTCCAACCCCACGGGCACGATGTTCACGGCCGAGCAGCTGGGGGACATCTGCGATCTGGTGCTCGACGAGAACGCGCGGCGCGGTCCGGACGACCGGCCGCTCTACGTGATGTACGACCAGATCTACTGGATGCTCACCTTTGGCGGCGGCCGGCACGTGAATCCGGTGAGTCTGCGTCCCGAGATGGCGAAGTACACGATCTTCGTGGACGGCATCTCCAAGGCGTTTGCCGCCACCGGCCTGCGCGTGGGCTGGGGCGTGGGGCCGGCCGATGTGATCAAGAGCATGGCCGACCTGCTCACGCACATCGGCGCGTGGGCCCCGCGCCCCGAGCAGATGGCCACGGGCGAGTTGCTGTGCGCCGAGGACGACATTCGCACGTATCACGCCGGCATGCTGCGGGACGTGCAGGAGCGGCTCACGCTGCTGGCCGAGGGCATCGAGCAGCTCAAGGGTGACGGGTTCCCGGTGGAGAGCACCGTGCCGCAGGGGGCCATCTACCTGAGCGCCCGGTTCGCGCTGCACGGCAAGCGGACGCCCGACGGCGAGGTGCTCGCGACCAACGAGGCCATCCGCCGGTATCTGCTCCATGCGGCGGGGCTGGCGGCGGTGCAGTTCCAGGCCTTCGGCCAGCGCGAGGAGACGGGGTGGTTCCGCCTCTCGGCGGGGGCCGTGTCGCCGCAGGACGTGCGGGAGCTGATCCCGCGATTGCGCCAGTCGCTGCAGGCGCTCTCCTGACGGACCGCAAAGGGCATGGCCAACCGCCATGCCCTTTGCTTCACGGGCGTATGGGGCGATCTTGAACAGATGACCACACAGGCTCTGGCGCCCGAGACCCTCGAAGGATGGTACGTCCTCCAGCAGGCGTTCGCCGTGGACCGCGCGGCGCTGCGCACCCGGTCGGACGCCGAGTTCGATGCCATGGAGCGCGAATTCGCGGCCGCGATGGCCGAACTGGCCGGCGGCGACGGCGTCCACGGATGGAGCGCCCTCGTGCCGCTGGTCGGATCGCGGGCCGACGTGATGGTGATGCACTTCCGGCCCACGCTCGACGAGGTCGGCGCGGCGCAGGCTCGCGTGGCGCGCACGCGCCTGGCCGATTTCCTCACGCCCGTGGAATTCTTTCTGAGCGTCACCGAGGCGGGGTTGTACTACCTCACCGCGCAGCTGGCGCGCGACGCCGCGGCGCGCGGCGGCAAAGTGGGCGACGACGTGTACAAGGCCGAACTCAAGAAGCGGGTGGATGCCGAGTTGGCCACGGAACACGTGCAGCGCCGGTTGTATCCGCTGCCGCCCAGCGAGCGCATGCCCTACGTGTGCGTGTATCCCATGGACAAGAAGCGCGAGACCGGGCAGAACTGGTACGCGCTGCCGATCGACGAGCGCAGCGAGTTGATGAAGTGGCATGGGCTCACGGGCCGGAAGTATGCGGGGCGGGTGCTGCAGGTCATCAGCGGCTCCATTGGACTCGATGTGTGGGAGTGGGCGGTGACGCTGTTCGCGGCCGATCCGCTCGAGTTCAAGAAGATCGTGAGCGAGATGCGGTTCGACGAAGCGAGCGCGAAGTACGGCGAATTCGGGAACTTCTACGTGGGCAGGATCACGGCGCCCCAAGACTGGACGCGGGCGTTGCGCGGCACCCCGGCGGCGTAGCGAAGCGAGTCACGCAGACTCCAACGAGGGGAAGGCCTGATGCTCGTCACCTTGCTGTTGTTGTTCGTCCAGCAGACCACGGCGCCGGCGCCGGCGCCGGCCGACACGGCACGCCTGGTCGTGGCCAATCGCACCGTGATGGTGTTCCGGTCGCCGCTGGGCGCGCTCTCCCCCGGCGATCGGGCGGCGGCGGCGCTCGTGCGCATCGACTCGGCCGTGGCGCGCAACCGCGATTCCGTGGATGTGGCGCCGGCCGCCGAGGGGGTGCTGGTGCGGGCCGGCGGCGTGGCGATGTTCGTGGTCACGCCGGGTGACGCCCACACGGCCAACCGCGACTCGCTGACGCGGGTGGCCACCACGGCGGCCGGGACGCTGCGGCTGTCGATCCGCGACGCGCGCGATGCGCGGAGCATCCAGGCGATCCTGATCGGACTGCTGTTGGCGCTGCTGGCCACGGCCATCGTGGTGCTGCTCTTCCGCGGCATGTACGCGGTGCGGCGCATGCTGCTGACGCGGGTGCGCGCATTCGCGGCGCGGGCGGCGCCGCAACTGGAGTTCCGCGGCACCCCGTTGATGCGGGCCAATCAGATCGCCAAGATCGCGCGGCACACCGTCAACTGGGTGACCATCGGTCTGGTGCTGCTGGTGCTGTACATCTACACGGGGTACGTGCTCACGCGCTTCCCGTGGACGCGGCCGTCGGGCGAGGTGCTCGGCCACTATCTGACCACCACCGTGCTGCATCTGGGCGGCTCCATTCTGCGGTCGGTGCCCAAGCTGTTCACGATCTTCCTGATCTTCGCGTTCACGCGCTTCGCCACGAGCATCGTGCGGACGGTGTTCGACTCGGTGGCGCAGAAGCGGATCGTCATTCCGGGCATCCATCCCGACACGGCGATGCCCACGCGGCGCATCGCGAACGCGCTGCTCTGGATGTTCGCGCTCGTCGTGGCGTATCCGTACGTGCCGGGCAGCGACTCGGCGGCGTTCAAGGGCGTGTCGGTGTTCGGCGGGTTGCTCATCACGCTGGGGTCGGCGGGGCTGGTGGGGCAGGCGATGAGCGGGCTGGTGCTCATGTATTCGCGCAGCTTCCGGGTGGGGCAGTACGTGCAGGCCGGCAGTATTCAGGGCACCGTCATCGAGCTGGGGCTGCTGGCCACGCGGCTGCGCACGCCCAAGAACGAGATCGTCACGCTGCCGAACACGGTCGTCATCGGGTCGGCGGTCACCAACTACAGCGCGCCCACGGAATACGGGCATCCGCTGCTCATCTATTCGTCGGTCACCATCGGGTACGACGTGCCCTGGCGGCGGGTGCACGAGTTGCTCATCCAGGCGGCCACGGGGCTGGAGTTCGCGCTCAAGGAGCCCGTGCCGTTCGTGTTGCAGCGGGCGCTCGACGACTCGTACGTGGAGTATCAGGTGAACGTGGCCATCGACGCGGCGCGGTCGGCGGAGCTGCCGGCGCTGTACGCCAAGCTCCACGCGGCCATCCAGGACAGCTTCGCGGGCGGCGATGTGGAGATCATGTCGCCGCGGTATCTGTCCATGCGCGATGGCAACAAGTCCACGGTGCCGGTGCGGGCCGGCGACGCGGGGGGCGGCGGCGCGGCCCCCGCCGCCCCCACGGTCCCTGCGCCGGGCTGATCCGCGCCGCTACGCCGCGTCGTGCGCCGGCGTCTTGGCTTCGGACACCGTCCGCTCGTACAGGCTCAGCACGTGGCTGCGGGTGATCAGCCCCAGATAGCGGCCGTCGGGGCCGTCCACCACCGGCACGGCGGCGGCTCCGCGCACGCCCATTTTGCGGATGGCGTCGAGGAGCGTGTCCTCGGGGGTCACGGTCTCGGTGGGACGGGCGACATCGGCGGCCACGATCAGCTGAGCCAGATTTCCCGAGTTGGCGGTCACCTCGCCGAGGTCGGCGATCGCGATCACGCCCACGAGGTGCTGCTCGGCGTCCACCACGGGAAAGTAGACCTGATCGCTGTTGCCGAGATGGCGCATGAAGTTGTGCACCGGCGCGTCCTCGTCGAGCACCACGGCGTCGCGGTCGTAGGCGTCGGCCACGTGCAGCCCCGACAGCGTGTCGCGGTCGGCCCCGTGGCTGATGGTCTCGCCCCGCCGGCGCAGCCAGCCGCTGTACAGCGAGTCGGGCTCGAGCTTGCGCGCCACCGTATGGGCGATCACCACCGTGAGCATGAGCGGCAGCATGATCGCGTAGTCGTGCGTCATCTCGAACGCGAGCAGGATGCCGGTGATCGGCGCGTCGGTGGCGGCGGCGATCATGGCGCCCATGCCGACGAGGCCGTAGATGCCGGAGTGGATGTTTCCCGCCGGCCAGGCCGCCGCGAGGGCAGCACCCACGGCGCCGCCGGTGGCGGCTCCAATGTACAAGGAAGGCGTGAAGACCCCGCCCGACCCGCCGGTGTTCAGGGTGAGCGACGTGGCGAGGACCTTGCCGAGGGCGAGGGCCGCCAGCGCGTACCAGCTGTACGTCGTGAACGACGTCACGTTGATGGCCAGGTGCCCGAAGCCCACCAGCTGCCCCTGCGACGCGAACACGAGCAGGCCCACCAGGGCGCCGCCGCCGGCGGCGATCGCCGTCGGGCTGTACTTGAGCTTCTTCACCCGC
>Ga0307375_10004411_pt1 | contig 13439 bp, 10 predicted proteins | sample TR1MG_FD_202531 | JGI IMG/M metagenome (GOLD analysis project Ga0307375, IMG submission 202531) | Soil microbial communities from Risofladan, Vaasa, Finland - TR-1 | ecosystem: Environmental > Terrestrial > Soil > Coastal area > Acid sulfate soil | place: Finland: Risofladan, Vaasa | collected...
TATTACATCGTTTCTACTCCAACGCAGAGCAATGCACCCCCGCACAGAGTTCCAAAGGGCAAGTTGGTGGTACGACGACCGCTTGAAGATGGCCGAAGTGTATTCCGACATTGAACGTGATCCTTCCGTCCCGAATTTGATCTATACACATTGCGATAGCTCATACCATTATGGTTTGTGGTGTAAGAACAGGCATTTGTTGCTCATGTGGCAGAGCCCGAGGTATCGAAAGTACAAGTGGTTCATTCGCGCCAATGACGACTCCTACTACCACTTGGAGAACATCTACGATATGGTTTCGAAGCTCGATCATACAGAGTCCATCGTCATCGGTGCAAAGTACTGTTGGCATCGCCCTGATCTGCCGTATCCGGGCGGAGGAGCTGGCTTCATCATCAGTCGTGGTTTTGTCGATAGCATGAATTGGGACATCTGGGAGAATCCTATGAAGACGAAACTACCGTTATTTCTCTTTTTCGAGGATGTTCTATGGGGAAGGTACATGAGAGAGACGAATTTCACGACGTTCATCCATACTTCTGGCATCGCTCAAGGAGGCATCGCCCTCGACGCAGAAAACATGAAGCTCTTCTTGGAGTATCGAAATCGACCATGGCCGTTCCCATTCAGACCACTGGCGTACCACTTGGCTGGACGTTGGACGCACATGGTCGAAATCCACAAACTCTTCCACTCCATCGACTACTACCCACAAGCAAAGTACACATTTCACCTTCCTCCATGTGTTTGTGAACCGTCATATCACTCAGCGTGCGTATGGGACATTGAGAGACTCAAGACACCGAATCCGCCCTGCAAGTGGAACCCTCCGCTCAATCAGTGCCTTGGACCCCAAAACTACACTTATTCCGATTATCAAGAGTTCGAAAGGGAGATGGAAGTAAAGGCAAGGAACATGACGCCATTGGAAGCGTTGGAGATGCAGAGGAAGTGGGTCGCAGAGAAGCTGGTTGCGACTCCGAAGATCACCACTCCTAAGAAGGAAGATGACTCAACTCAAAAGTCTAAAGACAATCTCAACAAGGTTCAGAAGTCGGATGATGCAACTCAGAAGAATGACTCAAACAACGCAGTCAAGAAGGACACCGCCGCAACTACTACTACGATTCCACTGTTGCCATCCATCCAACCGACATTGTAATAACTGTGAATAGCAAGGAGTAACGCCAATGACTCGGTGTGGACAGGGTAACAAACTCCCGCCAACCAACACCCACCAACCCCTCGAATATCACCCTCTGCCGACTACCACCAAACTTTGACTTTGTAAATAGAACGTTTTGAAAGAGAAGAGGTCTTCGTCGCAATGTGGGAGGAGGCTTGGAAGCGGCCTCTTTGTCAGCGATTTCCAGTGATTGTTGGCATAGTGGTGATGCAATACTGTCTTCTTGTTGTGTATTGGAAGTCTTAGATCGGAATTTGCCCTGTGTGATGAACTTGACGTCTCATTGGAACGCGCAATGGAGGCTTTGTCGTCGGTTCGCGTTCTCACTCTCTGGTATCTGGACGAATGGGCCCTGGAAGACATCACATCTCGTTTGAACTTCTTCGACTTGTCTTGTTTGTTGAGAGCTTGCAATAGAGTGTTGAGATACAAGTTACTTCGCAATGGAGGCATCAGGAGCCTACAATTGGTCGCCAGCTCGTACAGAGATGAAGTTCACAACTCTAACTCACTTGTTCCTCGTGTTGTGCTCTCAAAACGCACTCTACTCGATAACTACAAACGATACCCATCTACCCTGTTTCCAAATCTGAGACGACTCATGTTTGCACCGAGAACGCTGGATTGGAACCCCCCGTCACTCAATTCCCTCCCCACGACACTCACTCATCTCGATTGGGAGTCTGCTGGCGATAATACTACTATAGAGGTGCTGAAATGTTCGAAACTGGCCGACGTCTTGCCCAACTTACAGTTCTTGAGCCTAATCGTGGGCCAATCCATGAACCGACCTGTACCCAAGTTTTCTGCTTCAGCACTCATTGAAGGATTACCCCAAGGAATCAAAACGATTAGCCTAAGTCTACCTGTACTGGATGAACTGATGTTTAAGCTCTTCAGCAAGCTACCAAGTGGGGTAACACAACTGGCGTACCAACCGATCTGTGGTACCATCCCAACGACCCTCTCTGCTTCCCACTTTGCTGTCGCTCTTCCTGAAAGCATCACCGACTTGCGGTTGCCTCATTTCCAATTCAAGATCACTAGCGACATCAAGGAATTCGGTTGGACGCTCAAACTCGAGAGACTTCACCTTCACTACGTATCTGCTGATGCTCGACCTCTCTTACCCCCATCACTCACTTGGTTGGGAATGCGCCAAATGCTTTGTACCAGAGAAGAGGTCATGCACGAACGCTGGCCTCCAAAGTTGGAGACACTCGACATTGTACTTCATGAGCCTCTGATGAGCCTGTTCCCTCCATCCACCACTCGCATCAAAAACGACTATTATACTTCATCCACCATCCGTTTGGCAATCCAACTGAACCTCACTGAACACATCATCTACGCCGAATTCCCAAGACTCGTTCTCTACGAATCCTGCCTGATCGCAATGCCGAAAAAGTTGCAAAAGCTCATCATTTGGGACATATGTTTGGATGGAACTTCGATTCCAGATACGGCTACGAGCATAGACGACGAGTCCATCAAGCAGTACTTCTGGGCCGCGCGCAGGAGTGCCTCTTTCTCCACGTTCCTCCTACACAATCGACCACTACAGAAGAAGCGATATCCCGTCATCTTGTCTGGTAATCTACTCTCCTTGAACATCACTGGACATCATCTGGGACTCAATTCCTTGCCTCTCTCTTTGACTCGCGCTCTTCATGTCGAAATCCCTGTTCTTGACAAGATGGAACGATTTGAACTGCCCCCTAATCTGACACATCTCGGTTTGGAAGTGAATGAAGGTTCACCGAGCATGAAGTTCGAAACGCTTCTGAAACTGGCTCCCAACCTCACTCATGTCTCTGGTGGCCGATTCGTTCTCGATCAGGATTGCCTTCCGTACGAGCCGCTCGATAACAACTTCATTATAGAAGAGGGATACGACGAGGACAAGGAATGCGATTCAGGAATACTGCTTCTTCCAGAGGACGCCGAGCAGGTCTTCCTCTCTCGATACCCTCATATTACCTTTGAAGATACTCAATTCGATACTGGAAGCCTGCTTTCGAACTGCTCAAAGCCTTTTACCGCATACCGCGCGTGTCGCTTGGTTGGCTCCTTCCACAACGTCTCTCGCTTCTTCCTTCGTCACGGATTGCAAAATCTCATTCGTATTGAAATCATGGGTCGCCTTTCAGGAAAGGATGCGGATATTGATGCCTTCCCAAAGCTGCCCGACACGTTGACGGAACTGATCGCCGGACCTCCCCTCTCTTTCGCCTACCTACAGTGTTTCTATCCTTGGAAACGCTGGAGAAACTTGCCCAATTTAAAGAGGATCACGTTGTACTTCCCGTGGTTCCATATGAACATGAATGCACCTTGGGAATTGCCGAACATCCCTACCCTCACCGAGCTCAACCTTCACATGAATTCTCAGTACTTTAGCATCAAAGACCTTCCAACACACATGGACAGAATCTTTACAGAGGAGCAGCTGCTTTCGGCCTCATCGAATGGCGTTGGAGCGAGCACAAGCGTTGGCGCAACTTCAAGGCCCGATTCTGACTCATCCTCCAGTCCTTATGACTCCATAAGCTCTTCAGACGATGATAGTGGATCGAATGTCAATATGCAAGTTTCGTCGCCAAAGAACGGAAACCCCACATCGTCTTCTGCGACAACTCCCGTCTCAAAGACGAAGTGTAATGTAATGTAAATGGGCCACACACATGTAGTACCAAATGAGGTGCGTTTCCTGTACTGTTTTAGATCGAATCGGCATTATTGGTACGACATAGAGATGAGAGAAACTTGCACTCTCTCCGTTTAGGCGCGCTTCATCTTGAGAACAATCTCGCGGTATCTTGAGGTGTCACGAGCTCCCTCGCGTTCAACCTTGGAGCCCATGAAGGAGGCAACGCGATCCCAGGAGGCAGGACCCTTGGCTGGAGCTTCCTCGCCCTCATCGTGTTGAGCCTGATGCTGTCGGTTCGTTGCCTTCGTCTTTGCCACCTTTGCTCTGTGGTCTGCAAGAATCTTATCCAGCTCGGCACGTCCAGCAGCGTGAGAGTCCTGACGGGCCTTCTGCTCTTTCTTCGCTCTCTCATCCAATTCCGCCTCATGCGTCACCTTCCATGCCCTAGTGCCAGTAAAGCAACGTGAAAAGACCCAACAAGGAGCACAAATCAACCGTCAGTTTGGAGCCCAGCATACACATCAACACACGGTAGGTAACGATCGTGGTCAACCAAAAGAGGCGCGGAAATCAGGCGTACTTGTAGGCAGAGGTATCTTCATCCACTTGGTACGAGAAGCTACCGAATGAAGAAGAAGGAATCATATTCGTGGACATCGGAGAAGAGGTACTAGCCACGGAGTGGGTGCTCATCAAAACGCTCGGGTCAACAGCTGCGGGGAGGATTGAAACAGGGACCTCCTCCTCAACAACTTCCTCTTCGGGACCTCCTCCAAACATATCGGCCACTAAAACAGCAAGAAGCAGTCAGATATACGAGCAACATGCAAGTTCGAATTACTGAACATTCACGTGGACTTTGAGAGCTTAAACAGGCCAGTGCCAGAGGAAACACTTTGGTCAACCAGGAACTTAATTAATGTTACGTACCCTCCATGATGTAAATACAAGATCGTCGAGCAAAGGGTACTGGAAACTTGCCTCCAAAAGTCTGGCTCTACGGGGCCTATTTCCTCCTATTGCGAAGCCTAAAGAAATAGGAAAAAGAACTGATGGTGTCTCTCTGAACGTGACACAGAGAGATATGTGACAACGAAGCGAGCTCATTTGCATCTTCGGTTTAGTCCATCTTTTCCCTCAATAGAGATGGTACGCTCCTTTCTCATCGCCCTCCATCTCTTTCTACAGTCTCACATCTGTTGCTCCCATCAAATCCACCTGCTGGTCCTTCACTGATGTCGTTTCGAATCCTTCGCCATCTTACCCCCTCTTTCCGGCCTGTATCGTCTTCTTTTGGTTCATGTTTGTAGGCGACAGCTATAACATCCTTTGAGACGCAACATGCGGATATGATTGTATGTGTTTTAGGACCTTATTTGCCTGGAAACCGCCTCTTTTGTTTGCTGTCGTTTGTTGCTCACTCTTCCTCTTGCTCTTTTGTGCTTGTCTTGCAGCATGATGCCCAAATGGATTACTATGCGAAGAGGTTGGCTACTTGTTCATCTGATTCTAGTATTAAGATCTTCGAAGTGACCGCGGATGCGCAGCGACACCTGAGCGATTTGTTGGGTCACGAAGGCCCCGTTTGGCAGGTTGCCTGGGCTCACCCCAAGTTCGGAAGTGTGTTGGCGTCTTGTGGTTATGATCGTAAAGTCGTGGTTTGGCGCGAGCAGGAAGGTGCGAAGAATCAGTGGTCTAAAGTCTATGTCTTTGGTGGTCACGAGTTGAGTGTGAATTCGATCGCCTTTGCGCCTCACGAGTATGGTTTTGTGCTTGCTTGTGGTTCTTCTGATGGACAAATCTCATTGCTCACTGGAAATAGCGATGGTAGCTGGTCAGCAGAGACGTTTTTGGCGCACAAACTGGGTGTGAATGCCGTCTCTTGGGCTCCCTTCTCCTCCGCTGGCTCTCTTCTGTCCAACGCCGCGCAAAACGCTACGGGAGTAGATTCCTCCTCTCCAAGACTCGTATCAGGAGGATGCGACTCGAAGGTCAAAGTCTGGATCATTAGACCAACACCCTCCTCTTCTTCATCTTCATCTGCTTCGTCAACATCATCTTCAAACCCTCAATCTCAAAACGCATCTGTCGCAACTATGGAGCACACGTTGGAAGATCATGTTGATTGGGTGAGAGACGTTCAATGGGCGCCGAACATTGGATTGCCGACGAACACGATCGCCTCCGCCTCTCAGGACGGAAAGGTCATCATTTGGACTCAAGAGGTTACTGACGCAGGCAAATCCTCATGGCAAAAGCACACGCTAGAACCATTCAATGAGACAGTGTGGAGAGTCTCGTGGAGTCTCACTGGCAACATCCTCGCCGTCACGTCCGGAGACTCGAAGGTCACACTCTGGAAGGAGGCTCTTGACCACCAATGGAAGTGCATCTCCTCGCCTGAAGACCCTTCAAAATGAAATGTCATAATGAAACGTTTGAATGCCTAAACACAATGAGGAAACGACACATCGATGGAACGAACTTTCGGGTTTGGGCGTCTGGATCAAAAGAGAGTGAGATTGAGCGTCAAACCTCTCAGTTTATTGTGTGTACATAATAAGGGTTGCCTCCTCAGATTTGGGGTCCTTTGAAGTCAATGGAGTGAATGTTCTGCATCTTGATCCACTCAGCCTTGATGAGCTCTGCTACCGTTGCAGGGTCCTGGAAGTCGCTCCAATCGACTCTGATGACAGGAATCACTCTGCTGATATCGTGTAGGAAGCGATCGTACGCGCTCTTCAAGTTGGTCAAGTATTCGAGAGAGATGGAGGTTTCCATGGAACGATTGCGAAGCTTGATTCTCTCCAACGAGTCCTCAGGGGATACATCGAGATGAACAATTAAGTTGGGTTTGCGCCTAAAGGCCATAGAGAGGAGGGAAAGTACAATGAAGGGTGTTAGAGACAGGGAAAGAGAATGATATCCAACGCACTGCTCAAGTTTCAGAAGGAGGACCTATGACAAGGCACCCATAAAGCAGGGTAATCATCGCATACATGAAGTTGGACATGTTGGAAAACAGCTCGCTGTAGGTATCAAAGTCACGCTTGTCCATCAGGCCGGATTCGCAAAGCATGCGCGCGAAAATCGAGTCTTCGTAGATTGTGCGGTCTTGAACGCCTCCCTTTCCTTGCCAAATGATCTGTTGGTGTTGACGGAAACGTTTGTTCAGCAAGTGGATCTGCAATGGGAATGAGTAACGGGCCATATCCTTGTAGAACGCGTCCATGTAGGAGTTGGTCATGTCAATCACGTCCTCGTAGTACACAGGCAAGTCTATTGGCCGCACACACATACAAAAGGTATAGAGGTAGAGGTAAGGAAACAGACCAAGACATGGGGGATGGAAACTCGTACAGAGGAAGAAGGTATCGGGGTGGCGAAGATTGTGCGTCGGGCCAAGTGATCACCCGTTTCTCGACGTACTAAGCACTTTGCCAAGTTCCGTAGCCAGGGTGGTCTTTCCGGCACCAATGATGCCACTGATTCCTGCACAAGGGAGGGCGAAGAGGGAGAGACGTTCGTCAGAAAAGCAGCGAATTGCAAACGACGAGAACAAACGGACAAAACGTCGCGAGGCCGATTTCACGACTGCATTGATGGGTACTGACCAATGAATACGTTCTCCATGCTTGAAACGATCTAATGCAAACAGCTTCTCCAATCAGAGGGTACTTGAGACTGGAGAGTCTGCTGTCTTGGCTACGAACGGGAAGGGTCGTCCTTCGATTTCTGATCTTCAACCTGCGCCAGGGAGGTCTGCTCTATGGGAATGCTCTCCATTGTGAAGATGCTGTATTGGATCAGCGACGAGCCAAGTCCGTTTTTAGGCCGGATACATGGACAACCACTTATGCTACGCTCTCCACTCCCTCTTTGAGGATTAGTCTCTGCACTTCCCCTAAAGTACATTCTACATAACGCACCATGTCTCACTTTCGGCACGCCACGTCGCCACTGTTTCCGGAATGGGCTACAGGACCTGCGAAAGAGGGCTCGAATTCCCAACTGCCCTGCATGCCTCCAGAGTGGACCTCAGACGACGCCATGCAAGGTTACTTTGGTTCATTAGACGCAAATAGCAAGAATGCGGTAGTACTTCGGCAACGCGAACCTCGCTTGGCCTTCTGGAGGACTCTGCTGCTCAACTGCTTTAGAACGCATCCCTCGCTCTCAGAAGTCGACCCCATCATCTCTCCTCACGTTCTTCGAACCCTCCTCCTTCGAGAAAACGTTGTTCCAATGGGAATCCAGCAGATCATCGTACGTTCAACATAGGAATTCACTCTCCAACATTCAAACCGCCGTTCTGACCGCATTTGCCCCGCTTGTCTGATAGGATGATTTGGTAGAACGAAAGATTGCTGTGCCACTGAACGAATACGTGAACCCTACGGCTACCAATTGGTGGACAAAGATTGTAGGCTGGGTAAGCCCATCGAAGGAGCGACCCTCTGAATACGTGTTGGCGCCTATCGTATCTGTAAGTTTTCTGAATAGATTGGTCCTATTTCATCATCTTGAACACCTTTCTAACTTAAGATTTGCGATAGGAACGAGTAGCAGAGTTTGCCAAGTCGATTCCCCATTCCGTGCATCTGATGTCCTACAATGAGTTCCTCTCGCTCTCTCGTGGTCTTTCTCTTGATCTATTGGCCCCAGGGATGTCAAATGTCACAGTTTTTGAAGTGAAGGGCGTCAAAGGAGTGAAATTCTCTCAAACCTTGGAACAGGCTTCCATCACCGATTCCGACCGTGCACTGTTCCATATTGGCCATTCCGTTCAGATATTGGAACATCGTGAGAAGAAGTATTCGTCCGAATCGGCTTCTCTGCGGAGAGAGGTGGTTGCGATGTTGAAGTCCGGTGGAAATCGAAACACCGCTGCTCTGCTCCTTCGGCGTGTGAAGTTGTATGAAGCTCAATTAGAGAAGAGTATGAAGTCTAGAGATCAACTGTTGAGAATAGCAGCGAGTATAGAGGAGGCGCAGACGAATGCACAGGTGTTTGAGGCGATGGCACTCGGAGCGAATGCTCTCAAATCCGAGAACGACAAGGTTGGAGGAGTGGATCAGGTCGATGAGCTCATGGACAATGTTTCGCAGTTGATGGAGGAGCAAGAAACGATAGCGTCAGCAATCGGAGGAGTAGGAAGTGGTAGCGGCCTCATCATGGGCTCATCAATCCAGGTGGACGAATCGGCGCTTGAGAGGGAGCTTGCAGAGTTGATCCTGGAGAGCCCACGAATCAGCAGTGGTATGAGTATTAGCGTCATCGACAGTGGAAGTAGTACTACGAGAGGTGCTGGAGCTCATTCATCATGGAATCAAGCAGAGGAGGCGCTCTTGACGGAGCTCAGCGAGTTGAGCGTTCCAGTAAAGACGCCCGTTCCATCATCATCATCATCATCATCATCATCATCATCATCATCATCATCATCATCATCATCATCATCATCATCAACAACAACAACAACAACAGCAACAACAACAACATCATCATCATCATTATCATCACAATCGTCTCCTCTTCCAATGGAACGATCAACAACATCAGGCCAGGCAGCAGAGCCTGCTGCTATGTAGAAAGAAGTAGTCGGACGTAGTCCCCCTCTCATGTTCCCCAAATGTACAACGCTTGTATTTACTATGACAAAGGAGCTCTCTGAGAGAAGAGGGACGAAATGGGAGGTCAATACGTGACATGGGGTAGTTGTATCTCTTCTCTTGAACTTGCTTCTACATTCATTCACTCTACTTGTGACCTGCGCTCTTGGCTGAGGACCTCTTTCTTGCCAACTTGGGAGTGTTTGCTGCCGCTGCTGCGCTTTCCACCTCTTCTTCCTCCGCGTCTTCCGTAACGACGAGCTTCTTCTTGCTCTGCTTCGCCTCGGTCGACTTCGACGCTCTCGCCGCACCACTCGCCTTCTTCGCCTTTGGTACCGAAATCAGTGAGTCATTCTCTGGATTGTCCTCTTCCTCCTCTTCAATAGCACCAGCACCACCAGTTTCAGGCATACTCTCCTCCATCGTCTCCATCTCCTCCTCCTCTCCCTCTCCCTCTCCTGCACCACTCACCTTCTTCTTCCTCTTGAATGTCGCCGCGTGCGCCGTCGCATTGTACGTTCTCGTAAATGCGCTCTTCGCGGCACCTGAGATCCTTGCAGCTGGAGACGCGTCCTTCTGCGTCTTTTCGTACTTCAGCTCCGCTATTTCAATCACTGATTCTCTGCCGTCCTTCGAAATGCCGTACGTCTCCATGAACTTCATCACAGGCTCGATGCCATCCTTATCTCTCCTGATGAGAGGCTCAGTGAGCTCCCTAACCAAAACGCTCATGTAATCCAAGCCGATTCCTCTCGCATTGGTGCCTCCTGTGGCCACATACATCTCCGATTGCAACTCGCCCAACAATGTCGCACGTTTCCTCTGTGTGGACCCCTTGCCCAGTATCTGCGGGAACTCCACAGCAGTCGAATGAGAATTCAAAATCGCCGCCGGCCTCACCGTCGACATCACTCCATGCAGTGGCAGAAGAGAAAAGTTTTGTTGAGAGTAGATGGAGGCACTCAAGATGTCCGCGTCGCACATAGAATCGACCGCACGGCGCACAGAGCGCAAATCACTCAGCAGGCCGTTCGCTGGCAAAGTCGCCGTCGCACCACGAATCTTGCACCTCAAGTAGTTCTGAAACACGAACAACGGCACGATCGAATAGTCCACAAAGTAATACTCCAGACGATCGTCGAATTTGGACGCAGCATAGCCATTGGGAAGCACATTGATGCCGAAGATCTTGGGCACTACGTCAAACGGACCAAGTGTGACATCCTTCGCTGAACTCCTAAGATGAGAGTCTAAGGCACTAGAAGAAGCAGATGAAGATGAAGAGGACGAGGAGAGAGAGCCAGGATTCGCAGAAAGGAGTTGCAAAGCATTCAACGTCATTCTCAGATCACCATGACAAGACTCGACGATCTTACGCAGCGTATCCTCTGACAACATCGTTAGGCCTTCATTCGCCGCAATCGAAGCCATCCTAGCAAAGGTTTGTTGGAGCGTAGGACGAGAAAAGCCGAGCGGCAAGACATTCACACTTTGCGCTAACGAACGAACTTTCTGCTTGTCATTCGCCATGGCAATGATGGGCACCTTAGTAGTTTTGATCATTTGAGTCAACTCAGCCATACCACCGCGATCACCGGAGCTCATACCATCGATCTCATCCATCAGCAGCACTGTCTTCGCCTTCTTCGACCCACTCGACGCAAAAAATTCATTAATACCATGATTCGACAACAGGCCTGCAACCTTCTCCTTAAGGGTACTCTGTGAACGCTGATCAGAGGCGTTAAGATGGATCGGAATGTAACCACACTCTTTCGCGATAATCAGCGCTGTACACGTCTTTCCAACACCAGGCGCCCCCATTAACAACGCACAACGAGGGAAGGCAAACGTAGATTTACCAGATTCATTAGTAGAAGATCGAAGACGGTCATAATTCGAGTCCCAAGATTGCAACCAAGATTTCAACTTCGAGACGTTGCCAGGGTTGCCCACAAGATCAGCACTAGTGACGGGAGCATACTTATCGGTCCACATGGTAGAGATTCGAGGATGCACGGGAGAGGGAAGTGTAACCGTCAGCGAAACGGGCGCCGAAGATTTTTTCGCTGTTTTAGGGGGAGAACGGGCCGCAACTGCCTTCTTGTCGACCTCATCATGTTTGCCATGCAAGGGAGACTTGTGTATTGTGGATACTGAAGAGGAAGATGTTGAAGATACAATGGAGGAGTCACTAGAAGCAACGGCCAACTTCGCATCATCACCAAGGCCTCCATCAGCACTCTCGCCACTATCTTCTTCTTCCGAATCGCCTCCAGATAGCACGCGAATCAACTTAAAAAGGCCATTTTCGTCAATCATGGGGATGTTGCGTTCGCGAATTTGGTTGATCTTTGTAGGCCCAGCATCTGCACCTACCAAGGCATGAGTCACACGTTTTCCAAGAGTCTTCGATACTGTACCACCCAGACGTGTAATGAGGTCACTGGCCTCGTCACGCTCGAGAGATTCCAAAACGCCGGTCATCACAAAGACGAACGATTTCAAGCAATCAGGTTTGCCAGAAGGGATTGTCTTCTCTCCATGCATTGGCGGAGCATTGCGTGTCATGAAATTACCATATGAAGCATACATCACAGTGACATCCTCAGGCCGCAAAGTCGGGACGTTGATCGCAGCGAGTTTTTCGGGCGTAGCAAGTTCCGCAGCGGTAGTGTTTGACGAGGGCTTTTTCGCAGCCGGAGGAGTTCTCTTAGTTTTCAGGGGAGAGGTGGCGCTAGAAGAGGGTGTAGAGGCATCAGAGGTCTTTTTGCGTTTCGGCGTTCGAACGCTCATCTCTTGCTTCGTTGGCGTCGATTCAGCTATTTCTGGAGAAGGATCGACCTCAGTTCGCTTGCGCTTCTTATATTCGGCATCGGAGAAGGTAGAGTCATCCACATCGTCCAAAGAGTCGAGAAATCCGTTGGAATCCACCAAGTTCGCCGTGGTGGCTTTCTTCGGCGTAGAGGGTGACGAAGCAGGGTTACTAAGATGAGAAGATGCGTGGGGAGCATGAGAAGAGAGATTATTGCTCGAGGAGGGGTGTGGCTTGGCGGGAATGTGGCCTGCAAGAATCACATCTGAGGAATCACAAATTCTGGGTCAGCATCGATCCTAAACAGGATGGCATGTCGGTCAACGGGTTGCAACAGAACAAGAAAGAGGCGCATACCATCGTCTTCATCATCGACAACGGTAGTAACGACGGGCTTGGCAACTGGTTTTGGAGAAGAAGCGGCTGCCGATTTTGCCTTTTAAAGTGGGTGGTCAGAATCAACATGAGCAAGAATAGGATGAAATTGGAGTGGTGTATGGAAATAGGCGAGGGTGAGGGCGAATGAGGGCTATTGAAGGGGGAAAACGTACACCAACAGATTTGAAGTACTTCTTGATGTCCATCCGCTCGAAGATGCTCGCAAGTAGGATATCGGAGTCAAAATTGGGTACAAAGAGGTGGTTTAAGCAATAATCTTTCTCATGAGATGGGAAGAACTCTTCAAGATGGACTGGGACCGCAGGAGAGCGGGAACGGGAACACGGACAAGGTCAGTCCATTAATCTCCGGCAAGGGACTGGATTCTCTATAAATGATCAGATCTGTAGGATTCCTTCTGAATGTTGCCTGTTAGGATGAGCAAGAAGGCCATCAGATGGTGAACACTTGATCTTCTCCCTTTCCAGCTCCTCATAGGGCTCACATTCCTATACCATTCCGATGAACATGATCAGAAATCCTGTATTAGACTCAATTTCTCCCTCTAAAGGGAAGCTTCGGAGCTGTCACCACAATTTGGTGCTGTCCGAAGAGATTTCTGGGTAGCCTTCACAAAATCCTCATGGGTTATCAGACAGTGCAGTTGACGAGCTGAGTATCCTTTCCCTGCCACCATTCTCCAATATGCAGGCAATCAAGAAGATTGAGGAACATACGAATGCCCTGGTATTGACGAGTGCTTTACTGGATGAATGGGAGGCAATGGGACCTGCCCTGGCC
>Ga0307375_10004413_pt1 | contig 13437 bp, 11 predicted proteins | sample TR1MG_FD_202531 | JGI IMG/M metagenome (GOLD analysis project Ga0307375, IMG submission 202531) | Soil microbial communities from Risofladan, Vaasa, Finland - TR-1 | ecosystem: Environmental > Terrestrial > Soil > Coastal area > Acid sulfate soil | place: Finland: Risofladan, Vaasa | collected...
TTCCGAATCGAAGCCGCCGCGCTGGCGTCGTCTCCCCCCACGACGCCAGTCCCAGCTTCGGGTATGCTGTCCAACAACACCCCGGAACTCTCATTATGACTGGACCAATAACAGGGGGCAGGTCACTAAGTCCTCCATTTAGCCGCGTCGATCACTTTACGCCCCGCCTCTCACAACTGCGAATGAATTTCCTTCTTCCGTTCGCTCGCTGTCATGCCTTCAATTCCTCCGCGACCTCTGCGTTCAATTCGTCGTTTTTTCCTCCGTGCCCCTCTCTGACCCCTGCGGTGATCCTTAGTTTTTCGAAACCTCCGACACATCCGAAACCTCTGAAACCTGCTTTGATCACATGTCAAGATGTTCTTGGTCACACATTTCCCCCAGCTATCTCATTCCATGGCAAATAGAGTTTCAAATTCGATGTCACCTTTTCCCCCTCCCATATGTCACACTAGATATAGAGAGACAACACAACGAGCCCGCCCAGCGCGGGCTTTTGTTTTGTTGGCCAAAGGCTGAGGGCTAATGACTAAGAGCTAGCCCTAAGTAGCTTCTTTTCAATATTTTGATATTTAAGCCATTTGTTATCAGTATTTTGCGCGGCAACCACCATCTAACCCATTGAAAACAAAGATTTGGGTGGTATGGGGGGTACCCCCGGCGTTCCGTTTCAGGCATAATGCGTCCGCCCATGAAACGCACCGTTCTCCTCCTGTTCTCCGTCCTTGCGCTGCTCTCCGCGTCGTTCGCGCGAGTCACTCGCATTGAGATCAAGTCGCGCGTCGTCGTCGCCAACGGACATTCCTTCGGGCTCGCCGGTCCGTACGAGAAGATCGAAGCGAAGGTCTTCTTCGCCGTCGATCCGAAGAACCTGCACAACCGTCAGATCGTCGATCTCGACCTTGCGCCGCGCAACGCCCATGGCGAAGTCGAGTTCTCCGCCGACCTTTTCCTGCTTCGTCCGGTCAACATGGCGAAGGGCAACAGCACGCTGCTGCTGGAGATTCCCAATCGCGGCGGACGCGGAAGCATCCTCCGCATCGTCGAGGGCGCCAACGCCGCGCTCAGCAGCACCAAGGATTTCGGCGACGGATTTCTTCTGAACAACGGATACACGCTCGCCTGGCTCGGCTGGCAGTGGGACGTGCCGGAGAAGCCCGATGTTGTGCGGCTCTACGCGCCCATCGCTCGTGGTCCCAACGGCCCCATCACCGGACTGGTGCGAACGGACTACGCCGCATCGGAACCAACGAAGGAGATTCCGCTGGGACACGTGATCGTGGGCACTGTCGGCGGAACAAGCTACCCTGTGTCCGATCCCGCGAGCCCACTGAATGTGCTCACCGTGCGCGACTCGCCGCTCGGCCAGCGGCAGGTGATTCCACGTTCGGAGTGGAGCTTCTCGCGTGAGGTCGACGGCAAGCTCGTGCCCGACAATCGCACGCTGCATCTTGCAAAGGGATTCGAGCCGGGCCGCATTTATGAATTGGTTTACGTCGCGGAGAATCCCGTCGTCTCCGGACTCGGGCTGGCCGCCGTACGCGACTTCGTCTCGTGGGAGAAGTACGACAGCGCGGCGGTTGCGCCGGTGAAGTATGCAATCTCGCTCGGCATCTCGCAGTCAGCGCGATTCCTGCGCCACTTCGTCTGGCAGGGATTCAACGCCGATGAAGATGGCCGGCAGGTGCTCGATGGCGTGATGCCCCACGTCGCCGGGGCCGGGCGCGGCAGTTTCAATCATCGCTTTGCCCAGGCCTCTCGCGATGCGCAGCCCTTCAACACGCTCTTTTATCCGACGGATTTATTCCCATTTACCGATCTACCGGAGACCGATCCGCTGACCGGCCAGACCGCGGGACTGCTCGATCAGGCATTGGCGAGCAAGACCGCACCAAAGATTTTTTATTCGAACACGTCGTATGAATATTGGGGACGCGCTGCCTCACTGATTCACACATCGGCGGATGGAACGAAGGACGCAAAGATTCCGGACAACGTACGCATCTACTTCCTCGCCGGACTCGAACACTTCAGCGTTCCTTTCCCGCCGCAGCAGATGAATTTGCCGGACCTGCGCGGACAGAACCTGCCGAATCCGAACCCGGTGCAGTGGCTGTGGCGCGCACTTATCACCGACATGCGCGAGTGGGTCGTCGACGGAACCGCGCCTCCACCGAGCACCTATCCCCATCTCGCCGATGGCGGACTGGTGCCGCTCGACAAGCTGGCGTTTCCGAAGATTCCCGGCGTGAATCTTCCGCACGAGTTCAACCACGCCTACCACGTAGACTACGGTCCCGAGTGGTGGACAAAGGGAATCATCACCAAAGAACCGCCAGTCGTCGGCCAACCGTTCGTGAATTTCGTTCCGCAAGTAGATGCCGACGGCAACGATCGCGGCGGCGTGCGCATCCCGGAGATGGCTGTTCCGCTAGCCACATATACCGGATGGAATCTTCGCAGTCCGTCCATCGGCGCACCAACATTCCGCCTGAGTTTTCTTGGCTCGTTCATTCCCTTCGCCCGCACGCGCGATGAACGCGAAAAAAATAATGATCCACGTTTGTCGATTGCTGAACGCTACCACGATCGCGCGCAGTACCTCGGCCTGTACACGGAATCCGCGCTCGAGTTGGTGAAGCAGCGATTTCTCTTGCCGCAGGACTTGCCGGCGGTCGTGATGCGCGGCGAGCGCGAGTGGAATGATCTGGCGAAGTAGCACGACGAATTGCTTCTCTCAAACGGCACGGCTTTGGCTGTGCCGTTTTGCTCTCGGCAGGTGCGGGTTATCACTGACAAGTGGTGCAGTGCCGAGTAGCATTTTTATAGAAAGTGTTGCCCTCTAGGTTGGGCCGTCCATGGGTTGCACGATGTTTTGCAAGTTCCGAGGAGGCTCCATGAAGCACAGCGAAAAAATTCAGGATGCGACCGTGTGGCTGGTGGTCGCGCTCGGATTGGTTGTGCTGCTCCTGCTGATGCTGCAATCGGCTTGAGTACGGTGCCGAGGCATACGATTGCCGGTAGACTGCATGCATGGGCGAGCGGGAAGGAGGATTCTATGTTGCATAAGCGCCTTCCTCTGAGGAAGCCTATCACTCTCGATCCGACGAACTGGGTGGTGATCATGCTGGCGCTGCTGGCACTCATCCTGCTCCTGGCCGAGAGCGCCGGATAGGCTCGGCGCAACCGCACCTCCGATTACGGTTGGCGCGCGCGGAAGATTTAGCGTATAACAACGCGCGTCGATCATTCACGGAGGTAGCGAGTGTCGGAGTCCTTGAAGTACGAGCTGTGTTGTGCTGCGCGAATCCTTTTTCGCGCCGGGCTGAGCGTTGGCAATACCGGTCACCTCAGTATTGCCATCGGCAACGACCGCATGCTGGTTAACCGCTTCGGGCCGTCGTTTGCGACACTGACGCCGTTTGACATTTTGACAGTGCTCTACGACGGAACCATCATTGACCATCATCCAACTGTATCGCCGTATGTGAATGAGACCATCGCACTCCACGGCATCATTCATCGCGAAAATCCTCATGCAAAGGCCGTCGCCCACGCACATCCACCGGCGACCGTTACCTGGAGCTGCTTTCGCGAGGTGCCGGAAGTATACGACCAGGAAAGCTGCCTGCTGGCCGGCGAAGTAGGAGTTGTGGAAGAAGACTACGAGGGACTCGCGGCGACAGAAGAGCGAGTGGTTCCGCTGGCACGCAAGCTGGGAAAATATCGCGCGGCAATTCTGCCCAATCATGGCGCAGTGACAATCGCGCCGAACATTCAAGTGGCGACGGTGACGATGCTGTTGTTGGAAGGAATGGTTCAGCGCAACCTCGCCGTGGCCGCGGCGGCGCGCGCGACCGGCAAGACAGCGCGGCCGATTGCGATGGAATATGCGAAAAAGACGCGGCGGGAGATAGAAAAAATTCCGTTCATGGAGCCGCTGTGGCGGGACATGCTGCTGCAACTGCGGCAGAGCGATCCCGACCTGTTTGAATCAATGCGAAACGCACGAACTAACTAAAAGGTAACAGGTAGCACGGCAGTAAAATTGGTGTTGGCGAAGTGGTACCTGGAGAGTGTTATGGCCGTCAACAGGCCAGCCCAAATGGTTAGCCTGACGATACGGCGCAGTCTAGTACGATGGTTCCGTGCTGAAGAAGTTGCTGAAGTACATTCGCGAACATGAGTTGCTGCGCGCGGGCGAGCGGGTGGGAGTTGCCGTCTCGGGCGGAGCGGATTCGGTGGCGCTGCTGCATGCGATCCATGCACTGCGCGACGAACTTGGCGTGGTGCTGAGCGTGGTGCACGTGCATCACGGAATCCGCGGCGAAGCGGCAGATGAAGACCAGCGATTCGTTGAAGCGCTGGCGCGGCGACTGGGGCTGGACTTCCACACGACGAATGTCGATGTTCCGGCGCACGCGAAAGAAAACGGACTGGGGATTGAAGCGGCGGGACGGGCGCTGCGTTACGAATACTTCCGGGAACTGATTTCCAATCACACGCTGGACAAGATTGCCACGGCGCATACACGCGACGACCAGGCGGAAACCGTCCTGCTGCGTCTGTTGCGCGGGGCGGGCACGCGCGGACTGGCGGGGATTTACCGTCACGTATCGGACGAAGGCGCTACGGAGGCGCATATCGTGCGACCGTTGCTGGGAACGTCGCGCAAGGAGATCGAAGAATATCTATCGAAGGCCGGACAGGATTGGCGCGAGGACGCGACGAATCAGGACCGGGAGTACATGAGGAACCGTGTGCGGCATGAACTGTTGCCGCTGCTGGAGCGAGACTTCAATCCCAATATCCGGCAGGTACTGGCGGAGACGGCGGAGATTGCCCGAGAGGAAGAAGCGTGGTGGGCGGAAGAGGTAGAACGACAGTTTCGAGTTTCGGGTTTCGAGTTTCGAGAGAAAACTGCAAAAGACCCACATCTGCCAAAGGATGGCAGATATGGGGCACCAGTGGAAGAAGTTGGAAAGCAGTTTCAAGTTTCGAGTTTCAAGTTTCGAGTTGGTGTGGCGGAAGTCAATGGGTTGGCGGTGGCGCTGCGGCGGAGGGTGTTGCGTGAGATGGCGCAGCGGGCGGGCGTCGCGTTGGATTTTCATCACGTTGAACAGTTGATGGGATTTGTCGCGAAAGGCGCGGTGGGGAGTTGCCATCTTACGGCGGGGTTCGAGGCCCGGATTGGACGTGAAAGGGGCGGCGTGCCGTGGCTGGAGATCGTAAAGAAGGAAGCTGCTGGCGCAGTGGATTTCGAGTATGCGTTGCCAGTGCCGGGCGAGGTAAAAATTCCGGAGCTGGGCGTAACTCTGCGGGCGCGGGTGGTGGAAATGGACGATAAAACGGCGACGCTGAGTGGAGCCTTGATCGGGCAGGTGCTGATGGTGCGGAACTGGAGGCAAGGCGACCGCTACCACGCGCATGGGCGGAAAAAAGAAGAGAAGCTGAAGGAGTTGTTCCAGGAATATCGTGTCCCGCGAGAAGAGCGGGGCCGCTGGCCGGTGGTGACGTTGGGGGATCGCATTGTATGGGTCAGGGGGCTGCCGAGGGCAGAGGAGTTTGTGGGGAAGGAAAGTACGAAGGACGAAGTACGAATGACGATTGAAGAAATTGCCGATTGAAGGAATTGTCGGATTTCCGAATTGAAAGGCATTTTCAATTGATGATTGCTGATTGACGATTGGAAAGCTGTCGTCGGTCGTTAGTCGGCGGGAAACAACAACAGAAGCCAACCACGAAGGGGCATCTCGACGGCGCAACGAACAACCCCACCCTGTCGCGAACGGCACGCGACAAGGGTAGGGCACAAGGAAACTTCCTACTATGCCTTGGTGGCGGGCTTCAGGAAGCAGTTGTAGAGCCAGACGAAAATGATTCCGCCGACAAAGCCGTCCACGATGGCGTAAAGGGTGGCGATGATGACTTCGCCGAAGCTGCGGGCGGCGTTGTATCCGGGATAGATGGACGCCACGAGCTGGAGGAAGTTCACGCCATAGGTCGGCCAGATAAGGTTGGCCACGCCCATCAGGAAGACGGTTCCGGCCCAGAGAATTGCACAGGTAAGAGAGAGGGCCCTCCAATCGAGTTTCATGTCGGTGCCTCCTGCGGCCTAGTTTGGGCGCGGCGCGGAGAGAGTCAAGGGAAAAGATCAAGCAATTTTCAAATTGCCGGATTTTCGAATTGTCGAATTGAAAACGGCAGACAGCGCGGTTCACTTGGAGGGAGGACCTCGATTATCATTGTGGTGCATGGCTTTTCCGATCAAAGTTTGTGCCGTTTGCGGCGAAGAGTTTGAGCTGAAGCCGGATAAACCGGGCTTTGCCAACCGCTGTCCAGAGTGCAGCAGTCCCGACGCAACGGACTCCAGCGCCACGCATCGACTGGACCCCGACGAACGCAAGGCTGCGAGCGAAGTAAACGAGGCCAGGCGGAAGGCGATGCGCGATCTTCTCTATCGCAAAGACCAGTAGTACCCACCTTTTGGATCCCACGTTATCGGCCAAAAGAGGGCCGCGAACGTGGGAACAACGTCTTGATCATCTACAGCCACCCGACAGACAAGAGAATCCAATGCAGAAGGCAGACGTCCTGCTCGGTCCCATGCGAGCAAAGGATGCTCGCGTGGGCCACCCGGGAACGGCGCGCGAAAAGGGTAGGGCACGAGACCCAGGCGGTGCGGCTGGGCCTAGATTCGGAGCGGTGGAGTAAGATTGGGGAATCAAGAAATCAGTCTCAATCCAACCTGCACGCGATAAGATAGAGCGCACATGGCGGAAATAGAGAGCGCAGTTCCCAAGACTCCGAAGGTAATCGTGAGCGCCGAGCAGATTCAGCGGCGCGTGCGCGATATTGGGCGGCAGATTTCCGACGATTACGCCGGCCGGACGATTCATGCAGTATGCGTACTGGAAAACGCTTTTGTTTTTATGGCGGATCTGGTGCGCTCGCTAGAGGTGCCGGTGGTTTGCCAGTTCGTGAAGCCTTACTTCTGCGAAAAACTGGAACGGAACATCGCGACGACGGAGATTTTCTACAGTCCCGAAGTCGATGTGCATGGGGCGGACGTACTGCTGATCGAGGGAATCCTGCAATCGGGCATTACGACGGAGTTCCTGGTGCGGAACTTCCTGACGCGCGGTGCGGCATCGGTGAAGATCGCGGCGCTGCTCGATAAACACTCCTCCCGGAGAGTTTCACTGCAACCGGATTATTTCGGGTTCCTCATCGAAGAAACGCCGGTAATGGGGTATGGACTTGGCTCTCCTGACCTGAACCGGAACTTGCCAAACGTGATCGCGGGCGGCGCGAACGGCGAGTGAGGACGGAAATAGAGCTGCCGAGCCAGAACCAATAGCAAAATCCAAAACAAAGACAATTACCCCGTACGGGCAAGGACGGCCTGAATGGGGCATCGGGCGTGTAAATGCTACGGCTCGACTAATACACAACTGTGACAATGGGCGCGGGGCTTCCCTGAAAGAATAATAAGGTCATGCATTGTGATCCGAAGGTGATTCAGGGTGGGATGGGCGCAGGGGTCTCGAACTGGCGACTGGCGCGCTCGGTCTCGCAATTGGGGCAACTGGGCGTGGTGTCGGGAACGGCACTGGATGTGATTCTGGCCCGGCGTCTACAGGACGGCGACGAAGGTGGGTACATGCGCGCGGGGTTGGACGCGTTTCCGTTTCGCGCCATGGCCGAACGCATCCTGAAGCGCTACTACATTGCGGGCGGCAAGGCCGTAGGCGCGGCTTATGCCAATCTGCGCATGCATCACAAGGATGGACGCCGCGAGATTGACGAACTCTGCATCGTGGGCAATTTTGTAGAAGTCTGGCTGGCAAAGCAGGGACATTCTCATCCGGTCGGGATCAACTACCTGGAAAAAATTCAGTTGCCACATCTGCCGTCGCTCTATGGAGCGATGTTGGCGGGCGTGGATTACGTGCTGATGGGCGCGGGAATTCCGCTGAATATACCCGGAGCAATGGACCGGCTGGCGAATCACGAGGCGGCGGAGTATCCGCTGTATGTGAACGGCGGCGAGGCGGGAGAAGTAACGATATCAAAGTTCGATCCACGCGCGTACATGGAGTGCGAACTGCCGAGCCTGAAGCGGCCAAAGTTCCTGGCGATTATTGCGTCAAACACGCTGGCGACGACGATGGTGAAGAAGGCGAACGGGCGGGTGGACGGATTCGTGATTGAAGGACCGACGGCGGGAGGACATAACGCTCCACCGCGCGGAAAGCCGCCATTGAGCGAGTCAGGCGAGCCGGTTTATGGCGTTCGCGACGAAGTGGACCTGACGAAGATGTGTGCGATGGGATTGCCGTTCTGGCTGGCAGGGGGATTTGGAACGGCGGAGAAATTGAAAGAAGCCCTGGCAATGGGGGCGGCCGGCATACAGGTAGGAACAGCGTTTGCATTTTGCAGAGAGTCGGGACTTCGCGAGGATTACAAGCAACGTCTGCTGGCGGATTCGCGAGCGGGCGCAGCGAAGGTGTTTACAGATCCGCATAGTTCTCCGACGGGATTCCCGTTCAAAGCCGCGCAGTTGGTGGGGTCGAACTCAGAGTTGAAGGTGTACGAAGCGCGAAAGCGGGTGTGCGACGTGGGTCATCTGCGGGAGATCTACCGGACGGCCGAGGGAAAGATTGATTACCGGTGTCCGGCGGAACCGGTGGCGACGTATGTGGCGAAGGGCGGACGCGCGGAAGATACGGTAGGGAAAAAATGCCTGTGCAACAGCCTGTTGGCCAACATCGGGATGGAACAGGTTCGGGCAAACGAGTATCGAGAAGAAGGACTGGTCACCGCCGGGGACGATCTGGTGAACGTGGCACGATTCCTGCCCGAGGGCGCAGAGAGCTATGGAGCCGCGGATGTGATCCAGGCGTTGCTGGAGGGAGTTGAGCTGGACGAGACAGTGGCCGAGATCACAGACCTGGCCGCCGAACCGGAACTCGAAGGAGCCGCGGTTGTGGCGGAGTGCCTGGGATAGGTTTTCACAGGAATTGAAGAGTTGACCCGGCCTGAATGGGCCGGTTTTTTATTGGGACGTTGGCGGTGATTCGTGTGATTTGGATGGCGGATGACCGAATCTATTGGCAGGAGTTTGGTGTCTAAGACTATGTGGGACCGGTTTTGCAGCCAATGTGGGACATCCCGGGAAGAGATGGGGAAGCAGGTTACTGAGGGGGCGACAGGGAGTTGTGTGCCACGTGCTTTCCTGCGGAAAACGGGTACAATCTAAGTTGGGTAAAAATCGGTAGATCGGTGGGGTAGCCTGGGCATCTAATGCTGCGAGGGCGCCATCGCGGATCGATTGCCCGCCCAGAGTTGAGGAGAGTTTGTGAATTCGACCGTTAAACAGATCGTGTTCTGGCTGGTCATCGCGCTGTCTGGCGTGTTGCTGTGGCAGGTGGTGAAGAATGCCAACACAGGGGAAAAAGAAAAGCCGATCATCTTCTCGCAGTTCATGTCTGACGTGGACGCCGGTAACGTAAACGAAGTAACGATTGCCAATACCGAGGTCCACGGAAAGTACAAGGACAACAAGGGCGGCTTCTACACGACGGTTCCCGCGAACTACCCGGACATGATCAAGGCCCTGCGCGACAAGGGCGTGAACATCAACGTGAAGGACACAAGCGGCGGCGCATGGTCGACGTGGCTGATTAACCTGGCCCCGATCCTGCTGCTGGTGGCGCTGTGGTTCATCATGATCCGCCAGATGCAAACGGGCGGCAATAAAGCCATGTCGTTCGGCAAGAGCCGGGCGCGGCTGCTCTCGATGCAGCAGAAAAAAGTGACCTTCAAAGACGTCGCCGGAGTGGACGAAGCCAAGGAAGAGCTGCGCGAGATCATCGAATTCCTGCGCGAGGCACAGAAGTTCCAGAAGCTCGGCGGAAGGATTCCGAAGGGCGTGCTGCTGGTGGGACCTCCGGGAACGGGCAAGACGCTGCTGGCGCGTGCGGTGGCCGGCGAAGCCAACGTTCCGTTCTTCAGCATCTCGGGCTCGGACTTTGTGGAGATGTTCGTGGGCGTGGGCGCAAGCCGCGTTCGCGACCTGTTCGAACAGGGCAAGAAAAACGCTCCGTGCATCATCTTCATCGACGAAATTGACGCCGTGGGCCGCCATAGAGGCGCGGGCCTGGGCGGCGGTCACGACGAGCGCGAACAGACGCTGAACCAGTTGCTGGTGGAGATGGACGGCTTCGAATCGAACGAAGGCGTGATCCTGATTGCGGCAACGAACCGTCCGGACGTGCTGGACCCGGCGCTGCTGAGGCCAGGACGCTTCGACCGTCGCGTGGTGGTGTCGCTGCCGGATGTGCGCGGACGTGAAGAAATTCTGCGGGTACACACGCGGAAGATTCCGCTGAGCGACGACGTGAACCTGTCGGTGCTGGCGCGCGGAACACCAGGCTTTAGCGGCGCGGACCTGGCAAACATGGTGAACGAGTCGGCGCTGAACGCGGCTCGCCAGAATCGCAAGGCCGTGCTGATGTACGACTTTGAACTGGCAAAAGATAAAGTGCTGATGGGCGCGGAACGGCGGTCGATGATCCTGACCGATGAGGAAAAGAAAGTCACCGCGTATCACGAAGCCGGTCACGCACTGGTGGCGGCACTGATGCCGAACGCCGATCCGCTGCACAAGGTGACGATCATTCCGCGCGGCATGGCGCTGGGTGTGACGATGCAGTTGCCGGAAGCGGATAAACACAACTACACGCTGGGATACCTGGAGACACAGATTTCGGTGTTGATGGGCGGACGGCTGGCGGAGGAAATGTTCCTCGACCAGCTATCGACGGGCGCCGGCAACGACATTGAACGCGCAACCGATCTGGCGCGGAAGATGGTCTGCGAGTGGGGCATGAGCCGGTTGGGGCCGTTGACCTTCGGCAAAAAGGAAGAGCAGATCTTCCTGGGCCGCGAAATCGCACAGCACAGGGACTTCAGCGAAGATACGGCGATCAAGATCGACCAGGAAGTACGGCGGTTCGTCGACGAAGGCTACCAGCGGTCAAAGGCCGTGCTGAGCGATCGTCGCGAGACGCTGGTGGCGATTGCGGAAGCGCTGCTGGAACGCGAAGTGCTGGACGCAAACGAGATCAGTCTGCTGCTGCAAGGCAAGGCACTGCCGGCACGGGTGTTACCGCCTTCGCATGACGACGGCAGCGGCAACGTGCAGCAGGTGCTGAAGCCGGAGCCGGGACGTCAGCCAGGCTTGAAGCCGGGAGAACGTCCGAGCCCTGCATAAGAAGTTTGGTTGAAAGTCAGTGGGCGGCCTTCGGGTCGCCCTATTTTTTTGCGCGGAAGATTATTCCTCGTCGGAGTGGCTGGAGGAGCGGCGGGTGAGGCGGAAACGCGCCCAGACGAGAAAGGCCGAAGCGGCAAGAGCAAGGACAGTCTTCTGCTGGAAGGGATGTCGCCAGTCGATGAGAAAAAGAACGGCAACGGCACCGATGAGATAGAACCATCCGAGATAACGGCTGGCCTTCGACTCAGAGTCGTGCAGCGCGGGGGATGGAGGAATCGCGCGGAGAACCATGATCACCGAGAAAGTGGACAAGATGACGATGACGGCGATCAGCCAGACGTGTCCGGTTTGAAGAAGGACGGTGCTGATCAGCAGGCAACTGAGAACGATGAGCGCGATAAAAATGATGCGGGACATGGAAGCGCCATTCTAGTGCAGACCGCGCTGGGATGCGATGGCTTGATGGCGGCGCCTAGACGGCGTGAAGCTCGGGCTCGACGGCGCGGAGGTGGAGAAGGGCGTCAGGCTCGTCGCGGTCGGTGGAAGCCTTGAGATATTTTTCGCCGGAGGGAGCGGTAGCGACGACGAGATCAAGGCGTCGGCCGGTGGCGTCGAGGAGATAAAAATTCCAACGGCGAGACTCGGCGCCTTCGATGGCGAGTTCGTGGGAGATGTACCAGTGGACGCCGTCGCGCGTCTCGCCACCAACTGCTTCGATCTGCTGGTGAGGCGCGGAAGAATGCCCGCGTACCACGCAACTTACCTGGAGCCCATTTTCCATGTGTGCTTCCTGGGGGAGGTCGCGACGAAAGAAAGATAGCACGAACGTGGGTGGCTGGCGGTGGCCTATATCACGGAGCTATGTGCTGGAAAACACAGGGGCTGGTCATTTTGGGACATGAATCAGAATGAAATTGGCGATCTTCGATGGCTGATTGGCGAACGGAAGGCGAACGAGGAGAGGGTTTGGCTCCCCACGCTATCGTCTAATTGCGGGAGGCGAACGCGGGAACAACGTCTTGATCACGTATAGGCACCCACACATGCTGCGGCGCCGGCCTTTTGGCGCGGCTGAAGCCGCGTCCTACCTACACAACATAGATGGCGGGTTTTTCGGAGGCGAGGACTTCGCCGATGCGGACGGCGTGGAGGATGCCGTTGGTGCGGAGTTCGGTGACGAGCGCGTCGGCGTCCTTGGCAGAGACAGAGATCAACAGGCCGCCAGAGGTTTGCGGGTCGAAGAGAAGCGTGCGGCACTCGGTGGAGACATCGCCTTCGTAATGCACCATGCACTCGGCGAATTCGCGGTTGGCTTTGAGTCCGCCGGGAATGAAGCCGGCGCGGACACATTCGACGGCTCCGGGGAGGAGCGCGATTTGCGAGGCGAAGAGGCGCAGGCTGACATTGGAGCCGAGAGCCATTTCGCGCGCGTGTCCGATGACGCCGAAGCCGGTGATGTCGGTCATGGAGTGGAGGTCGTACTTGAGCGCGACTTCGCAGGCGGTCTTGTTGAGCGTGGTCATGGACGCGGTGGCGGCGGCGATCCACGCGGGTTTGGCCTCGGCCTGCTTGATGGCGGTGGAGATGACGCCGGTGCCGATGGCCTTGGTGAAGACCAATGCATCGCCGGGACGCGCGGTGGAGTTGGTGAAGATGCGCGTGGGATCGATGGTTCCGGTGACGGCGTAGCCGAACTTGAGTTCGGGATCGCGGATGCTGTGGCCGCCAATGACGGTGCATCCGGCCTCGATCATTTTGCTGAGGCCTCCGGCGAGGACCTGTTCGAGGATCTCAGGGTCGCCCTTCTCAGGGAAGCAGACCAGGGCAAGCGACGAGATGGGGCGGCCGCCCATGGCATAGACATCGCTGAGAGCGTTGGTGGCGGCGATTTGTCCGAAGGTGAATGGATCGTCGACGATGGGCGTGAAGAAGTCGACGGTCTGGACGAGAGCGAGCGAAGGCGCGATAAGGTAGACTCCGGCGTCGTCGGCTTTGTCGAAGCCAACCAGGACATTCGCGTCTTGTTGCCGGGCTAATTTCCCAAGCACTGAGTCCAGCACCGCCGGACTAAGCTTGCTGGCTCAACCCGCGGCTTTGACCGTCTCAGTGAGGCGGACCTTTTTCACGTCAGACATTGCAATCCATTTTACATAGAGAAT
>Ga0307375_10004414_pt1 | contig 13435 bp, 13 predicted proteins | sample TR1MG_FD_202531 | JGI IMG/M metagenome (GOLD analysis project Ga0307375, IMG submission 202531) | Soil microbial communities from Risofladan, Vaasa, Finland - TR-1 | ecosystem: Environmental > Terrestrial > Soil > Coastal area > Acid sulfate soil | place: Finland: Risofladan, Vaasa | collected...
GCAAAACTAGCTGAAAAGTTTAGTAAAGATATAAGAGATGGTATAATACCAAGCGAGAAGTATAAGAAAGTATTTCCTACTATAATTGCAAGGGGCGCTGTAGACAACTGGATATTGAATAATAGAACACAACCTGCATACTTTTGTGCTGGTGTTGGTGGACCTATTACAGGTTTTGGATGCAAGACTATAGCGATACTTGATGATCCTATTAAAAACATAGAGGAAGCACTAAGCGAAACGGTAATTGAGAATGTATGGAATTGGTACACGTCAACACACTTGTCAAGATTAGAAACAGGCTGTCCCGAAATACACATAGCTACTAGATGGACGAAGAAAGATCCAATAGGAAGACTAACAGACCCATACAGTGAAGCATATAAGCCTAACATGAAGGTTATTAATATACCTGCATTGAATGACAAAGGTGAAACATTCTGTGAAGAAGTCAAAACAACAGCAGAGTATTTAGATATTAAGAGGATCACAGAGGAGTTTATATGGGAAGCTGAATTTATGCAATGCCCTATAGAGTCCAAGGGCTTGTTATTCCCCGTAGAATCACTCAATAGGTTTACTATTAAAGACCTAGCAACAAAGAAGCCAGACGGCATTGTAGGCTTTACAGATACAGCAGATAAGGGCGAAGATTACCTATGTAGTGTGGTTGGTAAAAGATTTGGAGAGCATACTTATATAACTGATGTGATATTCACGCAAGATGGTGTTGAAATAACTGAGCCTTTAGTAGCAACCCAAATAATAGACACTAAAGCTGATGTTATGGAGATAGAGTCTAACAACGGTGGGTATGGATATGCAAGGAATGTAAGAGCGTTGATAAGAAGTAAGAGTCCATGTTCTGTGATAACAAGGAACACAACTACGAATAAAGAAACTAGAATAATGATGTCAGCAGGATATATAAAAGAATACTTTTACTTTAGAAGCGACTATGAACCAGGTTCAATGTATGATAGGTATATGCGACAAATGACTTCATATATAAGGCTAGGTAAGAACAAACATGACGACGCAGCAGACGGAACAACAGGACTTGCTGAACGCATGAAGTATAGACTGTTTGATAAGAAGGAAGAGAAAGACCCGTATGATGACCTAACACCTACAGAAAAGTACAACAAAGATATATCAAACATGACTAAGGTACCAAAAGGATTTTTCGGATAGGAGGAATTAAATGAGTTACTTAATAGGAGCAACAGCAATGTTGTTCTTTTCTTTTACCCTAACAGGCATATTCTACTTAGGGTATAGGCTAGGACAACGTAAGAAACCGCTTGAAATAGACATGGAGAAACAAAGAGAGATAGAACGCAAGAATAAAAGTTTTGAAGCTATATTAAATTACGATATTAATACAGCAATGGGAAAAAGGAAGTGATTAGATGAGTAAATACACTGGTGATAAAGTACAAGATTGGCAGAAATACCTTGATGGCGTAAAGTTTAATAACAGATTAAAGCCTAACTATTATGATGCAGTAAATACTTCAATAGACTTCTTCAACGATAAGCAATGGCGCAACTTAGAAAGCGAGGACTTTCCTGCACCAGTATTCAACTATATCAAGAGAGTTATAACCTATTTTGTAGCTTTTATGACTTCAAGTAAGGTCAAGTTAAAACTAGAACCTCTTGCATATGCTGATGATGATAACAACCCCGATACAAACGCAAGTGAGATAGCAACAGCAGAGATTGACAACTTGTTCGAAAAATTCAAGATGGAAAATCGCTATCGTGATGCTTGTTTTGACGCTTCAATCATGGGTGATACTTGCGCTCATATGTATTTTGATAAAACAAAGATACCGTATGGCGGTGCATTCGCGAACATAGAGGGCGAAATAGAGTTTGAGTTAGTAGACGGAACAAATGTATTCTTAGGCAATGCTAATAATCCTAAAATAGATGTAAAAGTACAACCTTATGTAGGTATTAGTGGTCGTGACATGGTCGCAAATTTAATAGCTGAAGCAAAGCTATACAAGGAGCAAGACGGCGAGAATATCACATCAGACCAAAACTACAATAATGAAGCAGGAGATAGCGCAAAGATAGAATTAGAAGCTGATGATAATGGCAAGGCTTTATATTTCTTACTATACAAATACGATCCCAAAACTAAAACAATTCATGTTACAAAATGCACAGAATCAGCGTACATTTATAAAGACATTGATACAGGTTTGTCGCATTACCCTATAGCATGGGCGAATTGGGAGAAGCAAAAGAATTGCTATCATGGTAGAGGTACTTGTTTTGGAATTATACCAACACAGATATTTATTAATAGAATGTTTGCAAAGATAATGTTTCACCTTGATAAGACTGCATTTCCCAAGGTAATTTACAATGCAGATTTAATAAGTGGTTGGGATGACGGAGTAGGTGAAGCAATAGGCATTAAAAACATGGCGCCTGGCGAAAGTGTAAATAATGTAGCAGCATACATGAACCCTGCTCAAATGTCAGCGCAAATCATAACGGTAATAGAATTAGCAATACAGTATCTAAAAGAAACATTAGGTATTAATGATAGCATGATGGGGAATGTTAACCCTGAACAAGCAAGTGGTAGAAGTATAGCAATTACAGTTAAACAGGCTAGTATACCTTTAGACAACCCACAAAGTAATATGTATGAGTGGATAGAGGATATCGGCAGGATCTTAATAGACATGATGGGCACCTATTATGGTTCAAGACCTATTGTAATCACTAGGGAAGGTCAGAAGGTAGTTGAAACATATGACTTTAGTGTATTTAAAAATATGTGGCTAAATGTTAGATGTGACGTAGGACCTAGCACTTATTGGTCAGAAATGGCACAAGTAGAAATGTTAGACAATTTATTAGGTATGAAAGACCCATTATTTGATATGATTACTTATCTTGAAAGTTTACCTGAATCATATAAGAATGAAGAACTGATAGATAAGCTAAAAACTAAGATGGAACAAATGCAACAAGCACAAGCACAACAACAAGGACAAATGCAACAAGAACAAATGCAAGGTCAAGAACAGCAATATGAACAACTTGCGCAATGGCTTGATTCACAACCACCAGAAATAAAACAAAAGATAATGTCATTGCCACCAGAACAGCAAGAGGCCACTATTATGAAGCTGATGCAACAAGATATACAAACAACAGTAAAAGAGGGCAATAGTAAACTACCACCTCAATAAAAATAATGGCTTAAAAATGATTCTAAGCACTCATAAAATGGGTGCTTTTATATTGCGCCAACCATAGCGCAGAAAGAAGGATATATGAACGAATTTAAAATGGATCTCCAACTATTTGCAGAGGATGAAGGATTTGACGAAACACCTAGCAATGATTCCTTTGAAGATGACTTTGGAGATACTGCCCAACCACAGGCAGAAGAGATAGCAACAGAAGAAGTGAAAGTTGAAACACCATCAACCGAACTGAAACAGGAAGTGACAGAACAGAAATTCAAACTTAAACACAATCACCTTGAAGAAGAAGTGGATTTACCCACCATTACCGAACTTGCGCAGAAAGGTAAAAACTACGACAAGGTGTATGAAAAACTGCAAGGTTTAGAGAAATCTCCTGCATTGGCATATGTTGAGAAATTAGCAAAAGCCAATAACATGACAGTTGACCAAATAGTAGAACATTGGCAACAAGCAGACGAGCAAGCAGAGATACAAGCACTAGCAGACAAAGACAATGTGCCTTATGAGATTGCCGAAAGGTTATACAAGACAGAGCAAAAGACTAATCAGATTGAAAGCAGACTTAATCTTGAACAGCAAACCAAAGCTGATAAGGATAAACAAGCTAAAGATTTTGAAGAATTTGTTACTGCTTACCCTGATGTTAAGCCAAACGAGATACCTAAGGAAGTTTGGGAATATCAAACTAAGACAAATAAAAGCCTTTCGGACTGTATGATGTGGCACGAAAACCAAGCAATCAAAAATGAACTAAAACTATTAAAACAAAACGCAGAGAATGCGAAGAAAGCTCCTGTAGGGAGTGTAACCGCACATGGCAGTATGGAAATACAATCAACGGACCCATTTGAAATAGGATTTAATTCAATCAAATAGGGTTTTTACTTTAAGGAGGACAACTAAATGGCTATGAATTATGCATCAAAGTACGAAAAGAAGGTAGCAGAAAGATTTAAACTTAAATCATTGACAGAAGCAGCTATAAACAAGGACTATACATGGGCAGGGGTTAACACAATTAATGTATATTCAGTAAGCACAACCGCATTAGGCGATTATGTAATGACAGCTAACGGTACAGCAAGATACGGTACACCAGCTGACGCAGCAAACACAATCCAAACAATGTTAATAGCAAAAGACAGAGCATTCTCAATAATCAATGACAAGAAATTCATGGATGATACTCAAGGTGTTATGGAATCCGGTAAGATACTTGCTAGACAAACAGACGAATTGATAATCCCTGAAATCGACACATACAGATTGGCAGTAATGAACACAGCAGCAATAGCAGCAGGTGGCGAAACTCTAGTAGCAGGGGTAGTAACAGCACTAGGAGTAGTTATCACAAAAGACAACGCTTACCTTTCATTGCTAAATGGTTCTGAATACTTCGGTAACAACAAAGTACCTATGAATGGCAGAATTTGCTATTGCACATATTCTTTCTACAACTTCCTCAAACAAGATACAAGCTTCATGTTGGCATCAGAAGTTGCAATGAATCAAAGAATCAACGGTATGGTTGGTATGGTAGACGGCATCAAGATAGTTCCAGTACCTTCAACTTATCTTCCTGCTACAGTTGAATTTATCCTTTGTCATCCGGAATCAACAGTAGGCGCAGACAAGCTAGAAGATTACAAGATACATGACAATCCTCCTGGAATCTCCGGTAACCTTATCGAAGGTAGAATTAGATACGATGCTTTCGTATTGACAGCTAAGACAAAGGGAGTTTACACTCACTTAAACGCATAAAGGAGTAGACTATGATATTTAAAAATAAAGATGGAAAGACCATTGAAACCGACAACAAAAACCTATTTTCTATGCTCGAAAGAGAAGGATTTAAGCCTGTAGAAAAACCAAAAGAAACAAAGAAATAACTGCTTCACCATAGTAGGGAGGACTAAACATCTTCCCTACTTATTTTTTTAAAGAGGTGATTAGATGTCAGAATCAGCAATAAATTTATTCGCAAAAGCAAGAGCATTATTAAATACGTATACAGAGGACGGGATACAAATACCTGAAGCCGATTATATTGATATGCAAGAGAAAGCTATCCCGTTAATAGATATGGGGCACAAAGAGTTGTATGAAATAGCTAAAATAGACTTACTTAAGGAAGAACCAAATACTATAATAACTATAAACGATATTACAGAAGTTAATTACAAAGCAGATCAAGCAATTGTTTATTATGTCGCTGCAAGATTAGCGCCATTTAAGAAAAAAGAGTTAGTACAATATTTCGAAGATAAATTTGAACAATTAAAAAGAGGATGCAGAAATAAAGCAACGGCTATATTAATAGTAGATGCCTATGCGGAGAGTGATGTATAATGGCAAGATATGTAGCAAGTAAGCCGCCAAAGCCTATAAGCATTAATCAATTCATTGGAATTAATGAAGCAGTAGGGCAAACAGGTTTAGAACTAGGAGAAGCATTAAGGCAAGTTAATTATAGAATAACAAAAGACTTCAAACTTCAAAAAAGAGAAGGACATAAGACTTTTATAGATTTTGGAAATACAAAGGATGCGCAAGGTACCTGGGAGGGTACAATAGGCGGTCAACATTCATTTATAGTTATAAATAACGGCAAAGTATACAAATACAATTTAGCAATTAACACCGATAAAATTGCGATAATCGACTTAATCACAGAAGGTACTGTATTTGAAATAGGCACTATAACAGATGCTAAAACATCAATATTTTATTTTGAATCGAAGTTGTACTTTATGAACGGTGTAGACTATAAGCAATATGACGGAACAACCTTCCAAAATGTAGTACCTTATGTACCACTAATAGCAGAAGCAACACCTCCTGCTGGTGGAGGAATAGATGCCGAACCCATAAACTTACTAACAGGTGAAAAGAAACAAGAGTTTATAGCTAATGGCACAGCAACAGATTACTTTATAAGGGAGAAAAGCATAACTAGCTTTGGCTCAATCACTGTAGATGGCGTTGTAACAGTTCCAACGGCAACAGATTTAACGCTAGGCAAGTTCACCTTTACTCCGGCTCTTATTAGTGGAAAAGTTGTACTTGTTTCATGGACTAAGGTTGATGCTACTCATGCAAACTTAGTCAAGAAAAATAAATATGCTATGAAATTCGGCGTAGGAAATGATACATCAGTTTTTATTTGGGGACATCCTGATTTTAAGAATACTCGTAGATGGTGTGGAACATTAAATGCTGGATATTTCCCTGTGTTCAATTTAACCAACGTTGGCACAAATGACAGCGCGATCACAGACATTAAAACCAACAACGCAAACTATCAGATCATATTTAAAGAGGGCGAATCACATTTTAGCTATGCAGAATATATTTCAGCCACTGGTACATGGGATTACCCTGTAAAAAGTTTAAACCCCGTAGTTGGCAACTTAGTCTACAACGGCGCACAAATAGTCAACAACAACCCTATTACAATTCATGGTAAATCATGGTGGCAATGGCTTACAACCTCCATAAAAGACGAGAGAAATACAGAGGTAATCAGCGAAAGGTTAAGAAATTCATTATCGGCTATAGACCTTTCAACCGCAATTACATTTGACTATCAAAGTGAGAAGGAATATTGGTGTAATGTTGGTAGTATGGTTTATATTTGGAATTATGGCAATAACACTATGTACACTTTTGACAACATAAGCGGTACTTGTTACCTAGATATAGATGGAGTAGTTTATTATGGCTCACAAGGCACTGTAGAGCGAATGAAAGGCTTAAATGATAATGAAGTAGCAATAGTAGCACAATTAGATACAGGATTTAACGCATTTGGCGCAATGCAGTTTATAAAAACTAGTGATATGGTATATGTTGGACTGCTGCCTGATGTACAGACAAGTATAAGAATATATTTTAAGACCAACAAGATAAATATATTTAAACAATTAACTAAAATACCGCGATATATATTGTTTGACTTTGATAACGTGTACTTTAATTCATTCTCATTTAAGACAAATAGAAATCCGCAAACATTTGCATTGCCTATAAACACTAGAGATTATACGACAATACAATTTAGACTAGAAAATGCAGAACTTAACGAAACTTGTGTATTATTAGATTTCCTTGTGAATGCTGAAATCCAAGGGGAAGTTTAAAGGAGGAAAAATATGGCAATAACAAAACCGACCTATGCAGTTAATAACATACAATCATTGCCTGATATAGTACTACAACAGGCAACAACATTAAAGCAGAATTTTGACAAAGCAAGTTTAGATAATAAGACTTATATATCAGATGTATTAATACCTAATTTAGAAACTTTAGATGCAGCAAACGTAAAAAAAACAGGTGATCAAACAATAGTAGGTATAAAAACCTTTTCGTCTAGTCCGATAATACCTACTCCAACAACAGCTATGCAAGCCTGCACAAAAAAATATGCAGAAGATTACGCAAATAGTCAAGCGCCTTTAACCATACCTAACGGCAGTTTAATGGACTTAAAACTATCTGATACGGCAGGACAAATAAAAGGTAGAGTTTTAACTCTCGAAGGTGAAATATTAGAAGCAACCTCTACAACAGTAGAAGCAACATCATCCCTAATCTCCCTACCTAGCACAGCTAAAGATGGCATACTGCAAGGTATTCTAAAGGGTAGAAGCTGGCAAAATGCTGTAGCTAATGGTGATTTTAGGAACGGTACTACAGGGTGGAGTCCTTATGATTCAACCCTAACGGCAACAAATGGGGTTTTATCCATTACTGGAGATGGGGTATCTGCTTCAGCCAGAGCAAGACAAGTAACGCCAACAGTAAATATAAAAAATGGTAGTAGTGTTTATATGAGTGCTAAAGCTAGAGTAACAAACAACTTATGCACTCAAATGATGTTGATATTGGATGGAACAATAGACAAGTCGAAAACCATAGCAACACCAATTCAAAACCAATGGTATACCTTAAATGCCATTACAATCTCTACTGCTGATGAAAACTACGTTGTAACACCAAGACACTATTACGCAGATGCAGCCACAGCAAATGGCAAAGTCATGGAAGTACAACAAGTACAAGTAATAGACCTTACAACACTCTATGGCGCAGGGAATGAGCCTGACTTAGCAACTTGCGATAAGATATTCAACTACATTGACGGATTGCGTTCTGTAGAAGATGTGAGAGTTAAGAGTGTAGGAAAGAATTTGTTTGATAAGAGCAAAACAACAGATGGATATTATTACTCTAATGCAGGTGTAAAGACCGTTAGCGCAACTTACTGCTATAGTGGGAAAATTAAAGTATTGCCGTCAACCAGCTATAAAGTAAGCGGTACATTTTTAAATATTGTATGTTTTGATAGTAGTGATAATTTTATAAGTTATAGTGGGAGCTCGCAATTTGTTACACCTGTAAATGTTTCGTATGTAAGAGTGTCAACGTTAATATCAAATAAAGATACTATACAACTTGAAGAAGGCACAGTAGCCACAGCATACGAGCCATACGAAGGCACAGAAGCCTATATCAATGCTAGTCTTAGAAAGCTACCTAATGGAGTGATTGATGAGATTACACTAGCAGGGGATAAGGTACAGAGGACTAAGGAGTATGTGTTGCAGAGTGCTAATGTAACTAATATAACAACGGGAACTGTCAATATAGATTATGTTTCTATAAATAAGCCTATTGATTGGGTAGAATATGGCAGAAATATTACTTTAACTAATAATATAATATCAGAAATAATAAAAGGATATGGGTATGCTGATAATATTTCAAACATTGGATTTGTATACTCAAGTGATAATTCTACATTTGGGCTAATCGTAGCAAAAGGAACATACGCAACACTAGCAGCAGCACAAACAGCACTAACAGGAACAAAGATAATCTATCAACTAGCAGCACCAATAGTAAGCAAAATAGAAGGTATAGAGACAATACTAAGCAGACCAAGTGGAACGATATATGTAGAGCCTTTCTACAAGTTTACTGCATCACCTGTAGCTGGTGTAATAGCAATACCTAACACAGCATTAACTATCAAGGCAATAGAAAGTCTGAAAAAAGTTACTACACTTGATGATGGCAATAAAGAATACACTCCTGCATTGGTTACAAGTTTTACAACTACTACAATAACAATCACAAGTCCCGACAATACAAAGGCATACGAGGTTGTATATGAGTATGATAATGCCTTAAGTACATTGGCAACTTTGGCATACACTTATCCTAACAATCTAGCTGCACAGGCAGAAGGTAATATGAATGCTATTGCAGAGTTGAGCAAACAATTTGCTAATTTTGGCGGTATAGTGGAGAGTGGCATTAATGCTAATGGTAGATATATTAAGTTTGATGATGGGACAATGACTGCTACTAATTTATTATCAGGCTATGGCACATCACAAAGTGATCTTGGCAGTATTATTTGGACTTTTCCTGCTACATTTACAGTAGAAGCACCAAAAGTATTCCATGATGGTTTTTCTTCTGATATTGCAAAACCTATTATAGCGTATCATACCGACCAATTAATTACACAAGCTACAGTATACGTATACGCACCATTAGGCAAAGCAGCATATGTTGGGGTAGATGCAATGGCAATTGGGAGGTGGAAATAATGATTAATTTAATTGAAACTCCACAAAGAGCAGATATAACAGCAGTCTATGAAGTTAACGAGGATATGTTGACAATCACTATAGGGGATGATGTAGAGATATTCGACTTTACAGGACTTCCTGATGGCAAGGCAGAAGAAATCGTTGTTGAAACACTGCCTGTCAATCCAATAGTATCGGCTAGTAAAACAGATGGAGTATTAGACATAGTGGCAATAAGATTTTACAACGAAGAAGAAAAGTCATTATACGAGGTAGGTGTTAAAGATGTCTAATATCATATGGAAAACACAAGAACAAATAGACCTTGAAAATAATACACCACAACCTAAAACAGAGGTGGAAATATTAAAAGAAAATAGCATAAATTTAACAGCAATAGTATTGGATTTATTGATGGGGGTGATATAAATGTGGGTTGATACATTTAAAACCTTAATAGCGCAAGGTTATACACAAGATTGGTTAACAACAAGATTAAATAAACTTTATTCGCTTTATCCCGGGCAATTTACAGAGGGCGAGTACCAAGAAATACTCGACTTAATAAATGCAATGGCGTAAATGGGGAGTATTACTAATTTGCAATACTGTTTTAATAGCCTTTTTTCTACTAAGTGGTGGTAAATATGCGTTAAATAAAATGCCTGAGAAGTCAGCTTATGAACAATTATTAAAAATAGATGGTGTAGGCGAAATCAAAGCTGAACGCATAGCAAAAGAACGTACAGATATTAAAAGTATTAAAGATTTAGACACGGAACATATTAAATATTCAAAATATTTTATAATTAGGAGTTGGGATATGAGAACTGACGTAATGTTAGTAATGTTTGGGATATCGCTTTTATTCCAATTAGTAGGCGTGTTTTGGTTTCTGATTTATTTTAGAGAAAAAGGGATTGAAGTAAATGTCAATAAGTACATTAAGTTTTAGGGAGGGCGTAAAAGCCTTCCTTATTAATTCCTAAAGGAGTGATAACATGGGATTTGTAAAAATGAAAAACGACCAAGGTCAGGTAATAAGTGTTAATGAGGACTATTTAGACAAATACACAGGTCAAGGATATACAACGGACTTGCAAAAACCACTAGATTATGATAAGTTAAGTGCAAACTCTATATATAGAAAAGAGAATGAACAATATACTAAAGATGCGATTGTACCACAACAAGACATTGTTAAAAGTGGTGTAGTTACAACAATGGGTACTCAAAAGGCAAACGCCCCCGCTGCAAACGCCCCCGCTGTAAACGGTCTCGATTCAGCTTATGACCAACTAAATAAGGCTAAATATGATAGCAGCATAGCAGCACTAGGCAAAAGCAAAGACAATGCACTAAGCAATATATCGGCACAAGAAGCAGAGATAAAACCTAATTTTTACAATGCAGGATTACAAGCAAGATCAACGAGCGGAAACCAATCAAGAAGTTTTAGTGAATACCTAGCACAAAGAGGTTTGCAATCGTCAGGAGTGGCAGCACAAGGCGAAATGAACCGCATGGGCGCATTACAAGGCACATTAGGTAATCTAGGCACACAAGAAGCTACAGCCTTTGCAGGTATAGCAAGAGATAAAGCCAATGTATTAAATAACTATGAATCGGATGTAGCAGGTGCAAAAGCAGGAATGAATGCGCAAAGTTTACAAGATTACATCAACCAAAGCAATAGAAATCAAGATATACAACTACAGCAAACAAGCCTTGACTACAATAGGCAACAAGCAACCGAAAACACAGACTACAATAGATTGCAAAATACCAAGGGTGAATATGCAGATACAATAAGCCAATTCTACAACAATTATCAAGCAGAGATAAACAAAGTACAAAATGACGGTGACCCCACAAACGATTGGCAAATATCCATGTTAACCGCAGCCAGACAGCAGAAGATAAGAGAACTTGAAGAAATTGAAAATGCACAAAAGGCAGCAACAGCAGAAGCAAGAGCAAAGCAGGATCAAATAGACTTTGAGAACGAATTAAAGAGATCAAAAGCAGAATATGATATTAATAAACCATATTATGCACCTAAGTCTAGCGGGTCAAGTGGTGGTAGTGGTGGTTCAAGTGGTGGCGGTGCTGACTACGGATTGAATTGGTAAGGGAGGGGTTATAATGCCAACATTATCACAAGCAAAAAAAGCCTGGGAACATGGCAAAAAATCACAACAACATTATAATGCCCTTACCGGTGAACAAAAGTCTGCAATGTGGCAGTATGGCAGAGATCAAGGACTTATAGACCCAAACAACCTTGATGAATATAAAAAGTCAGAGTTTTCCACCTATGTTAAAACCCCTTGGGTGAGATATGCTCCAACAGTATCAAAGGCGAATATGTCAGATGCGCTAAAGATTGATAAATACGCAAATTATCAAGGTCCTAAAGTACCATTAAAAAGCAATACTCCGAGCGTTACTCCTACACCAAAACAATCTATAAAGCCTATACCCAAAATGACACCTGCACAGAAAAAAGTATATGCTGAAGAATTAGGTTTAAACCCTAAAGAACCTCTAGCAATACCGAAAACTCCTTCAAAGCAATTAGTTGTAGGCAAAGGTGTTAAAAAGAATGTTGTGCCACAAGGTAAAATTATCTCTAGTGGTTTAAACAAGGTCACTAATCCTATTATAAGTGGTTTAGGCAAGGGAGTAATGGCAACATTGAACGCAGTAAATAGCGCACTTCAATCTCCTGCAACAATAGCTGTAAGAGGTGGAGAAGGTGCTAAAATGGCACAAGATAGTGGTAAAAATCCATTATTAGGCGCAATCAAAGGTATAGGCACAGGCTTAAAAGATGTATTAACAGGGCAAAATACAGTAGAAAACGCACAACTTATAGAAACTGCAGCACCAAAAACCACAGCAGAGTTAAAAGCTAAATATCCACAAGCTTATAATGTAATGTCGACACTTGCTGACTTTGTTGGCATAGATGATATGTTTGCAATAGGTTTAGCAGGGGATATTGCCAAAGTAATGAAGCTAAACAATATGCCATCAAGCACAGCGGACTTAAATAGGCTATTTAGCAAGATTCAGAGTAATGTACCTTTGACAGCAATAGAAAAGGCTATAATAAATGAGAATCCTGAAATAGTTAAGGTAATCAAAAGTCAAGCAGAATGGGTTGACGGTCTACCTAAGATAAATAAAAACATGGATAACATAAATACTCGACCTATTGTAAATAAAGCCTTAAAACCAACCACAGGAGCGCAAGAGATAGCGGCAACGGTAGCCAAGGAATCTCCCATAAGAGTGAAAGCAAGAACAATAGAGGAAGCCGTTAGTAATGCTACAACTAAAAAAGATATATCGGGATTTCAAGCATATACCACCGATGTATATAGAAATTTTGAACAAGTATTCAAAGAGGATTTTGACACAGTTAAAAAATCAGTTTTAGATCCCTTTGATGCTGCTAAAAAGTCAAAAGCTGTAGAAGATAAAGTCTTAATGACCGACTTAAAGAAAAACATTGTAGACAGGTTCAATATACAAAAAGGTTCAAAAGATTCTGCATTGGTTCAACAGTTCGGTGAAAAACGA
>Ga0307375_10004417_pt1 | contig 13431 bp, 10 predicted proteins | sample TR1MG_FD_202531 | JGI IMG/M metagenome (GOLD analysis project Ga0307375, IMG submission 202531) | Soil microbial communities from Risofladan, Vaasa, Finland - TR-1 | ecosystem: Environmental > Terrestrial > Soil > Coastal area > Acid sulfate soil | place: Finland: Risofladan, Vaasa | collected...
ACCATTCGGACAGGCCATGCTCAATCTTGATGGGAATACGATGTTCGGAGGCAAAGGGATAGATGGTTTCAATGCAGCGCACATACGGACTGCACAGGATGTGCTTTATGAACCAACGCACAAAACGTCCGGATTGTCAGTTCAGACCAACGTGGATGACAAATTCATGTGGGAATTTGAGTACGCACTTTGACACGAGAAGTATGTGGCTCTATGTGAAGCCGTTCAGAGAGATGCTTAGCCTGTTCATAGCCATGGGAACTCAGGTGGGGATCAAACGGTCTTTACGAGGTTCATTTGAATTAGGTCGGCTGAATTTGGTACTCAGTGATGCAAATAAGTATGCGTCACCAGAAAAAGGGAGGGAAGCGAAGAGAACGTGGGGGTACATACCGAGTAGCGCGATCCCACCAAGTGGCATCTACAAAATCGATCCGCTCGCCGTGTCTGCAGATATAGAGGTTTGGGGCTGTTGTATTCGTGTTCTCTTGTTGATTTGAGGTCTCCATAGAGGGATGAGAATGGTACAGTAAGAGATAGGGGAGTGCAGAGAGGCCGGCTTGGTCGCGTGGAGCGGCGGGCAGTGCCAAGAAGCAGTCCGATTTGGCAAGCTCTCCTTGTACTCAGTCTGCCCCATGAACCTGCCTACTATCGATCCCCACCTTCAAACTTGCCTTTCCGATTCGGATTGCGCCTTTTTCAAACAATATGGCTTCCTGGTGATCCGCAACGCCCTGGACGAATTCGTACGTTTCCCTCCCCTCTTTCACACCACTTTCTGTACTTCTATTCCCTCTACTCTCGAGTCTACGCTGTTCTGACCTGTGTATGCACCTATAGGAACTGGATCAACTACAGAGGGAGACGTATGATCTCATTGAAGAGGCTAGAGCGCACAAAGAAGAGGATGGCACCGAGTCAGAGAGTTTGAAGCGCAATGATCCTGATTATTGGTACAATGACGAAATGCCCGCCACTTGGTATAAGACTCATGGTGGGCAACAGAGTTCTGCTACTTTGGTTGGTGCAAAGGGAGATGAGAAGGGCATTAAGCGTGGTGTTCCGTTTCGCATCGAATACCCCCTTGCCAAGTCTCATGCATGTGTTCAACTGATGGGCCATTCCTTCATTCTTCGTTGTATGGAGCAACTTCTCGAAACTGTGGACTTTGTTCCGACTTGGGACTCGTTGGTGTTTAAGATGGAAGGCGACGGCGTTCCGATCCGATGGCATCGAGACGCTTCTGCCGAGAGCGTTGGGTTCGATACGCCGGCGATCGATGTGGGCTTCTACCTGGATGCTGCGAATGCGGACCTGGGCAACTGCCTGTGGGTGGTGCCGGGCTCGCACAAGTGGCCGGACTTTCTGGCGGGACAGCTGGGGCTCCACCTCACCAAGGCCGGCTTCAACCGCAACGGCGCCGTGCCGGTAGCCGTTCAACCCGGCGACGTGATCCTTCACAACATCCTCGTCCTCCACGGATCCTCTTCCTCCACCTCACCGCTCAGAAGAACTGTCTACTACGAGTATCGTTCCATCCCACACGAGCTCAAGTTCGGACCACACCTACCAAAGTACATCCCTCTGAAACAACGTACGTCAAGACTTCCAACCGTTCCAACACTCACATTCCAAAGCGCTAACCACACTACCAACTATCTGTCTTCAACGCGATCAATCAGAGCTGATGCAACACTGCTTGGAGAAGAGAAGAGAGAACTCAAACTTGGACAAGAGCATCAACCAAACACCCTTCGAATACATCCCTTCCCCAGAATACTCGGAATACAAGAATCTACCCGCATTAGAGACACTACGCTTCTGCCATCAAGACTACTTCATACCGAACTACAGAGGTTAGGAGGGAACTGCTCCGGGCGCTTGTCCAGCCCAGCGCATCAATCGAGCATCGTAGACGCTTGTACACTAATACACTCTCCTGGAATCGACTGTATACATCATTCTACGTGTACATCATCAAGAGGAACTTATCGGCTACCATATTTGCTCCCCCGACCCGCTTCCGCGCGCAATCAGGGCAGAGCCCCGCGGATCGACCGGCTGCGGTTCAGTTGAGGGTATCTATGAAAGCAGTTTTGGGTCCTGTTTTGGTTTGCGCGTAGCGTGGGATAGTTTATTCCGAACAAGTTATGAGTCGTCTTGGATGTTGAGGGCCTTGAAGTCGACTTTGATCTTCTTGACACCCTTGCTGTTCTGCGCTTGTGCGCCGCGCTGTGCCTTCGGCACCTTCTTCTCTAATTTACATGATTCTACATACTGCTCCTCGTCGGTGAACAGTTGACCTCGTAGGATGAAGTCTTGGATGAATTCTACAGGTGCGAGGCAGTAGGGCGCCTGTTGGTCGGTGACGATGGTGCGCACGACGCGGGCAATCTTGGCCATCTTGTGGAAGTTGACCATCTTTTTGGCTTCGTCTACAAAGTCCTTGTTTCCATCGTTCAAAAAGATGAGATCGGTGAGGTAGACGCCGAGGTAGGGCACGAGTGGCGGAACGACCTTCTTGAGCGCATTGCGGTAGAGGTGGAAGTTGCCCTCGCCTGCGTTGGAGTTCATGAGTGTAGAGAGGTTTTCAAACATGTCCCAGGACTTTTGAGGCAGCAGCTCCCAGGTGTTGTAGAGGCGATGGATGGAAGAGTTGTGAAGGGAGGCGATGATCTCCATTACGCCGTTGAAGTTGTTGTACTCGTAGCAGTGCTGCGCAATGCAAATCACTCGGTTCAGTGTAATGGCGCGCAGTTTGAGGTCAGATTGGAGAAGAATTTGAGTAGAGACCCAGCGAGACACGATGTTGAACGAGTTGATCATCGCCAAAATGCCAGGGCTGCGCGCCTCCTTATCGGACTTGGTCCATCCAGAATGCAAAAATTCACTTGGCTTGATCTTCCTGTACAATGCGCTATCGATAAGAGTGATTTGGCGCGCAAGTTCCTCAGGATGGATGTCCAACACGGAGAGCTTGGATTTGAGGTTCATCGGCAGGTACGGTCGCGGTGGCTTCTCGTCGAACATGAGCTGCTCGTTTTTGTCTTCTGCGGACTCCTTCAGCGCTTTAGTGAGCGTAGCGGCAGGTCCAGGCATATCGGGCTTGATGACTTCGGCGATGAATTTCTCAATGACGCCCCTCGCCTCGGCATCGAGCGCTTGACGGTGCTCGTCCAACCACATCTTAATGACGTTGAAGATTCGTAGGCGGATGGGCGTGAGCTTCTTCTTGGTGAAAGTATCTTGATCGACGGTGACGCCAGTTTTCGAGGGCCTCTGCGGCAACGGGATGGTCCATCTGCACCGCAGGAGGTCGCACAGCTTCTGTGGCGTAGTGAAGGAGTGGAAGTTGAGGAGGAAGGCGAAGGTGAAGTCGGGATCGACGTAGGCCTCGGGCGTGAGGGCCAAGATGAGCTTCTCAACGGCCGCGGCTTTGATGGCCGGGAAGTCCAGACTGTAGTCCTCGGTCGCCTCCTCGTCCTCCTCGACATACACCACATTCTCAGGGTACTCCTTGGCTTCCATTTGGAAGATGCGACTGTCCATGCTGGCGCGGAAATCGTTCTCGTACATCGACTTTACGATGCGAATCGCGTTGTCCATCATGTGAGGGCGCGAGCTGGCGACGCTCTTGCGCGCATGGGCGAGGGGCGAAGAGCTAGAGCCGCTGCCGCCGGTGGACGGAGAAGTGGCGCCAGAGGCGGGAGAGGGGCTATCCTTGCGCTTGGTGAGCGTGCCCGAATTCGGCGACTTGGACGAGTGACGCCGCTTGAGATTCCTATTATTTCGCGGTTTGCCATTAGCGTCCACGCTGCCGCCAGGAGAAAGGGGTTCAGAGCTATCCACGGAATCGCGAGCCGAAGAGAGGCCATCCATGGCGAGAGAGGTGCGACGCGCGAAGCTGACGTTTCCAATATCGTCTGTTCCAGTCGCTGAACCAAGCGTAGGCGGGGGCTCGTCGTCGTATTCGTCATCGGTGCTGACGGCAGAGCCGCGTCGATAGGAGGAGAAGCCACCAGGCGGGAGAGGGGGAGGGGGAGGAGGACCTGAGGGGGCACCGAAACCGAAGGCGATTGGGCCCGGAGAGGTTCGACCTGATGTGGTGGCATTGGTAGAAGGCGGTAGGGCAGGAGGAGGGATCTTTGGAATAGAGCTGGAAGAAGGTGATCGAGAGGTGCCAATGATGGGGGGAAGAGGAAGGGGCGGAGGGAGAGGGGAGGTACTGAGAGGCGTGTCGGGTGCTTCGCCGCTGTCGTCTCCTGATACGCTGAGTGGTGCCGGTAGCTCGGGAGGAAGTGCTGCTAATGCTCCTGCTGCTGTAACTTGAATTGAATCTCGCTTCTTCTTCGTTGCGTTCGTAGACGGGGAGCGTTTGAGGCCATTGCTGCCAGTAGCACCAGTATTACTGCTGCCTCCGCCCTGTTGCTCCGAGCCTCCAACCGAAACGACCTTGCGTGACTTCTTCTTCTTGCCATTCGCTGCATCGTCGCCTACCGACTCGGGCGAAAACTCTTCACCATCAGACGCCGCAGCAGAAGAACCATTGCTCGCTTCAGAATCGGAGCGCTTCACACCAGAGCGCGTATTGGACTTGTGACGGATTGAGATAATGGATGGAGCACCCACGGGCGCATGCGACGAGGCAACATTGAGGACAGGGGAGGAAGGGGAAGCAGGCAACGGCAGAGCGGCCAAAGACGGAGGGAGAGACGAGCGTTGCGCTGGAACGGCATCCACCTCGCCCATCGTACCCACGTCATCGAATTCATCCTCTTCATTCGGATCTTCCAACGCCTCACCTTCTTCACGAGCGTCCAAGCCCTCCTCCTCCTCGGCAGCATCGGCAGCAGCATCAGGAACACCCACCGCAGCGACGGGTTGCATCTCAAACACAGGCAAGGCGCCTGCTCCTGTTTTCATCACTATCTTTGACGCGCTCCTATTGCGCGAGCCATCTAATAGCAGAATCGCAAGAACACATATCAAGAGAGGCAAGCAACTGATCGGTTAGTCAATGGAAACAGAGGAACGCAAGGCGGAGCTTCTACTCCGCCACAATGAACGCGAACATTGACACTTCCGAGGAAAACGATCCAAATCCAATGGAAGAACGCTCATAAGGCAGCGAGGAGACCAAAAGACACAGCAGAACGGAAATCCACCGCTTCGATGGCAGTTTTGGCGGCCTCTCGAAACAAACTGCGATCGTTACCAATAAGCGCACTCAGTGAGACGTTTCTAACATCGTATAATGTTGATCACTTCTTCATCCATGATATTACCGTCAAAATGCACCAGAAGAGAGCTCCTGAACAGAGAAAAGCGGTGCGTGTGTCCGTGTGTGGAGTTGTGCGACCGAAATGGAACGAGTCGTCTCGGCGCGTTCGACGAGTGTTGGAATGGGAGATTTTGCAGTAATTGAGTGTAGACGAATATCGAGAAGCATAGAATGCCATCTAATGCGGAAATTGATACGACATACCCTTGCCACGGCGGCTCTCAATCGCATCTCCAGAGGAGCCCTTCCTAGAGCCGGTGCGAGAAGACATTTACGGCCAAATGGGAAGCACGATACCAGCAGGATGCGTTACGACTGCCTGCGCGATCCAGGAGGGACAAGTGCGCGCTACCGGGCCGAGCCAAAGAGTGCCGCCCAAAGGGGCACTTGCCCACACATCGACAAACGAGTCGCGTGTGCGCCACCGTTGCCAAGCCCCTGCGCTGCTTGCTGCCTCCTCCTGCGCACTGCAAGCCAATTCCCCTCTCACTGGCATGTCTGACGACGACGACTCTGGACCTCGCCCTGCCTTCTACGTCAATGGAGAGCTTGATCCTGCCACAGGTACGCCTCACTAACTCATAACTCCCGCCCAAAACGGGGAACGCCGCACCTCCGCTCTCTCGAGTATCTCATCGCTGCCCCAGCTCCGCTGACACCCATCTCGCTCGATTCTCACACTCTCTAGGCGAACCTGCTGATGGATTCACATATTTGAGAACTGTGCGATGGGAGGCGAATCGCATGCCTGATGTGAACGTGTCCGACATCAATCCAAGGCAATACGATGTACTTCAAACTCGGCAGTACCGTTTCCTACAAGACTCCACTCCACCAACGCCAGAATCACGATTATCGCCTCTACATTGGCAACATCTGCTATCTCAAACAGTTTATGATCTAAGAGAGGTACGTTATCCAATGCATTACACTGAGCACAAGGCAGAAAGACTAACGTCGCGGTGAAACGGATTGTTTCGTTCCTTAGTCGTATTTTGAGTACAGACAAGCTTTTGAGGATGATGACGAGGAAAGCAACTCAGTGGCTACATATCCTGATTTGAAAGACGAACAAGGCTGGTTGAAGTACTGTTTTGGGGAGAACTCTTTGGCGCAACCACATGTTCCTCTCCTCACGCTCATGATTCAGTTAGATGAGGTAGCCATCATTCGCCTTCTGAAACTACACATCAAATGGATACAATCTCCTTCTACAGACTGGTCCTCATTACGACTCCAATGGCTCTTTGCGCTCCTTGTTTGTCTGGATCTTCCAATCGACGCCTCAATGCAAGCAGAGCTCTTTCAACTACAAAAGTCTTGCAAAACCGTACGAGCCACTTCGGAATCGCTTGATGATGACATTTTGGCTGGGATCAACATTGTGATTACCGTGCTGGAGAAGGTGTTTAACCAGAGGGAGGTCTGAGGCATTCTGCGGTTCTCCATCCTATCTGATGCGCTTCAAATCCCTTTAATCATCGAAAGATTGGCTAAAGGTTCAATATCGACAGTTACACCCACCCCTTCAGAACCGATTCAGGGCAGGGCGGCTGTTCCTCTTCAGCGCTCTTCGATCGCTCTTAGTTGCACAAGTCAGTGACGCGAAACTTCTGGCTTGAATGTTCGCATATGTCATGTTGACATTCGATCTGACTGTGTAATATAACGATCACCCAATGTAACTGAGCGCGCACAATCCATGCAATTCGAGGATTCAGCTCCCCCTTGAGACAAACACCGATTGCATGACACGTGAGGTGAATGGTGTGTGATTTGACAGGCTACTTTTCTTTTGCGTTTATTCAGCATCCTGAGTGCGAACACGGGCAGCTGCGTTGAGGACCTTGATGTCCAACTGAGCAGCGCGCTCGACGATTTCGCGGCGCTTCTTCAAGGAAACACCTCCGGCGATCTGGGCGGCAAACTTGTTGTTGTGCATGAGGAGAAGCTCGAGATCAGCGACGTTGTTGACGATGAACTTAAAGAAGTGGTTGGGGAGCATGTGGCGAGTGGCCCTAGCGGATCCGTAGCCGATGCTCGCCAAAGTGCGGGCGCCTCTGAAGCGGCGACGCATGCGGTTATCAATACCCTTAGGCTTACGGTAGGTCGTCTTCTATACTCATCAAAAACACAGGCAATACCAAAGATGGAGGTCAGAAACTGGAACGCAAACAGGAAAGGACACACCACTCTCCTCTCGCGACCTCTCCCAAGTCCGAGAGCCTCAAATGGGTCGAAAACGAGAGCCACAGGAAGACAGAGTCAATTAAGAACCAAAAGGGTGCTGTGACCAACGAACCTGGAGGCGAAGGTAACGATCTCCCTCATGGCGGACGAAGGGCTTCGTGCGCTTCTTGACGATAACGGGGCGGCGCGCTGGCTTAGGCATTATGTCTAATACAACACATTCCAATAGAATTTGAACGAAGAGAGGAGGTTAGACGACAGACAGAGGCACACAGCGTGAATTTCAGAGCGAACTCTTTCGAAGCGCAATATCGCCTTCCAATCGAGTTGTAGGAGCGCGATTACAGAATGGGATCCAATCCAAGTTCGACAACATCCAAAATACGACCGACGGAAGACGGTAAACAGCAGAGGAGAGCTATACGGGACGATTCTCGAATAACGAACAAGCTGGCCCAATAACACTTCTACAGCCTTCCTATGACCACCATGATGCATCCAAAATCATTCCTACGTAAAGAGGGGCAATAATGCAGCAGAAGTACGTACGAGTGCAGCTGTAAGGCGACTGACCTCTGAAGTTGGATGAGCGGTGGAAGCCAGGAAGCCAGCGCAGAAGGAAAAAAAGTGTGCCTATACTAGCCAACACTTTTTCCTCTTCTGAGAACCGCACCCTCGTCGAATTTCCTCCTAATGAGGACCGATTCCCAGCCTTTCAGTAGATCTGGATGGTGGGAGGTATTTGAGCTTGATTCTGAGAGGATCCAGACCATCAGCACAAGATTCTCCCTGAACGCCCGATAGGTTTTTCTGGCTGAGGAGTTCGAGACGTAAGATACCCACGACTCACCCACCTCTTTCTGGCTGAACATGTCCATCATGAAAGTTGAAGCAAGGAATTCCGAATCATAGGATCCATCGAAGCGGTTTACAATAGGGGTGGTGGGAGGGGGGGGGGGCATCGTTTTCAAAAAGGGCGTCCGTCCTTGCAGGACGCCTGGTGTCGTGTGGAGTTGATGGCGCGCTGTGCGTACGCTCGGTTGAATTGCGTTGATCGTGTCTTGTGATCAGAAAGAGGGGATAGAAGATGAAGTGAGAACGGAAAGTTGAAGGCGGGTTGGGAAGTGGAGGAGGTGCTTTTACTCGGTGGGTTGTTCCTCGATGGAAGAGAGGATCTCCTTCCAGAGGGAGGCGGCAGAGAGGTGGTAGTTCATGGAGTTTTGAACGAGTCGGCGGATGGCGACGGCAAGTTCTTGAGACTTGACCTTGAGGAGTCCGTCGAGTTCTTCGCGAGCAGTCTTGGAGATGAGCTCGAACTGGTTTCTGCAGGTAGTTTCCCTGGCCTCCGCATCGTTGAGTTCCTGTTGGGCGTTGGCATTGGAGGGGTTCTTGTTCAACTTCTCCTGCTTGGCGTCGCGGGTTTTGGTGGCGTTTTGGTAGGCGAGAAGATCAGCCAAGCGGTTGTCCAACACCTCGTGGGCAGAGTTGATGACACGGATCCAATCCTTGAGGGAATCCTCAAAGTAGTTGGTTTGGTTATCGGAGAGCTCAGACTCGAGAGAGGAGAGCTGGGAAGTGATCTCAGACAACTTCTGCTCATACGCGGAGAGAAGCGCGTCGGTGGGGGACTCGTTGCTGGCAAGAGTAGAAGAGATGGCGGACAACTCCATCCAGGACTGACCAAGCTCCTTGTGGCGCTTGGAGATGGCTGCACTGCGAGACAAGAGCAAGCCAATGTTGTTCTCGATCGTCTGCCAGTAACGACGCTGTTGATCGAACCACTCGTCCACTTCATTCGCAGTACCCAAAGACTGCTGTACACTAGTCACCTTATCCATCAAACCGGAGAAGAAGCCCTTGGGCTTACCCTCAGCATCCACGGGCTTTTGGCTCTTCGCCTGCATCAACACGGCCTCAGACGCCTCCAAGAAGGTTCTCAAATCCTCATTCGCCAAGAACAAAGGCTGGTTCAAAACTCGCTTCAAGAAGCGCTCCAACTCCTTGCGACGGTAGCTCAAGAGCTCGGTGTCGAAGCGGTCTGAGGGGAGGGCGAGAGAGAGATTCGAAGGGCGAGAGAGAAGAGAGATTCGAAGGGCGAGAGAGAAGAGAGAGAGGAGAGATTCGCAGGGAGAAACGGTTGTCCACCAACAAGACAGCGACAGTACAGCGAGAGAACGAGAAGCAAGCCAAAGAGATGGAGGGAAAGGGACAAGAGAAGCAACAGGCGTCAGTTCCAAGGCCCGGATACACTCGTAGGCTCAGGCAAACGCCCACGCATTCAAAGAAGCGGGAACCGACGCGAAGACAGAAGAACGGGAAACCCAAAGTCGACTTGACGTACTCAAGGGAGCCTTCTCGGGCATGGGGGGCACGATCGTTCCTCTGAAAGCAGAGCAAAGCTTGGTGCGCAACCACTCGAAGTCGCTGTAACGGCGCTCAACGCTCCACTCGGTCGTTCTGAAGTTGCTGTTGGTCGTCTGGAGTTTTCCAACAGGCACACGCACAAACACACAAGTCGCAGGTCAGCCCACGCGTCCACTTTGCAACACGAATTGCTCTCTCCTGGGAGGTCATGATGGTGCATTTACGACTTTCCCACATGGAAACGATTATAGGAATCGCAATGACGCCAACAAATAGCCAGTACGAGGCCCAACGAACGTCAAACATGCAACCTGGAGGAAAACGTACCTTGATCGTGATCGAGTACAACATGTATGTTCCCATGACTCCCTCACCGGCCTTTTGAGGTTCAGAGATGCCAATTTGCCACTCATTGTTGAGTTCCTGATCATAGAAGCCACAAGAAACGGAGAATGCGTCAGTTCCCGCACAGAAAGATGAAAGTCGATCGCTATGCACTGCAAATGGTGTGTATGTGGCATTCAATGGACTAGGGTGATACAACAGAGTGTGATGAAGAAGAAACATAGATTCGTACATCGGTACTAGGCACGTGGCTCTCAGGAGCATACGAAGGGTTGGATGGCGCGGCAACGGGCTCCACGGAGGCAGCAGGAGCAGTCTCCTCAGGGAAAATCTGATTGTTCTTCGAAGCTTCCTCTCCAGTGAACTCTTCCATACTTTGCAAGGTGTAACGAGCAGATCGGACTGAGGAAGAGGACACGCGAAGGAGGACTTGACCTCGAACAGCTTCTCTAGCCACTTTCTCCTCTCAACCGCCCCACGCTCTCCTGCGCCTCTTGGCCCAGTCCCACTTGCCATACTCAAGTCGTCACATTCAAAATGGTTCGTATTCCATTATGCGCACACTTTTCTGACCGTGCACTTGCAGTTTGACCTCCGCAAAGACCACCACACGTCGCTTGAGCTAACGCAAGACTCGATTGTCCTTAGACTACCGTCGATATCCCCCAAAGCTTGGTTGATGAATTCAAGGTCTTCAAGTCATCCAAGAAGTGGAACCGTTCCTTCATGAGTACGTGACCCACCAAGGCGATGTAGCACCGAAAGTGGCCTCCTCCCATTCGAAGCTTGTGCACCCGAGTTCGGTCCCATTTCTGGAACTACTTCGCTCAGTGCTTGAGTACCAGACTCAAATTTATCCAAATCTTGGTGGAAGAATGCTAACGATTGCTACTATTCTCGGATCTTGTATCGTGTCGGCGCTCTCGCTGTACTGCGTGTTATGTGCTGGTGATGTGTGTGATTTGCAGTGAAAGTGAACAAAGCCAAGCTTGAGGTAGAGTTGGAGGAGTTGGAGGAGGATACTACTTGGGAGGATGTCGTCGAGAACTTGCACGACGCCTCGCCTCGCTTCGTAGCCTTCATGTACGTCTCTCTGCTTGCAATCGCTTCGTTTCCTCCTTTTCTTCATGTCATTCGTATCTAATCCAGCCTCTTTGCTGCTCACTACGATTGAAGGGCTGAGTACATCTGGGAGGATGGCCGCAAGTCCTACCCTCTCTTCTTCCTCTACTGGTGCCCTGAAGCCGTCAACACCGCTGAAGGAACGCTCTATGCCTCCACCAAAGCGAGACTTTGCGATGCCCTGCAGATCAACAAGATCTTCGACAGCCGCGACAAGTCTGAGATGACTCAGGAGTGGTTGAACAACAAACTCAAGTTCTTCAAGTAAGCCACTTTCCCATAGGCTTCGCATCATCTGCTGCTTAAACCATAAACTTTGTAAGTTTTACACAAATAAGATTTCAGTCAGAGGGCGCAGAGTGACGTTTCATGGGAGGTTAGCGCGACTGAGTCCAGAGGTTTGCTCTCAGACAACTTGGCATCCGTCATATGCAACGCAGGGGCTTCTGTGTACTTGAAATGATTGAGGCGTGTGTGTATTGTTACATATGATGTTTGGGTTGGAACGGACCCGTAGTGTGCAAAGGACGGTCTGAGCTGGATGCAGCAGTGTGGGACTCAACTTTGCCTGAGTATCGCATTCATCTCATGCGCACATATTTGCCACCAGCAGCTTTGGTATTGACCTTGAAGTAGAAGATTCCGAGCACGCTGAGGATGTAGGACACTTCGAGGATGCGATAGAGAACGTGGAATCCGAGGGCGATGGGAGGCCTGAGTTTGCCCTTTGCAGAGAGCAATGATAGGACGATGAACGCTGCAATTAGAATGAAAAGCGTGAAAAACGCGATGACGCACGATGCGGTGGTGAGGTAAGTGATTTTCTTGATGTAACCGTCCTGAACTTGCGGAGAGCCATTGATCGAGTTGAACTTCGTCAGTTCGACTTCCAGTTTCCTCCCCAATGTGAAATACAGTACTCCAGGAATGCCTACAAAGGCTGCAATGTTGAGGAGGTAGAGGCCCAGAGCGATGATCCGTGGCAGGGTGCGATTGTTGCTGGCCAAACCGCGAATCACATCCAACGTCGTGTTGGTCACCAAGAAGAGTCCAAGCACTGCCAATATCGCCAAAACAGCACGTTTTGTCTTTGTGTTGCGCAGCTCGGCATTGCCCAAGTGACGAGACTTGATCCAGATGTAATACCAGAGGCCGAGCACGGTGATGTATACCGCCAACAGACTCCATAATCCGTTACCGTAAAGGACTTGTTCAAGCACTAGACACATCTGAAGGTTAGAATTTCACAAAATTCAAAGAGTTACACCGCACAGTAGCGATAGTAGCGAGCAGCTTTGCGGAGAGACGCGTTTCGGCGCAAGGGTTCCTATCCGCCCTAGATAGACGAATGGGGAGATCTAATGGTCGTTCGTGGGGTCTAGTGAGTACGTACCGACAGGAATGATTCGCCTGGTAGTGAATGGGTCCAACCAAATCCAAAGAGTGCGCACTTTCGAGAAGTGGAGCAATCGGCACGGTCAGCCAACTCATGCACACAAAATGATGCAGAAAGTGATCGAATAGGGTTCACATACTTGCACACGTCCACATGAGCATCACAAACATGATGATATGGACCTTGCTCGGACGTTTCAGGTTGTACAACACCCACGCAGAGGCCAACAGAAGAACGGGGAATATTGAGCCTACAGCAATCTGAAAGGCATACCAAGCCTGAGGGTATGCCTTTGAAATCGTTTCTAAACACGAATTTCATCATGAGATGGTCAGCAGAGCCATGTATAGCAGCACAAATGGCAACAACGTTGACTCGTACCTGTACAGCAAAAACCCTGGTTGAACATGGTGCATTTGCAAGCAGTGCCATTCCAATAGCCGCCATATGGCTCACATATCTTCTGAGTACATTCCATGCTGACCTTTCATGAAGAATACAGCCGAGAGAACTGAGGAGAAAGTTCGGCTTGAGAAGCCTCCTTTGGCAGTTCTGATGTCGCCAATTTTGAGAAGGGACAAGTGGGCATTGAGAAGGAAACACAGCATAAATTCTACCTGGAGCAGAATGTCTTCAGAAAAGCACCCCAAGAAGGTCCAAGTAAGGACAGAAAGCAAACATGTTGAATGCTAGACCCTGCCTTCGTGATATCAGGCATTAATCGAAGCTGACG
>Ga0307375_10004421_pt1 | contig 13427 bp, 12 predicted proteins | sample TR1MG_FD_202531 | JGI IMG/M metagenome (GOLD analysis project Ga0307375, IMG submission 202531) | Soil microbial communities from Risofladan, Vaasa, Finland - TR-1 | ecosystem: Environmental > Terrestrial > Soil > Coastal area > Acid sulfate soil | place: Finland: Risofladan, Vaasa | collected...
GCGCCTTGCAGGAAACGCCAGACGACCATCTCTTCAATGTTGCGTGACAGCCCGGCCAGTGCGGAGGTCAGCACGAAGCCCCCGACGCTCACAAGCATGAGGCGGCGTTGCCCGAACCGTTCGACCAAGAGTCCGGTCATGGGGGTGATGATGACCATGGCGAGCATATAGCTTGTGAGTATCCAGCTCACTTGATCGATATTGGCGCGTAAGCCGCCTTGCATATGGGGAAGCGCCACATTGACGATCGTGGTGTCTAGCACGTTCATGATGATGCTCGTCATGACCGCAAAGGTAATGGCGACCATGCTTTCTGATGTGGGTCCTGCGACGGCTCTTGATGGCACGACTGCGAGCCCTCTTTTTATGGAGCGATGTGTTTCATAGTTAGGCTGGCTCGCGTCTCATTTTAAGGGATCTGCCTTAAACGTAAAGTGGCGATTCGGCGGAGGAGGCTCTGTCATTTCGGGCTTTTCTATAGGCGCCCGCAGGCCTCGGGTAGGAACGCGCATACAGGCCCTGTTTGACATCGCTAGTGGAATCTCCCGCCCCTACCAAAACTCCGACCGGGCCGCCGTCCCGACGTGTTTATCAAAAGAGCCATTTAAGCGTAACATAGCGGCCTCCCCTTGGGCGATCCGCTTCCTTCGTAACAGGCCCTTTTGGCGCCATGAGATGTCTGCGCGGTTATACCCACCCCATTGTAAGCTCGATGGCTCTTTTTGATGGCCCCTAAGGCGCATCCGTGGTCTATGCTAGCTATAAGGGCCCTTGTAGCTGGGCGTATGAGATTAAGAGAGGCGGGACACTCTGAGGAAGGGTGCGGGGAAGTGGTTCTGGGGTATAAGACGATAATCGGCACTATGTCGAGGCCAAGATGCAGCCAGCGCGCGAGGATATAGATACCCCCACGGAGCGACCTAAGTCCTTCAGAAACGCGTTGGGCGTTGGGCCACACCGATATACTTTAATGATTGCTTATTGGTTTGGTCTGATCGGGACTGTGACCTTTGCGATTATGTATGCCCGTCATTCTTGGGTACGCTACGAAGAAAATGGCCGTGCGCGCTTGGCCTTGACTACCGCCTTGGTCGCGCTCGTGACGCATGAGACCATGAACAACGAGGCCTCCGGACTCGTGTTTTTGGCTCAACGTATGCAGGATATGCACGCGCTTGCGCACCCCCGCCGCGCCCGTCGCCTGTTGATGCAGTACCAAAAGGCTTTTCCGAATGTCGCAAGCGCGGAATTAATCGCCCCAAACGGGCAAGTGATGGCGGCCACCGCCTTACCGGAGGGGGCCAAGCTCCCCAATTTTCGCAACAACCCCCTTGTATGGAGGGGCTTGCGCGGGGCGCTCGCCCTCCCTGGCCTCCACATTCATCGGCCTTTGCACGGACCGCTTGTGAAGCGGTGGGTCATAGGCTTTAGCGACACGGTGTTCTCGGCCGAGAATAAGCCGCTCTTTTTGTTGACAACCCCCTTACGTTTTCGTGATTTCGAGGGCTTGTTGGCCCACCTCCCCTTATCGCGCGGTCTTGCGGTGGGCGTGTTGCGCAATGATTTCTACATGGAGGGGCGCGAACCCGTCCCGCATGGCGATCTTCATGCGCTGTTGACAAGGCCCATGACCGGTATCTTGGCGCAGACATTAAAGCGCCACCTCGAGGCCCGTCGGGGGTTCTTTGAAGGTGTGACGGGCAGTGATGCGGTCTACCGCTATGGCGCTTTTGTGCGAATCCCGGGCTATCCGCTGATCGCCTTTGCCGATGTGTCGCGCGCCTTATGGCTACAGAAGTGGTGGCAAGAGCAAATCAAGATTCCGCTCATCTTCCTTTTACTGGCGCTTGCGTTTAGTGGTTTTTCCTATCGTCGCATCCAGGTTTTGACGGACCGCTGGGAGCAAGAACGCGACCGCCAGAGGGTCGTGCTTCAGGGCCTAGTCACGCACGATCCTTTAACGGGGCTATGGAATCGTAAGGGTTTCTATACGGTGTTTAGGAACGCCTTGATGCGCGCCAAGCGGGACGGACGCATGATGGCGATCGGATTTTTGGACGTCGATGACTTTAAATCGATCAATGATAATTACGGGCATATCGCAGGGGATCTGGTGCTCCAGCAATTGGCGACGAAGCTCAAAGAAAATCTTCGTCAAACCGATCATGTCGCGCGTTTGGGTGGTGATGAATTCATTTTGCTCATAGAAGGTTTGCGTGTTCAAGAGGACGTTTACGCGGTGATCGAGAATTTGAGGGCGGGCCTTACGGGGGATTTTATCGTTGACGGCCATGCGCTCCCGGTTCATGTAAGCTTAGGCTTGGCCTTGTATCCGTTAAACGGTGCGAATATGGGGAATCTTGTGCAGCAGGCCGATCAGGCTATGTATGTCGCAAAGTCCCGAAAACCGGAAGATAGCTGCTCTTGGATTAAGATCTATGATCCTAGCATGCCACCTATTCCGGGGAAGGACGTGGGCAAGGGGTGGCTTTTCGAGGACTACGAACCGCACGGGCCTTGATGCCGGCCGATCTCTGGCGGGCGCTCCGCCCTCGGGGCTCTACATACCATAAAACGCCCGGATGGCTGAATATCCGCGCGTTTTATGGGGCCGTGCGTGTCTTTATTTAGCGGTACCACCTTCTTTGGGGCCGTGGCTTTAGGCCCCGGCCGATGGCGAAATCGCTGCGGCATTGGCGCGCCAGTAGGCGTGCCGCAGGGCCTCTGAGTACGATACCGACCTCCCGATTGCGATCGAGGCTGGAGGGGCTCAGATTCTGAGACCCCATAAAGGCCTCTCTTGTCCCTGCGATCAATTTTGCGTGGAGATAGGGTCGCGTAAGAAGGCGTACGCGAACCCCGCGATCCGCAAGAGTCTCGGCGATACGCCGATCATAGTGATTCAATCGTGCGGGAAGAAGGAGGCGCACATCGTGTCCCTTTTTTCTCAGAGCGGCAAGTATAGGGCGATCGGAAGCGAGTTCCTCGGCCTCAACGCAAATAGGTCCCGGGGTGCGTAGCACGCGGATTAGGGCGTGCGCGGCGCCCGGCGACAAGACGAGGACCGTGCGAGGATGGGCACCCGCCCTCTTGCCGACCCAGTCCGCCTGAAAGACCTCCTCTAAGGCATGGTGCACCGCTCGATTATGCGTCACCCAGAGATACTCCCGGTTTTTGTGAAACGCAGACCATGTGAGGTTGGCAGTCCCCATCTCGCTCGTGTCGCGCGCCACCATGTATTTCGCGTGATCGAAGACGTATCGGCCTGAAAAGCGGGATGGCGCATAGTGGATTTGCGCCCCCAGGGCCCGTATATGCGCCACTTCCCCGCGTGGCCGCCCTCCATAAGGATGGTGGGCCAGAATGATCCGCACGCGCACTCCACGCAGGACGGCCGTATGGAGCGCGCGGAGTATGCGTCGATCGGTGAGGAGGTAGGTATTGACATCAAGGGTGCCGTGCGCCCCTTTGATGAAATCAATGACAGGAGTAATACCGGCGTTTGGTTCAATGGCGAGCATGGGCTTATCCAAGACTTAAGCGCGCGACCGGGTGTCGGCGCGTTTTATTGAGTGAACCGGAAAAATGGTCTTCGTGCAACTTTAAGGCGTCGCGCGATCGTGCTGCGGTGTGCGCTACACCCAGATTGTAAGGGGGCTTGGGAGCAGGATAGCGGTGCTCGGTTCTTGTGACGAGGCGCGCGGGATTCCAGAACCGTGTTGTACCTAAGGCCTCTTGCGTGGCCCTAAATCTAGAGATCCTCGACACCTAGGCCGGCTGTCCTAATAGAGGTTCTCTTTTGTGGGGCCGCGGCGTGTCAGGGACGCTGGCTTGCGGCCGGAGGGGGGATGCCTTGGACTTAAGTCAAAGGAGATGCGCTAACGCATTGAAGTAGAGGCTGTTAGGGGGGCGGAATCTGACTTTGAAGGCGGGGAGGGCCTCGCGCACCTCCCCCTCCCAAAACTCGTCTATACTGATCATTGTGGATGGGTGCGCTTGCGTGGTGCACCCTGGATAGGAGGGTGGCAGGGCCTTCAGCGTGGTGACCTGCCTCTTTTCTGGCTCGGATGTTACATAGGGAGGCCGTAGCGTGTTATGGGCCTATCAATGACAAGGACAATTTATGGTTTATGGATATAGGCGGCGTAAGCCTCGTGGGCAGGTGGGCTTTACGCTTTTGGAGCTTATGATCGTAGTCGCGATTATCGCCATTATCGCGGCGATTGCGATCCCGATCTATGCGAGTTACGTGAAGGACGCGAAGTTTGCGCGCGCCAAGAGCAACCTCGTGTTGCTGTCTACCCTCATGGAGCGTTATTACCAGAATACGAGTACGAATACGTATCCGACGAGTCAGACATTGGTGCCCAACGCCATTCCTGGCTGGAATCCGGGTAATAACCCCAATCCTTTATTTAGCTATGCTATTGCGAATCCTGATCCGGGTGCCTGTAATGTCGCGGCACCTGCGGGGCCTAGTTATTTATTGACCGCGACCCCTACTGCGACCTCCGGGCTCCCTGCAGGCGACATCTTTTATCTAGATAGCGTAAACGACCGTTGTGAGAAGCTGCCCAACGGAAGTCTGGTCATAGGGTGGTAAGATGATGACGCCGCGGATCATGAGTCATAGGGGCAAGGGCCCTTCGGGCGCCCGGGGTCTCACGCTCATTGAGCTCATCATGGTGGTCGCTATCATCGCCATTATGATGGGGGCGGGTTTTCTCGGGCTTTTGTCGTGGCTTGGCACAGACAACGTGAATGTCGCCCAAGCGCGATTGCGCACGGCCTTGCAAGTGACCATGGCCGATGCCCTCACACACCCGCCGGTATCGCAAACCACTTATCACAATTGGTCTTTGCAGGTCGTGACTCAAGGAGGGGTCCAGTACATCTATGTGTGTACCGGCAGCCAAGGCGGGTGTGCGGGCAATGTGAACCCCGCCAATGGGCCGGTTCAGGTGCGGGTGAGCACGGTCCCGGCGAGCGTTCACTTGACTGTGAATCAACCGCCGAATCAAGTGCCGCTTACCTGCCTTGCCTTCGGCCCCTTAGGGCAACCGTTGCTCGCGGCGACGACCCCTGCGAGTGCCGCCGCCCATGCCTGTTTTTGGCCCGCGGCCGTGAATGGCGAGTGGACGTTTCAGTCGACTGCGAGCGGCAGTAATGCCGCTAGTGTGACCTATGTCTTCTAATCTTATGCCTTCTCAGAGAGGCTTTACCCTGATCGAGACCTTGGTCTCGCTCGTGATCTTTCTTTTGATCGCAGTCGGTGTAGCGGTTGGCCTTCAGCATACGGTGAATGGAAATATCTTCGACAGTCAGCGCCAGAGCGTCTTGAATACGACGCTTGCGATCCTAGACCAAAGTCCGCCTGGGTCGCTGTGTCCCGCTCCTAATGGCACGACCGTGCAGAATGCCACGACGCCGACACAGGTGGCGGTGACCATCGATATTACGTGTGCACCGGTGGCGATTGCCATTGCGCCACCGTCCCCGAATCCTCCAGCGACGGTGTACGTGACCCAGGTAATGGCCACCGCTCACTGGACCACATTGGGAGTAGCGCGCAGTGTTACCGTTCAGAAATAAAGGGTTTAGCTTGATTGAGCTCATGGTCGCTATGGCGATCGGGGCGCTGCTTGTGCTGGCGGCCATGATCCTTTATGTCCCCGTATCCCGCTCCTTGGTCGATCAGGGCATTATCGGGCAGCAGACCTTGAGCGAGTCGTTTAACTACGATTTCGACATCATGAATAGCGCAAACGCCGGTTACGGCGTCGCGACGCCGCAGGTGAATACCGATGTGATGTTGGTGACGGGGACGGGGCCTGGCTCCAATGCCGTTGTGCCGATTCCGACAACAAGCGGGAGCGCCCAGGGTAACGGGTTTTTTTGGGACTGGGCCACGCCTGTGGGAAGCCCCGTGAGTTGTGGAGGGCTGCAGATAGTCGCGAGCGCCAATACCCAGAACGGTCATCAGCGGCTTGTGTATTACCAAGAAGTCCCGACCGGGGGCTGTACGGCCGCCGCTATGAATAGCGCCACGAATTGGAATACCGTGACGCTCATGCCAAGTGTAGCGATCGGTGCTACGCCCCCGATCACGGTGACCGCGGCACAGAATTGCGATTTGCGTGGGTCTCAGTTTGCGGGTAATCCCATCCAGCACCCCTTGGTGTCTATCTTGTTGCCTATTCATTCGACCTTGACGGGCGGTTTTTTTGCGCACATGGCCGATCAAGTCCCTGTAACCGTCTGTTTGCACAATTTGCCGTAAGGCAGAGGGTATCGTTATGCGTGCGTCCAACAAAAAACAAAAAGGCATATCGACTTTAATCATGGTCTTGGCCGTAGGGGCCGCCATGGCGGCCAGCCTGTACGGGGCCTACAGTCATACGGTGGCGAGTACTCAGTCGCAGAATACGAGCGGGGCGCGTACGCAGGCGCGGGCCCTTGCGCAAGATGCCTTGAGCGCGTCGGCGCAATATCTGAACGTGATCTTTTGTGGGTCGCCGAGTGGGACCTGTACGAGCGGGAATGCGGCCGGCTTGAGCGCGACGAATCTGCCCGCCGGCACCTCGCTCTTTAATACGGGCACCATGGCGGCGACCGTGGTCAATAACACGTTTGCTGGGAATGGCGAGATCACGGTAGATACCTTGGGTACGACCCCCACGGGGGCGGCTGCGATTCGCAGCTATCTCTATGCGGCCACGATTTATTCGTACACGCCGCTTAATTATGCGTTCTTGATCAAAGGCAGCCAGGTCCTGACGGGCAATGTGACGATCAATACCGGTACAACAAGCGCCTTGATGGTTGTGGGGAATCTTGGGATTCAAGGGAGCGCCAACATAACGGGCAACGCGCAAGCGACCGGCTCGATCACAGATACCACCGGCAGCTGCACGACGACGGCGACGTGTACGTCAAATGTCGATTCCTCGACGGTCTTGTCCCCTAGTATCGACGTCTATACGCTGAGCCATGAGGCGAACGCCGTGTTCTCGGTGGACGCAAGCGGCCAGGCGCAAGTGACGTTCCAGAATGACCCTGCGCTCGTGCCGGCCGGGACTACCTTGCTCACGGCCTTCCCGGCGAGCTCAACGTCTTTGTGTGCGGCGGGAGGCGCAACTTGTATCGGGTGTGCGGCGGGAGGCGCAACTTGTAGCGGCGCGCCTTCTGCAAATAATGGGACCTGGACTATCAGCGGGACCCCCAACCCGGGTGTCCTGTTCTTTTATGGGGATGTGACGGTTAATTCAGGAACGATTGTGGCGGCCACCCCGCCTACGGCCCCGTTTACGACATCGCCCGCTAGTGCTCCAGGCTATGTGACGGTTCTTGCCACGGGGAATGTGGATGTTGCGACGAACAATAACATGGTGGCTTACGGTCAGATGCCTTATGTGTGCGATCAGCCCAGTATCCCCACCAACGTCTGTCTTAATGGGGTGAATGCGACGCCCCCCAGCGAAGGTTCGGGTCCGGTTGCCAATGCGGTCTTGGTAAGCGGCGGGAGTGTGAATTATCCGTATACGGGCGCGGGGACGGTTTATGTGGGTGGGACTGCAACGACTGCGGTTCCCACGATATTAGCCACAACCGAGACCGTGCCCAGTACGACCACTCAGCCAAGCGGCATCGTGACGGGTCTCTTCTGTGTCAGTAACAGCCAATCGGTGGGAAGTTCAGGGGCTTGTCCTAGCGGCGAACCGACGAGCGGGGTTATAACGGGTGGCGATATCACTTTGGAAGGAAATTCCAATTTAACGGGCGTGGTGGCCGCCGGCGAATCCTTGACCGCGAAAGGGACGGGGATCATTACCGGCATGATCGATACCGCCAACACGAACAACACCTCAACCTCTACCTTGGGGGATAGCACGGATTCTCTCAAGGGCAATTTGACGATCAAGTATGCCCCCGGGGTGTCCAATTCCACGAACTTCGGTGGCGGCGGACAGACGCCGGAGTTGGCCTTCGCGCCCCTCTGGCAGCGTTATATTTATTAAGGGCGGGGCCTCTTGGTGGTACGATCGCTGGGCGGAGCCTTGTTATCGAAGGTAAGGCGGCGCATTTCGGGGGCGCCCCCTTGCCGAGGGCGTTGTGAGCGTCTAGGGTAATCAGGAGATTAGTACGGCGCGGGCCTTGCCTGCGTGCGCGACGGGTGCAAGGGCTTACGCGTCCGGCGAGCCTTGCACGCATGTGGCGCGCTCATGAGAGCCGGTATCAAAGAGGATGATTTATGGCAACTGCGGCTAAAGCCGGTAGCGACACAGTCCCCACCCCTAAGAAGAAGGGCCCTAAGGCGACCGTTTTCCAATGGCAGGCGCGACCCGTAGGCGATAGCAAGGCCACAGTCCAAAAAGGGGAAATGGAGGCCGTCTCCGCCGCCATCGTGCGCGCCTTGTTGCGCAAGCGGGGCCTACAGGCCGTATCCGTAAAAAAGAAGCCTAAGCCCCTTTTTTCGACAACGGGGGGGATCAAGGAAGCCAACATCGTGGTCATGATTCGTCAGTTGTCGACCATGATCAATGCGGGCGTCCCCATGGTTCAGGCCTTCGAGCTTTTGGCGTCGGCAAGCGAGAGCAAGGGCATGAAGGTCATGCTCGATGGCATCTTGACGCCTATCAAGGATGGCGAACGGGTAGCGGATGCGTTTAATCGTTATCCTAAATATTTCAACCGCCTGTTCGTATCTTTATTGGCCGCGGGTGATCAGGGCGGTATTTTGGATACCATCTTATTGCGGCTTGCCGATTATCGCGAGAAGTCGCTTGCCCTCCAGAAGAAGATTCGTTCGGCCATGATTTATCCGGCCTCCATTATTACAGTCATGGCGCTCGTGACCGCGATTTTGATGATCTTCGTGATCCCGGTCTTTGCTCGCCTTTTTGATAGTTTTGGGGCCACTTTGCCGCCACTGACTCAGGCGGTCGTCTCGATTTCAAACTGGATGCGTGCAAACTGGTATCTTGTGTTCTTCATTCCGGTGGCCGCGATCTGGCTTTTTGTCTTAGCCTACCGCAAGAGCCTCGGTTTTAGGACCGTCGTCGATCGTATTTCTTTGAAGCTCCCCATTATGGGGGAGATCATCTTAAAGGGTTCGGTTGCGCGTTTTATGCGGACTTTGGCCACTATGCAGGCGGCGGGCGTTCCTATTAACGAGGCCTTGGAGACGCTCTCGCGCATCTCCAATAACGTCATTATCGAGCGTGCCGTCAATGCCGCACGCGAACGCGTCCTCGAAGGCGGCTTTATTACCGACTCCTTGAAGGAAACGCGTATCTTTCCGCCCATGGCGGTCCATATGTTAGCGATCGGCGAGCAGACCGGCGCTATCGAGGTCATGGCCGAAAAGGTCGCCGACTTTTATGAGGGCGAGGTGAGTGAAACGGTAGACCGCATGTCGACCCTTATGGAGCCTATCATCATGGTGGTACTGGGTATTGTCGTAGGGACCCTGGTGGTGGCCATGTATATGCCGATCTTCGAACTGGGCGCCGTCGTGACGCATAGCGGATGATCTCGCATGGGCCGGCAAGCGAAGCGGGCGGTCGGTCCCGCGTCTAGTCGACCCCCGATGGACGCGACTTTTCTTCGGAGCGCGGCGCTCGATCTCATGTTGCGCCGTGCAACCTGCATCGAGTGTTCTTTATGTCTGGAAAGATACCGTTTCCTAGCTAATTATTAGATTATTCTTATGTTCTCGGTCATGGGGGTGACGCGTCGCTCGCCTTTGTGAAACGGCTCTTTTGTGCTATACCCATAATGAAGACTAACGATTCATGTGGTACCAGCGTGTAAGGGTGTCCGGGGGCATGATGGGGGCGGCTAAGGGTATTCAAGGCGACATCCTCAGTCGAAAGAGGTATGAGAAGCCCTGGACATGGGCCCCGCGGTTGGCGGCGTGTTGTGGCCTGGACGTTCTCTTTTATCGGTGGGCGCAAGAGCGTTCGAACCCTCCTCGTGAGGCACGCGTAAGGACACCTTTCAGGGGATCTTGGCGAAGCGGGGGTTTTACGATCATCGAGGTGATGGTCGTGATTGCCATAGTCGCGATTGCGACGGCGGTCGCGGTCCCCGATATGACATCCTGGGTCGTGAACGCGCATATCCGCAACGCCGCGGGGGATTTTCAGGGGAATATGCAGTGGGCGCGGGCCTATGCGCTCAAGACCGACCAGAACGTCAATATGCAGCTCACATCGGTCAATATGGGTTCACAGACGGTCTGCACGTGGTTTATTGCGGTAGCGACAGCGCCTGCGGTGGCGATTGCCGGGGCACCGACCATGAGTGCGACGGATTTTAAGGATCGTTATAGCAATATCAACTGTACGCTGGCTCCAGGGACGACACTGCCTTTGACGTTCACGCCCGAAGGCATGATCATGGCGCCTCAAGCCGTGAGTGGTGCGCCTGTGGTGGCAGACTCCTATCTCCTCTTTTCCGCGGCGACGAACGCCGCCAAATTTACGAGTTGGCTTGTAAAATATTACGGCGCCGGTGAATTGCGCTCCTGCGTTGCCACCCCTGTTACCGCAAGCTCTCCTGTGCCCACATGCGCCCTCCGTTAACCCGAACCCTTCGCTGGAAAAGGGGGATGCCCGAGCGCGGCTTTACCCTGATTGAGAATATGGTGGCGCTTGCCATTTTCTCGGTGGGCATGATGGCCATCGTGTTTATGTTGCTAAACGGCATCGCATTGTCCCGCACCGGGCAGAGCTTGACGCGGGTGAATCTTGCGATGGAGGAGATCTTGGGCATGATCCGGTCGGATGGCGCGGATGCCATACAGTACAACAACGTGAACACGGCGCTCACGGCCACCGTGCCTACGGGTGCTGGGCCCGTTGCCACGAATATCGCGACCTGGATTCAGTCCTTGAAAAACCTGCCAGGCGCAGGTTTGGTCACGGGAGGCTCAGGCTCGATTACCATGACATCGGTGGCCGGGGGCGTGAGTTGTCCGTGTGTTGCCCAAGTGACCATTCAGTGGGGCATCCACAAGAGCTATACGGTGACGACCGATGTGGACTACTAGGGTAGCGCGGGCTAAGGGCTTTACCTTGATCGAGGTCTTGGTGGCCCTGGTCGTATCCGCTTTGGCCGCGATCGGCATCTATAGCGCGTTTATCAACACATCCCAGGTGTTCCAACAAACCAAGATGCAAGACAATGCGTGGCAGCAAGCGCGATCGGCCCTGACGCTCATGACCCAGGCGTTGGAACAGGCAGGTTATGGTCTGCCCATGACCCAGTGCGCGCAAATCGATGTGCACAATTTCCAGACAGGCGCAGGGGTGTTGAATTTGAGTCCGGTATCGAGCATCCAGCCGATTACCGCCTCGACTTATAATCCCGCGGTAGCACCCCTCAATGCCGGGGCCATGACGTATGAGTTGGAGACGGTGACGGGCTCTGGACCTTTTGGTTCCGCTCCCGCGACGCATTTGACCAAGCTTCCCAGTACGACCGCGGCCACTATGCAAGTGAACAATACGAGTTCCTTGAGCTCCGGGGATCTCTTTCTTATCACCCTTCCTAATGCCACTTGCGTCATGGGCGAAATTACCGGCCCCGGCGCCCCCGGCACCTCTTTGGCCGGCACGCAGACCTTGAATTTCGATAGCGGCACGAATGGCGGCTCGACCTATAATTCATCGGGTGGCTTGATCGCAGTCGATCCTTCCTTGAGCGTCGCGCAGACGAATAATGCGGGTTTCATCAACTTAGGTCTGAACCACTTTTCGGTGGATGATTTTTACATCAGTTATGACATGACCGCCCCGATCCCGGGCAACAGCGTGCCATCGCTCTATATGAACCAGTACAACTATACGAATACCCCCACCGGCGGCCAGCTCATCGCGCGCGGCGTTGTGGACATGCAAGTGGAATTCGGATACGGCACCCATGGCTCGGTGATTGCCTACGGGCCCCCGGGAGGACCGCTTCAGGGCGCCCCTGGTGTCTTGCCTATTCCCGCCAATGTCTTGGCGGTGAAGGTGGCCTTACTTGTGCGTGGCACACGCCCGATGCATGGGAGCTTGTCTCCGCCCGTTATTCCGCTCATGAATGGCGTGAGCTACGTCGTGCCCCAGGCACTGCCCGCGACTAATACGACGGGATGCATTGAAGGGAATTGCCGTCACTATATGTATTACGCTTTCAAGACCACGATTCCTGTGCGGAATACGATATGGGGCCAGTAATGATCATTTTGCGGCAATCCGGGCGTCGCGCGCAGCAAGGCGTTACCTTGATGCTGTCTATCCTCATCTTGTTGGTCTTGACGTTCGCGGGCATTGGTCTTCTGGATTTTGTTCGTTATGACGATAGTATCGCATCGAATGCCGCGGTTCGTTCGGCGGCCCTCCAGGCAAGCGACGCGGGTTTGGAGCGGGCCAACGTAGATCTTAGCGGTCTGTCGAATTTTCCTGAGTTCCTGAATATGTCTCCGTATGCGTGGTGGCATGTCCCGCCTGCCGTGAATGGCCGCGTCGTGCCGCAGGACCCTCAACTCACAATATCCAATTTTTGGAAGACGTGTAACCCTCAGTCCTGCGGTTTCGTGCAAGTGCCTTTCGCGGGGCAAGAGTTGAATGTCGAATTCGTAGTCGAGCCCGCGGGAGTGGGTTCTCAGGGTTCGCTCAACGGCACGCCATCCCTCCGTTATATGATATACGACGTTTTCGTGCATGTAACAGAGGTCAATCCTCTATCCGCCGCTGCATCTGCTCGCAATCCCTTGGTCGTCATGGTCGAGGCTACCTTGCGGAAGATTCAGGGCACCTAGACACCCTAAAGGATGCTTTGATATGCGAGACCGAAGCGGATACATCATGATGAGGTGGGTCGGGGGCCTGTATCACCTTGGGATTGCTTTTGTATTCTCTTGTTGTCTCGCGATGCTGCCGGCGTACGGGGCGGCCCTGACGTTAGCGCAGCAACCACAGATCCTGATCATTCTCGATAACTCGCAAGGCATGGCGGGTAATCTTCAGGGCGCCATCATGTCGGGGTCTGGCACGGTCCCGGCCAATGCCGGTCCGCTCGCACCGACCGCAAGCCCGCCCTTGGCGTGGCCCTCGCCCGTTTGTTACCCCGTATCGAGCTATAGTCCGCGATCGAACCTAGGGCCGAGTAATGGGGCGACCTGCCCCGCGGGCACAGCGCCTTATACGGTGAGTATTGGTAACGGGACCCTCCAAGACAACTCGGAGTCCATGATCAATATCGCAGAGCAGAGCCTTTTGGCGCAATTCAATAACCCATCGAACAGCAATGCCTTTCAGGTCGGGCTTATGGATTTTGCCACGGCCAACGCCCCCACGCTCTATGACACGTGGGTGTATTATATGAGCGATAATAATACCTTGAACGCCAATGGGAGCGTGTCGACCTATGGGAGTTTT
>Ga0307375_10004424_pt1 | contig 13425 bp, 16 predicted proteins | sample TR1MG_FD_202531 | JGI IMG/M metagenome (GOLD analysis project Ga0307375, IMG submission 202531) | Soil microbial communities from Risofladan, Vaasa, Finland - TR-1 | ecosystem: Environmental > Terrestrial > Soil > Coastal area > Acid sulfate soil | place: Finland: Risofladan, Vaasa | collected...
GGCACGGCGGCCACTTCCTGGGCGCGGCCCACACCATGGAGCGGTTCCGGGAGTGCTTCTACCGGCCGCTGCTGTCCTCGACCGCGAACTACGAGCGCTGGCTCAAGCTCGGCGGCAAGGACGCGACCGCCCGGGCCGGCGAGATCTGCGCCAGGACGCTGGACGCCTACGAGCCCCCGCCGCTGGACGACGCGATCCGCGCCGAGCTGGAGGAGTACGTCACCCGCCGTCGCGCCGAGCTCGGCGACTGAGCACTGCACTGGCTCATTGGTTCGGATCGGGCGTGCCATAGGGGGGTGGGATAAGTGCGAACCACAGTGCCAGCCAGCCGCCGAGCCCACGCTTACCGTCGAGTGGACCGCTCAGCTCTAACCACGGCTCCGGCCGCCGCTGCCAGCGCCGGGCGGGCGCTGCAATCAAAGCGCCCCGACCGGCCCTCCAGCCAGCGAGGAACCACACCACGACCGACGCCCGAAGGCGGCCCGCCCGCCCACCCCCAACCATGCGGTGGTCCCGCCGGCACGCACCTCACCCACCGCCCCCACCACAACCCCAAGGCGCGCCTGCTTCCCCGGTGCCCTGCGGGCACCCGATCACGCGGCGCGTTACGCCGCACACCCGCGCCCTCCCGACGACGCGTCCCTGTCCGCAGCGCACGCCGACTGCGGCACAATGACGGGCATGCCTGCACGCCGTGGCCAAAACCCGCGCGACCCCTCCCCGCCACCCGAGCGGTCGGTACTCAAGATCCCCCTGCCACGAGCCCAGTCCGAACTCCAGGACCGGATCGACGCCGGGCGTGAACTCGCAAACACCCCAGTCCCCAGCCTGGACACCGATCCACGACAGGCCGCTGCCCAGATCAGCTGGGGAGCGGCCACAGCTCAGAACCACCCGGATCTAGCCGCCCTCAGGCACCGCGTCAGCCAGTGGACCGACTATAACCAGACATGGATCGGCAGAAACCTCGGCGGTGAGGCCGCAGAAGAGTACAAGAGCGCATCATTGCACTTTGGCGGCGGCTCGGATGATCCCCTTGTGCGCCTGCGCTACCTGCGCGAAGACATCACATCAGAAATATCCAAGCTGGAGTCCACGCGCGACCGCCTTCCCCTGTGGCTCCCGGAAGACGACGCGACCTCACCCGCCGCCAGCAAACCCCAGGTCACGGCGGACGCCCCGATCTTCATCGTCCACGGCAGCGACACGCTACGCGCCGAAGGAGTCGCACGCACGCTCGAACGCGCCACAGGACGCCAGACAGTCATCCTCCGCGAGCAGGCAAACCTTGGCCGGACACTGATCGAGAAGTTCGAGCAGCACGCCACCCAAGCCTGCTACGCCATCATCATCCTGACCCCGGACGACGAAGGCAGCCGCAAAGACACAACCCAGCGCAGCCCCCGAGCCCGCCAGAACGTCATCTTCGAGATGGGCTACTTCTACGGCATCCTCGGCCGCAACCAAGTCAGCGTCCTGCTCAGCCCAGGCGTCGAGAAACCCTCAGACATCGACGGCATCGCCTACATCAACTTCGACGACAACGGCGCATGGAAAACAGAACTCTTCCGCGAACTCGAACACGCCCACATTCACATCAACATAACCCGCGCCGGATAACCCTGCCCGCCCCGCGCAATCCAATACGGCACAGCGGCAGAGTTACGCATGCGGTGACCCACACCTGGGCGCCAACCGTCCGTCACCCTCGATCGCGCAACCCCGCATAGACCCCACCCACACCCCAATGCCATGGGCTTAAGGAGTAGTGCGCGGCCCCGGGTTCCTGCTGCTGGTTACGCTGGGTGGTTTCCGCTGGCTGGGGCGTGTTGACAAGGTTGTCTGCGGGACGGGTGAGGCTCCTGCTAGAAGTGGGATTACCACATCACCCTTCGCGCAGGAGCCTCCATGTCTTTCTACCCTGTCGTGTCCGCTGCCGTGCCCGTTTCCGGCGGGCGGGAGGTTACGGCCGGGCGGATGATCGCGGTCCGGGTGCGGGACGTCGCGTCCCCGCTGCGCGGCGGCCGGCCGGTGCGGGAGGAAGACCGGTCCGCGCTGGTCATCGAGGGGACGGGGCGGATCCGGACCGGGGACGACATCGTGATCTGCAAGGTCGTCGCGGTCGTGAGGGCGCGGGTGCGCCGCGGCGGCAGCGTCCAGGCGCAGGGCAGCCCGGCGGAGCACGGCACGCTCGGCGCGGCCGGGGAATGGCTGGAGGAGCAGGCCGGGCCGGAATCATCGACGGCATCGCGGAGCGGGCGGTGCTGCGGCCCGGGTTCGTCAGGGGCGAGCGGAAGCGGCTGCTGGCCAGGGCGTTCATCATCCGGGCGATCGTGCTGATGACCCTCATCCCCGGAACCACGCCCAGGGGCGCCCTGATCGCCCTGGCCGGCGACCTGGCCCTGGTGCCCTGGGCGCGGCCGCGGGCGCCGGCGTCGGAGCGGGCGATCGGCGACTGGCGCAATGCGCTCGGGCCGGAACCGCTGGAGGAACTGGCCGCCGTCGTGCACCGCGCCGCGCATGACGAGCACCAGGCGCGGGACTGGCGGGCCGTCATCATCGGGAAGACCCGGCCGCTGAAGCCCGGCGCGATCGACGGCACCCTGATCAGGGTCCCGGACACCCCGGCGAACCGGGCCGAATTCGGCTCGGTCGGGACCGGCGATGATTCCTCGCCGTATCCGCAGGTCAGGGCGCTGCCGCTGACCGACGCCTCCACCCGGGGCCTGCTCGGCATGCCGTACGGGCCCTCGTCAGGGGACAAGCCCGCCGGTGAGCAGTCCCTGCTGGACGCGGCGATGACGCGGTTCCCGCACCTGTTCGCGAAGGACCGGATCTGGATCATGGACCGCAACTTCCCCGGCGTCGCCCGGGTCGCGGCGCTGACGCTGGCCACCCACTTCCTGATCCGCCTCAAGAGCGACATCACCCTGGGCAGGGTCTCGCCGGTCCTGCGCGACGGCTCCTACCTCGCGGACCTGAAGGCCGACGGGATGAGCGTCCGGGTCCGCGTCACCGAGTACTGGGCGGAGGTGGAAGGACAGGACGTCCCGGAGATGTTCTGCCTGATCACAGACCTCACGGACATCCGCGAATACCCCGCCCTGGACCTGGCCGGGCTCTATCACTGGCGGTGGGACGGATCGGAGACAGCGCTGCGCGAGGCGAAGGACAGCCTGCGCGGGTCCGGGCCCGGCACCGGGCCGATGCTCCGCTCCGGCACCCCGGGCCTGACCCGGCAGGAACTGGCCGCCCGGGCCGCCAGCACCGAGATGACCCGCGGCGCCATCCGCCGCGCCGCCCTGGCCGCGGCCCCCGCCCGCAGGGGACGGCGGGCCGGGCAGCCCGTCCGGCCCCGCGACCTGTCCCACCGCGCCGACCGCCGCACCATCATCCGCGCCATCCAGGCCGGACAGGCCGGCCTCGAGGCCGTGACCAGCGAGATCGCGAAGCACCGCGTCATCACCGACCGGGACCGGCACCGCCCCCGCAAGATTTGATGGGCGCTGGCGCGGCCGTTCCCGGGGGATGAGAATGGCGGTGCGCACGCTGCCCGCCGACGCCGGCTGGGCTTGGCTCTGCGAGACCGTCCTAAAGACTGGCGCTGGAGTCCCTCGCCTTCGGGTGTTCCTCCCGGTTGCGCTGCGAGCGCGGGTATCAGTCTCCTTGTTCTTTCAGGGGCTCTGCGGGCGGCGTGCGCGCCGTGTCGTCCTGCTTCCCGGAGGAGTGTCATGCAGGTCATCTGCGAGCGGTGCGCGGCGGTGGACGTGGGCAAGGACGTGATCGTGATCGCGGTCCGCGGGCCCGGGAAGGGGCCGGACGGCCGGGTCACCGTGAAGCGGCAGTTCAAGACGTTCTACGGCGTGCTGCGCGAGGCCGCGCGGTGGCTCATGCCGGAGGGAGTCACGCACGTGGCGATGGAGGCGACCGGGATCTACTCGATGCCGGTCTGCCATGCGCTGACCGAGCACGGGGACTTCGAGAAGGTCCTGGTGTGCAACGCCGGGCACGTGAAGAACGTACCTGGCCGGAAAACGGACATGGCCGACGCCGAGTGGCTGTGCCAGCTGCTGGAGTGCGGGCTGCTGGCCGGCTCGTTCATTCCCCCCGCAGACGTCAAGGCGGCCCGGGACGTGATCCGCTACCGGGCCAGGATCGCCCAGCAGCGCGTCAGCGAGATCGCCCGCCTCGCGAACGTGCTGCAGGACGCCGGCATCAAGCTCGACTCGGTCGCCTCGTCCATCGCGACGAAGTTAGGGCGGCTGATGATCGAGGCGCTGATCGACGGCGAGCGGCGCGGCGCCGTGCTGGCGGACCTGGCCATCGGCCGGATGAGGCCGAAGATCCCGGACCTGTCGATGGCGCTGGAGGGCCGGTTCGAGGAGCACCACGCCATGCTGTGCCGGCTTCACCTGGACCACCTGGACCACCTCGACGGCATGCTCAATAAGCTCGACGCGCAGATCGAGGCGATGATGCAGCCGTTTCGCGCCGCCCGCGACCTCCTGATCACCATTCCCGGCATCGCGGCGCTGTCTGCCGCTGCCGTCATCTCCGAGATCGGCACGGACGTCCGCGGGTTCTTCCCCGACGCTGCGCACCTGGCCTCCCGGGCAGGGCTGTGCCCCGGTAACCACGAGTCCGCCGGGAAGCGCCACTCCGGGAAGCGCAGGAAGGGCAGCCAGCACCTGCAGCCCGTCCTGGTCGAGTGCGCCCGGGCCGCGGTCCGCCACGACGGCTACCTCAAGGCCCTCTACCACCGGCACGTCATGAAATGGGGCGGCTGCCGCTCCAGCATCGCCAAGAGCAAGGCAATCATCGTGGTCGCCCACGCCATCCTCGTGATCATCTGGCACGTCCTGGCCACCGGCAGGCCCTACGACGAACTCGGCGCCGACTACTTCACCCGCCGCCTCGACCCCGAACGCGAAACCGCCCGGCTCATCGCCCGGCTGGAGGCACTCGGCAAGCGCGTCACCCTGGAGGACGCCGCCTGACCCCCACCCCCGGGGGAAGCCGACGGCACAACCCGCCGCCGGCTGCTGCCGCGCGCCCGGCTGGGGGTCATTCACGTATCAGCCCATGGCATTGACCCACACCCAGACCGCCCCGATGGCACAGAACGCTAACAGCCGAACTGCTTGCGCAGGCACCGCACTCGAGAGTCGGACCTTGGGTCTATCATCTACACTGACGGAGAGTAAGTAGCCACACTCCTAGGGGGGCTAGTCTTGATGGATATACCAATCCTCTTAGCCAATTCTATTGTTCAATCGGCTGGTGGCGATCTTTACAAGCAGTGCCGCAAAATTCTAGGCCAAAACTTTGAGCGTCTCGGGTTTCGCCAAAAAGCGGTAGCCGACCTAGACGCTACAGCCAAGCGCTTACGCAAGAACCCAGAAGTTCGCGCGGCAGAGGTTGACCGGTGGATCTATCAGCTCAAGCGACTGCTGGATTCCAACCCCTCGGCTGAGACAGAATTGAACGGTGTCTATGAGGAGCTTGTGCACCTCCTATCGAAGCCAGCTACAAGCCAGATCGGCTTCGCCGGGCGCGACCAGTACAATATTGGTGGAGATGCCACATTTCCGGGTCGCTAGGCCAATGCTAACGTCATCGACCGGCGGCCAATGATGAATGATCAGCACGGATACGCAGGCCGCGATCAGTACAATATCGCCGGCAACGCCTACTTCCATGGAGATGATTCATATCCATCGGAAGCGGGCACGGCCAGCGGTGAGAACACGACTAACGGGGTGGGAGGCTTCCTTCTTATCGCTGGAATCATTCTGCTGGCTATTTGGGGTATTTCGGCGTCCGGCACCTCTTTACCCACAGTCCGCTTCCCCTCGCGAAGCAACCCCTGGCCAGCAGGCGCTACCAGGAGTCTCATACTAAGCCCTGTCATGACTCGGCTTCGCACCTGCTCACACGCCCCCGTCCTGGCACCGGACAATTGCCCGCAATCCATCTCAGACGATACCGACGTTCCGGCGCCTGCGCCCTGGGCCCTCTATGACGATCCCGCCGATGGGGCGAAGATCGTCTACTGGAAAGACCAGTTCTACATCGCTGGAAATGCCGTAATGAAGGCCACTTACTCTAGCGATTCTAGCGATTCCATTGCCGTTCAAATCGTACACTATCGAGCTACCGTGCATTGGCTGAATGACACTGCCACGCTAGCCACTATAAAATCTGTTAGCGCATCCTCGGGACCAGTCATTACTAAGCATGAGCCGAAGATACCATGGAGTCAGTTGCAGCAGGCTGTTCTCTCCGCTTTCGTCAAATGCGCCGGGTCGGAATCGGTACCCCTACCGCCGCAGTGCCCCACGAATGAGAACTCTGACATCACCGGAAGCAACGCGCGATGGCACCTGACTGCTAATCCGGTACTGAACGCAGCGGAAAGTTTCGACCGCTCATCAGGCCTCATCCACGTGATCGGCAGTTATGCAATGAGCGCGTCCTACCACTTGTTCCTGTTTGGGGTGCAGCACGATCCCGAAGCTGGAAATTACGATGCGACAATTGCGATCGACGGATCAAAGGTGGTTGTGCTTCAAATAGCAAATAGCAAATAGCTAAATCGTTCCGGCTCGCTGTGCGACAACACAGGTTGTCTTGTTTGCTTGCAAGTGCGGCGCGCGACTCCTGCTCGTCGTTGATCGCGTTCATGCCGCGTGGAACTCGCAGCTATGACCGCCGCAGCGCCCGCCAAGGCGACCATCGCAGACGCAGGGCCGGGCGCAGACCACAAGCACCCGCCCGGCCCGGCGGTTCAGGAACCACACCCAGTACCGAAGGCAGCCCGCCCAGGTCCGCGCCGGTCCTACCGGCACTGCCGCTTTCCCGCCGCGTCCACGGCACGCCGCTATAGGCGCGCCCTAACGGGCGCACTCTCCTTCCCATCGTGCGCCAGGCCAGCGCTAGCGATAGTGGGCGGACGCGACACCCACAAGCATCCGCCCTGCCCTCATCACCGTGGAATCACGTTCCCTCGCCGAAGGCGGCCCGCCCGCCCCGCCTCTGAGTCTGCACGTGGTTCCGTCGACTCGCAGCCGTCACGGTGTTTCCCGCGCCGCCCCTCGGCCCCGGAGCCCGAGCCGACCCGCGATCCGGCCGTAGACGCCCAGGACGCCCGGCGGCGGCTCAGGATGTTCGAGGGCGAAGAACGTCCCGGTCCGGGGCTTACTCCGCCCGCCGGCACGCTTCGCCTCCGCGAACAGCGCCGGGTCCACGCGCTCCAGGAACGCCTCGAACTCGCCGCTCTTGCTCCCGTCATCCCCGAACTGGTCAGCGAGGGTGAACACGCCCGCGCCCTCCCAGAAATCGCGCCAGGCCGGGAAGTCCTCGCCGTCCTCAGGCTGAGGCTTACCCGGCCAGCAGCCCAGGTCGCGCAGGTCACCCGCCAGCGTGCTTCCCGGCCGCAGCGCAGGCCCGTCCGCCACGACCGCCCACGGCACGCCGAAGGCATCCAGGTACCGCAGATACGGTCCGAAATGAGTCTGGCCACCGACACTGAGCACACTGACATGGGCGGCAGCAGGGTCCGGCAGGCCCGCCGAATCCGCCCCACGCCACCAGCGCGGAAGAGCCCCGACCTCAGTAAATCCCTCGCACAAGATCACGCCCGCCGCGAACAGCAGGGCCCGCACGTCTGCGGGCTCCATCAGCCGCAAGTGCCGAAGCAGATCCCTGTCCGACACGCCGCCGAAATCCGGCTGGCGGATTGCCGAGCCGGACCGCCCAGGGGCAACCCGCACGATACTGCTCAAGTCACCGGGCTCCTCGAAAGGAACCAGGTCGGCGCTATGAGTGATCACGAGATACTGACCCGGCCCCCGGACCCTGCCCACCAGCCGCCGCTGCGCTGTCGCCTCCAGGTTGACCGCCGGCTCATCCAGCACCGTCACCTGACCTGGCCTGTCGCCCAGGAGCGCGCTCAGCACCAGGGCCTCCTGAACCCCCGCACCCGACAGCTCCACCAGCCGCTCACCATGAAAACCCGCCACCGTAGGCTCGACGATCATCGAACCGCCGTCGTCATCTGAGGGTCCCGGCCGCGCACGCAACCCCAGCTCACGACCCGTCAGCGCCAGGAACATCGCCTGAATCTCCCTGAACCGCGCCTGCTCAGCGGAAACACCCATCTTCAGACGGAACAACTCCGCAGCCACGGCCGAGCCATCCCGCAGGTCAGTTTCCCGGCCAAGCTCGCCGATCCCGAAGCGCCTCGCCAGCGGCAGCCGCCGGTTATCCGTCAGCACGATGCCGCGCCGCAGCACCAGCGCCATCACATGATCAAACCCGAACTGCTGGTTACTGGGATCGATCCCCAGGCCCAGCCCGAGCGCGCGCAAGCTCTCCGGTAGGCGATTCGCCGGCATGCCGGCGGCAGCGAAGCTGACTGGCTTCTCGGCCTGCTGCATCGCCACCCGGAAATCCATCGGCGCGGAAACCGACTTGTCACCCTCCGGCACACTGCCCAGCAGCCAGTCCGTGAAGGTCCCGGCACCGTTCTGGGCAGGCGGACGACCAGCAGTTCCCGGCCTGAGCCGGCCCGATCCGTCACCAGTCAGGACCACATCCCACGCCTGACCCGCGTGCGCGAACTCCCACGCAGCCGACCACGGCCGCGCCAGTGCCGCGCGATGGCTGACAACAAGTGAGCCAGAGCACAGCGGCTCAAGCGAGTCCGCCTTCAGGCCATGCCGGACCAGCGCGTCAAGCTCCATATTTGCGTGGTCCATCCTCCCCGTCGCAAAAGCGGCGCACGCAAACGCCCAGACCAGATCGCTCTCCCACGCCTGGTCAAGGTCCATGCCCAGCCTGACCGTGAAATCGCCGGCACCCTCATACCCGGCATCCCTGTACAGGTCCAGCCGCCCGGCCTCAGCAGCAGCGTGACCGCTTCCGACCACCGCCCGCGCTACATCAAGGCAACGGCCCAGATTCGACTTACCAGCACCATTCGGCCCCGTCACCACAGTCAGGCCAGAACCCAAGTTCAGCCGCGCCCGTGACCCGAACGACAAGAACCCCTCAGCCTCAACCCACCGCAGCAGCATCCCGCCCGCACCCCATCCGCAACTCAGCCAGCCTCGACAGCGCTAGCCCGCACAACTACCCAGGACCAGCTCAGCAGCAATATGCATAGCGCAACCGAACGCACCATAGCGCCCGGCAGCCCACAGCGCCCGCACAACAGCCGCGCACAGCCCGCCCTGGAGCATCCCGGCTCGCGCGGCCACTGTGCGCCCCTCCGGGGCGCTGCTGGCCTGGCTGCCTGCAAGAACGCGCAAACAGCGCTGCTGACAGCCTTCCCGACCTCACTCACACCCCCAGAAGGGCGCGACCGAGGTCGGGAACAGCAGCAAAGCGCAAACAGGCAGCCAGGCCAACAGCAAAATCAACAGCAGCGGCGGGGGGAAACCCGGAAGGGAACCCTTCCCCCTCCGGCCCCAGGGTCCCCCTCCAGGTTTCCCCCCACACCCCCCTTCCCCCCACACCCCCCTTCCTGCCACCCCTCCGGGCCCACCCAGTAGCCGGCATCGCTCCGCTCGCCGCCGCCGTGATCACCCGAGATGGGTCGTGATCTGGGCCGCCCGCAAGGGCGAGTACCAGGCGCGGCCCCTGTTCCGCGCCACGCCGCGCATGATCGCCGCCGCGACCCCCGCAGAACTCATCGCCCAGATGCGCCAGCCCGCCCGGACCCGGCGCAGATAACCGCGCTATCCCGCATCCGCCACCCCATCGGAGAGCCCCCTATGCCCCCTATGCCCGCCATCCCCGGCCCTGGCCCCCTATCCCCGGCCCCCGGCCCGGACGAGCCCGCCACTGACCCAGCTCCCGCGCCCGACTGGCCAGGCATGGACCCGGCCCCGAATGTCGCCCGGATCTACGACGCGCTGATCGGCAAGGACAACTACGCCGCTGACCGGCAGGCCGCCCGGCAACTGGAGGCGGCCGTACCCGGCGCGGCCCGGGCCGCCCGGGACAACCGGGCGTTCCTCGGCCGGGCCGTGCGCTTCCTCGCCGGCAGCACCGGAATCCGCCAGTTCATCGACATCGGCGCCGGCCTGCCCGGCCCCGGCCACGTCCGCCAGGTCGCCCGCGCCCGCGACCCCGGAGCCCGCGTGATCTACGCCGGCAGCGACCTCATCGTCGTGGCGCACGCCTGGGCGCTGCTGACCGACGCCCCGCAGGTCGCGGCGGTGGAAGCCGGCGTGCGGTTCCCCCGGCACCTGCTGACCCTGCCCGCCGTCCGCGACCTCATCGACTTCGGCCAGCCGGTCGCGGTGCTGCTGGTCGCGCTGCTGCACTTCGTGGACAGCGACGGCCCCGCCGGCCCCGCCCGCACCCGTGACCAGATCGGCCGGATGCTGGACGGCCTGGAACTAGTGCCGCCTGGTCTCACCGGCGTGGCCGCGTGGCGGCCCCGCCGCCGCGTCACCGCCGGCCGCCCGGTCCTGTTCCGGGCCGGGACCGGCCGCACGCCCGGGACCACGCCATGACCCCCGCCGAAGCCGCCGGCCCGGACGAGCTGGCGCTGATCGCCGCCGGGTTCCCCGCGTTCCGGCTGTGGCGCGAGACCACCGGGGACGGCACCCGCTACGTCGCCCGCGCCCTCAGCCTGGATACCCGCCCGCACACCGTCGTGACCGGCAGCCTCCCCGAGCTGGCCGCCGCCCTGGCCGCCGGCCGCGACCAGGACCGCCGGCCCTGACCCGGGTGCCCGTGCCGGGGACCGGGCTGCCTCCGCCAGCACCAGGAAGGTTCCCCCGTCAGGTGACCAGCAAGACCGCCCCCGCCCCCGCGACCGCCCCGCCGCGCGGGCGGCCCGGCCCGGCCGCGCCGGCCCGAGCCCCCGCCGCCGGCCAGCGCGCCGAAGGGGTCACCGTGCGCCCGCCCGGCGCTCCCCGCGCCCTGGCCGGCCCGGCCGCGGTCGCCGCCGCCTACGCCGCCGGCCAGACCATCCGGGAATGCGCCGCCACGTCCGGCATCGCCGCCGGGACCGCCCGCCGCATCCTGCGCGCCGCCGGGGTCACGATACGCCCGCCCGGCCCGCCCCGCCGGCAACCGGTAGCCCGCCGGTCACCGGTCGGCCAGGCCAGGACGAGACCTCGCAGAGTCGGACGGGAGCCCGTGAACACGGCCGGTACCGCTGCTACCGGCACAGCCCTGGCCGCTGCCCGCCGGGCCGGCGCCGGGACAGTCCGGCTGACCGGCCGGGACGTGACCGGGCTGGTCCTGGCCGGCGAGATGCGCGGCACCCCGCATGACCTGCTCGCCTCGTTCCCGGGCGTCCGCGAGGACCGGTTAAGGTCCGTCGTGTCCCGCTGGCGCAGGGTCGGCTACGCCGACACCGGGCGCCTGGCTCGCGCACCTCCGCGCCGTCCGCCTGTCCCTGGAAGCCGGCGGCGCCCGGCACGCCGGCCAGCCGCACTGGCGGTCTGAGCGGCGGCTCCGCGCGGCGATGGCCGGGAAGGTGCCCTCCGGGCACGTCCCGGACGGTGAGGTGTCCTGGGGTGACGTGCCCGGGTCCCCGTACCCCAGGGGGGAGCGGCGGGCGATCGAGGCCGGGCTGACCCCCGGGCCGCTGGCCCGCACCGCCGCGATCATGCGCGGCCTGCTGTCCCGCACCACCGGGTACCACCCGGGCGCGGTCCCCGCCGCCGTGCCGCGTTACGCCCGGGTCGTCTACCTCACCGCCCCTCCGCCACCCTCGCCGCGTCCCGCAAGGACGGCGCGCCGCGCCCGCTGCTGGTCGTGCCGGACTGCAAGGGCAGCCCCGGCGCCCGCCTCAGAGCCCAGCGGACCCGCCGTCTCCTGCACGGCACCGGAGCCAGCAGGGTCGCCGTCTGGCCCGACGAGGCCGCCGTGTCCCTGCGGGCCCTCCCGCCCCGCGAGCCGGCCGTCACCCTGTTCCAGATGACCGGCACCGGCACCGGCCCGGCCGCCTGCCTCACCCAGGCCGCCCTGTCCCTCGCCGTCACCGCCCCGCCCGGCCCCCCGCCCGGCGCAGCGGGCTTCCTGGCCCGCCTGGACCACGGCTGGCTCCAGGCCGCCCGGGCCGGGCACCCCGGGGAGCCGGCCGCCGTCACGCCGCCCGCCCGCACCCGGGCGACATCGCCCTGCGGTACCGGACCCTGCTGGAGCGCCCCGGCCCCGGCCCCGCCCTCGACGGCCCCGGCAGCCTCGCGGACGCGGACGCCTGGTACTTCATCTTCGAAGGCACCCGGGAGCAGGCCGTCGCAGAGGCCCGGGCCATGGCCATCACCGGGCTGGCCGCCCACGCCGCCACCGCCGCCGGCACCGAGCCGAGGGCGATCCTGCTGGCCTGCGACGACTACTCGGCGGTGTCCGGGCGGGTGCCGCTGTGGCAGCTCACCCCGCGCACCCCGCCATCATCACCCGCCAGACGTGGGACGCCGCCCAGGCCATCGCCGCCGAGCACGCCACCACCCCCGACCCCGCCCCCGGACGCCGCAGCCACGCCCTCCGCTCCCGGGTCCGCTGCCGCATCGGCAACCGCCGGATGGCCGGCGCCACCCGCCGCGACAACGACGGCGCCCCCCGACTACCCCGCCACCGTCATCGTCCGGGAAGACGCCCTCCAGGCCAGGATCAGCGACTTCTCCGACGAAAGGGTCTTCGGCCCCGGCCGCGCCGCCCTCCTGACCGCCGGCTACCCCGCCACCGCCGCTGACAACCACCCGCCGGGAAAAGGAAACCGCCCGCCCGCGCAAGCGACTCCGCCAGACCGTCACCGCCGAGGACGCCCACGCCCGCGAACTCGAAGCACTCACCACCAGCGACGCCCCCGCACCCGCCATCACCGCTACCGCACCCGCACCCTTGGAGCCCGGCTCGCCGAACTCGAAGCAGAACGCGCCACCACCGACGCCCAGCTCATCACCATCGCCACCCCCGCCGGCCAGCACGCCCCGCTACCGCCCTCCCAGACCAGATCCCGCAACTCGCCGGCATCCTCACCGGCGCCCCCGAACGACTCCAGCAGCAGCTCTACGACGCCTTCAACATCCAGTGCCTCTACAGCCGCAAGCACCACCAGGCCACCATCCGCGCGATCATCATCATCATCACCACCACCACCACCACCACCACCACCACCCCGCCGCCGCCGTCACCGCCAATCATCAACGACCACCACCACCACCTAGCCGCACAACTCGCCGCCAGTTCACACTTATCCCACCCCCCTTTAGCACGCCCGACCCGAACCACTCCTGGCTTCGGCATACCTGGCCGCCCGAAATGCCGCCGACGGGTTGGCCAAATCTCGCATGATACAGTCCGCATAGCCCGCTCCCAGGTACTTTGTCCTCCAGGTGCCACGGGGTGCAACGGGGCGCCGTTCCTGGGAGCGGAAGGCGTTGGTCATGCAGGCCGAAA
>Ga0307375_10004425_pt1 | contig 13423 bp, 10 predicted proteins | sample TR1MG_FD_202531 | JGI IMG/M metagenome (GOLD analysis project Ga0307375, IMG submission 202531) | Soil microbial communities from Risofladan, Vaasa, Finland - TR-1 | ecosystem: Environmental > Terrestrial > Soil > Coastal area > Acid sulfate soil | place: Finland: Risofladan, Vaasa | collected...
TGCACCACGGGCGGCGCCCGTCATCCGCGGCGAGGCGCAATGGCCGGAACCATCGTGTCGGTCTTCGTGGCCGCGGCGCTGGGCGCGTTGCTCGCGGCGCCGGCCGCGGCTCAGCAGCGCGACGGCGACGTGGCATGCAAGAACTGTCATGCCAACCGCGAGTTCCTCGTGGGCAAGGGCGGGTCGGTCATGCCCGACTCGGTGCTGTTCGTTCCCGATTCGGTGCTGCACGACTCCAAGCACGCGGGGCTGAGCTGCACGAGCTGCCACCCGGCGTTCGCCAGCGGGTACCCGCATCGGGTGACCGCGGCATTCGCCGTGCCCTGCCAGAGTTGTCATGAGAAGGAGGGGCAGGATTGGGCGCGGTCCATTCACGCGCCCGACGCCGTCACGCGGGGGAACGCCCCCACCTGCGCCACCTGCCACGGCACGCACCACGTTCTCGGCGCCGACGATCCCCGCTCCCGCACGTATCCGCTGAACGTCGCCGCGCTGTGCGGCAGCTGCCATGCGGATCCCAGGATCATCGGCACGTACTTCGGCGCCGCCGATCAGGCGCAGGCGCGTACGGCGGTGAGCAGCTACTACAAGACCATCCATGGCACGGCCATGACCAAGGCGGGGCTGGTGGTGTCGGCCACGTGCAGCGACTGCCACGGCGCGCACCTCATCCTGCCGCCCGACTCGGCGCGCTCCACCATCAACCGTGCGAACATCGCCACCACCTGCGGCCAATGCCACGCCGGCGTGCTCCAGACCTTCGACCAGTCGTCGCACGGCCAGGCCCTGCGCACGGGCGCCAAGACCCCCACGGGTCACTCGGCGCCGGTGTGCATCGACTGCCACACGTCGCACGAGATCGTGCCGGCGTCGGACCCGGCCTGGTTCCGCGGCGTGGTGCGCGAATGCGGGGCGTGCCATGAGAAGGAATACGGCACCTACTTCGAGACCTACCATGGCCAGGTCACCGAACTCGGCTTCGGCATCACCGCCAAGTGCAGCGATTGCCACACCGCGCACGACATGCTGCCGGCCACCGATCCCAAATCGTCGGTGTACCCGACCAACCTGGTGAAGACGTGCGCGCAGTGCCACCCCACGGCCAACGAGAACTTCGTTCGCTACCAGCCCCACGGCGACATGCACGACCGCGAGGCGTTTCCGCTCCTGTTCTGGACCTGGCTGCTCATGACCACCCTGCTCGTGAGCGTCTTCGTCTTCTTCGGGGCGCACACCCTGCTGTGGCTGGGCCGGATCATCATTGACCGCACGCGCGGTGGCTCCACGCACCCGTCGGACGAGAAGGAGGAGCATCCATGAAGAAGCCCATGGCCGTGTCCGACCAGGGGCAGGGCCCCTACATCACGCGCTTCGGGCCGGTGGAGCGGACCACTCATGCCCTGATCATCGTCTCGTTCCTGGGGCTCGTGGCCACCGGCATCCCGCTGCGCTTCGCCTACGCGGGCTGGGCCGCGCCGTTCATGCGGGCCCTCGGCGGGCCCGCGTCCGCGGCCTTCATCCACCGCATCTGCGCCGCCATCACGTTCGGATACTTCTTCATCCATCTGGTCACCATCATTCGCAATCTGATAAGGGCCGAGGACAAGAAGACCATCTTCTGGGGCCCGCGGAGCATGGTCCCCCAACCCAAGGACATCCGCGACGTCATCGGGATGTTCAAGTGGTTCCTCGGCCGCGGACCGCACCCCCGGTTCGACCGCTACAGCTACATGGAGAAGTTCGACTACTGGGCCGTGTTCTGGGGCGTGGCCATCATCGGCGGTTCCGGCTTGTTGCTCTGGTTCCCCGCGTTCTTCGCGCGTTTCCTGCCGGGCTGGATGTTCAACGTGGCCACCATCATCCACGGCGATGAAGCGTTGCTGGCGCTCGGCTTCATCTTCACCATCCACTTCTTCAACGTCCACCTGCGCCCCGAGAAGTTCCCCATCGATCTGGTGATCTTCACCGGGCGCGCCAAGGCGGAGTACTTCGAGGAGGAGCATCCGCTGGAATACGAGCGGAACCAGCGGGAGGGCCGCCTGGCCTCGCTGGAGGCGCCGGCCCCGTCGGCCGCGACATACCTCTGGTCCATGGGCCTGGGCTTCGCGGCACTCGCCGTGGGCGTGTTCCTGGTGCTGCTCGTGCTCTATGCGCTCGTGAGCTGAGAACCATGACCGCGGTTCGGCGCCGGATCGTGCGTGGGCTCGCGGCCGCATGGGCTGCCACGGCCTTCGTCGCCTGGACGGCGGGCGGCCAGCAGCCTGTGCCGCGGCCCCCCGCGGCGGCGCCGCCGTCGAGCACCACCGGGCTCGACTGCACGAGTTGTCATCGCGGCGTCCACGCCACGATGACGGACACGGGGCAGGCGGCGTCCGGGCGGTGCGTTACCTGCCACGCGAGCGCGCACGACGCCGTCCGGACGCTGTATACCGGCCACGGGGCCGCCGACCAGGCGCTGCGCCCCGACCGGATGTTCCTGGCCCGCGTGGGCTGCCGCGCCTGCCACACCGACGCCGCGCTCGCCACCACGGCCACCGCACCGCGCATGACGGCCATCGAGCAGGCCTGCACCAGCTGTCACGGCCCGAACTATCGGAACATGCTCGCGCGCTGGACCGAGGCGCTGGACCGGCGCAGCCGGGCCACGGCCGCGTACGTGGCCGCCGCCCGCGGCGACCGCCGTCTGGCCGATGCCGTCGGCGCCCGAGCGCGGCTGCAGTCGGCCGATGCCGATCTCACCCTGGTCCGCACCGGCGCCGGCCTCCACAACGTGCCGGGCGCCGACGCGCTGTTTCGCTCGGCCATCGGCAAGGTCGGCGCCGCGTATCGCGGCGCCGGCGTGCCGGTGCCGCCGCCGCCCGCGCTGGGGCCCGACCCCGCGACGGTGTCGTGCGCGTCGTGCCACTACGGCATCGAGGCCGACAGCGCGACGCCGTTCGGCCAGACGTTCCGGCACGCCGATCACGTGCTCAGCGCCGACGTCGCGTGCACCAACTGCCACTCTGCCGCCGGCTACTTTGCCGCGGTGGGCGGCAAGCGCGATCCCGCGCACGGCAAGACGACGGTCACGGCGGCGGGGTGCAGTGCGTGTCACCACGCCGCGTCCGCCGCCGCGTGCACCACCTGCCATACCCCCCAGACCATGGCGGGGCGCGCCGACTCGGTGACGCTGCCGCTCCACCTGCGGCCGGCCGGCGCGCCGGCATCGCGCGTGGTGGCCTTCCGGCACGGAGCGCACGCCGCCGTGGCCTGCACCAGCTGTCACGCGTCGCGCGCCGCGGTGTCCACGGTGGCGGCCTGCACCGCGTGCCACGAATCGCATCACCGCGACGCCGCCGACTGCGTCACCTGCCATGGCGCCGGGCTGCTGGCCTCGCACAAGGCCGCCGATCACCTGGTGTGCGCCGAGTGCCACGCGCGTGAGACGCTCGCGCTGCTCACGGGCGACCGCACGTTCTGCCTGAGCTGTCACACGGATCGGCGCCTCCATCAGCCCGCGCGGGAGTGCGCGCCCTGCCATCTGCAGATGTCGCCGGCAGAAGTTCAGGCTGCCATCCTGGGGCGCAAGCCTTAGCGGATCGACGGTGCGTGCGGCGCCCGGCGCGGCCGGCGTCGGAGATTGAGCAGCGCCTCGCGCGCCAGCAGCCGCAGAATTCCGCCCAGGCGGAAGTTGCGCAGGAACGCGCCCGGCGGGAACAGCTCCGCCTTGTCGTTGACGGTGGCCTCGGAGAAGGCGCGAATCTCACCCAGCAGCGCGCGGTGCAGGGTCGGATCCAGCGCGCCGCCGCCGGCGTCGGCCAGACTGCGTCGCAGCGCCCGGGCCGCGGCCATGCGCCGCGCCACCGCCGCGCCCTGCGCGGCGTCGATCCGCCCGTATTTCATTTTGAGCGCGTTGAGCCGTTCGGCGCCGTCGTACGTGGCGTCCACGATCTGGGCGCGGGTCATCAGGTCGGTGGAATAGTTGAGGAACGACTCCCAGTCCCGCTCGTCGTTGAGCAGCGCCCGATGCTCGGCCAGCGTGCGCGCGCGCAGGCGGTACCCCTGCGCTTCGGCATGCTCGAATCCCTCGCTGCCCGGATCGATGAACGGTCCCATGGGCGTGAGGTAGGCCGAGAGGCGGCGGTCGAAGCGCTGGAACAGGTCGTCGATCACGTCCACCATCCGGAGCACGTTCTCGTAGCTCTGGCCGGGCAGCCCGACCATGAAGAACATGTCCAGATTCTCGCACCGCAGGGCCATCATGGACGCGATCCCGGCTTCGAGTTGCGCGTTGGTGTAGCGCGCCTTGCCGAGGCGCGCCCGCACGGCTTCGTCGTGACTCTCCGGCGACAGCTCGGCCCCCCAGTGCGGGATCACGTCGTCGATCAGGCGGAGCAGCTCGGGCGGCGGGGGTTCGAAGAATTCGAAGACGATGCGGTTGGTGATCCCGGTGTGGCCCAGCGCCTCGACCACGGCCCGCGCGTAGGCGGGGCCGCCGTCGGTGAGGTCGCCCACCAGGAACACCGGCGCCCGCGTGATCGCCGTCAGCGCCCGCGCCTGCGCGGCGATGGCCTCGGGGCCGCGGAGCAGTGGGTGGTGCGCCTGCATGAATCGCGTGAACGCCGCGTTGGAGGCGCCGCAGGTGACGCACCCGCGGGCGCACCCGCGCACCGTGAGCACCGCCGTGATCGGGTGGCGCCACCAGGCGTGGAACGGGATGCTGGTCCAGAAGTCCAGGTGGCCGACCACCGACCCGACCATCATCCCCACGTCGAGCTCGTACGCGTCGAGCGACGCCGGCGTGAAGGTCATGGGGTTGACCCGCGCCACGCCATCCTGCTTCCACGTCAGGTTGGGCACGCGCTCGAACCGGCGCTCGCCTTCCAGTTCCCGCACCAGCGCCAGCACGCATTCCTCGGTCACGCTGCCGCGCAGCACGAAGTCCACGGACGGGTCGCGGATCAACTCCTCGTGGAAGTAGCTGGACGAGATGCCGCCGAACACGATCGGAATGTCGGGGTGCAGGCGCTTGAGCAGCGCCGCCACCTCGGGGCCGCCCTGGGCGTGCGGCAGCCAGTGCAGGTCGATGCCGAACAGCTTGGGCCGGAGCCGGCGCAGGAACCGCTCGGGCTTGAACCGCCGGCTGCGCATCATGCGCAGCGCCAGGTTCACGATCCGCGTGCGGTATCCGTGCCGGCGCAGGTGCGCGGCCAGCGTGACGAAGCCGATCGGGTACATCTCGAAGATCGGCGACGACGGAATGACATCGCTGATCGGACCATAGAAGATGGTCCGGTCGCGAAAGTCATAGATGCTCGGCGGATGAACGAGGACGACGTCCGGCTGGCTCAGTTGCCCTTGCCCGCGCCAGGATGCGGGGCTGGCGCCGCGGACCTTGCCGTCCCCATCGGCGGCACCCGGTGGCAGGTCTCGCACGCCTTGCCCGGGTGGTGGTTGGTGTACGCGGCGTGGCACGCCGTGCAGACGGGGCGGCTCCACTGATTGATCTGCGGCACCGTTCTGTGACACTGACTGCACACCACGTGGTCGGCCACCTTGTGCTTGGCCAGCGCGCCGCCGCGGTGGCAGCTCAGGCACGCCACCTGTGGCTGGTGGTGCTGCTCGTGGCAGTTGTCGCAATTCAGGTCGCGCGCGCCCATGACCGGCGCCGTGTGGCACGCCGTGCATTCCAGATTGGCCGCGACGTGCGCCCCGTGCGTGAAATTCCCCGTCTTCAGCTTGAACGTGTCCGGGGGGGCGCCGCCCGGTCCGGCGTGGCAGCGCGCGCAGTTGGCCACCGGCTGCACCACCGGGTGATGGCAGGCGTCGCAGCTGGCGCCGGACGTCAGCGTGATCCCACCGTGCTTGTCGAACGGCGTGTGGCACGCGCTGCACTGGAGCCCGCCATTCAGCACGTGCGCCGTGTGGTCGAAGCTCCGCCCCTGGAACGTGCCCTTCTGCTGCTCCACGCCCAGGTGGCACTGCAGGCACTGGTTCTCGCTCACCGGCGGTCCCAGATCGACGGCCGGCACGCGGTAGGGCAGGCCCCCCTCCTTCACGGCCTGCTTGACCAGGCTCAGCGACGCGCGCAACAGCTGGTCGGCGTACACGATGTTGTGCGCGCCCTTGCCGGTGCGCACGAAGTCCAGGTTCTCGCGCGCCATCTTGAGCAGACTGTCGGCCACCCCGCGGCGGCGCATCGGCGCCGCCGAGGCGGTGGCGAACGCGTCGTCCACCACCGGGCCCACCAGCCGCACCTTGCGCTCCATCTGCGTCTGCCACGCGGGCAGCACGTTGGCGTACTTGATGCCGTGGCACGACAGGCACGCCGCCTCGCCCGCCACGGTGACCGTATCGTGGCCCGGCATCTTCGACGCCTGGTTGTGACAGGCCACGCACGACACGCGCGCCGTGTACATCGAGCTGGGCGTCTGCGTCACGCCGTGCCCGCCGATGCCGGCGTACATGCGCTGCTCCGCCTTGTGGACGCCGGTGTGGCAGCTCTTGCAGTCCAGCTCCACGTTCGTGGTGAGCGAGACCACCTTGTGGTCGAGCGCGGTATGGCACTGGATGCAGGCGATGTTGTGCTGCGTCACGTGCACCTGGTGCAGCATCGTCGGTTGGTTGAACTTGGCCAGCCGCGCGGGCTCGTTGTGGCAGCTCACGCACCGCGCCTGATCCGCGGTGCCCGACCCGTGCGTCACCTTGTTGTGGCACGACAGGCAGTCGATGCGATCCTTGACGTACTGCGGATGATCGATGACGTAGCCTTCGGGCGACGTCACCTTGGGCGGCGAGGGGTGGCACCCGATGCAGCCGCCGATCGGCCGGCCATCCGGCTGCCCCTTGAAGTGGCAGAGGAAGCACGTGCCTTCGGTGACCGCGATGTGCGAGCCCTGGACGATCTGCGAATGGCAGCTCGTGCAGTGCAGCTGCATGCCGTTGCGCACCTCGCCCAGGTGCTTGGTGTGGTCGAACTGCACGCCCTTGAAGTCCACCCGCCCCTCGATCAGTCGCGTGGAGTGGCACCCCGAGCGCAGGCACGACGCATCCTCGATCTCGGCCCACGGCCGCGTCTTGGTGGCGCCCGTGAAGTCCTTCACCACCATGTTGGCGGCCTGGATCTTCTTCATCGCCTCGGCCTTCACGCCCGGCGCGATGTGGCACTTGATGCAGGCCACGTCGCGATGCGACGAGGTGCTCCAGGAGTCGTAATACGGCTTCATGATGTGGCAACTGCCGCAGAACCACGGCTGGCTCGACACCTGCACGAACCCCACCGTCCCCACGGTTCCCAGGATGATCGCGAGGATCGAGACCGGGATGAGGATCCGGGCGATGCGCGACAGGCGCCGGCGGGCCGATGGTGACATGACCCCTATCCTTCCCGACGGGCGTCGCGGGTTCTCCGCAGGGCCCGCAGGGCCAGCCAGGCCAGCACGATGGCCGAGAGTGACATGAACCAGAGCGGCAGCAACACGAGCGTGTGCTCCCAGCGCTCTTCCCGGCTCGTGTTGGCGGCGTCGTTCAGCGCCACCGACACCGACCGCACGCGCCGGGCGAGGTCATCCACTTTCTGGAGGTCGAGACTGTGCTGGGCCTGCGCGATCTGCAGGTAGTACGTCTGCGCCTCCTGATACTGGAACCGGTAATAGCCCACCTGGTGCCCGGCGAGGGCCAGATCGGACACGGCGCGCTGCGCCGATGCCATGTCCAGCTTCGCCTGCGACGCGCTGCGCTGGAGGTCCACGCCCATCTGGTGGAGCCGCGTGTCCGACGCGTGGCACCGGTCACAGGTCTCGGTGATCTTCTCCACCGGCACGACGGCCGTGTTGTGGTTCGCGTGGCAGGCCAGGCAGCCGTGCAGCTTGCCGCCGCTCCGCGACGCGGCGCCGTGCGGCCCCTGCTCGAACGCCTGGTCCACCAGGGCGTGACACTGGCCGCAGACGCTGGCCACCTCGGTGGCCGTGGGCGGGAGCGCCGAGTGCGCGCCGTGGCACGAGATGCACGTGGGCGCCGCGAAATTCTCCTTCTGGAACAGCGCCACGCCGTGCGCGCTGTTGCGGAATTCGTCGAGCTGGTCCGTGCGCAGGTGATACTTGGCCATCAGCTTCGCGTCCGAATGGCAGCGCGCGCAGGTGCCCGGAATGTTGGTCGGGTACACCTGGCTGCGGGCGTCGTACGGCGGGTAGATGATGTGCGTGCCGTGACAGTCCGTGCACGTGGGCGCGTTCATGTCGTGCTGGCCGAACAACAGCTGGCCGTGCCGGCTCGCCCGGAACTGCGACAGCTCGCCCGTGGGCAGTCCGTACTCGCGCATCCGGTTGGGATCGGAGTGGCACGAGCCGCACAGCTGGGCCGTCTGGAGCTTGTTCGGCGCGCCGATGAAGTTGCCTCGGTGCGCCTCCGGAAGGGTCCGCACGTCGGCGTTGCCCCCGTGGCAGTCCACGCAGCGCACGCCGTGCTGGGAGTGCACGCCGGTCGTCGCCGCCTCGCGCTGCGCCGCGTGGCAGGCCAGGCAGCCGTTGGTCGAGTCCGGGCCCATCGCCTGGGTCTGGAACCGCGCCGCCCGCGCCGCCGTCGGCAGGGCAACGAGCACGGCCACCGCCAGCGACATCCTCATCACAACGCCTCTCATCGGGGACCTCTGGGGCTCGACGTGTCCACAGGTTGCGTGGCCGGCGGCGTCGTCGTGGGGGCGAGGCGCGGCAGCGCGGCCCCCGGTGGCGTCACGGGCTGTTCGTAGGGCGTCAGTTCGCCAGACGTCGAGACCGGCACCGACCGCAGATGACGGCCGGCGGCCCAGGCGACCACGAAACCGAGAAAGAAGACCACACCGAGACTGGTCATGACCGGGCGCTGTCTGGCGCGGCGCTCCGGCGAGCGATCGAAGAGCGGCAGCAGCACCATCACGGCGCCCAGGAGCAGGAACGCCCCGAAGCCCCATGCGCCCAGGTAGTAGATCAGCGCCCGCGACACGTCGGCCACGATCCAGGTGGAGAGCATGGACGTCGGGGGCACCGCCGCGTTGGCCGGCGCCGCCACGTCCCGCGGGTAGAGCGCCGCCGCCGTGATCACCAGCGACAGCACCACGACGCCCACGATCAGCGACCGCAGGAAGTGATCGGGAAAGAAGGGCACGCCCGATTCGTCGTCGGCGCCCAGGTCCTCGGTCTTGCCATCGGCCGGCGGCGCCACGCCGTGCTTGCGCACGAGCGTGAAGTGCAGCACCAGCAATCCCAGCGCGAGCCAGGGCAGCACGATCACGTGGAGCGCGAAGAACCGGCTCAGCGTGGCGCCCGACACCAGCGGGTCACCGCGCAGGAGCTCCACCATGGCGCCGCCCACCAGCGGGAAGTGCCCGAGAATCGACAGCCCCTCGGTCACCGTCCAGTACGCCCACTGATCCCAGGGCAACAGGTACCCGGTGGCCCCGAACGCGAAGATCACGAACAGCAGCAGCACCCCCACCAGCCAGTTGGTCTCGCGCGGCGGCTTGTAGGCGGCGTCGAAGTACACGCGGCCCATGTGCGCCAGCGCCGCGAGCACCACCAGGTTGGCCCCCCAGACGTGCACGTCGCGCATCAACCAGCCCAGCGTCACGCCCGACACGATGTGCTGGATGCTCGGGTATGCCTCTTCCGCCGACGGCCGGTAGTAGAACGACAGCAGGACCCCCGTCACCACCAGGACCATGAACAACAGATAGGCGATGCCGCCGAACGCGTGACGCCACCCGGCGTGCCGCGACAGCCGGTGGCGCAGCGACTTCCGGAACGCCTGATCGATGGGCAGCTCCGTATCGATGCGACCGTAGAGCAGGCCCACGAACCGCAGCATCGAGAGGAGGCTGGCGTCGGTGCTCGCCTTCAGGTCGCCCCAGAACCGGCCGCCCCACGCCTTCGCCTCCGTCCACACGCGCCCCAGCATCTTATGGCCTCCCCACGTAGACGACGCCTTCGCGCACGAACACGGGGTATCGCTGCAGCGGCACCGTGGTCAGGCCCCGCACCACATTGCCCTGGAGGTCAAACACGATGTAGCTGCACGGCGAGAGCACGCGCAGCGACGTCGGGTCCCAGTTCAGGATGCAGCCGTCGGTGGGCGACGTGCCCTGCACGCCCGCGTACGCCTGCTCGCCCGTGCGCACCACCAGGATGACGTGCTCCCCCCAGTCCACCACGCGGCTCGCCCCCACGGGGAACTCCGACACCGGCGCCACGACGTACGCCGGCTGCAACTCCGCAAGTTGTAGGCGTTCGGGTGGGAGCAGGTACAGGAACCCCGCCAGCGCCGCTGCCACCACCATCAGCACGACGATTCCGCCCAGCAGGTACTCGCTGAAGCCGGGCTCCCACGGCTCGTCGCCGTTTGTTTTCGTCATCGGCGACGTCACGTCCACCCCGTACGATCTTTGCGAGATCTCATCGTCAGTACCCGGCTTGATGACACAAGCGATTATTTGTTCGGCGCCCATGGCGACGCGCCCAAAGCTACGGGACACCTGGTGATCGTCTGTCAGGAATAGCCTGACTCTCTGTCGGGTCCCCCTTGGAGCGGCGGGTCAGGTAACTGCCAGTGCCACTAGGGGTTCGGCCGTCATCCATGTCGCGACTTGCGCGGGCCGCGCCCTACCCACCGTCCGCCGGCGGCTCCGGTGGGCGCGGCAACGGCCGATGCTCCTCGTCGTCGTGAAGCATCCGCACCGCCGGCGTGTCCAGGTCGTCGAACTGCCCGCGGTTGGCCGCCCACACGAACGCCGCCACGGCCGCCGCCACCACCAGCAGCGCCAACGGCACCACGATGTAGATCACGCTCATGCCGCCCCTCCCCGGAACGTCCGCGCCCGCCACGAACTCACCACCACGGTGAGCGAACTGGCCGGCATGAGCAGCGCCGCCACCAGCGGATTCAGCACCCCCGCCATCGCCGCGCTCGCGCCCACCACGTTGTACAGCAACGAGAACGCCAGATTGCGGCGAATCACGCGCATCGTGCGCTCGGCGCCGTCCACCAGTTCCACCAGCGGCGTCAGCCCCGGATTCGTGAGGTAGATGTCCGCGGTGGCCAGGCACGCCTCGGCGCCGCCGTGCACCCCCACCCCCACCGACGCGGCGGCGATCGCGGCCGCGTCGTTCACGCCGTCGCCCACCATCACCACCGGACGCGGCGACCGGCGCCGGGCCTCCTCGATCACGCGGAGCTTGTCTTCGGGCGAGGCGCCGCCGGTGCACGCGCTGCCGGGCAGCGCCAGCGCCCGGCCCACGGCCTCCACCACGGCTGGGGCGTCGCCCGAGAGCAACGCCACGTCCCACCCGCGGCGGCGCAGTTCGGCCACGGCGGCGGGGGCCTCGGGCCGCACCGGATCGCCCAGTCCGGCGGCGGCCACGATCTCGCCGTCCACCGCCACCAGCACCGGCGTGAGTCCCGGCGCCACGTCCGCCGGCCACGGCGCGCCGCGGCGCGCCCGCGCCCGCACGAAGGCCGGCGCGCCCACCACGACCGCCCGGTCATTGACGAACCCCGATATGCCGCCGCCCATGGCGTGCGCGGTGTCGCGCGCCGGCGGCACCGGCAGCCCAGGCCAGGCGGCGCGGAATCCCGCCGCCACGGGGTGCGCCGAGTCGGCCTCGAGCGCCAGCACCAGCGGCCGCGCCCAGTCGGGCCCCTCCCACTGCACCAGCGCCGTGCGCCCCGTGGTCACCGTGCCCGTCTTGTCGAGCACCAGCCGCCCGGGGCGGGCGAGCGTTTCGAGCGCGTCGCCCCCCTTGATGAAGATCCCGGCCCGCGCCGCCCGCCCGATGGCCATGGACACGGCGAGCGGGGTGGACAGCGCCAGCGCGCACGGGCAGGTGACGATGAGCAGGGCGATCGCGTTGTCCACCGCCCGCGCCGGATCACGGATCTCCCAGATCACAAATGTGATGGCGGCGAGCGCCAGCACCACGGCCACGAAGTAGGCCGCCATCCGGTTGGCGGTCTCCACCACCGGCGCCCGGCGGCGCCCGCTCTCCTCCACCTGCTGCAGCAGCCGGGCCAGGCGGCTCGACTCGCCGGCGCGCTGCACGCGGACGCGGATGGGCGACGACAGGTTCACCGTGCCCGCGAACACCTCGCTGCCGGCGCCTGCCGACACCGGATGCGATTCGCCGGTGAGTAGCGAGGTGTCGAGCTGCGACCGCCCCGCCGTCACCACGCCGTCGGCGGGCAGGGTCTCGCCGGGGTGCACGTCCACGTCCATGCCGGGCAGCAGCGCCTCGGCGGGCACCATGCGCGCGCCCCCGTCGGCGTCCACCACGCGCGCCGCCGACGGGGTGAGCGAGTAGAGCAGTTCGGCGCCGTCGGCCGCCGCTCGCTGGCCGCGCTGCTGCAGGTAACGGCCCACGAGCAGCAGGAAGATCAGCAGCGCCAGGCCGTCGAAGTAGATCGGCCCCGCATCGCGGATGGTGTTCACGGCGCCCTGCGCGTAGCCCACGGCCAGCCCCAGGGCCACCGGGACGTCCATGTGCAGCGTGCGCGTGCGCAGGGCGGCCCAGGCGCCGGCAAAGAAGATCCGGCCCGGCCACACCAGCGCCGGCGTCACGAGCAGCAGGCTCACCCAGCGGAAGAACAGCTCCCACCGGTGCTCCATGCCGCCGCCCCAGCCCGCGTACAGGGCGAACGCCGCCAGCATGATGTTGCCGGCGATGGCGCCGGACACGCCGATGCGCACCAGCATCGCGCGGTCCTCGCGCCGCCGCACGGCGTCGCGCTGCACGCCGCGGAACGGATGCGGCGGGTAGCCGAGCGAGTCGAGCATGCGGGCCACGCGCGACAGCGGCACGGTGGCGGGGTCCCATTCCACGCGGGCCAGCGACCGGCGGATCTCGAGGTCGGCGCGGGCCACGCCGGGGAGCAGCAGCGGCACGCGCTCCACCAGCCACACGCACGACGCGCAGTGGATGCCCTCGAGGTACAGGTCCACCTGCGCGCGTCCGTCGGGCAGCGCGCGCACATATAACTTCTGAAATGTCTCGTGGTCGAACTCCTCGTACGTCCGGCCGCTGGGCGTCACCGAGGCCTCGCGCCGCTCCCCGAACCCGTAGTACTGGTCGAGCCCGTGCTCGTGCAGAATCGCGTAGGCGGCGCGGCAGCCCGTGCAGCAGAACTGGTGGTCGGCGCCCGGTTCCACGAGGCCGCTCGGCACCTCGAGGGCGCAGTGCGTGCAGGCGACCGTGGCGCCCGGCTCGCGGTGCGCGCCCCGCGCGGGCGCGAACGCGGCAGGGTCAGTGGCCGGCACCGCTCAGGTCCAGGGCCATCGGCACGGCGGGCACGGCGGGCGTGGCGTGGGCGCGCCTGTGCATGGCCGGCGCGCGCACGCGGCCGGCAATGGAGAGCAGGCCGAGGACCAGCACCAGCGCGGCGCTGGCCAGGGGAAGCCGGCGCGCCATGGGACCGAGCAGCC
>Ga0307375_10004427_pt1 | contig 13421 bp, 18 predicted proteins | sample TR1MG_FD_202531 | JGI IMG/M metagenome (GOLD analysis project Ga0307375, IMG submission 202531) | Soil microbial communities from Risofladan, Vaasa, Finland - TR-1 | ecosystem: Environmental > Terrestrial > Soil > Coastal area > Acid sulfate soil | place: Finland: Risofladan, Vaasa | collected...
CATGTTGGGTCTTGACCAAACACGCTCGTTGTTGTGGTCGTAGGCTGCCTCAGGCCAGACGCCCTTCTTGGTACGGTTCTTGTGGATTTTCGCATCCGCCGCCACGATTAGCGTGCGGAGTTTTTGCATTGCTGACATGTGCTTACCTCCGGTTGATGCTAGCTTAATTGAAAAGCCAGCGAAACAGATTGCGCCATTGCGCGAAAATGCCGTACTCGGTACACGAGATAGTTGGCAGTCGTCGAGCGAGATTTGGTTCTGGATTCAGGGGGTATTCGCGCCTCTTGAAACCTGGGTGATTCACGTGTGAGACACCCATCGCCTCGGTGAGCTCCTCGGCTGTCATGCCGACTCCGTAACCATCAGGGATGCGAGCTCCGCTACGATCGCGGTAGCCTTGGCGTTGTTCCCAGGTAGTCGAGCTCAAGTTTGGGTTTGAACCCCTCGGTAGCGCTACAGCTTCGATCAGGCGTGTCTGCGGTTTCATGGTACCTCCTACGTTGGTTGACTTACTTGGTCGCACTTATCTCCTTGTTGTCAGTTTCGACGGCTTGCAAAATACTTTTGTACTCGGCGAGGAACTTCTCGATCCAAGCCTGAGGAGTAATCGCCCCAAGCCGCATAGACGATGGGAGTAGAACGCGCAGTACCTGGATAGGCTCACAGCTATCGCTTTTGACGTACGAACCTTTTGTAGGCTCTACGCTCACGAAGCCGTAGTGCAATTTTACTAGGGCGATGCCCCAGTCAATGTCAAACTGGTGTGTCTGCCACCAGCGCAGAAGTCCTTCGACGCTGACATCCCTCGCCGCGAAAGTATATCCGCGCAGCCAGACCTCATGCTCGTCTGTAACAGAACACTCGACACCGGGCTTATCGGGATACATCACGCTAACGGAGAAAGCAGACGAGCTCCAGGCGCCATCAAACTCGCGCGTGCTTCCATCCCTCATGTTGAGGGAGAAGTGAGCCCCACCAAACCCTTGGTTAGGACGCCCATTAGTGTACATGCGATGGATGATATCCCCGATTTGACTGTGGTAGTAGCCGTCGCGCTCCTCCCAGATCCCCTGGCGCTCGTCGTAAGGTGTTACGAGAACTTCGAAGCCTGGGCGATTGCCCCATCCATCCATCCACTTGGGGCGCACCTCGATGATCTTACCGGGTTCGACGCTCATTTGGTCTCCACCTTGTAGGGCTGGCGGACGGGTTTTCCGTGCGGCCGCAAGTAAGGGGCTGCTTCGCGTCGTGCACGCTTCTCAGTGGCGGAGTCGCTGCTAATTATGGCTCCGGCGATCTCCTCGAGAACAGGTGCCCACCAGATACCAGCAGCACCGCAGAGGCCTTCACGGACGATCTCAGCGAGCTGAGGGGCGGTCTCTTTACCTATCTGCAGAGCCGCGTCGCGCTTGCAGCAGTACATCCGAGCCTCGGCATACCCAGCCTTGATCTCCTTGTTGGTGGGCTCTAGTCGGAGACTGAAATTGCAGTCGGCACAACTACGAGATGCGTTCGATTGCGCCACGGCTAGTCCTCCGTCTTGGATTCGTCGAGTGAGGCGCCTTCAGCCGTCACTGGTTTGAACGATATTTGGTAGTAAGGCGCTTTGGTGCAAAGCTCGGCATAGCCTGCGTCGCCGTACTTCGCACGAACCTTATCGCGGTCGATATCAGTGCGTTCCATCTTAGCGTAGATAGCCTGATAGATCGCTCCGCGGACGATAGTAGGCGCGCCGACTTCTGTGGGGGCCGTGAAGCGATTCTTGGCGACCTCCTTCGCTGCCTTCAGCCACTTCTCGAGCCCCTTGAAATACTTGTCGGCTAGAGGTATTGCATCGACGAGTTCTGTATCGGTCATCTTACCGAATACGAACCCGAGCTCGAGGGGTGTAAGGTGGAGCTCGACACTTCCAGGAGCTTGTCCCGGTTTGTATACCACTGGGACGGAGACTTCCAAACTGGGTTTTGCGGGTGCTGCAGACTGCTTCGTTGTTGACATGGTGTTCACTTCCTCCTGCCAGAATTGGCTCTAAGCTTATTCATATTATAGCGCGGTTCTCTTGGTGGTCTCAACTAGATTTTGGCGGTCAGTCCCCAATGTCCATCGGGTCGCGACGGCCTTCAAGGACTGGATGACGTGGCTTATCCTTGACGCCGTACGGCTTGAACTTATAGCGCCAGACGGTGTTGAAGTATTTGTCTCTGTTGTCCCAGATCTCCTGGCGTAATGCAAAGTCGAGACCATCTCCGGCACCGATCTCGAACTCGACACCGGTATGATAGTCCCTCACCTGAAGCGCCCCGAGAGTACCTTTACCAATCATACCCTCGCTGACTTTGGACCTTTTAGTGAGGCCGCGAGGATCGATAATAGCCTCGTTCGTATTCTGCATCTGCTCCACGAACCCGATGATGATGCACTCGGAACGCATGTAACGGGCTACTTTTATCAGGTAGCCCTGATTGAGGGTGCTCTTCCCAAACTTGTACGGTGCATCGGGGCGACGAACAATAAGTCCCTCGTGTCCGAGATCGATTGCCTCCTGCTCCATCGCCAGGACATCTTCGATAGTCTTAAGGAGGCGTTGCTCGAGTACGTTAATTCCTAAGCCAGTGTTGTCGTATGACATGATCTCCTGGAGCCGTTCGAGTCGACGTATATATGGCAAGTTCGGTTCGCCGTCACAGACGAGGTCGAAGACATTCCAGTGTAGAGGCTCTTTAGAACCGTGTGTCATCAAGGCCGAGAAGCTCGCCGACATTAAGGTGATCCCTGGGGGGACGACTTGAGGTGTGAATTCACCATCGACGCCATCCCATTCGGGGATTGCGAACTTTTGCGCGTAAGCCGAAGGCAGAGGAATCATAGTACGCGACATTGCTTTATTCTGGCGATTCGTGCCACGAATGCCGTCTAGCTTGTGGCTTCCTAGAAGCGGGAGATGCCCAAGAGTCTGGAGCAGCGTGATCGGGTCGGGTGTATCTGCTGCCCGAATAGGTCTAAACGGCTTACTCATGGCTCGAAGCCCTCCCAGCGTTCGACTGTGTATCCACGATCGATAAATGCCTGCTTATTGACATAAGGCATATGCTTGGCGTCCTCCATCAGGTTTCTCCAAGCCTCCTCCTCTGTGCGAGCAGCGTTTATCTTTCCAGCGCGGTTGGCAGCACCATATATCACTGGTGTGCCAGCTGGCGTCACAGGGATAAACCAGACTTTGCTCTCAGGCATTAGTAGGTCCTTATAGGAAATGAGCGGCGTAAAGCCGACTCGGTGTATAATTCAGGATAGTTCCTCTCCGGAAATCGAACGCAGTAGCAGTCCTCTCCATCTTCCGGAACAGTGCAGTCGTTGCTTACCGCAGTGTCGAGAACATCATCAATGTCGTCTCCCGCTTCGAGAACGACGCAACGTACGAGATACTGCTCTGACCATTCCAACTTCATTCACTGGCCTCCATAAATCCAATCGTGATCTTCATAATGCTATTATAGCATACCTCATATAAGAGTTGCAATTGTCTTATTGCGGGCTACGCGATACCCTTTCTAGTGCGCATTGCTTCGGTGGCTATAGTCCCAATTATCTGGTTTATCGGCATGAATTCGCCTAGGTCGAATTTCATCAGCTCCTCGACTGTAACTGAAGCACCATCAATAGTAGCAACACGCGCCGCCAGTTTTGTCGCCATGACGTTTATGTCCTGATCGTATGACAAGACGAAGTCCTCCCATAGGATCTGGCGGATTCTCGCGAATCGCCCGCTGGGTAGTACAATCTCGGTATCGCTGCTCACAGCTTCTGACCCTTCTGGACCGCTTCCCGTACAGCTTCGGGCTCTTCCGAGATGAACACGATGTCATGCAGAAGCTGTGCTGCCCTCTGCGACAATTTCTGTCCTGCGCGATACTTCGCCCCTTCGATCATTACCTCGCGCAGAAGGGCGATCGCTTTCTCGACCGACATCCGATGGATCAGCGCTGTAGGGTGATGATTCCAGCAACGTGATACTAGCCACAGTTGGTCTGTGAGCTCTTCTACTGTCTTCCTCCTCCCGGAGGCTTGTACTACGGTAAGTCTGCTCATTTTATACATTTCCTTTCCTTTTTGTTTACGCGGGGATCGCATACTTCTTGGCGAGACCCCAATGCGTTCCGACTTTAAGGTCGGACTTAAACTCTATAAATGTGTCGATCCATCTTCTGGGGGCATCCTCCATTTCGTCACGTTGGATTGTTGCTACCTCGCGGATAGCATCGGGATCATTAGGACACTCCGCGAGAGTGCTGTCGTGTATCAGATTCACCAGCCCCGCATTGTACTCAGCAATTTGGGGGTTGATCTTAATTCCGGCGTGTATCGTGAAGTCCGAGATCGGGCTCTGCATGTGGAAGTTGGCGAACTCGTTTTGTATGCCGTGCATCCGTTCTCGACTCACGACTCCAGGACGGCGCTTACGACCGAAGATTGTGACGAGTGTCTTTCCTTGTAACGGAGCACGACGTGAGTTGTTGATGAAAGCTGAAGCCTCAGGTACACGCTTAAACCAAGCATCCATAAGACGCTGGGCCTCTCGGACAGAGATGTTGAACTCCTCTGCTATCGAGAAGGCTTCACGGCCGTATGGTATACCGAAGTTAATTGCCTTAGCACGTATTCGCTGATCCGGCGTAAAGTTCGGTCCATACATTGAGACTGATACCTCGTCGTGAAGCGACCTCTCTCCGTCCAGGAAAATCTCCGTCAGGAATATATCGCCGGAGAGGGCAGCAAGCATCCTCAGTTCGGCAGTGTTGTAATCCCCCTCTATCAGTATGTATCCAGGACGAGCGCAGTACATCCGCCTGTATCTGGGGTCCCTGGGTATGTTCTGGATGTTCGGGTCGGTCGATGATAACCTCCCCGTAGGCGTTACGTGCTGCTTGAATGAGGTGTAAATCCGATCGTTAATTGCCAGCTTCTCGATTGCGCCCACGTATGTGGACAACATCTTGGTAGTCGACCGAAACTGCCGGATAAGCCTTACCGCGGGATGCGCGGGTAGTTTGTCGAGTGTCTCCTTGCGAGTATCATCTGGTGTTTTGTCCTTAATCTTGAGCTTAAGCCTACCATAGAGGAGTTCTGCAACCTCACCCGGCGAGTTGGGATTGACCTTATATCCGATTGTCTTAGCCAGACTCTCTTCAAGGTAGATGAGCTCGTTTTCAAGACCGATTTCGGAATCCTTAACCGGAGCCCGACCCGACAGGACGTCGTCGAGGGTAGATCTGCTCTTAACAAGACCAGCCTTGACGTCATCGTCAGTAGCGCCCGAACGGTTGATACGAACATAATTCCAATCGACATGGATGCCTCGGAGTTCAATATCGGTTAGTAGGTTTGAACTAGGAATCAGAGTACGCGTGTACAACTTCTCCAGGTGCTTGTCGGCCGCAACTAAGGGGCGATTATGTTCCCAGAGGAGATACGTCTTCTTTAAGTCCTTCGCCTGATAGTCGAATAGGTTAGGCTCAGGTATCTTCTCGTAGCTGTCGCTCTTCTTCGGTACCCACTGTTTTATCTCCTGCTTATGGTTCGGTGCTCCTAGAATGTTCTTCGCCTGCTCGTCGAGGTCATGATCCTTTGTTGCCTCACTGAGAGCATACGACATAAGGCCTGTATCTTCCGAGAGGATTTTCGTCTCGGGTGCTACAAGACCAGCGACGCGGAGAAACTTCTCGTCGAAGCGTCCGAACTGCCAGATAAACCTAAATCGATCGTATGCCAGCATACGTCGAAGAAGCTCGAAGGCTCGGCGATCATTAAGCCATAGCCTCTGCGGCGCGATATACCCGACGTCCTCTTTCTCGTCGGGGAGGTAGAAACCTATCGATAGAATCCTACCGCGATAGGGGTGGAGATCGCTAGTCTCTATGTCTGAGGCAATATACAACTCTTCTTTGTCGCCTAGCCGCTCGCCGAGATAGTCGGAATACCACTTGAGGTGGTCATATTCCTCAAGCACTGCATTTTGCGGGTTCCTCCATTCCTTGTTACGGACGGTTAGTTTCCTATCTCCGTAGGCAAAGCTTAAGGCCAAAGAAAGATCGTCACGGAATACATTGCTATTGCCCGATCCGCGTAGGAGATATGCCGGGTGTACAGCTGGAACACAAACGATATCGGAGCCATCGGGTGCGTGGATAACGTAAGGTTCGCCACGCCGTTGGGTAATCTTGAATCCCTGGTTGTTCGTCAGTGCTATTGTTGCCCAAGCACCGAGGGCGAGAATGCATTTCCTGGGATGTGCGAAGAGCTCATCGAACAGTCTTCCGCGGCAGATTGTCGTTGCGCGGGACTTAAACTCCTTATCCAGAGCTTGATCCTTCGTCCTAGGTGCACGGCATTGCATTGCATTGAGCACATACGCCTGAGTGTCAATGTCGAAGTCAGGAGGGAGGCACTTTGTAAGGAGCTCACCTGACGGCCCAATAAAGGCGATACCAGTCTTAAGCTCTTCAGTGCCAGGCCCCTCGCCAAGAATGACGAAGGGTGATTCAGGATTGCCCCTACCACCAACCTTACGGGCGTGCGGAAGTGGGCAACGCTCGCAAGGTTTTGGAGCAAACTTCGGAATGCCAGCCAACAACATGGTGAGGAACCTAAACTTCGATCCAGTCGCGGATGCGGAGTAGGTTCTCAACGATGAGGTCTTTGTTGTCCTGGAAGGTGCTGGGAGGAAGTTCCCAGAAATTGCCGCGCTTGCCGTAATCGAGTTGCTGCTCGATCGTAAGGTTGTGACCCCGAATAGCCGCTCGTATGGGCACTGCTGAATCGATCCCCATCACACCAGGATGGCGAGCGCAGCAAACGTCGTCTAGGATATTGTCGCTGAAGCCGAGGAGGTGTATGCCTTTGAACTGCGGGGACTTCGTGAGCTCCGTCAACACCGGCATCCTGGAACCCATCTGCTGGCCGATAATTCTCGGCACAGAGACGTACTCCACGAGAGCGGATACGTAGAAGAGCGACGCCGTCTCCATACAGTCTGGAACATCTCTTCCCTGGATAACGCCGAGCAGTGGCGGCATTATATTCGCTTCATCCTCCGGCATCGCGTAAATTGCCTTAGCGTACTCGCGGCAGAAGTGAGCTGCGAGCCCTCGCGTATCCGCTCCATCACCCATTGCATCGGGTATAACGATGCAATCCGGCTGGATAATAGCCGCAGCGGCGATTAGATCCTTGATCTTCAGGGGATGCCCAAGCTCGATGATGGAGTTGTCCATGATGATGAAACTTTCCCGCCTATAACGCCGACGCACCTCGCTGTAGATGTGGACATACTCCTTGGGGTGTTCCAGAATATCATGTGCGAGAAGTAGGTGATACATCCCGAGATGGTCTTCTTGTACGTTGGCTCCTTGCAGAATTTTGGCGCAAGCGAGTGGAACTACCGGTGCGAACTGCGACATATTATCTCCTCCAGAGAATACAACATTATAGCATAAACCACAATTAGGTCTCAACTGTCGAATTGCGGTAGCTTGGCTAGCGGTGGTTGCCTATCTTGAGCAGGTCGAAGAACTCCTGTCGCGCGATTGTCACATCACGGAAGAGCCCACGAACAGTCGACATCGTCGTAGGCGTGTCGTGGACCTTAACGCCGCGGCCAGTCATGCAGCCGTGATCTGAAGTTGTCACGACGACGACGCCCTTCGCCTCGAGGTGTTTGGATAGTAGATCCGCAATCATATCGGTGATTGTCTCTTGCATCCGAGGAGCTTCATGTCCCACAGCATCGACGAGGCGAGTCAGCTTGCTGAGGCCCACGAGTTTCCTGGCAGGGATATAGCCGATGTGGCAGACGCCATTGACTGGCAGCAAATGATGGGGACAGATCGTCCTGAAGGGGATATTGTGCTGAACGACCATTCCCCTATAGCCCTGATCCTCGCGATGGTGGTGGTTTGAGAAGTCCACCTTGAGTACTTCCTTGGGGTCAAACGGCTGAAGATATTCTTGCAGGTATCCGATAAATCTTCCCGGCGTAGAGACGTGGTTCTCGTCGGTCATGTCGAAGCCAAGAGCGATCATCGCCTGTGCAATGTGCTTAGCGGCTGCGGTTGCATTAAGTTTCCTGTTTGTCATGGTGATTAGCCTCAGGGTAGGTGTAGCAGTTTGTGAACCTGGATGGAAATGCGATAGTTGTACTTCATGGCGAGATAGGCAGCTAGCGCCGTATTGCGATCGCTCTGTGGCACATCCCGCACTGTGTTGGTCTTATCCTGATCGGAGGTGCCGAACCTCTCCCAGGCAGTGAGCTGAGTATCGATCTTATAAGCCTCGCAGGGCTGAAGCCAAATCGTCTGATTGGAGATAGACATATCCGGCCTGTAGAGATTCTGCGCGTGACCCCGAATCTGCGTACTCCGGTTAGGTAGCCCATCCTTCTCGTCGACCTGGTCTTGCTGGATCAGATACTTCCAGTCATGGCAGTAAGTCGCGATCATCGGATCCACCTTACCCGTCTTAGGTGAGCAGACGATTGTAAGCCAACCCGTTGTAACTAGGTGCTCTAGATGGCGCACCCACAGAGTACCTGCGGTCTCGATCTGTACTTGATATCCGAGACGAATAAGTTGCTGGCATAGAGGGTGGATGTTCTGGCGCATTGGCTCGCCGCCGGTAACGACGACAAGATTTGTGCGTACGACTTTTCCCCTGCCTGCCATCATCTCGACCTGCTTGACAATGGCATCGACGGATGTATCCTTCGCCTTACTCTCGAAGTCCGTGTCGCAGAAGTAGCAGGCGAGGTTGCATCCTGCTAGTCGGAGAAAGATCGCAGGTCGTCCGGCGAACGGCCCTTCGCCCTGGATCGTAGAGAATATATCCTGGACAGATAAGCTGAGACCATCACCGTCAACCTTCTTGGCGAGTTTATTCTTGCCGAACATGATTAGTTCCTCCCTTCTGCATCAGCTCTTATCGCATCAGCCCCTTCCAGTAGTTCCGGCACTATCTGCTGCTTGAGACTAGCATCGCCGATGGTCGTAAAGGCAGAAGCCGAACACTTGCGAGTCTCCTCGATGCGCACCTTGATGAGCACGACCCCTGTACCCTTAAGCTGCACTGGTCCAATAATGTTGAGCAGGTAGTTCGCCATATTCTCGGCTGTCGGATTGAAAGGGAGGATGACGACGGTGGGATCTAGGTGCTGTAGTTCGAACGCCCACGGATCCTCTTGCCAAATGAGCATCTTGTGGTCCCAGTTAAGCTCGGTCCACTGGCATAGACGAGTGTTGATGTCCGAGAAGTCCAGGACACGTCCTACCGGATCTAAGCCCTCAACAGGGGCGCAGGTAAAGTGGATGCGGTAGTTATGGCCATGCAGGTGGGCGCATTTCGATTCATGGCGATATACCCGATGGCCACATGAGAGGTCGTGATAGCGTTCAGCCGTATTCACCCTTCTACTCCGGTGTAGTCGGCATACTCCGTCGGATCTTTCAGACCCGCTCGAGCGAAGCCGTCTTTCCTTGCGCGGCAAGTTGGGCAGACGCCGCAGTGCTGCTCGCCACCTATATAACAGCTCCAACTTAGGTGGTATGGTACCTGCAGTTTCGTTCCGAGGGTGACAATCTCGTCCTTGCGTAGCTCCAGTAGGGGGGCTTTAAGCCGTATCTTCTGGTAGGTACCGATGAATACGGCATTTGCCATTGCACCAATAAATTCTGGAGTGCAATCCGCATATGCCCAATTCTGTGCGTCTTCTGCATGTACGCCACAATAAAGCGTACCGAGTTCGCCCTCTTTTGCGAGGCTAGCTACGGCGTACGTCGCCGCAAGCGATAGGAGCTGGGCATTTCTGAAATAATGGTAACTAGGAGACATCCCCTCCCCCAGATCGGCGTAAGAGACCTCAGGTATCTTCGCGTTGGCGTCAGTAAGATTGCTCTGGGGCTGAGGACCCAACTTAAGGACTCTATGTGGAATGCTAAAATAGGTTGAGACTACCTTTGCGCACTCGATTTCCTTCTTGTGTCGTTGTCCATAGTCGACAGAGTACGCGCGTACGTTCTCCCTTCCGAAGTCCCGAATTGCTAACCCAAGACAGGTAGTACTATCGATCCCACCTGAGGCCAAGACAAAAGCAAGCTGCTTCATAGTACGACTCCTAAGTGATATGTCCGTACGTCCTACGGGCACGAACGTTATGAAATGTTACTCCTGATGTGAAAACCTAGCCACGGCAAAATGCCATAGCTAGGATTGTTACGCCGGCATTGACGCGAATTACATCTGCAGGAACTCGCTGCTACCGCCGCCTTCTGCCGCGCCGAGCACGTCACGCACGTTGTTCGAAGGCTTACCTTCGTACGGACGCACGTCGACCCGGATTTGGCAGTCCTTACCCAGCAGCACGCCGTCGTTGGCGATTTGCTCGGGCGAGAACGCCCCTTCCAGCAGTTCCGGCGCGATGCGCGAGAGCACCTTCTTGACGCGGGGAAGCATGTTTTCCACGAACGGGGTGTGGAAGAACAGTTTGCGACCCAGATAGTCGCCTTCCTGGGTGATCTCGAAGCGCCACGTCCACATCGGATTGCCGGACGCTTGGCTGTGCCCGAAGGTCAGCTCGTCCACCGTTGCGGCATAGACGCCGCGCGGGATTACCGGACGTGCTGCTTCGTCGGGCACACTGCCGAAGTCGATCATCAACGGCCCACCAGCCTCGCCGTTACCGCCCTCCGAGCTAGCCGCATCTTCCGCTGCCACCGGTGCCATCTCTGCTGCTGCCTTACCTTTTGCCATGTTGAACATCCTTTCAGTTGGTTGCTGTATTGGCCAGGGTTTGTATTACACTTCAACTGCTTCCAGAGAGCCTGACCGACCCTCATGTTCTTTGATAATGCGATTCCACCCCGAATCCAGCCTGCAGTTCGGAGTTGCCCCGATAAAGAGAGGCGCAATCTGCTCGTTCGTAAAACCTGCTAAGCCACACCCGACTTTTGTGACGTTGAATACAAGCTCGGGGTGCGCCTTAGCATATTCTAGGAACTCGTCGACGAATAGCTTGATCGTGCCAATGTCGAGTACCTTAAGCTCGTGGTCCTTCGTAGGGATGGCGTAGGAATTTTTCTGGCGTCCGCTTCCACGGCCATAGATAGCTCCGTGTAGTCGCAGAGCTGTAAGCGCCGCCCCTTTACCATGGCGGCCTGCCAGGTTGCTTCCGAAGACAAAGATCTCCCCCTCCTTATGTGGCATTGGAACTCCTCAGGCCAGTTCGTCGGTTGAAGGAGCCGCTACCACTGCTGGTGCCGATACTGGAGTTGCCTTCTTCGCCATTGTGGTCGAGTCGATCAAGTGCACATCCGTTAGGATCTTCAGCAAGGTCGCATCTGCCCACCCGTTGGCCTTGAAGTTCGAGAACCGGCACTTCGCGTCGATACGCGGCGTAGGCTGTACTTGCAGGTTGTGGATCTTCTTGCCCTGCTCGCCTTGCGTCACGTACATGAAGCCGACGATATCCATAAAGCCTTGGCATTGTTTTGCCAGCTTACCGGTAAGGGCCGGCTGCCAGAGCATGCGCTTCTGATCGTCCTGAACATAAGCTGCAGCTGCCGTCATCAGGATATGCATTGGCAGATCGCGAAAGCCCCGGATACAACGCTGGATCTGGCTGTGATTGCGCTTGAACTCGGCCCATTCAGCCGACGCGACATCGTCATCCAGACGCGTTTTGTCGGTAATGCCGAGAATGGAATACATCGAGAATGTCTCCGCCTCGGAGAGGCTGTCCACGATAGCTGTGCGGTACATCCGTGCCGGCTTGTCGGGATCGTACTGATCTTCTGGCCAGAGCTTCTTCTCCAGTGCCTTGAGAGCGACGACATCTCCCTGATCGCGGTACATGCAGTGCACCTTGAGGTATTCCTGGACACGAGCCAGCTCCCTGAAGGACGTTACACGGATCACATCGATGTAGGCAGCTGCCGACGATGCATAGGATTTGTCATCCTCGGTGGCAATCGTAAGGTCGCCAGCCTCGCAGTCGATGAAGAGCACATCCCGCATTTGCGGCACTTCAGCAGCTGAGCCCATGAGACGCGTTTTACCGGAGCCATAAGCACCGTATCCGAGAAGCTTGAGCCAGCGATTGTACTGGCCTAGCGAGTGGATCTGGAACGGAGGCCCTACAGGTTTCGGAGGAGCTGCTGGTGCTGCTGCTGCCTTCGTAACGTTGAGTCCTCCGCCAGCTACCGCTGTAGCCGCTACGGGTTTAGGTGTGGCAGCTTTCGCTGTCGATGTTGGTACTGTTGCCATTTATAGCTCCTCGGTTGTGGCTGTGACTGTGGCTATGACAAAGGTCCGACTTCCTCGATGAAGGCCTCTTCAGGACTAAGGCCTTCCTCTGGGAACGTATTTGTTGTCGGAACACTTCCCTCTAAAAGCTGTCGGTACTCAACTTCAGCCTCTGGTAACTGAACATCCTCGGGCTCTGGGAGCAAGTGTCTCCAGGTAGCCTGCTCCATGTCGCGTTGCGAAAGGCCGTCAATGTGTGGTATCGAGTACGAATTGAGAATACCCTCCCAATCTGAGCCATCGTCCATAGCGACACACGCCGCTTGTAACGGACACATAAACTCGCAGTCCTTAGTAGGATTGGGATACATAGGTAGATCCTCGCGCGATATCTCCTCAAGCTCCATGTAGACCTTCTCTTCGAAGGACAAGAGCTGGCGCTCATTGCGTTCTATCCTATGGCGGACAACGAAGCGATCCTTGTCTTCATCCTCCGCCATGACGTATTTGTTGTAGCACAGAATGTTATCCTTTGGTGCCACGTCGATCGATCCGTACATATCGCCAAGCATCTTACCGTATAAAGCGGCTGAGGTCTGTTGGCGCGCGTCTGTGCTGACTTTACCCGAGGCGAGAACTTTGGGCAGTGTGGGAATGTTCTTGCGATGTTGCTGATATATTACACCGGCGACAGGGCGTCCGTAAAGGCGCCAGGCTGCCCAGCAGTTGCCTGTTATTGATACCTGACTCCCTTGGCGCATTACCCAAGTCCCGAGTTTGGTTTGGGGGCACCAGACCTCATGCACCCCCTCGTTAGGAGTGACCTTAATTGTCTTAGTCCATTTATTCGATGTCCCAAGAGTAAACTGCTCACATATCCCCTGATTGGGAAATGAACCTTCTCCACCACCGCTAGCCCATCCCTTAGACGGGAACTCCCCCTTAAGGAAGAAGGCTAGACGAAATATATCCTGCTTAAGCCCCTTATTTTGGCAGAAAGTCCGTTGGCCCGATGCTCCTATTGAGCCTTCGGCTTGCATCGCAGCGCGGCAGAAAGCTTCTAGGGCACTTGGCGAGAGCCCTAACAGAAATTGCTCCCATCCGTTAAGATCGAAATCCAAGCCGGCCTTAGCCGC
>Ga0307375_10004430_pt1 | contig 13416 bp, 16 predicted proteins | sample TR1MG_FD_202531 | JGI IMG/M metagenome (GOLD analysis project Ga0307375, IMG submission 202531) | Soil microbial communities from Risofladan, Vaasa, Finland - TR-1 | ecosystem: Environmental > Terrestrial > Soil > Coastal area > Acid sulfate soil | place: Finland: Risofladan, Vaasa | collected...
CTTTTCGACTTTGCGTAAGTACTACTATATTTTTAAAGTCATTTCCGTATCCACAAGGAATACGAAAACTTCCCAAAAAACCAAGCACCTACACTCGTCGGTTGTTCGTTTGTTTTTTAAAGATCGGCTGCCGTAGCAGCGAAGAGGTGCGCATTATAGAGATGTAAAAACTCGCGTCAACACTTTTCTGAAATATTTTCATAATATTTGCGATTGAACTGCTCAACCGCGATATTCACTACAATACAGCCTCAACCTAGAAGCAGAATAATGTTACGAATCACACCAAGTTTAATCACGCTGGGAATCGAGTCATCCTGCGACGAGACCGGTATCGCCCTCTACCAGATGGGTCGCGGCTTGCTGGCGCATGCGCTGCATACCCAAGTCGCGATGCACAACGAATACGGCGGCGTCGTTCCTGAACTCGCTTCGCGTGATCATGTCCGGCGCATGATTCCGCTGGTCCGGCAAATTATGGATGAGGCCGGCGTGTCACTCGCCCATATCGGCGCAATCGCCTACACCCAGGGACCCGGCCTGGGCGGTGCGCTGCTGGTCGGCGCCAGTGTCGCGAATGCGCTGGCTTACTCACTCGATATTCCCACCATCGGCATTCACCACCTGGAAGGTCACCTGCTCTCACCTTTGTTGTCCGATCCCGCCCCTGAATTTCCGTTTGTTGCCTTGCTCGTTTCCGGCGGGCACACGCAATTGATGCGCGTGGATGGCGTGGGGCAATACACCTTGCTGGGCGAAACACTCGATGATGCCGCCGGAGAAGCCTTTGACAAGAGCGCGAAGTTGTTGGGTCTGGGTTATCCGGGTGGCCCTGCACTGGCGAAACTCGCCGCATCGGGCCGCCCCGGGGTATACAAGTTGCCGCGCCCGATGCTGCACAGCGGTGATCTGGAATTCAGTTTCAGCGGATTAAAAACGGCGGTGATGACGCTGGTCAAACAAAGCAGCAACGATGGCGAAAATATATTGGATGAACAAGCGCGGGCCGACATCGCCTGTGCCGTACAGGAAGCCATTGTCGACGTGTTGGCACAAAAAGCTCGTGCTGCACTGGCGCGCACCGGGCTCGACCAACTTGTCGTCGCGGGCGGCGTGGGGGCGAACCGTTTGCTGCGCGAACGCCTGAACAATGACATCGGCAAACGCAACGGCAAAGTGTTTTATCCCGACTTGGAATTTTGCACCGACAACGGCGCGATGATCGCCTTCGCCGGCGCACTTCGTCTTGCACAGCAACAAGGCGTAAAGGATTACCGTTTCAACGTCAAACCGCGCTGGGACTTGCAGGAAATAACGCCCTAGAAAGCTGCAGAGAGCCGCCCAAAAATCCGAATCCGGTAAACCGAATCATGCGCGCGAGCGCCTGCGCGGCGTGGTGGCGCTGAAAGCCTGCCCGCGCAACACTGCAATCTGCTGCAATATCGGCGTCGTAACCGGCTCGAGCTTCTGGCGCATCAGCGTACCGCCTGCCGTGGTGCGAGACAGAATCGGTGCCGCCACTTCGCTGTTTATGCACGACAACACCAGCATCGCGCGCACTTCCCTTACATAGCCCGGCATGCTCTCCAGAAATTTTCCCGCCGTCGACGCGGGATCGCCGCAAAACGCATCCACGTTCGCCAGCGTTCCCTCCAGCGTATCCACATCACAGCATGCAGGCTGCAATAGCGGCGAGAAATAGGCGGCCAGCACATTCAGCAATGCATTCACCACATCCCGGTCAGCCGGGTAGCGCAGCATTGCTTCGCTGGTCTGGAGAAAAGCCTGGCCTCTGGCCGACAGCACTCGCTCAAGCTGAATTGCACAGGGATCATCCGCAAATTGCGCCAGACCGGAATTCAGTGCTTTCCAGTCTTCGCGGGGCGCAACTTTCATCGGCAACTCATCGGGGATGCGCTCGAGGAAGCCGACATGGTAGGCGTTATCCATCGCACCGCGGTTCCACAGTTTGATACGGACCTCTTCGTCGATCAGTCCGGGCTGCAGCAACAACCGGACGGTATCGATGATCGTATGCGGGTTGCTTTCGAAAGGCAGATACTCGACAAGATATCCAGCCAGTATCCTCCCCATTGTTCCCCGAACAACGCAATCACGTTCCAGCATACGGCGTGCATTATCCGCGACCGGCATGGCCCACCATGCGCGACGCGCCAGTTCGTCGGTCAGCCCGTTTGAATACGCCACTGACACTACCGCTTCGGCCTCGCCAAGCAACAACAGGCAATCAAGTCCCTTTTCCCGGGCTTGCCCCATGCGCGTCCAACCATGCAAATAAACCGGATAGCCGCCCGGAGAACCCGTGGCATGGCCCGCCAACATTTCCCGCACCCGGCGCAAATACTGCTCATTGCGCCCGGTCGGATGCAGCTTGATCGATGCCTCGCCCCGCGAAGACAAACCATGAACGATCATGGCGGCCTCATCAATACGGACAGCCTGCAGGTCTCCGGCCATCATCACATTGAGGCGCAATTCATCTTCCTGTGCCAGCTCTGACATGGCTATCCTTAATTCAGTTGGATGCGTTGACCCCAGGGCACAGACGCCTTGCCTTTGACCAGCCAGAGCACGGGAAAGGCCGGCTCAACCGGCGGAAACTCCCCCACGGCATCGGTGAAATAAAGCAGCAGATCGGGCTCGCGCCCCTGACGCAACATCCACTCGAAAATCGGCCTGAAATCGGTACCACCGCCGCCCCGGATTGTCGTGGACAGACTGAATTCATCCCAGGGCTCAAATAACCATGGCCCGTCATTGGCAAGCACGGTATCGCAGGCGTGCAACGCAATGCGCGCGCGCAGCTGCCCTTTGATTGCATTGATCTCGCTCATGAACTCATCAATCTCCTGTTCTGAAATCGAACCGCTGCTATCAAGCACCACAAAAATATCAGCCTGGGCACTCCGCAACGAAGGAAGAATCATTTCCCCTTCGCGCCTTGAGGGACGCATATAACTGTAATCGTCACGCGCGTACTGCGTCATGTAGCGGGCGAGCAACATCCGCCAGGGCAGCTTGGGCTGCATCAACTCTCCAACCATGCGCCCCAGGATGCCGCCCAATTTCCCGGCCTGCTGAGCCTGCTGGGCTGCGCCGGCAAGTCGCTGCTGCCATTGTGCGGTGAGCGATTCCAGTTCACTCGCACCGAGCGGCTGTGGTTCAGCCGCACCGCTTGCCCCATCATGTTTTGAATCTTGCTGGTCCGGTTCCAGTCCCTTGGACTGTTCTTTTGTATCGCCGCTTCCCTCGCCATCTTGTTGCGGCTGTTCCAACGGCTCGTCACTATCGTTCGCATCGATATAAGGATAAATTTCCTCCGCCGTCATGCCTTCGAAACTCTCCAGCACCAGCGTTCCCGGCGGAGGAATGAGCCCGTCTTTGACCAGCAACGGGTTGATGGCATGATTACAGGCAATATCCCAGCGAAACCGGCTACGGTGCTGCCGGCGGGAAAAATGTGACAGGGCGCAGTGCAGCGCCTGGTTGGCCAGCACGAACTGTGCTTGTTCCATGCTCAATGCATCGATGTAGGCGGGGTTGTAATAGAAGCTGCGTGCATCGGTGCTGGTCGTTTGGCACCATTTCGGATCGGCTGCAACCATCGGCAGGCGCAGCGCAAGCGCGCCGAGGAACGGTTTGTCGAGTATCAATCGGGTGCGGGCCGCAGCCAGCTTGTTTTCGATGTTGTGTAGGTCCATTCCCTAATGCTGATATAACATTACGTCAGCCACCGCGTTCGCCCATGTCGAAAACTGCGGTACCGCAAACAATTGTGGCCCGATGGCGCGATGCATGTCGGATACCAGCATAACGCCCATTTCGCGCAGCGGGAAGCGACCCGCGTAATCCAGGATATGCCCGTGAATTTCGCGCGCGTTACTGTTGCCCTTGGCTCGGGCCGCACGACCAACCAGCGCAGAAGCCACCGCATACTGCAGATCCACTTCGCGCGGCACCTCCACTTGTTCGCCGCGCAGGATGGCATCCAGATCTGGCATGCGATCCAGGTTTTCAACGAATGCGTTGAGCTCAAGCCCGGCCGCCGGGCCGACACAGGCTTGCAGCGTGGGCAACAGCAATTGTGGTGAATCGCCGAATTTCTGCAGCGCACGGTGCGCGAATTCCCAGGAGCGCGGGCTGGGGAAAGCGACGGGGTTGTGCGCCGGATCGAAATCGAACAGGCGCTCGGGACGAAAGCGCAAAAAACCGATCAGCCGTTCATCGATGCCATTGCCATACGCCCAGCTCACCCAATCATCGAGATTGGCTTCGACCTCGAAATGTGAAAAGCGGTTGGCCAAAGGCGCCGGCATCGTATACGTGACACCCCGGTCGCCCTGGCGATTGCCGGCAGCGAAAATCGCCCAGCCTTCCGGAACCTCATAGGCACCCAGACGGCGATCGAGAATAAGCTGATAGGCGGCGGCAGAAACACTGGGCGGAGCAGAGGTGATCTCGTCCAGAAACAGCACGCCTTCCGGGCCATGACGCTCGGCATCGGGCAGCATCGCGGGCACTGCCCATTCGACGCGATTTTCGATTCTGAACGGAATGCCGCGCAAATCCGACGGTTCCATTTGTGACAAGCGGATATCGATCATCGGCACCGCATGACGGGTTGCGACCTGCGCAATGATCTGGGATTTTCCCACACCGGGCGGCCCCCAGAGCATCACGGGCGTATGGTGCCCTGCGCAGGCACTGATGAATTCCCGATCAAGTACAGCCTGAAGTTGTGCCGGACGCATGGCCCCTCCAACAATTTGGACGAAATATTATTATATTATAATACTCGGGTTTGCCCCTCATCCCCATTGACCCATACGGGCGGCTTATCGGGAAATTGCTTAGCGGCTGTTTTCCTTACTGCCGATCTTCGATTCTTTTCCAGCCAGCAAATTCTGAATATTGCCCTTGTGCCGCCAGATCAACAGCAACGACATGATTCCTGATGCCAGCACCCAATCGCGCGGCAAACCCAGCAGGAAAGCATAGATCGGCGTAGCAACAGCTGCTGTCAAGGCAGCCAACGATGAGTAGCGAAACATAAAGGCCATGATCAACCAGGTCGTCAACCCACCCAGACCGACCATTAAATTCAGTGCCAGCAACACCCCCAACGCGGTCGCCACACCTTTACCTCCCTTGAAACGCAGGAACACCGGATACAGGTGGCCAACGAACACCGCGATCGCAACTGCTGCGGGCATCACCAAGTATTGCTCGCCCGGCTGGGCATACCGTATCGCAAGGAACACCGCCAACCAGCCCTTCGCAGCGTCGCCCAGCAGGGTCAACGCTGCAGCCGCCTTCTTGCCGCTGCGCAGCACATTGGTTGCCCCGGGATTGCCCGACCCGTATGTACGCGGATCGGCAAGACCAAATAACTTACTGGTAATGACGGCAAAGGAAATCGATCCCAGCAGATAGGCGGCAATGATAAAAATTACGGTCAACATCTGGAATACCTTAGAATTGAAGTTGCGCGGATTTTACGCGAAACCTTACCAAGCAACCAATCGGCATACCATGGACATCATCTTCCTGAGAGAACTCAAGGTCACCACACTGATCGGCATTTACGAACGGGAAAAGGTTGTGCCGCAAACCCTGCAGATCGACCTCGACATCGCCCTGCCCAACAGCCGTGCCTGTGTCAGTGACGACATCAACGACGCGCTGGACTATGCCGATGTCGCACAACATCTTCAGACCGTGCTGAGCGAGGGGCATTTTTCCCTGATGGAAACCCTGGCCGAACACATCGCGCAGATCATTCTCAGGGACTTTAGCGCGCCATGGGTCAAGGTCAGCGTTGCCAAATTGCAGGCGATCCGCAACTGCAAAATGGTGGGGATCAGTATTGAGCGGGGACAAGTGAAGTAGCAGGCACCAGCATTGCACCGGGATACATAAAATCAATGCCGCCCTGCAGAACAATATTTCGACCGTCAAAATCATGCTTTTTGGTACTTTATAGCGTTAAATATTGTGTGGCGGGGAGAAGACTTGATGGATAGCAAAACTGCCAAGGACATGCTGGAAGCTATGGCACTTACTGCCAATTCCGGTGCTTATGCATCGCATATGGACCTAATATCCAAAGACGTGCACGTGTATGGTGTGCCCGGTTTTGATGTAATTGTGTACGATGATTGGGCACGGCAGTGCAAACACGAATTTGATGAAGGCTTGCTGAAACAGGTGAGCTATGAAGGTTTGCGCGTGGTGACAATGACAACGGTGAATGTCTTGTTCAGAACCACCGAAACGGTCGAAGGAACGGATGGCACGATTAACCGTCACGGCCTCGAAATCCTGATCCGTAAAGAAGCCGATGGGAAATGGCGAGTGTACCAGGAGCTCCTTTTGACGGATGATGAAATGAATTTCGACAGCCACAAGTTACAATAAGACCGGAAAGACATGACCTTCGTCACTTGTTTACCAGCGGTTTTGAATTTTATTTTGTGAATCTTAACAAGAACGGCTCTTCCCGCCCCGGATGCTGCGCAACGCCGTGTCGGATCCGCTACCCTCTCGGATGATGCATCGCATGCAACTGCTTCAGCCTCTCCCTCGCCACATGGGTATAAATCTGCGTGGTAGAAATATCCGCATGCCCCAATAACATCTGCACCACGCGCAAATCTGCGCCGTGATTCAGCAGATGCGTGGCAAACGCATGCCGCAACGTGTGCGGCGACAGCGACTTGTCCAGCCCGCCATGCCTGGCGTGCCTCTTGATCAGGTACCAGAACATCTGGCGCGTCATGCCTTCGCCCCTGGCGGTGACAAACATCGCATCGCTCACCCGCCTGCCCAACAGCACGCCACGGCCATCCGCCAGATAACGGCGCAGCCAGTCCAGCGCTTCTTCGCCCAGCGGCACCAGCCGCTCCTTGCTGCCCTTGCCCATCACGCGCACCACGCCCATGTCCATGCTCACCTGCGTGAGAAGCAGCGTTACCAGCTCGGACACGCGCAGACCGGTGGCGTACAGCACTTCGAACATGGTGCGATCGCGCAATCCAAGCGGTGTTTGCACATCCGGTGCGTCCAGCAGTTGCTCGACATCCTGTTCGGTCAGGCTCTTGGGCAGGTTGCGCGGCAGCTTGGGTGTGTCGATCTGCAACGTGGGATCGGCGGAGATTTTGCCTTGTCTGAGCAGATAGCGAAACAAGCGTTTCAGACTGGAAATGTTGCGGCCGGTGCTGCTGGGTTTGGCTTTTTGCACAGCCACCAGTTGCGCCAGGTAGCCCTGTATGTCGCCGTGCGTGGTTTGCAATATGGATGTGTTGCGTTGCTTCTCCAGCCAGGATGCAAACTTGCGCAGGTCGCGCCGGTAGCTGTCCAGTGTGTTGCGCGACAGGCCGTCTTCCAGCCACAGGTTATCGCAGAATTCGTCGAGCAGTTCAGCGTTGTTCATGTGCCAGCAACCAGCGTTTGATGTCCAGAGGACCACCGCTCGCATGGTGCATGAAGCCGCCCAGGCCGGATTTGCCCACCACGCGATGGCAGGGGATGATAATGGGAATCGGGTTTGCGCCGCAGGCCTGGCCAACGGCCTGCGCGGCGGATTTCAATTCCGCCGCCAATTCGCCGTAGCTGCGTGTCTTGCCGCACGGAATGGCGCACATGGCTTGCCAGACTCTTTGCTGGTGCGCCGTTCCGCGCGGCTCCAGCGGAATGCTGAAGTGTGCGCCCGGATCAGCTACGTAACGCAGCAATTGTTCGCACACTGCTCTGGCGAAACCGCTGGTGGCACGCAGCGGTTTCTCGGAAGCCGGCAGGATGGTGATATCCGTCAGCACATCGTCGCTGCAGCATATGCCGAGCACACCGAACGGAACCGCGAGTTTTGCCTGATAGTCCATGGCGTAATGATAGCGCACAAATAAAAAACGGGAGGCATTGCCTCCCGTTTTTCACAACCTGCGCAGAAATTACTCTGCCGCAGCCTTGTCTGCTGCAGCTTTGCGTGTAGGTAGCTTTTCCCTGATACGTGCCGATTTTCCGGAACGATCGCGCAGATAGTACAGCTTGGCGCGACGCACCGAGCCGCGGCGTTTCACTTCGATGCTGGCGATGATGGGTGAATAGGTCTGAAAGGTGCGTTCCACACCTTCGCCTGCCGAGATCTTGCGCACGATGAAGCCCGAATTCAGGCCACGATTGCGCTTGGCGATCACCACACCTTCAAAGGCCTGGAGACGCTTGCGCTCGCCTTCAACCACGTTCACGCTGACAACAACGGTGTCGCCGGGCGAAAAATGGGGGATCGTTTTGCCCAGACGGGCGATTTCTTCCTGTTCCAATGTTTCGATCAAGTTCACTTTTACTACTCCTTGGTTATCGGGTCTTGTTCCTTCTGGAACACTGCCAGAAGCCCAGACTCCTCTTTTGTCAGATCACGCCTGGCCAACAGCTCCGGCCTGCGCAACCACGTCCTGCCCAACGACTGCTGAAGCCGCCAACGCTGTATGTCTGCATGGTTGCCAGACAACAACACCGGGGGCACGGCTTCACCTTCAAACTGTTCCGGTCTGGTGTAGTGCGGGCAATCCAGCAAGCCCTGCACGAACGAATCCTGTTCGGCTGATTCGGCATCACCCAGCACACCGGGCAGTTGCCGCACCAGACTGTCAATCAACACCATCGCCGCCAACTCGCCACCGGACAACACATAGTCGCCGATGGAAATCTCCACATCCACATGCCGGCGTATCAGGCGTTCATCAATGCCTTCATAACGCCCCGCCAGCAGAATCAAACCTTCGTCCGCCTGCGCCACCAACTCTTTTACCACCGGGTGGGTGAGCAATCTGCCCTGCGGTGACAGATACACCACGCGGCTGATTTTCACACCGCTGGCGGCCTGTCGCTGCCTGGCCGCGCTGATCGCGGCTGCCAGCGGCTCCGCCAGCATCACCATCCCCGGACCACCGCCGTAGGGGCGATCGTCGATGGTACGGTAATTATCCGTGGTGAAATCTCTGGGATTCCACGTCTTTAATTCATAGTTGCCCTGTTCTGCCGCGCGCCGCGTGATGCCGTATTGCGTCAGCGCATCGAACATTTGCGGAAAAAGGGTGATGACATCAAAGATCATCTCATCATCTCAGATAATCCGCCGCCCAATCCACCCTTATGACCTTGTTCTTTACATCCACCTGCTTGATAGCATTTGCAATAAACGGTATCAGTATCTCCCCGCTTTCGCCCTTCACGCTCAATACCTGGTTCGCCCCGGTATCCAGAAGGTTGGCCACTGTTCCCAGTTGCACGCCTGCTTCATTCACCACCGCCAGCCCGACCAGATCAGACCAGTAGTATTCGTCATCCGCTTGCTGCGGCAAGCTGCTGCGTGGCACAGCAACCAGCAAACCCTTCAACTTTTCGGCGGCAGTGCGATCCGGACAGTCCGGCAATTCCGCGGCCAAGGTCTTGTTGTGTGCTTCACACTGTTTCACTTCCACCTCGCGCCACGGGCCGTGTTCATGGCCTATCCACCAGGTCTTGTAATCCAGCAGGCTATCAAGGTACTCGGTATACGGCTGAATCTTGACCCAACCGCGTATCCCGTGTGCAGCTGCGATACGCCCCATGATCACCATGGAGCCGGTGTCGTCAGGCTGCGGCTGCGGCACCGGCGCGCTTGACCAGCTTGGCAACGGTATCGCTCAATTGCGCGCCCTTGCTTTGCCAGTGGCTTACACGTTCCAGTTGCAGACGCAGCGCTTCCTGCCCTTCCGCTACCAGCGGATTGTAGAAGCCAACGCGCTCGATGAAACGGCCATCGCGACGATTGCGCGAATCCGCAACCACCACATTGTAAAACGGGCGATTCTTTGAGCCGCCACGGGAAAGACGAATGATTACCATATAAAAACCTACCTAAAAGTTTATGAGCCCAGCGCCAACTGTCATAGCCTAGACGAAAGGGGCGCGGATTCTACGACATTTTGTATGCTTCTGGCAACCAGTAGAAAACCAATGGAGTTCGCAGGATGTTGAAAAACGTAACGAGCGAAGGCATAACAAGGCGCGAAAGGGCGAAAAAGCGGAGTTTACCCAGATGTATATCGCTTCGCGAACCCGCATTTTAAGCCCTTAAGCAACGCAGTTATGCCGAGCACATAACCAATGACTGGGCTGGCATCTTTTGGCAGCCTAGTCAGTTGGCTAGTCGCTTCATCAGTAGTTTTGCAACTCCTGCTAGCGGTGCAGCAATACTTCCAGGACGAACCGGCTGCCCAGATACGCCAGCAGCAGCAGCACAAATCCGCCCACTGTCCAGCGCACCGCAATTCGCCCGCGCCAGCCGTAAAATTGATGCCCCCATAGCAGTACCCCGAACACCAGCCAGGATAAAATACCGAACAGTACCTTGTGGTTGAACTGCCACGGTTCGCCGAAAATTTCCTCGGAGAACACCATGCCGGATGCCAGCGTTAATGTCAGCAATACGAAACCGATGCCTATCATCCGGAACAACAGGGTTTCCATGGTCATCAGCGGCGGAAGGCTGCGCAATACGCGCGGCAGGGTTGCATGATGCAGCCGCTTTTCCACCTGAGAGATCAGCACCGCATGCAGCATGGCGATGGTGAACAGGCTATAAGCCAGCAAGGCGGCCGTGACATGCGCCTTGAATGCAAACAAACCGGTGTTGTTCAGAATATGATCCGTATGGAACAGTTCCGGCAGCACCACCGCAACTGCCGCAATGGGCAACACCAGCGCCTGCAGCCCGCCGATCGGATAGAAGAAGCGCGCCACCCAGTACACCAGCAAGGTCACCCACAGGATTGCGGACAGCGCATGCAGCAAGCCCAGATCGAATGCGCCCCCGGCGAAAATACCCTGCACCAGCAAGTAACCGTGCATGGTGAGCGGGATCAATACCAGGTGGCCAACCGGCCCGCGTATCAGTAAATCCTCTTCGCCGCGAGCCTGCGCACGCCAGAAATAGGCGGCCAGCACACAATAGGCGGCACTGACAAGCAGCGCTAGGAGAAGGTTGGACATTATTTGCCAGGATGTTTTAGACTTGAGTTAATTCTACACCAACTCTCGCAAACCTATCATGCTGGAAAATCTAACCCAACGCCTCTCCGGTGTCATCAAGAACCTGCGCGGCCAGGCTCGCCTGACCGAGAGCAACATTCAGGATGCCTTGCGCGACGTGCGCATGGCGCTGCTCGAAGCAGACGTCGCGCTGCCGGTCGTCAAGGAATTAATCAACCAGGTCAAGCAGGCCGCACTTGGCCAGGAAGTCATCGGCAACCTGAATCCCGGACAGGCCCTGATCGGCGTGGTGCATCGCGAACTCACCAAGCTGATGGGCGAGCACAACGATGCGCTCAATCTAGCCACCACCCCACCCGCCGTTATTTTGATGGCCGGCCTGCAGGGTGCGGGCAAGACCACCAGCAGCGGCAAGCTGGCCAAGTTGCTGCGTGATCAACAGAAGAAAAAAGTATTGCTGGTCAGTTGCGACGTTTACCGGCCGGCTGCGATCGAACAATTGCGCACACTGGCCAAGCAGCTTGAGATCGATTTTTTCCCCTCGGACATCAGCCAGAAACCGCGGGACATCGCATTGGCTGCCCTGGACCACGCACGCAGGCATTATCACGATGCGCTGATCGTCGATACCGCCGGTCGGCTGGCCATCGATGCCGCGATGATGGAAGAGATACAACAACTGCACACAGCACTGAAGCCGATCGAGACCCTGTTTGTCGTGGATGCGATGACCGGACAGGATGCGGTGAACACCGCCAAGGCGTTCGGCGATGCACTGCCGCTGACCGGTATCATCCTGACCAAACTGGATGGCGACGCGCGCGGCGGTGCGGCACTGTCGGTGCGGCAGATTACCGGCAAGCCGATCAAGTTCGTCGGCGTCAGCGAAAAGCCCGGCGGCCTGGAAGCCTTCCACCCGGAGCGGATGGCTTCGCGCGTGCTCGGCATGGGCGATGTGCTGTCACTAATCGAAGAGGCGCAGCGCGAAGTCGATCACGGCGCAGCCGAAAAGCTCGCCAAGAAGATGCAGAGCGGCAAAGGTTTCGACCTCAACGACTTCAAGATGCAAATCGCGCAAATGCGCAAGATGGGCGGCATGTCGGCAATGATGGACAAACTGCCCGCACAGCTCTCGCAAGCCGCTGCGGGCAGCAAGGTGGATGAGAAGCAGATAGTGCGCACCGAGGGCATCATCAACTCGATGACGCCGTTCGAACGCAGCAAGCCGGAACTCATCAAGGCCTCGCGCAAGCGCCGCATCGCGATGGGCGCGGGCGTACAGGTGATGCACGTCAACCAGTTGCTCAACCAGTTCGAGCAGATGCAGAAGATGATGAAAATGCTCGGCAAGGGCGGCGGCATGGCCAAACTGATGCGCGGGATGGCCGGCAAGCTGCCCGGCATGCGCTAAGGGGCCTCTAAAATCCAGATTTCATCTCAACTGATGGAACTACTAGCCATTCCACTAGGCCGCCAAAAAACGGCCACCAAGTGGCTGGTTATGCTGTGTTGCGTGAACTCTTAATTTTTTAATCGCCCTTAATTTTTCAAACTTTGAAATTAAAACTAAATATTATGGCCATTAAAGCAATCATTTTTGACGTGGACGGCACACTGGCCGATACCGAGGACGGACACCGCAAATCGTTCAACAAGGCTTTCGCGGAAAGCGGCCTGGACTGGAATTGGGATGTCGCGCTGTATGACAAGCTGCTCAAGGTGACCGGCGGCAAGGAGCGCATCAAATACTATGTCGACCAGTTCCTGACCGGCTACAACAAGCCGGCCGATTTCGAGAACTTTGTAAAAAATCTGCATGCGGTAAAGACCGGTTATTACACCAACATGCTGGGTGAAGGACATATTCCGTTGCGCCCCGGGATCAAACGCTTTATCCACGAAGCGCATCAAGCAGGCATCATGCTCGCCATCGCGACCACCACCACCCCGGAAAATGTGACCGCCCTCCTGGAAGTCGGGTTGGGCAAGGATTGGGCGGCTTATTTTTCCGCCAACGGCTGTGGCGACATCGTGCCGCACAAGAAGCCCGCACCTGACATATATTTCTGGGTGTTGGAGAAAATGGGCTTGCCTGCATCGGAATGCATTGCGCTGGAAGACTCAGAAAACGGACTGCGTTCCAGCCTCGCTGCCGGGATCAAAACTTACGTCACGCTCAATCACTACACCCGTAACCAGGATTTTTCAGGCGCTGCCGGCGTGTTCGACGACCTGGGTGACCTGGATGACTTCTATCAAAAGAGCGGGCTGCCCCTTTCCAAACCACGGGTTTCTGTTTAGCATCTCGCTGCAGTGGGGGTGTAGCTCAGTTGGGAGAGCGTCTGGTTCGCAATCAGAAGG
>Ga0307375_10004432_pt1 | contig 13412 bp, 9 predicted proteins | sample TR1MG_FD_202531 | JGI IMG/M metagenome (GOLD analysis project Ga0307375, IMG submission 202531) | Soil microbial communities from Risofladan, Vaasa, Finland - TR-1 | ecosystem: Environmental > Terrestrial > Soil > Coastal area > Acid sulfate soil | place: Finland: Risofladan, Vaasa | collected...
GTAACATCTATAGAGGGGAGTAAACTGTGCCAGATATTACCTACAACCTAAGAAAACTACGGGATGAGATAGTAAAAATACGGCACGACCTTGGAAAGATTGCTTATATGGAAGTAGTTCCACAGTATAAGCCTCATGCTCATAGAATTTTGGCTGAAAATGCTGAAACTGCGGCAATGAATTCTGTAGAATATAATCTCCCAATGTTTATCACCCCACTAAAAAAGGCTTGCTTGATGGACGACTCCATTGCATTTATAGTTTTAGAAGAGGGGGATTTAGGTGTTTATATTAATCTCGACAGGACTGCTGGTAGTATGTCTGAATATGCCAGTGCAGTTGCTCAAGCCAGAGAAACTTTTCCAAAGTCAAAGGATGGAAAAGAGAGAACACCAAACCAAAAATCTGCTTACTGGGCTTGGTACATTTATGAAGCGGCTCGTGGTGGTGCAGACCCCATGGATAAAAAAGACAGTGAAGATGAAGCTGTTGAAACTGGTCTTTACTGGACTACAATGAAAACAAGATTTGACTTCTTTAGAAGTTTAGCCCCATTTTGGGAGCTCATTGACCAAGGTAGCCTAGTGATGGCAGGTTCTGGTGGATGGGCACACCCAGAGGTAGAAGCTCAGTTTTTTACTTCTAGGGCTCGTGATGAAATTAGAGGGGAAATTCTGCATGAATACTATGAGGCTTTTGAAGACATTTACTTGCAGTTAGATGAGCAACAGTTTGGTGGTGCTATGCTCCTTGATACAATCGATGAATACATAAATCTTTTTGAGAGTGACTATGTAGACCCAACGTGGACACCAGGCACTATCTTAGAAGAAATGAGAATAAAGGGAAGAAGCTATGATTTATATATCACGAGAACTGGCATGTTAGGGATGGCACTCGCTGGAAGAGGGAGCGTGTAAATGGCACTAATTAATGAAATGTCTGTAGAAGCACTGCAAGATTGGAGTGTTTACTACTTTATAAAAGATTTATTTGCACCAGTTTCTTTCATGAATGTTCGGGATGAGTTCCCGAGTACACAGCTTATAAAGGAAGATTTACCAATTATCTCGATAGAAAGTTCTTTTCTTCGACCCAGAAAATTTGAAATGGGGAATAGGCTGTACCATGATATAAGAAGATACCAGATACATATTTTTGCTAAGGATAACTCAACCAAGAAAGAGTACGCCTATGCAATTAAGAATGCGATACAACAAAAAATTCCCGTAAAAGACTACAACGCTGGATTCCCACCAAACGTAGTAGCCACTTTAGGAGTTTTAGACGTAGACGATATTGAGGGAAACCCAATACCAGTTTTTGCGGAGCTCGTAGGAACGCTGTATTACCGTTACAGAATAATGTTTACAGCAGAATATTCAGTAGCTCCATCATCTTAGGAGGAAAAATAACATATGGCAAAGCGTTTAGCTATACCGTCTAAAGAGTTAGAGCTAAAGTTAGTAGGTAAAATTGCCTCACAACTTATTGCTAGAATTCAAAGCTTTGATACTAATACCGATGTACCAACAACAGACGTTGATGAACTCGGTAACCGCCGCCACGTAGGGCAAAGTCAGGGTATCCCTGATACGAGAGTTTCTTTCTCTGCCCTTGACGTAGGAATTAACCTGTTCTCTGTACTTACAGGAACAGACCCAGACTCTTACCCAGCAGGGGGTGTAGATATCTCTGAGTTAACAGAGGTTGATGCTATCTTGTATGTGAAGAGTGCAACTATAGAAGACTATGTAAAAACAGCCCATGCTCGTAGACTGCAGGTAAGTGACTTTACCTTCAATTATAGCTTGGGTGGAGATTCCACAGAAGAGTATAACCTTATCGGGAGTGAAAAACGTTGGTTCTCTAATGACGTGGTTGTTGATAAGTTTACTTCTGGTGGAACTACATTCGTCTTGAATGATACTGCTATCCAGCTAAAGAATGGTAGATGGTTACTGTCCGTAATTCAGGATGGTGTGTATCTAGAAGAAGTATCTGCTCCCGCAACCCTATCAGGAACGTACAGTTTTAACAATGGTACTGATACTATCACTACTGTAGACACTGAGGGCTCACAAACCATTGTTGTGTACCAAGCTGCACCTGCTGGGACAAACTGGAATGACATCAGTGACACAGAAGTTCCTGCCTCAATTAGAGGAAAGGATGTCAACACAGTAATCGCCGCAAACAACATTCCTAGAGTGCAGTCTGTAACAATCAATGGTACAATGAACGTCCAGCCTGTTAGCGAAATGGGTTCAAGAGAAATTGTTGGATACCAAAGACAAGTACCTTCTGTAAATGGTACTCTGTCTGTACTTGACACTGACCTAGAACTTATCGATATCTTCTTGAATGGTTCAATCAATTCTGGAGAAGCAGAGTTCCAAATCGGTCAAGGTTGTACAATCTCAGGTGTAGAACTTGATATCCAACTTATTGACCCTTGCGATACAGAAGCTCCATACACTGTTATGAAGACTGTCCACGTACCTGATGTAGTAATTGTCGGGGAAAGCTTCTCTTCAAGTGTGAACAATAATGCTACACAAACCTTCAACTGGAGAAGTATCGACTCACAATGCATCGTATACAGTGGTGCAAGAAGCTAACCTAGTCAACTAAATATAGTTTACAAAGCATAAAGGGATAAGGAAAGGGCTACAAGATTGCATTTACTGTGTCCTGTAGCCCTTTTTGCTTTCCAAGGAGAAAACGAAATGGCTTTAATGGATATAGAACAAAATGATGTAAATATTAGTAAATTGTTTTCATACTCAAAGAAGATTACAGTAAATGTGCCTGGTGAAGAAGATAAGACCATGGACTTTTACGTAAGGTTGCTTACGGATGAACAAAAGAATATCGCACAGGTAGAAGTTTTGAGGGAATGTGGAGAACTAAGAAGTCACCTGAAAGACCCTAAGTGGAAAGATAGAGGGGTGTATCTTCCAAATTTTAAGGGGGCGAAAAAAGAAGACGTAATTGAATATATTGCAAATACTGAGTATGGTAACGCTCTTCTACAGGCAGTGAACAATATTCAGATACCTTACCCAGCAGAACTAGTTGAAGATGCTACAGATGAAGATAGGGAAGAGTATCAAAAGAAGATAGACGAATACCCACTATTAGCTGAGCAAAAAATTACTGAGGAAGTTCTTAGAATCATTAATGCTCTAAAAATTGACCTAAACAAAATTAACAAAGACGAGCTAGAAAGACGTGTAGAGATAGCCTCAATCAATAACGCTGTAGCTACTCGTAAGGATAAGCTTACAAAGAAATGGAATGCATACTATGGTACATTCTTTGACGCAGACTTTAAAAAGCCTGTATTCAAGTCTTTTGAAGAGTATAAAAACTCTCCAGAAGTTTTACTAGAAGTCCTAGAGGACACCTACAATGAAATTGATATTGGGGGCTCTGAATTAAAAAAATTGCTCGTAGTAACGCAATAGCCACTCTGTGGGATACATCTAAAGCGTTACGCCAGCCTTTCCACCCAGAGTTTAAATTCTTAGCAAGCCTACCATGGACAATTGCCTATATTGTTAGAAAGAGACAACAGATAGATAATTTCATGGAGCTACCAAAGGATAAGCGACCCCCAGACGACCTAATATGGCACAATAACCAGAGAAAACTTTCTCGCTGGTTAGACTCTGCCCTAGGTACAACTAAGAAGAAAGATAAAGATATTTTTGTATCTCTAGATGAAGTAGAGGGGTAAGATGGCAAATCAAACAGAAAAGAAATTACAAAGCATAAGTAGAGAAGTAAATCATCTTTCAAGCGTGATGGGGGAGTCCACTCGTGCTTCTAAGAAGTTACAAGCTTCTTTCCTTGAGTTAAATAATGCTTGGAAAATCAATCCTACAAACATAACTGCGTTTAAGGATTTTCTTGGCGTACTTACAAACATAGAAAAAGTAGCACGTTCTCTAGGCGTTATTGATATTAGTTTAGAAGACCAACAGACTAAAAGATGGACTGCCGAACTTAAAGCACAAGCAGGAGCATTAGAAAAGGTAATAGCAAGACAGAATGAACTGAATAATCTATTGGGGAGAGTAAAGGGAGGAACAACCATGAGCCCTGCACAACTTCGTGCGGGTACTCTTGGGTCAGCTACTCCATACTCACCTAGAACAACCTTTATAGAATCTCCTACAGGTATTACAGAGTCTGCTCTAATACCCATGCAAAAATTTGGGAGAGAAACTAAACTAGTTAGTGGTGCTCTTAGAGAAGCCGAAGTTGCGGTTGAAAAATTACTTAGAGCCACAAGTAAACTTGAGGGTGTACGTCTAACTAAAGCCCAAATAGGAGAAGTAGGGGCGTTTGCTGGTAAATACGGCATGGGCATAGGTGACCTAACAAGTGTTAAAAAGGATGAGGCTTCTGGTGGCATAAGAATGAAGTTTGCCAACGAAGAGCTTGGTAGTAGCATAGATGTTGTTAGAAATAAGATGGGAGACTTGCGCACAGTTTCTTCTGGCTTATTCAAAAACATGGCACAAAAAGTTGGAAAGAATATTGCTGAGTTTACCAAGTGGTCAGTAGCGATTAGTGCTGTGTATGTTCCTCTACAATTTTTAGGGGAACAAATGAGCAAGGTTGTCGATATCCAAGACGAAATGGCAGATGTTGCTATCGTACTTACAGATGTTGAATCAGGATTAGCAGAAGTATTCAAAGCCTCTGCAGACATTGCCGACCTTACCTCTTCATCACTTCTTGGTGTTATTGAGGGTTATAACCTTGCTATCCGTTCTATTTCTAACTTTAGCTCAGAATCAGAAAGACTTGTAAAAGCTCAAGCTTTACTTACAAATTCTCTTATCCTGTCTAAATTGGCGGGTATTGACCAAGCAAAAGCTACTGACCTTCTTGTAGCTTCTCAAAAACAAATCAATGACGAAACTGTTACAACAGAAAGTCTGTTAAACCTGTGGGTATCAACTTCTAAGGAAGCTAACGTTAGTGTCGATACCCTAGCTACTTCATACTCAATCATGGCTTCTGTAGCCAAGTCTGCTGGTATTGAGGTAGGTGGTGCAAATGACCAACTAGCAGGTCTTGTAGCTGTTCTTGCTGAGGCTACACCGAAGTCTGCGGTTGAGACAGCTAATGCTCTTAGAACAATCGTTTCTGGGTTTACTACTGACTCTGCGCAAAAAGAACTGCTAAATCTTGGTATTGCTGTAAATACCCTTGAGGGAGACTTTGTAGGTTTCTATGAACTTGCCTCAGAAGTAAACAAACTTTTTGAAGCTGGGATTATCACTGAGGCTCAACTAGGTGCTGTTGCTCGTGCTGTAGGTGGAGGTACTCGTAGACAGGCTGATGTTGAAGCTATCCTAAAGAACCTTGACAGAGTTAAGAACATCAATAAGATTGAAGTTCAAGATAATGCCGCTTTTGATGCTCTGCAAATTAAGACTGATACACTATCATCTGCTTTCACAGAACTAAAGAATGCTGTTATTGAGTTAGGGCAAACACTAGGAAATGAGGGTGGTTTCTTAGACACACTTACAAAGATAGTAGATGCTCTATCATGGATGATTGACAAACTTGAGAAGCTTACATCCCTAGCTGGTTCTTCAACACTGCCACTACTTGCAACTGCTTTAGCCCCAATTATTGCTGGAGGATTTGGTAAATCCCCTGTTGGGGCTCTGCAAAGCTATGGTAAGAACACAGCCACTAACCCAGAATATTCTGATTTTAGACGTGGTGTGGGAGGGCTTGTAGACAGAAAAGCTAGTACTATCTATGGCGTAGGTATGGCAGCCGCCGCTGTTGGTACTACTGCTGTGTCAAATATCAGTCAGGGTAAGGAAGGTCAAGCACTAGGAAACGTGGTTGGTGGTCTTGCTGGTGGATTCCTTGGGGCTCTTACCGGAAACCCAGCACTTATAGGTATAGGTGCTGCAATTGGTTCTTCTGTAGGAGAGGGGTTTGTAAGCTATGTTACTCTAGAAGGAGTAACTGTAGGTTCTGCTATTTATGATTTAGTTTTCAAAGAAGAACAAGCAAAGAGGGGTATTACTCCAGATGTTGTAGAAGAATCACCAGAGACAGTTGAAAGAAATCGTACAGAAGAACTGTCTACAGCTTTAGCCAAAGCATTAGCTCCAACGGCTATGACACCAGAGGGAGAAAAGATTTGGCAAAGCATCGTTAATGCCAATGCTCGTGGAGTAGCATCTAGTCGTGCAAAAGCAGGAGAAACAGAAGGAATTACTGTTGACTCTGTTATAGCAAAGGCTGTACAAATTCTTGCTCCAGAGGCTTGGGCTGCAATAAGCGAAGAGTACAGAACTCCAGTTGTAGACGACTTAGACCAGCAACTAATTGCTAAACAATTTTCTCCAATAATTGCAAGTATTCAAGGCGATTTACGTGATTCACTTCGTGCAGACCTTCTTGCTGGAGATATCACAAGCACAGATTATGTGAATAGAGAGGCGGGTATTCAAGGAGCAGGTTCACTTGTACAACAGCTTCTAACAACTCAGGGAGTAACTAGTCCTAAAGATACCATCGATGTTGGTGGCACAAGTACGACAGTCTCTGCTTGGTTAGACGATATTCTAGAAACTGTTATCAATGCTTCTCCAGACGAACAAAGTTTGGTAGCTACTCTTAGTGCTTCTTACAATGCTCTGAGCTTAGCTATGAAAGAGAATGTAGATGGCGTAGTTATGCTTGGCGAAGAAGAAATGACCATGGCAGAGGCTAGAAAGAAACAAGCCTCCATCCAACAATCACAAATAGCGGCTATCGAGCAGTTTGCAATCAGACAAGCCAGAGAAGACTTCACAGCCCCAAGTATTGTAAATGCCCAAAAGTATGACTTGGGTGGTGGTGGTATGGAAGCTATCATTGCTCTTGCACAAGAAATGCAAGCGTCTAAGGATAGAACAATTTTTGCAGAGCTAGAACAACCAGTAATAGATGCAATAGTTGGCGATAGAGAGGGTTTTGCTGTACAAACTAGCCCAACAGATTTCACATCTTTGGGAGCTATGGGGCTTGAGGTTGATGTTTTTGCGGCGGCTTTAGCTGAGGGTGCAAAAGAAGGAATCATTCAAGGAGTTAAGGAAACTCAAAATCTAGGGCTAACACAAACAGGCTTAACATCAGAACAATTCGATGCGGCTCAGCCTTTCTATGATGCTTTAATGTCACAGCTTGTAAGTCTAAATTATACACCTAATGAAGAGCCACAAATTCTAGTGCATGATGATGGTATGCTTGAGGCTGTAGAAGTAGATATGGCAGTAATTCAACTTCTTCTTGGGGGTATTGAAGAGAACACAGAAAAGATGGTTGATGGTATCTATAACCTACCTACTGATGGTACTTTCTACGTTCCTTTCACTGGTTATCGTGAGGGGTATAATAATGCTGGTGGTGGTGGTAATCAAGACCTAATAGACTTCTTTAAAACATTCTTTACAAGAGGAGGAGCTTTAGATGCAGGCTCATATGAATTAGCACCTGCAAATAGTACTCAGGCACAGATGCAAGCACAAATGAAAGCTAGTGCTGAGGCTTTTACTGGGTATGAGGCTAGTTCATACCAATCAGGACACCTTAATACAGATACATTACGTGCAATGGGTGTTGAGGGTCTTCCTCAAGACGAAAATCCATGGGATAATGTGAGAGGATACCCTTCTTCACACTTAGGTACAGACACACTACAGAACAAGTTTGGTCTTGAACTACCTTCTGCTATGGACACACAGACAACAGAATCTGGAACTATGGTAAAGATGCTTGATAAGCTTTCATCAGGTTTTGACGCTATGTCTAACCCCAAATTTTCTGTTGATGTAGAAATCAGTGCTATGTTCAGAACATTCCTAGATGGAGCAGTTCTTGCCGAAGTTAACAAGAAGTATGCTACTAGTGAATTTGAAGTTAGCAAAACTTCCAGTGGGCTTTCACTAAGTGCCACTATATAAGAGGTAAATATGAGTTGGGAATTTGGTGGAGTACGAGTTTACGCAAAAGAAAATGATGGTAAGAGAGAACAGGTCATTGCTAGATTACAGCCTATTGGTGCAGGAACAATCCTACATATCTGGGGGTATGACGATGAGATAAGAACTTTTTCTGGCTTAGTAGCAACAGATGCGGATATATCAACACTAGAAGGATTCACTCAATCAGGATTATCATATACACTAAGTGGTGCTGAGGGAGTTGTGGGAGACTACTTTGTGTCAAGTTTACAATACACCCGAACTCCAGATACTTGTATTGTACTTTTTGATAGACCAGGCTTAGACCCTGTTACACCTGTTTACGATGTATCTCTGGAGTTATTTAAGGATGAGTAAAAAACTTTATGGTACTGCAACTGGCACTACTGGTATACTTAGTGTGATGATAAATGAGGCACACACGAATGCTACTGCCGCAGCTACCGTGAAAGCAGAGGATACTTCTCTTAGTATTGGTGATGCAATATCTTTAGATATTGGGTATGATACAGACCATACAGTAGTATTCAATGGATACGTAAAGAAGATTGTTAGAAGTATTCCAGAAGATATCTATGAGATTCAAGCTTTTGACGTTTTATCTAGAGCGAAAGATTATTTCATTGCCTCTGCTAATCCAGATGCACCTTTCACAAGATTTCAAATAAATGCAGAAGATTTGATTCAAGACCTATTAGCTTTAGCACAGCTAACAAATTACACAGCAGACCCTACAAGTTTTATCTATGCTTGGACAATTCCTGCAGAAATAAACCTTATTGGGTGCTATGATATTTGTAAGCAAATTTCAGACATGCTCGTGTGGCATTTGTGGGCAGATAGTACTGGTTTGGTGCATTTTGAGGATAGAAAACCTTTCATCATGGCTGGCGATACTACTGCAGACCCTGCACTACAGTTTCTTGGGAACGTTACCTACACCACAACTGATGATGATTTGAGAAATCGTGTAGTAATCTATGGGGCAAACGGAATTTTTGCAGAAGCTAAAGCAGCCTCTCCATACCTTCCTGCAGGATTTTATAAGACCGCAGTACTTGCTAGTTCTCTGGTAATCGATTTACAGTCTATGGCTGATGATGCCGCTTCTTATAACTTAGCGTCTTGGAATAGACTACGTGAATCTCTGGCTGGCACAATTGAGGGAGACCCCTCACTTTCTGCAAGAGATATCGTAAAAGTAACCCTCTCAGACCTAGGGATAGACAGCTTCTGGTATGTTTTTTCTGCAAACCACACATGGAGCAAAAACGGGTATAAGATTGAACTAGAATTACGGAGATAATATGGCAGCAAGGGATTTAGTAGTTGATGCAAAAATAAGCATCACACTTGAAGGGAATGATATAACCAATTGGGTTCTTGGGGCAGAGCACAACAGAAATTTATGTACTGGTGTGGGAACTCTAAGCCTGAGAATTTCAAGCACTCTCCTATATGCACATGTGAATGGAGATATTGTTAGATTCTATGAGGATGGTAACCTTACAGGTAGGTTCTACGTAAGTAGTGCTGGTGAGGATATGAAAGGGAATATTCTACTCGGGTGTCAAGATGATTCCAAGTGGATGCAAGCTTATTTCGTAGATTCCCACTACACAACTTCTGGAGGCTCTTCAAGATACTGGATTGGTAGAATTTTAGCTGAAGCTGGCATCTCTTATAATTTTACAACCGCATCAAATGGTTACGTGATGGCGGCAGAAGATATTATTGGGTATGAAACTGCCTACGATATTGTTATGAGACTAATCCAACAGAGTGGTTGGTACTTCTATTTTAACGGTTCAGGGGTGTGCCAAATTGGTTCTCTAGATACTAACTGGGGCTCTCCCAGCTATACTCTAAATCAAGCTGATGGTGAAATACTTTCTGAGGAACTAAACTCAAATGATGAGCAACTACGTAATAGAGTAGTTGTATGGGGAGGTATCCCTGCCTCTGAGGAATCAGGAACAATCTACTCAGTTATTGAGACACAAACTCCATGGAATATTGATGAATACGATGATAGAACAATCGTTTACCAAAACAATTATATCTCTGATTATGGTACTGCTCTAACCCTAGGAAAGAAGCTTCACGATGAGTATTCTAAGACAGTTTCTATAAAAACTTACATAGTTTCTGGGTACGTTTCTGCAGAGGTTGGTGATGTAATTTTCTGTGATACAGATATTTTTTTGGGGAATGGAAGACTTACTGATAAAACAGTATCTGTCACAAATTCTGGTTATAAAACTACCCTTATTATAGACCAAAGATGTCCTAGAATGTTTGCTTATTGGAGCTCATTAGATGAGTATGTCTACGCCAGTACAGAAGGTTCTGGGGTATGGAGAAAGCCATTTAGCTCATCTACATGGTCAAATTGGAGTACAGGGTTAACAAATCTAGTTATTCTAGACCTGAAAATTAAGAATGGTCTATTTGCATGTACCTCAAACGATTACAGAGTATTTTACCGAAAGGCTTCTGGTAGTAGTTGGATTACATTTAGTCCTACAGGCTTCTTTGACGTAGCTGGAGTAGAGTATGATTTAGCTGACCTTGTAGCTGCTGGATGCGGAATTAACGAGCAAACAGGAGAAATTATCTACGGTTTTTCTTATGAGGCAGGAAGAAAGTCTTGGGTAGTACATAGAGCTCCAGATGGTACTTACACAGTTACTCAAGTAATTGCAGATAGCGGTAGTGAGGAGTACATTCTCGTAGATGTTGATACTAACGGAGTAAATACAATAGCCTCTGCTAAAGTTTCTAGACTTGTACCAAACCCAACAACAGAAATGTTTGAAGAAGTTGATGGTAAGCTAGAAAGCGTATTCCAGCCAATTACCCAAGTTACTTCTATCGACCCCAGAATAGTTTCTCTCGGCACAAAGGACACCGGAAACGTAAATGTAAGTGCACTTTCTACTACTACATTGACTCTTTCTATGCACTATGGTACAGATGATAAGCTGTATATTCTTACAAAGTCTGTTCTAAAAATTCTTGACTTATCCACTGGTGGGAGTACAAGCTATAATCATGGTGGTACGTTTACTTCAACAGGTTCTATAAACTCTTTTGTCTACCCAGAAAATGACGATTTAATTCATATTATCAACGGCACTGACCACTGGACATTTGTACCCTCTACACTAACCCTAACAAACATTGCTTACTTCGCAGTTAGCTCAAACAGTATAATGGTTGGTAGCAAGGTTTTCCATGCTTACGGAAGTTCTATTGTTGGGGATGGAACTGCACATCTAGTATGCTATGACGTAACTACTGCTACAGTGGTTTCAGACCTACAGACTAGTTCCCTATGGCTTGGAGGTACCCCAGAGGATGCTGTGGGAGCTAGTGCCCCATTTATTTGTGCTGGAAAAGTCTATGTAGGAGCTACAGGAACTTCCCACGAAGAATACGCATACCGTCAAGTAAATATTTATGCTACTGGTGCTAAAATGTCTATGAACTTAGATGGCACTGGTGGAAGCTATGAGATTCTTAGTCTTGGTTCTTGGGATGTTAGTGGGTATAATGTTAGTATATCAGTGGCTTGTGGCATGCTTACCAGAAACAAAGGAAACGATGCCTATGTCTACCAAGCTGGTGGATGTACCTATGCCCCACAGCCCTACGTAGGAGTTACCGAAGCTTTTGCTGAGTCCAAAGTAGTAAATTGGAATACTGGAGCAGTGCTTGAATCAACCTCTCAATCTTTTGATTCTGTTACTGCTACTGGTGCTACCACTTGGGAATTCGGGCATTGTAATGGTGCTGGAGGAATCTCTTTTGGACAAGGAAGCTCAGGAAGTTTTGTTGGAAGAACTTCTGCTGTTGTTGTTATTCGACACTACACCGACCAGACACCAGGAGATTACTATGCCTACGACTTTAAAACTGGGTCTAGTTTCAGTGTAAATAGTTGGTTTGGTAGTTATAGCAAATACAGCACTACAATCAATGAGTATGACGGCACAATTATTGGTCAAGATGGTGCTTTTGCTCAAAAAGTTTTAGATTTTGGGGGAAACGAAGTTGCCACACTTGTCGGAGCGGGGTTTAACCATGATAGCTGGGTGCACTTGCCTAGACACTATATTTACTGGGATAAAGGAAGTACCTCTTTTGTCTACAGCTATTCAAATACTGTAACCTCTGGAGATTTGCCACAACCCACAGTTAGCGGGGAAGGTGGAGTAATTCTAAACATGGGTACTCCTACTCTATCTGGAGATACTTTTGGGGCAGAAGAACTTACTCAATATCCACTACAATTAGAGATATCTCGTGAATCCCCTGTAGTCTGTTACGGAGGTACAACCTCTGGAGAAGGTGATGGAGAAATGTTGCTATCTGCTGCCGCACTCAGTGGTGATTTTGTAGGGGTAAGTAGATTTATTGGACTATCCCCACTAGAGTTTATGAACTTCTACGCAGACGCTCGGGTTGTAGATGTTTTGGGGCTAACAAACGATATCAATGGTTGGGAGTATCTTGACCCCCCAACAAAATTTGAACGCTATGTTATGGCTACTAGACCCATGCCTAGTGGTGAAACAATGGGGGGAATTTACAATCTAGAATCAGACCAGTGGTTTGATGCTTGGAGCTTATTCGAAACTATTTCGGGCTCTCCCCACAGATTAGAGAGCACAAATTACATATATCCTTCTCCCTATATTTTTGTAAGTATTAGTGGAGCACCATCAACATTCTGGCAGTTAGACCCAGGATATGATGAAATTTTTATAAACCGTTCTATCAATTTGCCTGCAAGTAACATAACTTGCATAAGAGCAGACGATAAAATCTAGGAGTAACCATGGTAGATTATTTCGACCAAATTATGATAATGTTCCAACAACAAAAGAGACTGATGTACGGTCAACCTCTTTACCTAGGTGGTGCATCTGGAGTAAGCGGGGGTGTTGATGGTCGCTCTGGTGGCTTTGTTGGGCAACTTCCACAAACTCGTATTGCCTATGATAGTACAGAGGGTGCTGTAGTAGGGTCTGCAGGGTCTCCTACGCTCTTAGATAACCTAAACCATATCAGATATAGATTGGGAATTGTTGAAAGTGGCGGAGTCTCTGGACAAATCAATGTAGCCAACAGTGATATTATTGTAGCTTCCGGTGTTACTGTACTTGATTTCAGTTCTGACTTTAGTGTTACTGAATCACCAACAGGAGAAGCTAATGTTGCTTTTGCTGAGGATAAGGTAGCTATTGCTGGCGATTCAATGACAGGTATGTTAAAGATTGATAATACTGGAGTAGAACATGCTCTTGAAGTATCAAACTACGATACTGCCGCCGCTTTTCAATTCACTGGAATATATTTTAATCAATATAATGATGCTGGAACTCCAGAAGAAAT
>Ga0307375_10004435_pt1 | contig 13402 bp, 9 predicted proteins | sample TR1MG_FD_202531 | JGI IMG/M metagenome (GOLD analysis project Ga0307375, IMG submission 202531) | Soil microbial communities from Risofladan, Vaasa, Finland - TR-1 | ecosystem: Environmental > Terrestrial > Soil > Coastal area > Acid sulfate soil | place: Finland: Risofladan, Vaasa | collected...
GTGCGAATACTCTACGCCGCGTTCGCGCGCGAAGTATGCGGCGAAATCGTAATAGGCTTCGTCGAGCGCGACGATGACGTGATCCGGCAACCGATCGAGAAAGCTATCAAGCGCAGCGGCATCGACGATGGTTCCCGTGGGATTGTTGGGGTTGGCGAGAAAGATGAGACGCGTATTGGCATCGACGGCGGCGGCGATGGCATCGAGATCGTAGGTATCGTCCTTCATAGGCACGGTGCGGAACTCGGCACCCGTGGATCGCGTGACAATGGGATAGACGATGAATGACCGCTCGCTGGTGATGGCGTTGAGCCCGGGGCCGAGCAGCGTCCGTGCAATGATGTCGAGCAGCGGAGTGGAGCCGGCGGTGACGAGAATGTTTTCCGGATCGAGCGAATGTGCGGCAGCAAGTTGCTGCTTGAGTTCAACTGCGTCATTGTCCGGGTAGAGATGGATGGTGTGGGCTGCCTCTTCCATCGCTCGCTCCGCCAATGGGGAAGGGCCGAGCGGATTCTCATTGGAGGCAAGCTTTACGGCCTTAATGCCAGTCTCTTCCTCGGCCTGCTTGATCGATTTGCCGGGAACATACGAAGGCAGAGCGCGGATGCGTTCGGGTACCAGTTCAGAAAAGTTCGACATGAGTTCCTCTTGTTAACGCCCTTAGTCGCGGCGCCGGCTCGGCGGACGATCGTCGCGGCGCGGGCGCGAGGTGCTACCACGGCTGTCGCGAACGGGCCGCGAATTTTCGCGCCGGTCACTGCGAGGGGCGCGTTCGCGGTCACCACGAGGCGGTCCACTGGGCTTCGGACGATCACTTCCTGGCCCGCCACGGAATGGACGTTCGCGGTCACCGCTGAATTCGCGACGAGGAGCGCGTTCGCGGTCACCGCGAGGCGGTCCACTGGGCTTTGGCCGATCACTTCCTGGCCCGCCACGGAATGGGCGTTCGCGGTCGTTGCTGAATTCGCGACGAGGAGCGCGCTCACGGTCTCCACGAGGCGGTCCGGTGGGCTTTGGCCGATCACTTCCTGGTCTGGCGCGAAATGGACGTTCACGGTCACCACTGAATTCGCGGCGAGGAGTGCGCTCGCGGTCACCACGAGGCGGCCCGCTGGGCTTTGGCCGATCACTTCGCGGTCCGCCACGGAACGGACGTTCGCGGTCACTGCTGAATTCACGGCGAGGAGCACGCTCACGGTCTCCACGAGGCGGTCCGCTGGGCTTCGGTCGATCACTTCCTGGTCTGGCGCGAAATGGACGTTCAAGGTCACCACTGAATTCGCGGCGAGGAGCACGCTCACGGTCTCCACGAGGCGGTCCGCTGGGCTTCGGACGATCACTTCTTGGTCCTCCGCGAAATGGGCGTTCACGGTCACCACTGAATTCGCGGCGAGGAGCACGCTCGCTGCTGAATTCACGCGGACGCTGCGGCGGTGCTTCGCGAAAATCGCGTGGTTCGCGGCGCGGCGCGGCGGTGCGGTCGCTCGTGGCTGGCCGCTTCGCGCGGGCCGTGTCAGCACGTTCGCGTGGAGGCCCGGCAAGAGGCAGGCGCTTTCTGGGAGGCGAGATGCGGAACGGTTTGCCGATGGATTTCCGCAGTTCGCTGACTTCGCGGAAATTGAGCTGGCGCCACTGGCCGGGCTCAACGTCGAGCGTAATGGTGCCGTAGCGGACGCGCTTGATCTTTTCAACGTGGAAGCCGATCTGCTCGAACATGCGGCGGATCTGGCGATTGCGGCCCTCGGTGAGTGTCACCTCGTACCAGGGATTGTCCTGCGTACGTACCAGGTCGATGTGCGCGGGCTGCGTCTTGACGCCGAAGGAGCGGCGCTCAACTCCGGGCTGCTTCTTGCCGCGCACGCCGGTCATTCCGGGCTCGGGAGGAAGCCAGACGCCGTCGCGCAGCTTCTGGATGTCTTCCGCGGTGGGCTGTCCGCTGACCTTGACCTGGTAGGTCTTGGGGACGTGCGAGCCGGCATGCGTAAGCTCCGCCATCAGGTCGCCGTCGTTGGTCAGGAGCAGCAGACCTTCGCTCATGTAATCGAGGCGGCCGACGGGGAAGACGCGCTCCTTGATGGTCTTGAGCGAGTCCATGACGGTCGGACGGCCTTCGGGATCGCTGACCGTGGTCATGACGCCCTTGGGCTTGTAGAGCACGAAGTAGACGTGCCGCTCGCGTCCGCCGACAAGCTTGCCGTTGACGCGAATTTCGTCGGTGCGCGGATCGGCTTTGGTGCCGAGTTCCGTGACGGTGTGGCCGTTGACAGAGACCTGCCCGGCAGTGATGAGCTCTTCGGCCTTGCGGCGCGAGGCGAGCCCGGCGGCAGCGAGAATCTTCTGTAAACGTTCAGCAGCCATAACTTTTAATCATACAGGAGATCGGCAAGGAAGCTGGAGGCGTGGAGAACTTTCAAGTTTTGAGCAAGAAAACGGCCGCCCGGGAGCGGCCTTGTTCTGTCACTCGGAACGAATCAGCTTTCGTCTTCCGCGGGCGGTTCTGCAGCGCTCTCCTCAACCGCAGGCCGCTCATCGGATGCTTCGACCGGAGCCTCCGGCGCAGAAACTTCGTCCATCCCTTCGTTTGAGGGAGCCTGCTCTTCGGCGAGCGTCTCCTCCTCTGGCGAAGCTGCCGTAGAGGCATTGGCATCGGCGGTCGGGGTGAAAAGTTCGCCCTGGCCGTCTGAGGCGAGTTTTTCGAACTCTTCCATGCTCGGCAGTTCGGAGATTTCATTCAGCCCGAAGCGCATGAGGAAGTCTTTGCTCGTCTTGTAGAGCATCGGACGGCCGACAACCTGCTTGCGTCCAGAGGTCGTAATGAGCTTGCGATCAAGCAGGGTTCCGATGACACCCGCCGATTCGACGCCACGAATTTCGCTGATCTCAGGCACCGTGACCGGTTGCTTGTAGGCGACGACGGCAAGGGTTTCCAGCGCCGCAAGCGAGAGTCTCACTGGCGGCTTGAGGCTTTTGGCGAAGGCGCGGACGACATCGTGATGCTCGGCCCTGGTCGCCATCTTGAAGCCGCCGGCGATGGCGCGGATTTCGATACCGTGGTCTTCGGTGTTGGCGTAATCGTCGACGAGCTCTGCGATAACGTTGCGCACGCGAACACGAACACGCGCGTCTTCGGAGAGTTCTTTCTTCGCGCCCTTCTTCTTTTTGCCAGCGGTGCTGTCCGGAGCTTCCACGCGCGCAGAGTCAGACTCCGGCTGCGCACCTTCGGCTTCCGCCGGTGCCTCTATCTCCGTGCCGGTGACTTCCTCGGCAGTGGCCGCAGAATCCGCGTCATCTGCCTGAGCAGCCTCAGAGGTTGGAGCGGGCTCTTCTGCCGGTTGCGGCTCGGCAACTTCCGCCGCGTGAGATGAATCGTGCTGATCGATGCGATCGGCTTCCGCAAGCGTCTGTTCGAGCGGATCGGAAAACCCATCGCCGCTCTCAACTGGGGTACCGCTGTCGTCGGAGTTTACGGCCTCAGCCGCACGTTCAGCGGCGGCGGCTTCCTCGGCAAGGACGATGTCCTTGACGAGGAGGGAAATCTGCTCGACGGTGATCGGCTCTTCCGCCGCGTAAATGATTGCTTCGATCTTTGCCTTCAGTGACATTCGACTGATAAGCCTCTAAAACGGTGTGGACTCACTTTGTTGCCGGATCAAAGTCCGGCGTTTGCATCTTTAGCGCCAGTCGTCGCGAATCGCGCCGGCATCATCCGGGCTGCCGAGTACATTGTCAAAATTAGCGTGTTTCTTGACGACGATATCGCCGAAAACGGCGTCCTGCCGGCAAAGTACGGCTTGCAGGCGGATCAGCTCCAGCAGCGCAAGGAAGCAGCAGATGAGCGCCTGCTTCGACTGTACGTTATGGAGCAACTGCTTCAAACGGATTGGCCGGTCCTCGACCATCAACCGGCGGCGCACATACTCAATCATCTGCCCGACCGTTACCGATTCTTCGTCGAACTTCAACAGCGGTCTATCTTTGGCGCGCGAAAGAATCGTCTGGAACGTGCGAACAAGGTCGACAACGTCGGCGGCGAGCTCGGGTTCGGTGCCTTCCGCGTCGCGGAAGTCTTTCAGCGACGGGTTGGACCAGACGGCTTCTTCGATCTGCTGCTTCTGCATGAGCATTTGTGCGGCGATCTTGAATCGCTCGTGCTCAAGCAGCCGGTTGACGAGTTCCATGCGCGGGTCCATCTGGTCGGCCGGCGCGTCGGGGTCCTTCGGCAACAGCATCTTCGATTTGATCTGGATGAGCAGCGAGGCCATGTAAATGAACTCAGCAGCCACATCCACGTCGAGATGCTTAATATGTTCGACGTAGTGCAGATACTGCGCGGTGATCTGCGCGATGGGGATGTCGTAGATGTCGATGTCCTGCCGTCGAATGAGATCGAGCAGGAGATCGAGCGGGCCGTCATAGACGAGTCCGACCTGAACGGCGAACGGGAAGGTGTCGCCCGCCTGTTCGATCTTCCTGGCGACCGATGCCTTGAGCGCTGACTGTTCAGTCGCGGTCGATGATGGAGTCGTGGGCTGCTCGGCCATCGAACTACTTGTTCCCCTCTTTGGAATTCGCGGAGTCAGGCGCCTCATACTGGTGCGACATGTGCATGGCTTCATGCGCCTGCTCTAAGGTCTCTTGCGCGGCGCGACGTGCGCGCTCGGAACCGGCTTCTAGGATATCCCATGCCATCTTTGGATTTTGTTCAAAAGGACGGCGCCGCTCCTGCATGGGGTTCAACACTTCCATGATGTGGTCGGCGACCCAACCCTTGCATTCAATGCAGCCAATGCCGGCGCTGCGACAACCGATGTTCACCTTCTCCATCGTTTCCTTGCTGCTGAAGATCTTGTGAAGATCACCAACCGGGCAGACATCGGGATTGCCAGGGTCCGTGCGACGAACGCGCGCCGGGTCGGTCACCATTGTCTTGAGTTTCTGCCGGACAACAGTCTCCGGATCGCTGAGCGAGATGAAGTTGCCGTAAGACTTCGACATCTTGCGGCCGTCGGTGCCGGGAAGTTTTGGCGCCGGTGTCAGCAGAGGCTGAGGCTCCGGGAAGACGTATGCGCGTTTTTCCTCGGGCACGGCAGCACCTCGAAGGATACGGCCACTGCGCGTTTTCGAGGGCTTCCAGTAAAACTGGTTGAACCGGCGCGCAATCTCGCGCGTGATTTCGACGTGCGGAACCTGGTCCTCGCCAACCGGGACAAACGCGGCCTGGTACATGAGGATGTCGGAGGTCATGAGCACGGGATAGCCGAGGAATCCATAAGTGCCCAGATCCCTGTCCTTGAGGTTCTCGCGCATCTCCTTGTAGGTCGGGACGCGTTCAAGCCAACCCACGGGAGTCATCATCGACAGGAGCAGGTGAAGTTCGGCGTGCTGCGGGACGTGGGACTGGATGAAGAGCGTTGCCTTCTCCGGATCAAGTCCGGCGGAGAGCCAGTCGATGGCGATTTCGGTAGTGTCCTGCTTGACGCGCGAAGTGTCCGCGTAATTTGTGGTGAGCGCGTGCCAGTCGGCGACGAAGAAGAAGCAGTCGTAATCGTTCTGCAGGCGGACCCAGTTCTGGAGCGCGCCAACGTAATGGCCAATGTGGAGCTTGCCGGTGGGTCTCATGCCGCTGAGTACGCGACGATTTGCGGGAGCGGGTTGCGCCGCCGATTTTGCACTGGAAGTTTGTTGATCGATTTCCGGCATCAGATTCTCATCAGAATTGCATTAAAAAGTCCCACGACCGGCGCCATCAGTCTCCACAGGAAGTTTCCGCCAAAGATCATCAAGGCAAACAGGCCGATGAGGCCGACACGATCGTACATGTCGCGGGCGGATTCGGGGAGCGCGTGACGCAGCACGTGGCTTCCATCCAACGGCGGAACCGGAATCAAGTTGAAGATCGCCAGCAGGATGTTAATGAACATCATTTGATAAATCATCAGCACGATCGGAGTCATCGCGCCGGCTTCGTAAATCATCCCGTGGATGTAACTCTGCACGACCATGCGTCCCGCGGGCGAGATTGCCGAGATGACTGCCAGTACCACGACCGACGCGATGCAGACCAGGAAATTACTTGCCGGCCCTGCCACGGATGTCAGGATGTCGTCGCGAACGGGATTGCGAAAGTTGCGGGGATCGACCGGTGTCGGCTTGGCCCATCCGATGATCGGGAATCTCGTAAACGCGCAGATGATCGGCAGCAGGATCGTTCCAAAGAGATCGATGTGCTTGATCGGGTTCAACGTGACACGCCCGAGCATGCGGGCCGTGGGATCGCCGCAACGCGAGGCCATCCACGCATGCGCCGATTCATGAATGCTGATGGCGAAGAAGAAGGCAACGAGCTGAAATCCGATGATGACGTATGTCAAATTCATGTCGAGGCAACATCGATAGTATCACGGAGAAGCCGTGGAAATGCGGGCTGGCGTGAGGGGGCCGGGAGTTTTCCACAGGCCAGAACGTCGGAAGTCTCGTGGCTCCGAAGCTGCGTACGACGCGACAGTTCTGGACGGCCCAAGGCTTACCTTACGCGCGCCAGAACAATCGTCATATCGTCCGGCTGCTCCTCTCCGGCGATCCATTCCTCCACGGCGGCGAGAGAAACGGCGGCAATCTCTTCGAGCGGACGTTCACGATGCTGCGCCACCAGTCCGATGACGCGGTCTTCGCTGAACTCCACGCCGTCGTGCTCCGGTTCCGAGAGTCCGTCGCTGAAAGCCACGAGCAGATCGCCCGAGTGGACGGGAATTTGCGCCTGCTCAAATTGCATTTCGTCGAAGAGTCCCACGACGGTACCGCCAGCGGTAAGCCGCTGAATCGTGCCAGTCGACGAGATAAGCGCTGGCGGGATGTGTCCGCCATTGCAGTAGGTAAGCACGCCGCGCTCCGGTTGAATGAGGCCGAGGAAGAGCGTCGCATATTTCGATGCGGGAGTGCTGCGATAGAGCTGCGAGTTCAGCTGCCCCATCAGGTTACCGATAGGACCGGGACCGTTGGCCGCCAGCGTGGAGCTTAGGACAACGCCACCGTCATTTTCCTCGCCGGCGCTGAGTGCCTGCTGCGAGCCGACGGCTGCCAGGTCCTGTGCGCGCACGGCGGAATGGATGCTCGCCATCAGGAGTGCGGCGGAAATTCCCTTGCCGCTGATATCGCCCATGGCGATGAGCGCATCCTGCCCGTAGAAGATGAAGTCGTAATAATCGCCGCTGACGGAGCGTGCCGGCTTGCAGATCCCGAAGACCTCCACACGGCCGGAGTCGAGATCGAGACGAGGGAAGAGCTGCTCCTGCACTTCCTTGGCAATGGCGAGTTCGCTTTCGAGCCGCTGCTTTTCCTTCTGTTCTTCGATGAGGTGTTCGATGTTGGCGCTCATCGAATTGAAGGACTTCTCCAGTTCGGCGAGCTGGTCACGTCCGCGGAAGGGAATGCGGTGCGCGAAGTCACCGCGGTTGACGTGCTTGGTGCCGATATAGAGTCCGTGCACTGCTGCGGTAATGCTGCGCGTCAACTTGACACCGATGAAGAGTGCGATAAGCTCTACCACGCCAAAAAATCCAGCGATGATCCATAGTGCCTTGATAATGCCGCTGTGAAACGCGTCGGAACCGGAAAACAACTCCTCGTACATCGAGGATGGCCGGATCGTCGCGCCAAGAGTAATCAGCCCGACTTTGCCGGTCGTCGGATCGACGACCCGTAGTTTCGATCCCGAATTCCAGTCCGTCGCCAGCAATGCGTCGTTGTACTGGATTTTTGGGTCCCACCACAATCTCTTGGGTCTAACGGCGCCGCCTTTTACCAGGACCGTCTTCTTGATGTTGCCGCTGAGGATAATTCCTCTTTGTTTCTTGCCGTTTAACTCAATTTGGCCTTTGTGGGAAATGTCAATCCCGTGAACCAGAGTGATTTCCAAGCTTCCCAGGTTGTTCGCGAGCTGATCGATGAATAGTTGATCGACGGGAGCGCTTGAGATTATGCAGAAGGCCGACATGCTCTGCACGGAGCGCAGGGAGAGCTTGTCATGATCGATCACCATTCCGGAAAAGTCGCCGTGCGACCATGCCGGTATCACGGGAGGTTTGCAGTCGATGGCGGGGAAGACCTTCACTTCCGCGGAAGGAAATTCGTGCTGAAGGACCGCGTAAGAAGTGAAGGAGTCAAGGCGCGCAGTTGGTTTGGACGCAACGTCGGCCCTCAGGTCAGCCGTGGCCGTATGCAACCTCGCCGTATCCAACGCGATCCGCTGCCTGGTCGCGTATACGGCGATTTGGCCGGCACTGAGAATCGTCACGAGCGCCACCATCAATCCCACAAGCGCAAGTGGCACGACGCCTATGAACACGTAGGCGACAAACAGGCGATTCCGCAACCGCCACAGGAGCGACCGTATCATCCAGCGCACTAGTCCGATGGTGACGAAGACAAATGTGGCAACCCACAAAACGCCTTCGATCGCGCTAAGGAGGTCGCTGCGGCCCAGTACGGGGATATTGGACAGCAGGCGAAGTGCTTCGGCGGGCAGCGCGCAGTAGATGGCAATGCGAGTGATCCGAGTTGCGTTCGCCCAACGGTTTGAGAGCCAGCTTCGAACCTGCGATGCAGTCATGGCCATGATCTTATTCCCACCCTACCCGAAACATTCGTATCACGGTTTGTGATTGCTGACGACGGCAATTTGTGTGGTGTGCTGCCGGCAATGCCAAAACAAAAAGGCAGGCCGAAGCCTGCCCCTATCGTGCCGTCCGGTTACCGTTTTTCTTCGACAGTCTCCTGACTGGCGGGGATGGGTTTCACCTTGAGGGTCTTGGCTGGAATTCCGCCGACGATGTGGCATGGTTCCACGTCGCGAGACGCAAGCGCCATGGAGCCGACGATCGCGTGATAGCCAACTCGCACTCCGCTGAGAACGGTGGCGTGATAGGTGACTCGCGCCTTGGGACCGATCTCGGTCAAGGCGTTGGTTACGTCGCTGGAGTCGACCATCGCATGCGAATGCGAGTACACGTTCGCATAGTCGGATATAGATGTGCCCTCGTGAACGATGATTTCGCCGCGGTCGTCAAGCAGCACGTATTTGTGGATAACGCAGTCGTCCTCAATGGTGAGGTTATAGCCAAATGAAACCTCGACGCCATGGAAGATCTTCACGTTGCGTCCCAGGTGCTTGAGGACGTGGCGCGCGATCATGTAGCGCATGCGGAAGCCGAGCCAGTGATTGATGCCGAGCGGAGAGCGGTCGAACATCATCCAGAACCAGATGAGCGGCTTGCGCTCGGCGTATTTCCGGGCATCGATGTCGCCGTAATACTCGGGCTCGAGCGTTGCGTTGCGCGGGTCGAAGGAGTGAATCTGTGCGAGCTGCGCGAGAGAACAGGAGTCGGGATCGGGGTCCTGGTATTTTCTCCCAAGGTAAATCTCGTGAAGAGCGTTGCGTACAACCAGGCTGCGGTGTTCCGGATCAGGGTTGGAGAACTCGCGGTCGAGTTCGTCGATCCACGCCAGGAACTTTTGTTCCGCGGTCGAGGTCGGTTGAAGATCGCGATATATGTACTGTGGCATTCATGTCCTGCTGTTTTAATGGGCTGATAACAGGATGCCGCAAAAGGGGTGCCCGTTGCAAAAGTTCAGCGGAAGATTCCACTAACGCTGCGTGACGGTAAGCGTATTCGAGCCGACAGTGGCGGAATTGACGCGAGAGGGCAGCCGGAAAGTGCTGTCCAGACCGACTCTTTCGCCGTATTTCGGCTGGAGATAGAGCTCGACAAAGAATTGCAGGGCAATGCGCGGGACGCTCACTTGATCGATACTTACCGATATCACGTGTACGCGGCCTGTTCCGCCGCTGGCACTGGCGCGGGCCACGACCTCGACTTCGTGTACCCCCGAAAAAATCTGCATGAGCGGATTCGAGGAGGATGGACCGGATTTGATACGGTCGAAATCAATGTGTGCAAGACCGGTCACGATCCCCGGTGTCGAACTGAAACGGACTTTCTCAACCCCAACGGGGAGCTTCGCGCCACCCTGGTTTACCCAGGCGTTCAGCTCTGTAGCGGAAAACACAGTGGGCTCCGAGTTCGGTTGCTCACGCTTTCCATTTTCCCGTATGTAATCGAATTTCCTTGCAGCGTCCCGGTAGGCAATGCTGTGCGACTGCGCGAAACCGAAGACGCAAACACAGGCGACGAAAAGTGACAGGGCAGCCGTCTTCATTTCTGCTTCGCTGTCTGCGTACCGTGAGTTAAATCAACGATCTGCGGTTTCTGTACCGGCCCGGTGACCTTGTATGCCGGCCCGTTTTCACGCTGGAATTGCATCTCAAGCTCGTGTCCGGCGGAGGCAGTTCCGCTCACGAAATAAACGAACGGCCCGGCTTGCATCCTGCTGTCCATCACGCGCAATTTGCCGGACTCGTATTCCACGCGAGACACAAAGTGCGTGAAGTGAAGCGGCGAATGACCATTGAGCGCAATCGTGCGCAACGTGCCATTCTTCCAGTCGAGCGATGCCGAGCCTTTGGCGGAACCCTCAATATCATCCTGGGTCCAGCCCGAGAAGACAATTTCAAACTGGCCGCTAAGGGTACCAGTGCCCCAGCCTTTTCTTCCTAACGCGGCAAGTTGTGCCACGTTGATGTTCGTCACGCTGCCGGTACCGGAATATGTAGGCGTATCGCTTCCGAAATCCACCGTCCACTGGCTGATTTGCTTGCCTCCAAGCATATCCGCACTCAGGTCCTGGAGATGCAATGTGCCCTTGTCGAGTTGGAAATCGGCGGAAGCATGTGCGGTTGACAGCGATCCCACGCTAAACCGCCGGGCAGATATCTGTCCGTAGGCTTGCAGGTGCGGGATGAGAGTACCTTCCGACGACGAACCGAAGAGCCTATACCAGGGACGCTTCTTGAGGCGCGGGTTGAAGAGTGCGTTCAGTTGGTCGACGTCGAGTTCCTCGGCCTGCAGGTTGAGTTGCGGGATGCAGGGCTCAGCCTGAAAACACTGGCGGGGGAACTTGGCGTTGCCCGTGAACTTGATGGGACCGACCTGCGCGACCATGTTGGAGAGGCTGAAATTGTCGCCTGAGAATTCAACGTCGCTGGAGGCGATCTGAATCGGGTTGGCGATGCCAGGAACCTCGGCACGGGCGGACTTCAGGCGGGCGGTTCCCGAGACCGAAGGACGGGGAAGTCCGGCCCATTGTCCGCTGATGTCCAGATTAATATTGGCGTTTCCATAAGTGCCGATCTTGGGAACCGCGATACCCAGCGCGCGTCCCAGTTGCACCAGTCGAAGAACCTCAGCTTCGCCCTTGACGCGGATGGCGTACCCGTCCAGCGAAACCCAACCGTTCGCTGAGGCCGGAGGCCCCGAGCCCAATGGGATGTCGAACGTCGAAGTCTCAATAACCCTGCCTGGTTCCGAAGAAGGCAACTCCGGGAAAAGGTGGTGCACGCGGAGGGTAGACCGGGCAGGCGAACCAAATTCGAACTGAATCCGTCCAATTTTCAGGTCCGGCCCAAGCACGGACGAATGCAACGTCAAGTCAATGGCGGAGCCGTCGCCAACCAGGGCCGGCCCTTTCCCCCGCGCCGGCTTCCGAAGGCTCATGGCGGCCATCAGCGTGCCCGTTCCGGAAAGGTCCGTGGGCAGGTCACGTTTTGCGTGGCGCGCCAGCGCTACAATCGCGTTGGCCGGCACGTTTTCGGCAGAGAGACTTATATCGTAGGACGATGCATTCAAACCATCGACTGATCCGCTGACAGCCAGCGATCCGCTCCCGCCTACCGGAGCCTGGCACTGGAATCCGCGAAGCTCGGCGCGGCCCAGGTCGATAATGCCGGAGCAGCGGGCGAAGAGGTTCATCGCCTCGCCGTAGAAGATGTCATAGCGGCGGAAGTCGGACACGCCGGTGTCCGTCACCACCTGTAGCTTGCTCGGTGTTCCACTGAAAGTGGCGGAAAGATCGATTCCTCCCCGCCAGCCGCGATCGTGTCCGCTGACGAGTTTGGAGACCTGCCCCAATTGTCCGTGCTGCCATGCAACCTTCAGGTTCAGGGGCGTATCGCGAAGATATTCGGCGCGGCGAAAACTGCCTTCAGCACGCACCGTTCCGGTGTCAGTGATGTTGGTGTCGGTGCGGACCGGACGCGCTTCAAGCCGCATGCGCCACTCGTTCTCGGCGGGACTCCATAGGGCGAAGTCCGCATCGGTGAACGAAAAGACGCTTTTCACCAGGCCGAACTGAAAATTGATGCGGCCGTTTTCAGCTTCAATATAGGGGAATCGCCGGCGATTTTCCGGCCGGGGAGCGGTAGTTGGAGCTGACGGCGTGCGAGCGGCCTTCCACAGAAGCGACTCGATATTCCAATGGCCATCTGGAGCGCGCACCAGGTTCAGGCTCGGGTAATTGAAGCTGAGCTTGGCGATTTCGAGGCGTCCTCGCCAGAGAGAACTGAGACGCAAGGACGCGATGACGGAATCGGCGCGAAGCATGGGCTCGGCGCTTATGGAGGGATTGTCGCCGATGACGATATTTTCCAGCTCAAATCCGGGTTGCGGAAGGATTCGGAGAGAAACCGACCCAATGCTGACCGGTCTCCCGACGGCGTTACTGATGGAGGCGACAATGCGCGCGCGATAGCGGTTCACGTTGATGAACGGAGGAACCACAAGCGCCAGGAACAGAACCGCAGCCACTCCAAGCGTTATTTTTTTCCCCGAAACCCTGGCCATCAGCGCACCACATGGAACATCCGTGACCAGCGGGTTTCATCGAAGAAATGAATGATGACTTTCCCGGCAAAGGCCAGTCGGTCGCCGATGCTCTGTTTGAGATATTGACCCGCAGGGGTCTCAAAGGACCAGTAGATAAACATGGGCCGCCCAATAATATTTTTCTGCGGGATAAAGCCCCAATAGCGGCTGTCATAGCTGACGTCGCGGTTGTCGCCCATGCCGAAATAGCTGTTCGGAGGTACGACGATGTCTCCGTTTACGATGTGGTTGGGCATGTCAATCGCCCAGGCGTCCGAGAGTGCGACCGTCGACTCGCTGGGCGGAATCGCCGGAAAGCTATCGCGGTAGGGAGAATAGTCTCCCAACGAGTGGATCACGTAAGGCTCGTTCTGTAACTGACCGTTGAGATAGACCTTGCCGTCGCGCAAGTGAATGCGGTCTCCGGGAACGCCTATGACGCGCTTGACGACGTAGAGCCCGGGAGTCTCCGGCGAGAGGAACACCACGATATCGCCGCGCTGAGGCTTGCGATAAGGGATGATCCAGTCCATGTACTTGCTCTCGGGCGCGAGGCGAACGCGATCAACGAAGACGTGGTCGCCGATGAGCAGCGTGTTCTCCATGGAGCTGGATGGGATCTCGAATGCCTGCAGGCAGAACGTGAT
>Ga0307375_10004436_pt1 | contig 13402 bp, 15 predicted proteins | sample TR1MG_FD_202531 | JGI IMG/M metagenome (GOLD analysis project Ga0307375, IMG submission 202531) | Soil microbial communities from Risofladan, Vaasa, Finland - TR-1 | ecosystem: Environmental > Terrestrial > Soil > Coastal area > Acid sulfate soil | place: Finland: Risofladan, Vaasa | collected...
CAGACGGGGGACTTTCCCGTATAGTTCTGGTAAATGCGTCGAAGGCAGCCTCGCGGACGCCTCGCGTAAACCCGAATAGAAGCCCCACGATTTTTAACTGAGCCTGACGAAAAACACAAATGTGTGCAGACCTGTAACGGATTCCAGTCTGGGGACACGGGACGCGGAAGGGAAGGAGAAGACCATGGCAGTTAGAACCCTGAAAGACGTCGATCTCGCAGGAAAAAAAGTCCTCGTTCGGGTGGATTTCAATGTCCCGATCAAAGACGGGAAGGTGACCGACAGCACACGCATCGAAGGCGCACTTCCCACCATACACCACATTCTATCGATACCCGGTACCCGCGTCATTCTCATGAGCCATCTCGGTCGACCCAAGGGCAAACGCAACCCTGAAATGAGCCTTGCCCCGGTGGCGTCCCGACTTTCCGAACTCCTCGGCAAGAAGGTAGCGCTGGCCGAGGATTGTGTCGGGGCTCCCGCAGAAAAGGCGGTCGCAGCGCTGAAACCTGGCGATGTTCTTCTGCTTGAAAATCTGCGTTTTCATCCGGAGGAAGAGGCAAACGATCCTATTTTTGCCAAACAGCTCGCCAGCCTTGCCGACGTCTACGTGAGCGATGCGTTCGGGACCGTACATCGCGCTCACGCATCAACAGAAGGAATCACGAAGTATATCCCGTCGGTGGCAGGATACCTCATTGAGAAGGAGATGAAGTTTTTCGAGCCACTTCTCAAAAACCCTGTCAAACCCTTTGTCGCGATCATCGGAGGCGCCAAGGTTTCCACGAAAATTGAGGTACTCGAAAACCTGATCACCAAGTGCACAACTCTCATTATCGGTGGTGGCATGTCCTACACCTTTCTCAAGGCTCAGGGGCACGCGATCGGCAAGTCCCTCGTAGAGGAAGAATACGTCCAGACAGCCAGCGATCTCCTGCGCAGAGGCGCGGAGTTGCATGTAGATATCCTTCTTCCGCTCGACCACGTTGTGGCTTCGGAGTTTTCCGAGTCGGCCAAACCGGAAGCGGTCGACGGTGTAAATGTACCCGATGGAAAGATCGCAATGGATATCGGCCCGAAAACTCTGGCTGCCATGAAAAGCAAGATCGCCGGTGCTAAGAGCCTCGTGTGGAACGGTCCGATGGGCGTTTTCGAGTTCGACGCCTTTGCAACCGGAACGCTCGAGACCGCGAAGATGGTTGCCGACTGCGCCGGGACGACTGTTGTTGGCGGCGGGGATTCGGTCGCTGCAGTCAACAAGTTTCATCTCGCAGATCGCATCGACCACGTGTCCACCGGCGGCGGCGCTTCCCTCGAGTATCTCGAAGGTAAGACGCTGCCCGGCATTGCCGCGCTGGAGAAATAGACGAAACAGGCAAGGAGAGCACTGTGAGACAGAAGTATATTGCCGGCAACTGGAAAATGTACAAAACCCCGAGTGAGGCGGCCGAGTATGCACGTTCGCTCGGAGAAGCACTCCGCGGCACAAAGCACAAACTGATGGTGGCTCCCGCATTTCCCTGCCTTCCCGCGGTTATTGATGCGCTCAAAGGGTCGAACGTTCTCGTTGGCGCACAAAATATGGCGTCAGAAGAGCAGGGAGCGCACACCGGTGAGGTGTCGGTCCTCATGCTGAAGGATCTCGGCGTGAAATCCGTGATTCTCGGCCACTCGGAGAGGCGCCACACCTATGGAGAGAAGGACGCACTCATCAACGCGAAAGTTCTCCTGGCGCTCAAACATGGCCTCGAAGTCATTCTTTGCGTTGGGGAGACGCTGGAAGAACGTGAAGCGGCCAGGGTTGACGATGTAGTCAACGGTCAACTCGCTGGTGGACTCGCAGGGGTGACTCTGCAGGATATGCCCCGAATAACGATCGCGTACGAACCTGTGTGGGCGATAGGCACGGGGAAGAACGCCACACCCGCGGATGCGGATGCGGTGCACCGGACAATTCGCGCGACTCTGTCAAAGATCTATTCTGCCGAAGTGGCCCAGAAGATGATCATTCAATACGGCGGATCCGTGAAACCCGATAACGTAAAGAGCCTGATGGCAATGGAAAACATCGACGGCGCCCTGGTCGGCGGCGCGTCGCTCAAAATCGACACCTTCGCGCCTATTGCCAATTTCGACAGGATATGATGCAATGCCGTTCATTCGCGTGACATCTGTACGGCACATAAGGAAGATTCTTCATGGGTATTGTTAGCGTACTACTACTCGTCATTTTTGTCATTTCCGCTGTTCTGCTTATTCTGCTTGTCCTTATCCAGGATGAACAGGGTGAAGGCCTTGGCGGCATCTTCGGAGGTGGAACGTCCACCCCGATCGGGAATCGTTCAGGAAACATCCTGACCCGCACAACGTCGATTCTCGGCGCAATTTTTCTGGTTTGTGCGTTTGGTCTTGCATGGCTCAACCGAACTCCCTCTTCCGGCAATCCGGAAGCCGCTGCCCGGAAAATCGAGGCGCAACAGCAAAGCGGCCTTGAGTGGTGGAAAACAAGCGGCAACCAGGCGCCGTCCGGACAGACCACTCCCGGTGGTGCGACAGCGACTCCAGCGCAGGGTGCAACAGGTTCCGCCGAAGCCGCCCCGGCAACCGGCGCAGCTGCCGGAGCGACGAACGCTGCCGGAGCGACGAACGCTGCCGGAGCGACGAACGCTGCCGGAGCGACGAACGCCCCCGGCAATGCCAACCCGTCCACCCCGACAAGTGGAACCGGGCAGTAGACTCGGCTTAAATTCCAATCCCCCACGCGGTGCTGTGCTTCTTCACGCACTGGTGGACCGCGGGTTTCAGTCAACTTAGACCCCTTTTCGAGTTGTGCGGCAACGACCGCCACCGGACCGAGTTGGGAGGCTGGTATGCAATTGCAGGACGTGTTTTCGCCGAGCACGATCAAGCTCAACCTCGACGCCAACGACAAGGATGAGGTCTTCGAAGAGCTCACCGATTTTCTCGTGCAGGTCTATCACCTCGAGGTGCGTGAAGAGATTCTCGCTGCACTTCATGAGAGGGAAGAAAAGATGTCGACCGGCGTCCATCGCGGAATCGCCGTGCCGCACGGAAAAACAAACGCTGTCGACCGACTGGTAGGGGTGATCGGCATTTCTCCCGGCGGAATCGACTATGACGCGCTCGACGCGCATCCGGTCCATGTGATCTTTCTTCTCGTCAGCTCGGCCGAGGATACGGGTCCACACCTCAAGATGCTTCGAAGCATTGCCACCCTCCTTCAGAATCCGCAGTTCTATCCGGACCTTGTCGCGGCAAAGAGCGCGGATCAGGCTTATCGCATCCTCTGCCACTACGAAGAGTCTCTGGGCGTGCGGGAGGATTGAACAATGGATCACGACGATATCATCGATCGTCTCATGACAGTTGAGCGGGAAGCCGAGTCTCTCGTCGGCGACGCTCAGGCCGAAACGGATCGCCTGTTGCGCGAAGCCGAACAGACAGAACGACAACATCACGAGGAAGCGGTTGCCGAGAAGCAGCACACGCTGGCACGGGAACTCGAAGAGCAGAAGAAGACTATAACTGCCGCAAGAGTCCAGGAAACCGAGCGGTTCCGGTCGGATCTCGAAAGTCGCCAGGTAGACCAGAACGCTCTCTTTTCCGAAATCGACGCGATCCTGAAGAGCAGACTGAAGTAACTCGAATGGGGAAAACCTTCCGGTACGGCTACATACAAGCCAAACTCCACGCGCTGGTCGGAGACTCTTTCATTCGTCGCGATATTCGGCCCCTGGCCCGCGGAGGTGACGTAAACGACCTGGCACGACTTGTTTTCCCGGATCGAACCTATGATCTGCCGGAAAAAGCGCTCATCCGGAAGCTTCAGATTGACCTGGATGCCGAGCTCTTCGATGTTATTCGGCGCATTCTTCGCGTTCTCACTCCGTCGCCTCCGGTGATAGTCCATCTACTCCGGAAATACGAATACCGGACGGTGAGAGCTCTCGCGCGAGCGCTGGGAAATAGCCCCGGCCCGGACGATCATCTGGCCGGATCAGTTACTCTCGATACGGTGTGGGACCTCGGTCCTTTCGGAACATTTTCGGTCCCCGAATCCGGTGAGCTGTCCATTGAAGTCCTCGATGGAACCGCGTATGAGTGGGTTCGCGAGGCGCTCGGCAAACAACCGCTGTTCGAGATCGAGGGACGCCTGGACCGCCAGTTCTACACGGAGCTGCTCGAGCTGGCTCGAGGCGTTCCGCGCTCCGACCGCCAGGGAGTCGGCGAGCTCGCACTCATCGAATGTAATCTGCAGAACTATATCTGGATTCTTCGGCTGCGCACCTATTTCAATCTGTATCAGAGCGAGCCCTCGAAGATTGTGCCGCTCCTCGTGCCGGTTTCTCCTCGGTTTCCTGACAGGATTACACAAGCCCTGATTGACATTCCGCTCGACAATCCGGACGCGGTTCGTACGTTTCGCTATCCCTGGCTTTTTCAGGATCAGTTTCTGGGGGACGCTCGCCGCGTCGACCCTTCGCGGGCGGAGGCGCTTGCCGAGCTGTTTCTCTACCGGAAAGCAAAACGATATTTCTACCAGTACCCGTTCTGTCTCGGGCTGGTCTATGCCTTCTGCAAACTCAAAGAGTTCGAAGTTGCCCGCGTAACGACAATTCTGGAAGGAATCAAGATGTCGCTTTCCGAACAGGAAATTCTCGAAGCAGCCGGTTCATTGTGAGAAAGCTATGTTGACCGAACGGATGCGAAAGATCGAGCTTCACGTTCTGCACCGGGACGTGGACGCCGTGCTCGAATACCTTGGCACCTCGAGCTGCATCCAGATCGACCCCACTTCACTCAGTGCGAGCGATGCGGGAGCCGACCATGATACACATGCACGCTCGCCCTCGCGGGAAGATGAGCAGCGTCAGCAGATCAGACAGGCCGAACTCGCTCGCAGGCTCAACGAATTGCGCGGTTTCTTTCTCGCTGACTCCGCGGACGATCGCTCCACCGTCACGCACGTTGCCGGTTCAAAAGAGGTGCATCAGGCGGAACGCCTGTGCAAAGAGGGCGAGACTCTTCTCTCGAGTTATCGCCAACACGAACAGAGAATCAACAGCCTGAAAGGCACACTCGAAGAGGTCTCCGCCTTCTCGCGGCTCGATATGCCATTCAAGGAGATCGAAAATCTTACCTTCCTCACCCTGCGTTTTGGGGTGATATCCGAAGAAAAACGGCAGGCGGTCGAAGCGAAGCTGGCAGGCCGCGCCGTTCTCATTCCTCTCGACGCTTCCGGAAGGGTTCTCGCCGCTGCCTCGAAAAAGGGGCGCTTTGCAATGGACAGTGACCTGAAGAACGCCGGTTTCCAGGAAACGGCGCTACCGACCGTCGATGGAGTCCCGAGCGAAGTAGTTCTCGCCCTCCACCGGGAACTGGCAGACGAAGAGAAAAGGCTTGGGGAACTCGGAAAACGGAACGAGGATTTCGCATCGAGATTCGGGACCGATCTCCTGCGCCTTTGCAGGGCCTTTTCCCTCGCAAATCAGATAAACGAGGTAAAACACGGGCTTTCAACTACGCGAACTGTCTACCGCCTGTCCGGATGGGTGCCGCAGAGCCTGATCCGCACGACGATTCGGGAGCTCGAAACGAGGACCGAATCCCGGATCGCCATCAGACTCTATACACCCGGGGAACTCCCTTCGGTACGCAGTGGCGTGGAAATGGTGCCCGTCAAGCTGAACCACAGTGGTCTCGTACGCTCGTTCGAACGGATGGTCTTCTCCTACGGCGCACCGCTCTATGGAACGATCGATCCGACGCCGCTGGTCGCATTCCTTTTCATTCTGCTTTTCGCAATCATGTTCGGCGACGTCGGCCAGGGGCTCGTCGGCGTGGCCGCAGGGATTATCTTCATAAAAGGCCGCAAAATCCTGGGAGAAAGCCGCTGGCAGCGGTGGCACAACTTCGGTCCGATCTTCATTGCGGTGGGAATCGCTTCGGCGTTCACCGGTTTGCTGTACGGCTCTGTTTTCTCGAACGAGGCCTTGCTTGTTCCTGCCTCCCGCGCGCTCACCGGCGCGCTCTTCGGCGCGCCGCGCGACCGGATCATCAGTCTTATGCCCGAAGGTGGCCTCGATCGAATATTCATCTTTTTTGGGTTTACGCTTGCTCTCGGGATCGTCATCAATTCGATCGGCCTGTTCATCAACATTTTCAATCAGCTTATGTTGCGACGCTACTTCCACGCGCTTCTGACAAAGACCGGACTGACCGGTGCGCTATTTTTCTGGTACGCCATATTCATCGGAATCCGTATCCTCACCGGCGGCCACTTCGCGTCGTTCGACCTGATCGTACTCTTTGTTCCGCTGCTCCTGCTGTTCTGGGCCGAGCCAATCTATCGCGTCCTCTCACACGAAAAGCCGGTCTTTCCGGACGGCCTGCTGAGCTTCGCCGTCGGCGGTTTTGTCGAGATACTCGAGTCGGTATCCTACTATCTCTCGAATTCACTGAGCTTTCTCCGTGTGGCGGCCTTTGCGCTGTCGCACACGGTATTGAGCCTTATAACTTTCAAAATCGTGGAGCTGCTCCACGGAACGGCCGGTGCCGTGGTACTCCAGCCGCTGGTAGTAATAGTCTTCAACGTGTTGATCATATTCCTCGAAGGGCTTATCGTTTCTATTCAGGTCATCCGTCTCCAGTATTACGAGTTCTTCTCAAAGTTCTTCACTGAAACGGGAGTGGAGTTTCATCCATTTGCACTAAGGAGCGACGTATGAAAAAACAACTGTTCTTGCTGATCATGCTGGGTCTGGTGTTTGGCGGCACCGCCTTTGCGCAGTCCGGAGGCGCGGCCGAAGCATCCAATCAGGGGCTGCGTTACATCGCCGCCGGCCTGGCTGTCGGGCTTGCCTGCATCGGTGGCGGAATCGCGGTTGGTCAGATCGGAGCAGCGGCCATGGGCGCCATGAGCGAGAACCCGGAGCTGTCAGGGAAGGCGCTGCCCTTTGTCGGTCTGGCCGAGGGTATCTGCCTCTGGGGATTCCTTGTCGCGCTGCTCATTCTTCTTGTATAGGACGATCGACTGAATGGAGTTCTTCGTGCTGGCAGAAGAGGAAATCGTCGTCGGGTTTCGTTTTGTGGGAGTTCCCGGCAAAACAGTGGCAAGCCCGGAGGAAGCTATCGAGGCTTTTCGTGCGGCAACGCACCCGGAACAGAACGTACGCGTCCTCGTGCTGACCGAAGATGTTTCCAGCATGATCGAGGAACAGGTTACCAACTGGCAAGCGACCGGGGACTACCCGCTGATTGTGGAAATTCCCGGTTTGCACGGCCGCATTCCGGGGAAACGATCGCTCGTTGACTCTATCCGTGAAGCCGTTGGCATTCACGTCTAGCGAGGCAGCATGGAAGAGATAAGAAACGCCGGTGCGCTTGAAAAAGAGATCATGGATGATGCCCGCAAACGCGCGGAAAAACTGCTTCGCGGCCGGGAGAAGGCACTCTCGGAGCTGCGCGAATCGTGGGCACAACGTACAAAAACGTCGCTGAAAGAGATGGAGGCGGACCACGCTGCGGACCTCGCCGCACTCAAGCTGCGACACGAGGCGGCGCTTCCACTCGAAAAGAAGCGCGCGTTCCTGGCGTTCGCCGAGGCGAGGCTCCGCGAGAGCGTTCACCGCTTCTTTTCGCAGCTCGACGTAAAGAGGCGCGACGACCTTCTATCGCATGACCTCGTGCTAACCCGTCCAATCGTCGGGTCGGTTAACGTTTCGCTTCGGGCAGCTGGACTGACCGACGATGAAGCGGTCGGACTCGTGAAGCGCTCGCTCCCCGATGTCAGGGTCGCGGCTCCATCAGGAGAACCGACAACTCCTCGTCCGGCTGCAAAGGCCGAGGCTCCCGCGGACGAGGTTTCATTGGAGCTCACGGACGCGGAATCCGGCATCATCGTAATGGTATCCACCCGGCGCATCGAAGCGGAACTGCTCCTGCGCCATCGGGAAAAACTCGTAAGCGCTCTTCTTAAAGGAAACATCACCCCATGATCGAGGGCAGGATTACCCGCATCAATGGACCGATTCTCGAGGCCGAAGGCCTCGGCGGCTGCGGTCTGTACGATGTCGTGGAAGCAGGCGAAAAGGGACTCGTGGGCGAGATCATCCGCATGAAGGGCGATATCGCGACGGTTCAGATATATGAAGATAACACCGGCATGCGGATCGGCGAGGCAATCAAAAGCGTCGAACGTCCTCTGTCGGTCTACCTCGGACCAGGTCTCATCGGGCAGATCTACGACGGGATTCAGCGACCATTGCGCGGAATTTTTCAGGCAGCCGGTTCCTACGTGCCTGCCGGGGTCAAACTGCCGCCGCTCGATATCGAAAAGAAATGGCACTTCCTGCCTGCGGCGAAAGCCGGCGATTCCTGCGGTCCGGGAACGCTCCTGGGCACGATACAGGAAACTGAGAGCATACTCTATCGGCTCGTTGCGCCCCCGACCGTTGCGACCGATGCAAAAATCCACCAAATCGTTCCCGAAGGCGAATACACGATCGTGGAATCTCTGGTCGTTACCTCCGCAGGCGACGGGATTCCGGCCGCCCAGTACTGGCCGGTCCGAACTCCACGACCCTACAGGCAGAAACTTCCTGTCACCGAACCGCTCATTACCGGACAGCGGGTCATCGACATTCTGTTTCCAATCTCGAAAGGCGGGACTGCCGCGATACCGGGCGGTTTCGGCACCGGAAAGACCATGACCCAGCACGCCATTGCGAAGTGGTGCGATGCCGATGTCATTGTCTACATCGGTTGTGGCGAACGCGGAAATGAGATGACCGATGTGTTGCGCGAGTTCCCGGCAATCGTCGATCCCAAGACCGGTCGTTCGCTCATGGAGCGCACCATTCTCATCGCAAACACCTCGAATATGCCTGTAGCGGCACGGGAGGTATCCATCTACACCGGAGTGACTCTCGCCGAGTTCTACCGGGATATGGGATACCATGTGGCCATCATGGCCGATTCCACATCCCGCTGGGCCGAGGCGCTGCGCGAACTTTCCGGGAGACTGGAAGAGATGCCGGCTGAAGAGGGGTTTCCCGCCTATCTGCCGACACGTCTTGCAGAGTTCTACGAAAGAGGCGGTCGCGTCGAAACCCAGCTGGGATCGCTCGGTTCGATCACGATCATCGGCGCAGTATCGCCTCCCGGCGGAGACTTCTCGGAACCGGTAACGCAGCACACCAAGCGGTTCATTCGCTGTTTCTGGGCCCTCGACCGAGACCTGGCCAATGCCCGTCACTACCCGGCGATTTCCTGGCTCGAATCCTACAGCGAGTACGCGGAAGAGGTTCAAGACTGGTGGGAGCAGCGCGAAATCACCTGGATGACGATCCGCCAGGAAGCAATGGAGATTCTGCAGAAGGAAGACCGACTTCAGCAGATTGTGAAGCTCATCGGACCGGATGCTCTGCCTGACAACCAGCGCATTGTGCTCCAGGTTGCCGACATGATCAAAAACGGCTTCCTCCAGCAGAACGCGTTTGACGACATCGACATGTACTCGATACCGGAAAAGCAGGTGGAAATACTGCGACTGATCGTGGACTACTACCACCGCGCAGACAAGGCCATCAAGATGGGCGCGACGATACCCACAATTCGAGATCTCTCGTCGACGGCAGCCCTCGTGCGCCTGAAAAGCACCGTACCCAACGACAACCTCGCGGCAATCAAAGAGGCAGGTCGCACAATGAATCAGGAATTCGGTGAGCTTGAACGGAGGTACGCAAAATGAGGGGCCTGCAGTTTCGCGGCTTTACCAGCATAAACGGCCCCATCGCGATCCTCAAGCGGCGGGAAAACGTCGGACTCGGAGAGATGGCCACGATGCGCGACCGGTCGGGCAATGAGCGCGTCGGACGCGTACTCGAAACTTCGCGCGATCACGTCGCGATCCAGGTGTTCGGCTCGACAACCGGACTCTCCGTAGAAGAGAGCTATACCGAGTTCACCGGCGAACCCATGCAGATTCCGGTGAGCGAGGACATGCTCGGACGCGTCTTTAACGGCCTAGGAGAGCCTGCCGACGGCTACGCGCCGATATTCTCCTCGGATTTCCGCGATGTGAACGGAGAGCCCATAAACCCGTTCGCCCGGGTCTATCCGCGCGACTTCATCCAGACCGGCATCTCCGCCATCGACGGGATGAATACGCTCATTCGCGGGCAGAAGCTTCCGATCTTTTCGGGAAGCGGAATGCCTCATAATCGCCTCGCCAACCAGATCGTTCGGCAGGCAAAAATCCTCACCGCCGACGAGCCGTTTTCGATTGTTTTCGCCGCGATGGGAATAAAGTATGACGTCGCACGCTTCTTTATTGATTCCTTCGAGTCGAGCGGGGTTCTCTCACGGGTCTCAATGTTCCTCTCACTCGCCGACGCTCCGTCGATCGAGCGGCTGATTACCCCCCGCTGCGCGCTCACTGCTGCCGAGTACCTCGCGTTTGATCGAAACATGCACGTTCTCGTCATCCTCACCGACATGACCAACTATTGCGAGGCGCTGCGCGAAGTATCGTCGATCCGTGGCGAAATACCATCCCGCAAAGGATACCCGGGCTACCTTTACTCGGATCTTGCCTCGATCTATGAACGGGCAGGGAAGGTGGAAGGTTCCTCAGGATCGATCACTCAGGTTCCTATTCTGACCATGCCGAGTGATGATATCTCGCATCCGATTCCGGACCTCACCGGGTACATAACCGAAGGGCAGCTTGTGTTGGACCGAGAGCTTTTCCAGAAGAGTATGTATCCGCCGATTTCCGGACTTCCCAGCCTCTCACGCCTGATGAAAGATGGAATTGGAGAGGGGATGACGCGAGGCGATCATCGTGAGATTTCGTCTCAACTTTTTGCCGCCTACTCGCGCGTAAAGACGATTCGCAACCTCGCCGCAATCATCGGAGAAGAGGAACTGTCCCGACTCGACAAGATGTACCTCGCCTTCGGCGAACGATTTGAACGGGATTTCATTTCTCAGGGAGAGGACGAAGACCGGTCGATTGCGACCACCCTCGACATCGGTTGGAAGGTGCTCCATGAGCTTCCGCGTGAGGAATTGTACCGCGTACGCGAAGAGACTCTCGTGAAGTACTTCGATCCGGTGACCGCGGCGGCCGCTGACGACGGAAAACCCGCGCCTGAAGAGGCGAAGTAGGCGGCAATGGCGAAGTTGCACGTTCCGGCGACAAAGAGCCAGCTCTTCCGTCTGAAGGCTCAGCATCAGATTGCGCGGGACGGCTTTGAACTGCTCGAGCAGAAGCGGGAGATCCTGGTTATGGAGCTCATGCGCATGCTCGAGCGCGTCAAACTGCTTGAACGGGAACTGGACACGCAGATCGACAAGGCGTACGCGTCCTTGAAGAAGATGATACTCCGCGTGGGCCGGGAAAGGTCTACAGAAATCAGCGAGGATATCCGGTTCGACTTTGCGGTCACCGAAAAGATCACCCGGATTGCAGGGGTTACGCTGCCCTCGATAGATGTCCGGGTCCCGGAGCTGTCGCCGCGCTATTCGTTCATGAACACCTACTCCTATTGCGACAGTACGACAGTGGAATTCTTTGAGTTACTGCGTCTTATCAGCGAGATGGCCGGTATCCGGACCGTAGTGTGGCGGCTCGCCCGTGAGGTCAAGAAGACTCAGCGTCGGGTCAATGCTCTGGAAAAACAGGTCATCCCGGATACACGGGAAACCATTCAATACATTCAGGGCGTGCTCGAGGAACGTGAGCGGGAAGCCCTTTTCATACAGAAGCAGGTGAAAACTCGACTCGGAGGCTGACATGAACGCGCTAATTTCCAACGTCGTGGTCGCGATTAGCGGCTCGGACGCGTCCATCAATGCGGCAAAGTATGCGATACTTCTGAGCAAGGCATACGAGTGCAAGGTCACCGCGGTATATGTTGTGGACACAGCCACGCTTCGTCAGCTCCTGCTCACCAAGATATTCATCGAAGAGGAGAGCCGCGAGTACGAGGAAAGCCTTCAGGCGAATGGCAGGCGATACCTGCAGTTCGTCTCTTCACTCGCGCAGGACAAGGGCGTCATCATACAAACCGAGTTGAGAAATGGCGCCATATACACCGAAGTTCTCAAGGCGGCTGAAGAACACAAAGCTGAGATTATTCTGCTCGGAGGGTGGGAAAGCAGGCGCGATCAGCGCGACAGCATCTCGATCGCACACCGCGAAATCCTCCATCACGCCCGCTGTTCGGTCCTCATTGTGAAGGAACGGGATATCGAGGCATTGTTCAAACGGACATGATCCGCGGCAGTCGTTTTGCCTTGGCGTCGGCGGTGGATATCCTTTATAATCTTCAGCCAGGAGAGTGCATAGATGCGGATTGTCGTTGTTTTCATTCCGGGAGAAAATCGCGAGAAGCTCCTCAATATCGCCAAAGGTCTTGCCCGCGGAATCGAGCAGCAGGGACACCAGGTCGATATCGTGGACGGTAGTCGCGACGTAAACACAAAACTCACGATCTACGAGTACATCTGCATTGGAACGGAGCCCTCCTCTCTGTTCGGCGGTCGGATTCCAAACCGCATCGGGGAATTCCTGGGCGCCGCCGGTATCGTTACCGGGAAACGGTCCTTCGCCTTCGTTATCAAAAAAGGATTGTCTTCTCTCAAATCGCTTTCACGGCTTATGAAAACCATGGAAACCGAAGGGATGATGTTGAAGTTTTCCGAGATACTCACGTCGGTCGAGGAGGCGGTCGAGATAGGGAAACGTCTGCGAATCAAGTAGAAGAATTGACCGATGGAGACGGCGGGATATACTTTAGGATCATCTGAACGTTATGACGGTGCTGAATACTGACTACTACGACATCCTTGGCGTCCATGCGGAGAGCTCTCCTGAGGAAATCAAGCGGGCTTTTCGGAAGAAGGCGAAAGAGCTGCATCCCGATGTTTCAGCGGCCGGAAAAGCCACGATCGAGCAGATGCAGCTCCTGCTCAAAGCGTACGAGACCCTTGGCAATCCGACCAGGCGCGAGCAGTACGACAGAAACAGGGCGGCTCGCCGCAAAGCCGGCGCATTTGACTATCGCACATTTCTCCGGGAGCGAAGCGATGATCCGGTAAGCCAGTCAAAGCTCATATTTTTCGATCTCCTGCACCAGCACGCCGACGACGCTGTGGCCCTGTATGACTTCCTCTGCACTACCGAAGAGGGAGACCGCCTTGCAGAAAGTCTCGACCGGGAAGATTTCATGGATTGCGCCTTTCTCCTGGCCGAAGAATACGACGTCAGAGGTGAATACATGAAATCGTTTCATCTGCTGACCACTCTGGTTACGTATGAACGAGAGAGGCCGTACTTCAAGCATTTTTTCGTGGAGGTGACCGAACGGCTGCG
>Ga0307375_10004439_pt1 | contig 13400 bp, 11 predicted proteins | sample TR1MG_FD_202531 | JGI IMG/M metagenome (GOLD analysis project Ga0307375, IMG submission 202531) | Soil microbial communities from Risofladan, Vaasa, Finland - TR-1 | ecosystem: Environmental > Terrestrial > Soil > Coastal area > Acid sulfate soil | place: Finland: Risofladan, Vaasa | collected...
TGAGGATCATCTGTAACCATTAATTCATCAAGGAAATTCATTGGTCCCACTCTAACCCGATCATGGTACTGAATCATATCGGGAACATAATTCATGCGATCTCGAGATGGTAAAGGCTTCATTAATATTTTCCAAAGCATTGGCATAAATTCAAAACTATTGTCAAGAACATCTGGGATATTTCGTGTTAACCTGTCTTTTCCTTGCGCTGAAATTTTGAACAATTTTCCATCTTCTGTAATATCACCTTTAATTAAAAGATTTTCTAATCTTGGATAAACGGTTCCTGGACTAATTGGCCTTATCTGTTCAAACCGAATTCTAATTTCCTTCATTATGGAATATCCTGTTAATCCTTCAGGATTCTCATCCAAAATTGACAGTATTACTAAACTGAGTGCTTTTCGCGGGAATATCTTCTTCGCCTTCTTTTATTGATTGTGTATTCGAAATCGAATACATTCGATATCGAATAAAGAAAGGTACTATTTAAACCGTTCGAATTCGAACACTCACAAAATGAATCAGAAAGAATTAAAAAATGACAGAAAAAATCATAAAATCGAATAAAAATATGAAAAAAAAACTAAAAAATTAAAAAAAATTGATAGATTCAAATTCAAAAAACAAATATTAAAAATTTTAAAAGCAATTAATTCCAATTAACTTTAAATGGGATTTCTTAAAAAAACAAGAAAAACAAATAATCAAATAAACGAATCATCCCAAATGCTCAAAACATTTTCGAACGCATTCGCCAAGACTGATAATTCTACCAGTGTATATGCAATTTATGGAATGTTGGAAGCTGATACTGAAGATAAATTAGATATCCCTGTCATAATCAAATTTCTTAACATGATTACTGGTATGAAAGACGAATTCCCCTTAAAAGCTAAGGCGATTGAATTGATCACAACAAAAATTTTGGATAAGGGGGATTCTGCGCTTTGTTATTTAGAGGAATTAGCGAATAAGCGAACGGATTTAAAGGTTATTGTTAAAAAACTTATTTACTACATTGAAAGTGCTAAAAAAATCGATGAATTTGAAAAAAATATTAAAAAACTGAAATAGAAAACAGCCTTCTTTTTAATTTTTAGTGAATTTGTTATTGAAATCGAGCGAGCATTGAAGCTCCAATGATTATTGCGATAACTCCCGCCCAGAAAAAGAATGGAATTGTAATTGTTTGTCCAAAAACATATAAACCCGCGAGAATGGGAATAACATTTACTGAAATTTGCATAAATGGGATAACATTTATAGCCTGTCCTCGCTTAAAGGCTTCTTGGGTTGTTATAATTCCAAAAACCGTTCCAGCGATGGCACCGACAATGCCTAAAATCAAAAGCAATAAGCCCAGCGGATGCCCAAGATCAAAAATTCCGAGCGAGAAAATCTGCATTGAGATCGCGACAAATGCATAGCAATTGCCAATTATGAATCCTAACAGCATTAGTTGTATTTTTTTACTTTTAAAAATGAAAACTAAAGCAATTAGAGACGAGATAAGAATAAATCCAAAGATTATCCAAAAAGGCATCAAAGAACTTAAGAAGGTATCAATGGTAGGAGATACAGGAATCATCCCAAAGGCAATGATAAATATGCCAAATATTAAAATTCCAATCCCTAAATACTCCGATTTTTTTCTCAACTTCTCATTTAAAAAGATAATTAATCCAATAACTAGAAAAATAATCCCCGCACTTGAGATGGGTTGTAATAGCGTTATTGTAATTAAATCATACGCAATAATTAAAAACGGGAGATAAAAAATCGTCTGCATCAAAATACCTAAAACCCAGACAGGATCTTTCAAAAATTGACTTATATCCCCAATAGTTTTATCAGCAGCCTCGGGGGGCGCTTTAATATTCACCTGTCGTTTCTGTAGGACAACACCCCAATTGTTAATAAAAGCACCAATCAGACCCAAAAGGATCCCTAATAGTATTTCTCCCAATGTGTTCATACAATCACGCTCGAAATTCTAATCATAAGTGGTTTTTTTGAGGAAATAAGTATTTTCCAAATTGCGAATGACAAAGATTTTAAAACAAAAAAAAGGATATTCGCTTATGACTACCCCTCTTGAAACTGTTTTTGGAATTTTGTTAGCCATTTTAGGCGCGGTAATGTTTACTGTGGGTGCGATTTTTCAGAAAAAGGGAGTGCAGGATCTTCCCGAAATTAAAATGAGTGATATAAAGACAATGACTCCTATGTTAAAGAGTAAAATCTGGGTAATTGGAATCATTGTAGGAACCGCTGGCGGTGCTCCATACATTGCATCACAATATTTCATTGGAATCGGATATACTCAGCTGTTATTAGCTAGTGGCTTGATTCTGCTTGCTTATATGGCAAGTCGTATGCTTCATGAACGCCTTGGTATCATTGAATATTCCGGTATCGCTGTTATTGTAGTCGGAAGCATCTGTTTGGGGCTCGCACAATTACAACCCCCTCCCGAAGGACTCCTTCTTACCGCCGATTTTATAAGAAATACGATAATTTTTTATAGTATCTTCGGCAGTTTAATCGCCGCGGGGCTAATTCTCTATAAATTGACGAATTGGGGCGCTGCTAAAAACCTTGCGATTAATTCTGGAATTTGGTTCGGGATCGGGGCATGCTCCGCACAGATCGGGACCCTTGGGATCGCCGCTTGGGATCTTTTAGTGATTGCCATAGGTTATTTAATACTGTTAGCAGGAAATGCTATTGGAACTATAGTGGTCAATATAGCCTTTCAAAAAGGGAAGGCAATAATGGTGATTCCGCTCCAAGCTGCTGGCAATTATCTGATTCCCGTCTTGGCTGGTCTTACACTTTTCCAGCAAAATTTCCTTGCGTGGCCTTGGTTTATCCCTGCTCTTATTTTAATTATGGGGGGCGTTATTTTACTCTCCCGAATCCAAGCAGAAGTTGAGGCAATTGAGAAAAAACCAGAAGAAGCGATTGAGGAATCCGTAATCGACGCCTCTTCCTAAAATCTTTCGAGATACATTTCCCTCTTTTTCAAATATCGGTTATTTTTACCTCATTTTTTTTAAATCAACAATTAATACATAACATATCAATTAGTACCGTATCTATTATAATTGCGACTTTTGGGGAATCGATTGAATAAGAAACCAGAGGAATCATTGGAACACGCCTCATATGAACGGTGTTTAGAGATTTTAGGATCAAACATTAATGGGCTTTCAGAGGCGGATGTCGCGCTCCGGTTAAACAAATATGGTCCTAACAAGCTTTCAGAGAAAAAAGGGAAAAATCCTATTCTAATTTTCCTTAGCCAATTTAAATCTCCTTTAGTTTATATCTTAATTGTCGCTGCAATTATCTCAATTATTGCAGAAGGAAATTTAATTGAATTCTATATTATTGTAGGAATATTACTGATAAATGCAGTGATTGGATTTCTTCAAGAATGGAAAGCAGAAAAGACAATTCGCTCCATTTATTCGTTACTTGAAGAGAAGGCGATAGTCATTCGTGAGGGGGATGAAATGCAAATTCTTGTCGAAGATATTGTTCCCGGAGATATTATCATCCTTTCCGCGGGTCAGAAGGTGCCTGCGGATGCACGAATCCTGTTTGAGCGCAATCTTCACGCTGATGAAAGCCTCTTAACAGGCGAGAGTATTCCCCTGAAAAAAGATGTCCTGTGTTTAATCGACAACCCTCACTATTACGAACAAACAAACATGGTCTTTGCCGGATCTTTCATTACCGAAGGTCGAGGGCGAGTTATTGTAACCACGACTGGAAATGCTACTGTTTTAGGGAAAATTCATCAGCAACTTACTGAAATTAAAGAAACTGCGTCTCCAATGGCGATTCGCACCAAGCGTTTATCACTATTTTTTCTATTCTTTGCCCTAATGTTTTTTGGAATAAATATCTTTTTAGGTTTATATCGGGGAATACCACCTGATGAAATTACGGTACTTGCGTTGGCAAGCCTCGTCTCCTCTATACCTGAGGGGCTTATTGCCGTATTGACTGTAGTTTTATCTATTGGAGTCTATCGCTTAGCCAAACAGAATGTAATTGTGCGAAATTTAGGGATCGTTGAGACCTTAGGCATTACCAATATTATTTGCTCAGATAAAACTGGCACACTCACGAAAAATGAGATGATGGTCCGTCGCCTTTATGCGAAAGGGCACTTATTTGAGGTGAGTGGCGCTGGATATGATTTAACAAGTGGCGGTATCTATCTAGCAGGTTATGGCCCAAAAAAGTGTCTTAAATCACCCGGGGAATGTAATTCAGAGGATGATGTCCCACCACGTGCACATATCCCAATAAAAGGTGCGCATTTGAAGAATTATCCTGAATTAGAAAAGTTGTTAACGTATTTAGCACTCTGCAATGATGCTGAGGTTTATGCCGAATGTGAGGAAGGTGTCCGTTGCATACCCTCTCTAGAACATGGAACCGCACATATCTGGAAAATAAAAGGATCACCAACTGAAGCTGCTTTAATCGTAGCCTTGGAGAAGACAGGATTACGCAAATATCTTTTGGATGAGATGTGGCCACGGATTTCTGAAATTCCTTTTTCCAGTAATCGAAAATATATGGCAACGCTTCATGAACCGGGATCGATTTTATATGAAAATTTGAAAGATGGCAAAAAAATCCAGAATAAAAATCTGCTAATTATTAAAGGTGCCCCGGAAAGATTACAAAAATTCGTTCTGGAAATGCCGATTCAATGTATATCTTTGGTCGAGGAGTTTGCATCGCAGGGGCTCCGTGTTCTCGCGTGTGCTGTAAAATACGTTCCTTCTTCTATACGGCAAATCACTGAAGAAGACCTGATGGGAATTGAATTAGTTGGGTTAGTCGGTATTAATGATCCACCACGGGAAGGCGTTTCAGATTACATTCAAAAATGCAAACAAGCTGGAATTTCGGTTAGGATGATCACAGGTGATAATGAATTGACCGCCAAAGCTATTGCTAAAGAAATTGGATTACTTGATTCAGAAAGCGAAGATAGTTCCTTAACGGGTGGTGATTTAGATCGAATAAGCGACGAGGAATTACCAACAAAAATAGCGAATAAAATAAAAGTTTTCTCCAGAACGGACCCAATTCATAAATTAAGAATAGTAAAGGCATTCCAAGAGAACGGTTCAATTGTCGCAATGACAGGGGATGGAATAAACGATAGTCCAGCGCTAAAGCAAGCAAACATTGGCATAGCAATGGGCATAACAGGGACTGATATCTCCAAAGAAGCCGCTGATGTAGTCTTACAAGATGAGCGATTTGAGGCAATTGTTGATGGTATCGATCAAGGGCGGCACATTTTCAATAATTTTCGACGGGTAGCATTATACCTCTTTTCTACCAACTTAGGTGAGGATCTCCTCCTTGTACTCACTTTTTTAATTTTTATTCATCCAATCTTCCTCCTCCCGATTCAAATATTATGGATAAATCTGGTGACCGATGGATTTCTTGATATTGCGTTGGCGATGGAACCTAAAGAAAAGGGATTACTCCAACAACCCCCTGGATCGCTTAAAAGACGAATTTTATCAAAAAATGTCATTCAACTCGGGCTCTTCTATGCACTAATCATGACCTCCGGCACCTTATTCGTATTATTTCTATTTCAAAATTCACCCACCGCGAAAATTAGAACGGCAATTTTCCTCGTCCTTATCATTTTTCAATGGTTTAATGCCTTTAATTGTAGATCCCAAATTAAATCCGTCTTTACAATCGGCTTTTTTAAAAACCGAATTCTCATTATTTTTCTCTTTATAGATATTATTCTCGTCGCAATTCTATTTTTCATTCCTCCCTTAAGCCTGACTTTCGGCTTAGTCCCCCTTAGACTAAGTGAATGGCTATTAGTTGTGGCAATTGGTGCAAGTATCTGGGTTTTAGATGAAGTAAGAAAAAAGGTGGGATTCTTAAAAATTAAGGATTAATTAGATTTACCATATTTTTTTAATTACCACGTCTTTGAAAGTGAAATCGGATCTACAATATTTTGCATACCGGGAAAAGAATTCTTCCGGATCAAGGGACTCCTCAGGAGTAAGGACGCCTTTTTTCAGGACTTTCCCATCCAGAAGCATCTCCGCCGCAACGACCATTGGAACAGCTGTAAGACCATCCATCCCTTCATCTATTTCGCCATATGGCTGATACTTAATCCCTGTTGCGACTCTCATTTTTTGGTTATTTTTCAGTCCTTTAGCAAGAGCTATTAACATCGGTGGAAATTTGAAGAATCGCTTCAATACCGTCCATAGAATATAGAATTTCGCCCATAAACTATTAAGGACATCTTCTATTGCAATTGCCACCTCTTCAGCAGTCATTTGCCCTTTTTCAATCTGACCTATATAATTCCGAAGTTCAGTTGTTAATCTTTTTGTTAAAAACATTTGATTTGAGATATTCTTTGCCTTGAGGGTGCGGGAAAGCGTAACGGGCTCCGGATGCCCTATATGGCAAGCGTACATAGGACGCCCGCCCCCTGGGAATACAAGAGGCTCTGCCTCCTTCAATGCCTCGATCTCAGTTAATTTCCCATCCTGAAAGGTCGGAACCTTCCCAATAGCTTCATAGACGAGATGTAAAAGCGCAGCACTTGCCTTTCTGTCTTCTTTTTTATTTTCTTTTTTAATTAATTTCTTTTTGCTAATGAAGAAAGGCAGTTTCTTCCCCATCTTTGTATTTCCAAACCCCCATGCAGTTGTAACTTCATCCACGTCATCAAGCTCAGCGCAAGCTAAGACTGCTAAAAGATTTGTCATTCCAGGACTTGCTCCAATCCCAATGATTGCCGTAATTCCCGCAGCCTTCGCCGCTTCCGACATTTGTAACATCTCTAATGTCGGTTTCCAGTCATCGCAGATATCCACATAATTTTTTTTTGCCTGAATTGCTGCCTTCAGAACCGGCACTCCAAATTTGTAGAAGGGACCAATCGTATTTACGACAAGATCATGCGAAGCAATCAAGGTACGTAATTTATTTTCGTCTGTTATATCAATTTCAACTGCAGATACTTTATATGAGCCAGCTAACTGAATATAGCGTTGAGCTAATTCATAACTTTTATCCGCTATCGTCACTCCACTTACTCGCGGGGAGGACAGAAGTGCAGCCACAGCCATTTTACCCATATCACCGGCGCCACCGAGGGACAATACTTTCATATAAACCACCAAGGTATATTTGGCATATAAATATATAAAAATCAATGAGTCTTAATTATAGGGATAAAAATGTCAAATAAAAACGAAAAAACAACACTTTTTGATACAATAGAGACTTCTTCCTTAAAGAACAAAAGCGAGCTTTATGCATATCTTATTGTTCCAATTTTAGTAACCCTTATATTTATTGAAGCGTTTCGGGCGTTCGTCCCTGGCATATATGCCGCAATGTATCATGTGGTTTTTCAAGACCCTGGCTGGATCGGCTCTCTCATGACACTCTTGACGCTTATACTTCTATTCATCCCTCTCTTTACAAGTCGATTAAGCAAACACTTCGGTCAAAAGAAAATTTATCTCATATCTATTATTGGCATCGCTATAATGCGGTTATTAATGGCGTTCCATCTATCCTCTTTATTACAAACCGTTCTCGCTGGTTTAATTATCGCTTTTTATGGCTTCTTTATAAGTATCTTCTTGAAACGACTGATTCAGAATGACTTAGGTATGGATTTAAAGGCCAAAATCAGTATATTTTCCATCAGCATCATTGCCGCGTTTCTTATTGATATGGTACTACGCACCATTGGCTTTTCCTCTGATATCTCGCTCATCTCAATTCATCTAACTCCAGAGACTTGGTACATTTTACAATATATTTGGTTAATTGCTCAAGTTCCACTTTCCTTACTTCTGATTTGGTTTACCATCCGAACAACAACTGTTACTTTCCCAGATATATCTGCTGAAAAAATTGAAGATAAACGAAATGAACCTTGGATTCTGAACGCAACTGGCTTTGGAATGTTCTTATTTCTCATGTTCAATGTCTTTCTCTATCCAAACGCGATTGCAGAATATACAAATACTAATTACGCAATAATAAATCCCATTTTAATGGGAGCGCTTACTTTAATTCTCATTTACCTACTCTTTGGACGAATTAAAATGCTGTATAACTTCAAAATTAATATCTGTTTCAATCTAATTTTAATCCTTGCGCTCGGCGGATTTCTATTCTTAGGCACCACTTGGGTATATCCAATTGCAATTCTGATGACACTTGCCATCACAATTATATTCCTAGATCTACATCTTCTTATTACAAATGCTTCGATTACACCTAAAAATGGGAATCAATTGAAATCTCTTTCAAAATTCTTTAGTTATGGATCCTTATTATACATAATTATGACGATATTCCATGTCTTCTCAACGGATTATGCTTTTACTATCACTGCATTCGCCGGACTAGGTCCATTGATTCTATTTATAGGGGGATGCCTGTTGGTATTAACTACTCTACTTGCAAATCTACAACTGAATAAATTCAAAGAGGGAGGTGCTGCATAAGATGAAAACCCTAAAGAAAATTATTCTAGTTCTTCTATTCATTCCGTTAATACTTTCAATCGTCTACTCTGCCATACCCACGCAAGTCGAAACCCCTAACTTCAATGCGACGCATCAAGTGAAATTTTTGACCTACAATATTCATTTCGGCGTGGGGATGGATGATCAACTCAATTTGGAACGAATTGTCCAGAATATACTACGAGAAAATCCTGATATTATTGGATTGGAAGAAGTGGAACAAGGACGCATTACCACGCAAGGAGTAGACATGGCACGATGGATTGCCCAACAATTAGGCATGCACTATTACTATTATCCTGCGATCAATGAACACGCCTTTGGTGTTGCGCTTCTCAGTCGGTATCCTATCCTCAACGTCACCGCTTATAATCTGCCCACCATTGTCTGGGAACGAGTCATGGTCCGTGGTACGATCCAATTGAATTCCACCTTCTTAATTGACGTCTTCGTCACGCATTTGGGTCTAGAAGATGATAATACAACTGCGCAAGTTCAATTTATACTGAGTAAAACAAGTGAAATTTCCCGTCCTAAAGTCCTTCTGGGCGATTTTAATTTATATGATGATACCTCTCAAATTCAAAATGTTTCTCTTTGGTTCAACGATACCGCAAAGGATTATTTAGGAGTGCCCGGTAATACATTTCCCTCTTGGCCAGGACCAGACCGACGAATTGACTATATTTTCGCCACTAATTTCAATACCATTATTAATAGCACCGTAATAACCGATATGCTTCCTCATGTCTATGCTGCATGGGAGTATGGTTCAGACCATCTTCCCGTAACCACGACTTTACAATACTAACCTCTCTCTTTTTCATTAAAATCATTTCCCTCTTTTTTTTAAAGCATTTCAATAAATTTAGAACTCTCTGAATTTTTAGGTGATAAGGAATTCTTCACGAACTCACTAACAAAAATGGATGAACTGAAGGTAAAATCAATATATAAAAAATTACTTATTTCTAATTACAATAAATTTCTCAAAAATTTCTATTAGTCACAGCCGTTGTTAATGATGGAAAAGAAAAAATACTAGGTGATTAAATCGAGATCTTGGATTTCTTCTCGCAAATTTTGAATTCCCAGTTTCACATCGGTCTCCGATTTCGCCCCGACACAGACAATTTTTCCACTCGTAAAGAGTAAAAAGACGACCTTTGGGTATTTCATGCGATAAATTAAGCCTGGAAAAACTTCGGGTTCATAGGAAACGTGATTTAAGCTGATTGCCATAAGATCCATGTCCAATTTGAGGTTGAGGTCTCCAGCTGCGACAACATTTTGAATTTTAATTTCAGGCTCACTTGTAATAATGGCGCCCGATTGCTCGATGATCTGGATAACCTTTTGCGCGATCAATTTAGCAGTCTCTTCTTTTTTAAACCCTGTTAGGACCAATTTTCCCGTACTAAAAACAAGAATGGTGCTTTTGGGTTCCAAGAGACGTAAAATGAGACCTGGAAATGTATCCGGATTATATTTAACATTTTTATTACTCATAGCGATGAGATTAAGATCAATCTTTTCTTTAATATTAAACCGGACAGAAGCGACAATATTAACTACATCATAAGTTGGCTCCGGCATAATTTTTTGCATCTTTAATTAAAATCTATTCAAGATCGAAAATTCTAATTTAATTTCTTTTATTCATAGCTATTAAACTTTCGGTCACCAATCTTTTTTATGTCGAGTTTTAATTATGTCGAGTTTCCAATTCTATATTGGAATTGGAAAGCATTAAAAGCATTACAAATGATGTACCGAGCTATTATATCAGCGAAAACTCTATATAATAGTCCTTCTGCTCATCCATTAAAACTTCCCGCCTGTCCTGGAAGCTCTGTTGCACCTCGTTCAATACCAGGTGCGATGATTTTGTGTTTTTCCTTCTCCTTTTTTTAATAGATTTTCATTCGTTTTACTGCCGTGAAGGCAGTAAATCAATTTTACAATAAGCAGCGCGCCAAGTATAAGACGCTCTATAAAGCACAGGGTCTAATGGGAAAATGGATAAAAAGGCAGCCTTCCCGACTAGACTGGTTAGACAGAATACGGAACAATAAAGATATCGCGGGCAATTATCGGCTACTACCTCGTGCTTTCAAAGGGCACTCGAAATTAACCCGCAAAATCTGCGTGTATGGTATAATATGGGGAATGACTATGGAACGTTAGGAAATTACCAAAAAGCGATCGAGTGCTTCCAAAAGGCAGTCGCACTAGACCCGCAAGATCTTCGGATATGGTATAATATAGGCATTGCTCAGGGACGTTTAGGGATCCACCAAAAAGCGATCGAGAGCTTTCAGAAAGTGCTTGAAATAGACCCTCAAAATGTTGAGGCATGCTATAATATGGGTGATGAATATGAAAGCTTAGGGGATAACCAAAAAGCACTTGAATGTTATGAGAAAATATTACAAATCGACCAAAAGCATGTGAGTGCATGGGTTAATATAGGGATTATTCAGGGCGGTTTAGGAAATTATCAAAAAGCGATTGAGTGCTTTCAGAAGGCACTCGAACTCGCCCCACAAAATATTAATGCCTGGTATAACATGGGCATTGTAGAGGGACGTTTAGGAATCCACCAGAAAGCGATTGAGTGCTTTCAGAAGGCACTCGAACTCGCCCCACAAAATATTGATGTTTTGTATAACATGGGCATTGCGCAGGGACGTTTGGGAAACTACCAGAAAGGGGTCGAATACATTCTGAATGCGCTCCAGATCGACCCGCAATTCGCACCAGCTCTGAAGGAATTACAGGAACTTCAAAAGGCTAGCGAGAATAAAAAATAAAGGATAAATTAAGACAATTTGAAGAAGAACTTTAAAAGAAGAAAACCTCTCGAGGTATTGAGTAGATTTAGAAGTGTTAAAGTCCGTCAATTCAAAAATTTACGTTAGAATTCATTTTTATTATAATACAATAAACATTTTATTGTATTGTATTGATGGGCAGACCCCCTCATTGGGGCAATTATCGGTGCGGTTATGATATTTATTTATCAAATTTACGCCGGGAATTATTATGGGGTGGGAGGTGGTTTAAGTTATTATAGCGTTACTGCTGCGATTTTTTCCATAGCGACTGCCATCAGTGCAGGAGCCAGTGGTTCATTTGTCAAATTAGCAAAGGAAGCTTATACAATAGATAAAGAAAAAGGCAAACACCGAGCAATCCAAATGGTTCGTATTAATTTAATTATTGGGCTTTTCTCAAATTTGGCAATTTTTATTCTTGCCTTTCTCTCAATATCCGATCCTATAAATTTTATTATGCTGCTCGGAGCAGCCTCTGCCATCTTTATTGCCTTTTTAAGAGATATCTTCTTCAATATGATGTCAGTACTCAATCGGTTTGATATGGCTTCCGTAGTCGGCGGTCTTTTTGGAGTTATCGTTTTTATTTATGGGTTTGCTATTATTTTTCTCGGAATTCCCCCGGAATTTCTTGCCTTCGGACCTTTGGTAATGATTTTAATTATGTTAGGCTTAGCGATGTTTTTTTATAATCGAATCAAGGACGATTTAGGATTAGGATTCAAAGAATTACTTCTCCCCTCTAAAAAATATCCCCTCGAAAAAGCATATGTGAAGGAATATTTAAAATATACTGGACTCACAACTGTCTCTAATTTAGTGGTTTTTGGAATTTTTTCGCACATTGTTCTTCTAATGGCGTATATCTGCTATAACTTTTGGGGAAGTGCCCTCGGATTATCCGGGAGTATCACACCTCTGAATATGACTCAATTACTCACGCTAATTGATGCCTTTGTATTTATTGAAGTCGCCATGATTTTATTTGCAGGACCGTTAAATGTAGAAATTGCTGAAGCCTATGTTAAGGATGATCACGTATCTATGGAGAGTTCTATAAATGCCGTGGGGAAAATTGGGCTGGTAATAGCTATTCCTATATCCTTGGCAATGATGGTTCTGGCACGCCCTTTATTACTCGTTCTTGCACAAGGTTCCGTTTCGACAGGCGATCCCCCTATTGTAACAGAAGCTTTATTATTTCAAGGGTGGGCGACTATGGCGCTCACCGCTTTAGGGCAAGCTTTTTATGGACTCGCCTGTATTTATGGCGCCGCTCTAATCGGATCTGGCGCAGCTAAGCGCTCCGCAATAGGATTTGGGATTGCAGCAATTATCCTATTTATTGCTACCCCTGCATTTATATTTCTATTTGGAATGCTTGGTGGTGTCCTCCCATTATTTGGAACGAACACTTATTCATTAATAGGAGCAGGCTTATCATTTCTTATAAGTGGAATATTTGTCCTTCCCTATCTAGCGCGTGCCACCAGACGCCACTTGCATATTACGTATGATTTACGTATTAAAAGATTACTTGTTTGCATGACTATTTTAGGATTTTTCCTTATTTTCGCTCCTGTGAACCCTTATGCTCAGTTTTTACAATCATTTCTTCCCTCTCTATCGGTAGAAATCCTTCAGATTCTTTCATTACTGACTTTTATTTTGTTAGGAGGTTTACTTTGCATTATTTTATATTGTTTCTTTGGAGTTTTTGGAAAAGGTGATGGAAAAATAATTCAAGATACGTTTAACTCCTTTAATCTTGGGTGGCTTGCTCGTTTTTTACGAAAAATTGGACGCTTCTTTTATAAATTAAATCCATTCAATCCAAAATGAAATATTAGAGTAGCTTCTCTTCTTTCTCCTTCCTTTTTCGCTCTTCTTCTTCGATTTCTTTTATCGCCTTCAATTGTTCCTCGCTAACCTGTCCTCTTAGATGGAGAAAAGTAGGTAGCTCAGAGGCTACTGGAATATT
>Ga0307375_10004440_pt1 | contig 13400 bp, 9 predicted proteins | sample TR1MG_FD_202531 | JGI IMG/M metagenome (GOLD analysis project Ga0307375, IMG submission 202531) | Soil microbial communities from Risofladan, Vaasa, Finland - TR-1 | ecosystem: Environmental > Terrestrial > Soil > Coastal area > Acid sulfate soil | place: Finland: Risofladan, Vaasa | collected...
CCCCGGCGTAGCCTGAAATCGGCACCAGATTCCACAGCTTCGCGATCAGATACTGGCCGCCGATGATATAGAACAGGCCGGATATGGACATCATGGTCACGCACAAGATCACGCCCCAGAAGTCGATGTACGTGGCGCGGAAAAAAGCCATCATCAAAGCGAACGTGATCTGCAGCAGCATGCCGACCAGGAACACCGGCAGCGCCAGCGCCAGACTGGGCCACATGCGCGTGCGGATCTCGTAGGCGATGTCGCGTCCGTCGTCGGAGAGGCCGAAATGGAAGCGGAACATTTCCACCGACTTTTCGAAATAGATGGTGTCGGTGAACTTTTGGCTGCCGGCTGCCGCCGCGTTATAGAGCAGCGGCTTGTCGTAGCCGTGGTCGGTTTTCCACTTGGCGATCGCTCCCGGAGTCACGTACTTCACGCCGAGTTGCAGGCGCGCGATGTCGTCTGGCGTATTCACCTCGAAGAACAGGACGAAGGTGATCAGGTTGACGCCGATCAGAATGAAAAAGGCGTAGACCACGCGGCGGAGAATATAGGCGTACATGTTGCTAGCTCACGCCCGCGCGCGTTCGCGCGCGCGCCAGGTGCGCAGTGCGGGCAGCAGGCTCAGGATCAGCAGTCCGAAGACGAGCAGCAGCGGCCAGACCACGGGCCGGTTCCACTCGGCGCGCTTCAACTCGCGCAGCGCCGGATCGAGGCGGTAGAACTTGAGACCGTTGCGCGCCATCTGGTTCGGCTTCACGTTGAACAGCCACGAGTGATACAGGCTGTAGTCCTTCGGATAGTAAGCCCAGTCCCAGGGCGCGTCCTGGCGCAGCAGCGCCACCATGCGGTCGATGATCGCCTGGCGCGCGGGGCCGTTCTCCATGTCCTTCATCTGATCGAACAGACGATCGTATTCCGGGTTGGAATAATTGGCCTTGTTCTCGCCGCCGTACTTCACCGCACCCTGTTGGCTGTCGAGCAGAAACATGAAGTTTTCGGGGTCCGGATAGTCGGCGTTCCAGCCGAGGAAGAACATCTGCGTATTGCCCTTGCGTACTTTCTCCTGGAAGCGGTTCCAGTCGCTGGTGCGGAATTCGAGCTGTACGTCTATTTTCTGGAACTGCTTACGGTACCAGTCAAGCCGCGCTTTGCCGCCCGGGCCGCCGCCCGTGGTGTCCAGGTACAGCACCAGCGGCTCCCCGGTGCGCGCGTCGCGTCCGTTGGGATAGCCTGCCTCGACCATCAGTTCCTTTGCCTGCGCTATCGATCGCCGGTGCCATGCGCCGCCGGTCTTCTCGTATACCACGGGATTGTAGTCGTCGCGGTAGCCGAAGATACCGGGCGGAATCGGCCCCTGTCCTGCGACGCCGCGGCCGTTGGCGAAAATGGAAATGAATTCCTCGTTGTCGATGGCGATGGAAATCGCCTGGCGCAGTTTGCGTGCACGCTCCTGCTGCGCAGCGTCTCCCTGCCCCCCCACCACCGGGTCCAGCCAGTTGAACGCGAGGTAATAGACCGAGGTGGCGACCGAGGTCTCGAGGCGGATGCCGCGTTTCACCATTTCCGGCGATAACACCGCCTCCCCGCCGACGCCCATGCTCACCGCGCTGTCGAAGTTGTCGTTGCTGATGCCGGACTGGTCGTAATAGCCCTGCAGAAACTTGCTCCAATAGGGAATGCTCTCTTTCTCGCGCGTGAACACGATGGTGTCTATGAACGGAGCGATCTTGCCGGCATCGGCGAGCAAGCCGGCTGCCGCATCGCCAGGCGCGCCCGTGGAGGGATAAGGCTCGCCGCGGAAGTTCGGATTGCGCGACAGCACCATGCGCGCATTCGGGTTGTTTTCGGTGAGCATGTACGGACCGGTGCCGACAGGATACCAGTCGAGGCTGAAATTCCTCTCCGCCATGCCCGCCTGGGAATAGAAACGGTCGGCCTCGGGCGGCACCGGGGCAAAGAACGGCATTGCGAGCCAATAGATGAACTGCGGGTATTTGCCGCGCACCTTGATGCTATAGGTGTAGCGGTCCACCAGCTTGACCCCGGAGATCTCGTGCTTGGCGAGTGCAGCCCATATCGGCAGCTTCTTGTCCTCACGTGCGAGCAAGTCCGCATATTCCTTGAGGCCGACGATGTAGTCGCTCATGTGTCCGAGGATGGGGGAATTGATGCCCGGATACGCGAGGCGCTTGATCTCGTAGACATAGTCCGCGGCCACCAGTTCGCGCGTGCCGGTCTTCGGAAAATCGGCGAGACTGTGTTTGCCGCGCAAATCCCCGGGCTTCAGATTGAGATACAAACTGTGCCCCGCGGCATCCTTGGCAAAGGCCGGATGAGGCTGATAGTAAATGCCGGGCTTGATGTGTATCTCGTAGACGCTGTAGGCGACGTCCTTCGCCGATGCCGGCAGTTCGACGCCGGCGCTGTTGAAATAGCGCGGCTTGGGAATGGCGGTGGCCGTCTCCGGGATCAGCCTGTAAGGCCGGTCGAGATAGTGATACTGCAGCGGCGGCTCGTACACCTGCGAGATGAAATCGTATTCGTCGGACGCATAGGCCTTCGCCGGATCGAGATGCTTGGGACGTTCGGAAAAGGCACTGTAGAGTATGTTCTTGCCGGACTCGCTCGCCGGGTAGGGATCGTTCCAGACCCTGCCGCAGCCGGCGAGCAGGAGCAGGCAACCGATGGCGACGAAAAAACGCATCGGCGGAGTGTAGCCGAACGCGCCAGAGGCGTCACCCGGTATAATCCCTACTCCCGTACTTCGGAGGCACCATGGGTTTTCTGTCAGGAAAGCGCATTCTCATCACCGGCCTGCTCTCGAACCGCTCGATCGCCTATGGCGTCGCCAGGGCCTGTCACCGCGAAGGCGCCGAACTCGCATTTACCTACCAGAACGAGCGCTTCCAGGAGCGCGTCACCACCATGGCCGCCGATTTCGGCAGCCGCCTGGTGTTTCCCTGCGACGTAGCGAGCGACGAGGAGATCACGAACCTGTTCGTCGAGCTCGGCAAGCACTGGGACGGCCTGGACGGCCTGGTGCATTCCATCGCCTATGCCCCGCGCGAAGCGATAGACGGCGATTTCCTGGAAGGCATTTCGCGCGAGGCTTTCCGCATCGCGCACGACGTGTCGAGCTACAGCTTCGCCGCGCTGGCCAAGGCGGCGCTGCCGATGATGCAGGGCCGGCACGCCGCGCTGCTGACGCTCAGCTACCTGGGCGCGGTGCGCACCATGCCCAATTACAACGTGATGGGCCTGGCCAAAGCCAGCCTGGAAGCCGCGGTGCGCTACATGGCGGCGAGCCTGGGTCCGAAGGGCATACGCGTCAATGCGGTTTCCGCGGGACCGATCAAGACGCTCGCGGCAGCCGGCATCGCCAGCTTCGGCAAGCTGCTCGCGTATAACGCCAAGCAGGCGCCGCTGCGGCGCAATGTCACGATCGACGAAGTGGGAAATGCGGCCGCGTTCCTGTGCAGCGACCTCGCCAGCGGCATCACCGGCGAAGTGACCTACGTCGACGGCGGCTTCAACACCACTGCGCTGGGAACGACGGAAGTCTGATCGAGACGGCGGCCGCTTCCTGCCGGCCGCGCGCTATTCGCCGCTTTTCTCCAGGTTCGCCCTGTTGATCTTTATCTTCGCCGCGGCCCTGAGATTGGCCAGATAGGCAATCACGTCCTGCTGCGCGGCTTGCTGCACCAATTGTTCGCGCAGCGTTTTTTCCCGCGCTGCGTCCACCGGCGCCTCAGTCACGCGCGAAATGCGATAGATGCCGTAGCCGCGGCCGGGCAGTTCCACGCCGACGTAGGCCGGCAGCTTGCTGGTATCGGCGCGGAAGATCGCCTTGAGCGCGTCCGGTTCCACCGCCGGCTTGCCCTGGCGCGCGACGGTCTTGGGCGCGCTCCAGGCGAGTCCGGCATCTTTGCCCTGCTGCAGTTCGGCGTAATCCGCCTCACCGCGCTTGACCGCCAACGCCATGGCTTCCTGCTCGGTCAGCTTTTTCGCGATCTCCGCCTTGACTTCATCCAGCGGTTTCACCGTCGCGGGTTTGTGCTCGATCACGCGCGCCGCCACCATGGTGCCGGGGGCGGTTTCCACCGCTTCCGTGTTGTGCTTGCTCTTGATCGAATCGCTGGAGAACAGCGCATCCAGTATCTTCTGATTGTTAAGTACGCCGTCGGCAGCGTTGGGCTTGCGTGTGATCCATCCGGTCTGCTGCAGCTTGACCTTGAACTTGTCCACGATCGGTTGCAGGCTGTCGGGCTGCTCGTAGGCAAGATCGCTGAAATTCTCCGCGGCTTCGGCATACTTCCCGCCCAGGCGCTGCTGCTGCAGCTGTTTTTCGATGTCGGCGCGCATCGAGTTGAAATCGCCGGCGGCCGGCGGTGCTTTGATCAGAATATGGCTGGCGCGCCATTCCTCCGGCTCGCCGTCCTTGGCCGGCTTGATCCCTGTCAGCTTGATGATATGAAAACCGAAACTCGAGTCGACGAGGCCGCTGATTTGTCCGACTTTCATCTTGGACACTGCGTCCACGAACGGCTTGACCATGTCACCGCGCTTGAAATAGCCGAGGTCGCCGCCCTTGTCCTTGGAGCCGGGATCCTGCGAATATTTCTTGGCCAGCTCGGCGAACTTGTCCGGCGCGGCGCGCACCTGCGCCAGCACATCTTCGGCTTTCTTCTCCGCCGCGGCGCGTTCCTCGACTTTGGGGAGCACGTTGCTGTCGTACCAGCTGCGCTCGTCGGCCTCGCTTACCTTCACCATCGCAGCCAGCGCGTCGGGATTGAGCACGACGAACTCGGCGCGCACCTGCTCCGGCACCACGAATTCGCTCGGATGGCTGTCGTAATAGGTCTTGACCGCGTCCGGCGCAAGCTTGACCTCGCCGGCAAATTTCTCGTACGACAGTAGCGCTTCCGACACTTCCCGCTGCTGTCCCTCGATCGCGAGCATGCGCGCGACCTGCTCCTTGCTCAGCAGGCTGGAGTCGGACACCGCACCGTTCAACTGCTGCAGTTGGATGTCCTGGCGCAGCCGCGCCTCGAAGCCCACTTCGCTCATGTCTTGCGCGCGCAGTAAAGCTTTGTAACGCGACATGGAAAAATGGCCGTCTTCCTGGAACGCCGGCATGCCGGCAATGATTTCGCGCAACTGCCCGTTTGTCACCACGAGGTTGCTCTTGTCCGCCTGGAGCGCGAGCAGGCGCTGCTGTATGAGCTGGTCGAGCAGTTCGGCGCGCCGCGCCGGCGTATTCAGCAGTGCCGGATCGAAATTGCGCCCGAGGATCGCACGCAGCTGCTGCTGCTGGTCGCGCTGCGCCTGGGCAAAGTCCTGCAGCGTGATCTTCTGCCCGTCGACCGCGGCCATGTCCTGCGCCGTGCTCTCGCCGCGCTGGTAGGAATCGATGCCCCAGAACGCGAACGGAAGCGTTATCAGCCCCAGGATGATCTGCGTGAGCAGCTTGTGCTTGTGGATTAGATCGAACATGAAATTGCACTCACAAGTAAAAAAGGCGAACCCCTGTCTGGGTTCGCCTTTCGTTGTTGGCGGAGTGGACGGGACTCGAACCCGCGACCTCTGCCGTGACAGGGCAGCATTCTAACCAACTGAACTACCACTCCAGCAATACGTGACACCCTGGTGGGTGCTGAGAGGCTCGAACTCCCGACATTCGCCGTGTAAAGGCGACGCTCTACCAACTGAGCTAAGCACCCTCTTGGACGGACTGATACGTGGGGCGCTCCGGTCCAAAAAGGGCGTCAGTTTAACGCATCTTTAAGTGCTTTGCCAGCACGGAATTTTGGAACCCGCGCAGCCTTGATCTTGATGCTCGCGCCGGTGCGCGGATTGCGCCCGCTGCGCGCCGCGCGCTTGCCGACATAGAAGGTGCCGAACCCAACCAGCGTCACCATGCCGCCTTTTTTCATCGCGGTCTTGATCGCCGTCACCGTTGCATCCAGGGCGCGTCCGGCAGCCGCCTTGGAGACGTCGGCCGACTTGGCAATTTGATCGATCATTTCGGATTTGTTCATATTGAACCCCCTCTTCTCATCATATTGAGTTTGGACGTTGGAAAGCAATGTCTGGAGTGAATGCTCTGTCGGGGTGACGCCGTCGGGTTGAGGCTGCGACGGCGGCCTTGCAGTAAACGCCGGATGGACCTTTATAGCAATTGCCATTCATGCGTGTCAAGCGCTTTTGCGCAGCGCTCGACGCGCATTTAGTGCGTGATGACTCCGTTCACCGGCTGGCCGTCTGCGGCCGGCGTAATCGGGGCCGCATCGTCCTTCTTTAGCAGTGGCTCGGGCCTGTGCTCCAAGGCCAACTCGAGCACCTGGTCGATCCATTTCACCGGTACGATTTCGAGGCGGTTCTTGACGTTCTCCGCAATCTCAGTGAGATCCTTCACGTTTTCCTCGGGAATCAGCACCGTCTTGATGCCGCCGCGGTGAGCCGCGAGCAATTTTTCCTTCAAACCGCCTATGGGAAGCACTTCACCGCGCAACGTTATTTCGCCGGTCATCGCCACATCGGCGCGCACCGGGATGCCCGTGAGAATCGAAACCATTGCGGTGCAGATGCCGATGCCCGCACTCGGACCGTCCTTGGGCGTCGCGCCCTCGGGTAAATGGATGTGCAGGTCGATCTTCTGGTAGAAGTCCTCTGGCACGCCAAGCCTGGCCGAACGGCTGCGCACGACGGTGAGCGCGGCCTGGATCGATTCCTGCATCACCTCGCCCAGCTTGCCGGTGGTGATGCTCTTGCCTTTTCCAGGCATCACCACGGCCTCTATCGTCAGCAGCTCGCCGCCGACTTCGGTCCAGGCGAGACCGGTGACCTGTCCGACCTGATTTTTCTTCTCCGCGATGCCGAAGGTGTACTTGCGCACGCCGAGGAATTTGTCCAGGTTCTTCGCCGTGACCACGATCTTGCTGTCGCGGCTCTTGGTCACCAGCGTCTTCACCACCTTGCGGCAGATCTTGGAAATCTCGCGTTCCAGGCTGCGCACGCCCGCTTCGCGGCTGTAATAGCGAATGACGTCGCGGATCGCCGACTCGGCGATCGAGACCTCGTCCAGTTTCAGTCCGTTGTTCTTCAGCTGCTTGGGCAGAAGGTAGCGCGTAGCGATGTGTATCTTCTCGTCCTCGGTATAGCCCGACAGTCGGATGACTTCCATGCGGTCGAGCAGCGCCGGCGGAATGTTGAGCGTGTTCGCGGTGGCGACAAACATTACTTCTGAAAGGTCGTACTCGACCTCGACGTAATGATCGACGAAGGTATGGTTCTGCTCCGGATCCAGCACTTCGAGCAGTGCCGAAGACGGGTCGCCGCGAAAGTCCATGCCGAGCTTGTCCACTTCGTCGAGCAAAAACAGCGGATTGCGCACGCCGACCTTGGTCATGTTCTGCAGGATCTTGCCCGGCATGGAACCGATGTAGGTGCGGCGGTGGCCGCGAATCTCCGCCTCGTCGCGCACGCCACCCAGCGACATGCGCACAAACTTGCGGTTGGTCGCCTTCGCGATGGACTGGCCCAGCGACGTCTTGCCCACGCCGGGCGCGCCCACCAGGCACAGGATGGGCGCTTTCACCTTGTCGACTCGGCTTTGCACCGCAAGGTACTCGACGATGCGCTCCTTGACTTTTTCCAGACCGTAATGATCGGCGTCGAGGCTTTTCTCCGCCGCGGCGATGTCCTTGGAAATCTTGCTGCGCTTTTTCCACGGCAGTCCGACCAGTATGTCGATGTAGTTGCGCACCACGGTGGCCTCCGCCGACATCGGCGACATAAGCCGCAGCTTCTTCAACTCGGCTTCGGCCTTGACGCGCGCATCCTTGGGCATGCGCGCGACCTTGATTTTCTTTTCCATCTCGTCCAGATCGGCGCCGTCTTCGCCCTCGCCCAGCTCTTTCTGGATCGCCTTGACCTGCTCGTTCAGGTAATACTCGCGCTGGCTTTTCTCCATCTGCCGCTTGACCCGGCCGCGGATGCGCTTTTCCACCTGGAGGATGTCGATTTCCGTCTCGAGTTGCCCGAGCAGGTGCTCCAGGCGTGCCTTGACGTCGAACATCTCCAGCACCTGCTGCTTCTGTTCCAGCTTCAGCGGCAGGTGTGCGGCGACCGTGTCGGCGAGGCGCCCGGCCTCCTCAATGCCGCCGAGTGAAGTCAGTATCTCGGGCGGAATCTTCTTGTTCAGCTTCACGTACTGGTCGAACTGGGTCACCAGCGCCCTGCGCATCGCTTCGACCTCGTTGTTGTCACTCGCGTCCGCAGGGACCGGGCGGGCCACCGCCGTGTAATGGCTGCGCTGGTCATCGATTTCCTTGATCACCGCGCGCTGGCCGCCTTCGACCAGGACCTTTACCGTGCCATCGGGCAGCTTCAGCATTTGCAGAATGTTGGCGATGCAGCCGATTTGGTACATGTCCTCGGCGGCGGGCTCGTCCTTGGCCGCGGATTTCTGCGCCGCGAGCATGATGCTTTTGCCCGCTTCCATGGCGATTTCCATCGCCTTGATCGACTTGGGACGACCGACGAACAGCGGAATCACCATGTGCGGAAACACGACTACGTCGCGCAGCGGCAGCAGCGGAAACTGGGTCAGGTCGGAAGAATATTCAGTAGCGGACATGGCGGTACCTCGGCGGGACACTCAATCAGTAATAGATGGGGGCGGGGGACATTAGTTCAACCCCGTCTGCGCGCTCAGGAGAGCGAACCTGCGACCTTGGGCGGGTCGGAATAGATCAGCAGGGGCTTGCCTTCGCCCTTGACAGTCGGCTCGTCGATAACCACCTTGCTGACGTTCTCCATGGTCGGCAGCTCGTACATCGTGTCGAGCAGCACCTGCTCGAGGATGGAGCGCAAACCGCGCGCACCGGTCTTGCGCGCGAGCGCCTTCTGCGCGATCGCCGAGAGCCCGGCGGTGCGTATCTCCAGCTCCGCCCCCTCCATGCCGAACAGGCGCTGGTACTGCTTGATCAGCGCGTTCTTGGGTGTGGTGAGAATCTCGATCAACGCCGCCTCGTCCAGCTCTTCCAGCGTGGCGATCACGGGCATGCGCCCGACGAACTCCGGTATCAGGCCGAATTTGATCAGATCCTCGGGCTCCACCGCGCGCAGCACCGCGGTGATGTCCTTGCTGTCCTTGAGGCTGCGCACCTCGGCACCGAAGCCGATGCCGCTCTTCTCCGAGCGGTTGCGGATGATCTTCTCCAGGCCGTCGAATGCCCCGCCACAGATGAACAGGATGTTGGTCGTGTCCACCTGCACGAAATCCTGGTTCGGATGCTTGCGCCCGCCCTGCGGCGGCACCGAGGCGACAGTGCCCTCGATCAGCTTCAGCAGCGCCTGCTGCACGCCCTCGCCGGAGACGTCCCGAGTGATCGACGGGTTGTCGGACTTCCTCGATATCTTGTCAATCTCGTCGATATAGACGATGCCGCGCTTGGCCTTGTCGACGTCGTAGTCGCAGTTCTGCAGCAGTTTCTGGATGATGTTCTCGACATCCTCGCCGACATAGCCGGCCTCGGTCAGGGTGGTGGCGTCGGCGATGACGAAGGGCACGTTCAGCAAGCGCGCCAGCGTCTGCGCCAGCAGCGTCTTGCCCGATCCGGTGGGCCCAATCAACAGTATGTTCGACTTCGACAGTTCGATCTCGTCGCTTTTCGACAGGTGCTTGAGCCGCTTGTAATGGTTGTACACCGCCACCGACAAAATGCGCTTCGCCAGATCCTGGCCGATGACGTATTCGTTGAGGATGTCGCAAATCTCTTTCGGCGTCGGCAACTCGGACTTCGCTGTCTTGCCCGATTTGTCGGCGCCGGTCTCCTCGCGAATGATGTCGTTGCACAGCTCGATGCATTCGTCGCAGATGAACACCGAAGGGCCGGCGATAAGCTTCCTCACCTCATGCTGGCTCTTGCCACAGAAGGAGCAATACAACAGCTTTTCACCGGTGTTTTTTTCGGTCATCTATGCCTCACTTCTTCGCCTCGGCCCGATTGCTCAGCACATTGTCCACCAAACCGTATTTCACCGCTTCCTCCGCGGACATAAAGTTGTCCCGGTCGGTATCGCGCGCGATGGTTTCGACGTTCTGTCCTGTGTGCAGGGCCAGCATCTCGTTCAGCCGCCCGCGCAGGTAGAGGATTTCCTTGGCGTGGATTTCGATGTCCGAGGCCTGCCCCTGGAATCCGCCCATGGGCTGATGGATCATGACGCGCGAATTGGGCAGGCAGTAGCGCTTGCCCTTGGCCCCGGCAGCGAGCAGGAACGAGCCCATGCTGGCGGCCTGGCCCACGCACAGGGTGCTCACGTCGGGCTTGATGAACTGCATCGTGTCGTAGATCGCCAGTCCGGCAGAGACAGAACCTCCGGGCGAATTGATATAGAAGGAGATGTCCTTGTCGGGATTTTCCGACTCGAGGAACAACAACTGGGCAACGATCAGGTTGGCCGTCATTTCGTTCACGACGCCCACGAGGAACACCACCCGCTCCTTCAGCAGGCGCGAGTAAATGTCGTAGGCGCGCTCGCCACGCCCGCTCTGCTCGATGACCATGGGGACCAGGCCCAGTCCCTGCGGCCCGTCAAGACCGGCCTGCGGCTCCGTCCACCCTGCCACCTGCGGCTTCCAGCCAGCTTGCATCATGAGCCTTGCCCCATAAACTCTTCGAATTCCACGGCCTTGTCCTCAACTTTCGCTTGCGCCAACACCCAGACGACCACATTGTCCTCCAGCGCCAGATTCTCCATTTCAGACAAGCGCTGCGGCTGAGAATAGGTCCATTTTACCACCTCGTCGGGCTGCTCATAGGTCTCGGCCTGCTCCTGCACCAGGGCACGCACCTGCTCCGGCTTGGGCGCAAGACCATGCACCCTCACCAACTCCGCGATGATCAATCCCAGTGACACGCGACGCCGGGCCTGCTGCTCGAACATCCCCGGATCAATCGGCATCTGCTCCATCTTCATGCCGCGCGCTTCCAGGTCGGCGCGCGCAGCCTGCACCAGCCGCTGCGATTCCATCTCGACCAGCGACTTGGGCAAGTCGATCTTTGTCGCGTCGAGCAGCGCCTGCATGGCCTTGTTCTTGAGATCTGCCTGGGCGCGCGCTTTCACTTCGCGCTCGATATTGGCCTTGATCTCGGCGCGCATCTTGACGAGGTCGCCGTCGGCGACGCCGAGTGAACGCGCAAACTCGGCATCCACCTCTGGCATGTGCGCCTCCTCAACCTGCTTGACGGTCAACTCGAAACTCGCGCGCTTGCCCGCCACGTCCTTGCCGTGGTAATCGGCCGGAAACGTCACGTCGAACGTCTTGCTGGCGCCAGCCGCGAGGCCCAGAGCGCCGGCTTCGAACTCGGGCAGCATCTGCTTCTCTCCCAGGACGAAGGCAAAATCGCTCGCCCTGCCGCCGGTGAACTCGACACCGTCGATTTTGCCCACAAAATCCGCAGTCACTCGGTCACCCGTGGCGGCCGGCCGCTCCACGCTGTGGAAATGCTGCCGCTGCTTGCGCAGGATTTGCAGCGTCTTATCGACTTCGGCATCGCCCACCGTGAGCGCGGCGCGCTCGATCTTGCTCGAACTGACGTCGCCCAGCACCACTTCAGGGTAGATCTCGAACGTGGCGCTGAATTCGATGTTCTTGGCGTCGGCGTCCCCGGATTTGGGCTCGATGCGCGGATAGCCGGCCACCTTGAGCTTCTGCTCGCGCACCACGTCGCTGAACGCTTTCTGCACGGCGTCGCCGATAACCTCCGAGCGCACCTGCGGCCCGTACTGCTGGGCGACGAGTTTCAGCGGCACCTTTCCCGGACGAAAGCCCGCCATGCGCAGATTGCGCGAGAGCTTTTTCAGCCGCTCGTCTACCTGCTTCTCGACTTCCTCGACCGGAACCGCCATGTCCAGGCGGCGCTCCAACGAGCCCAGGTTCTCCAAACTTGTCTGCATCAAATTCCCTCAATGTCTGCCACTAAACCGGGAAAGCGAAAGGAGGCACACCCATTTCGCGACCCACTCATCCAACCAGCACGGCATGGTGCGAAGGAAGGGACTCGAACCCCCATGCCGTAAGGCGCTGGAACCTAAATCCAGTGCGTCTACCAATTCCGCCACCTTCGCGCGCGTTCAATTTTACGCGATTTCCTCCTATACTGTCAGGCCGAATCCCCAAGAATTTCAAGCCAATGTCCGCAGGCCACTACGAGAATTTCCCGGTCGCCTCGGTGCTCCTGCCGGCCCCCTTGCGCCATCCGGTCTCGGTCATCTACCACTTTGCGCGCTCGGCCGACGATTTCGCCGACGAAGGCGACCTGCCGCCGGACCGGCGGCTGGCGCTGCTAGACGATTATCGACAGGAACTCAGGCGGCTTGAGGCAGGCATCGCGCCCGACGGCGCGCTTTTCGCGGAACTCGGGCGGATCGTGCGCGACTACCGCCTGCCCTTGCAACTGTTCCACGACCTGCTCGACGCGTTTGCCCAGGACGTCGTCAAGAACCGCTATGCCGACTTCGCCGAACTCATGGACTATTGCCGCCGCTCGGCCAATCCGGTAGGCCGCCTGCTGCTGCATTTGTTCAAGGCGGCGACCGAAGAAAACCTGAGGCTTTCGGATGCGATCTGCAGCAGTCTGCAATTGATCAATTTCTGGCAGGACGTCGATATCGACTGGCGCAGGCAGCGCATCTACCTGCCGCAGGACGAAATGCGCCGCTTTGGCGTGGCCGAGCAGCAGCTTTCCGCCAAGGACACTTCCGGCGGCTGGAAAGCGCTGATGCAGATGCAGGTCGCGCGCGCGCGCGCGCTGATGCACTCGGGCGCACCCCTGGGGCGCGCGCTGCCTGGCCGGATCGGCCTGGAAATCCGCACCATCGTCCAGGGCGGCCTGCGCATACTCGAAAAAATAGACAAGGTCGGGGGCGACGTCTACCATCAGCGGCCGGTGCTACGCGCTTACGACTGGCCCTTGCTGCTGCTCAGAGCCCTCACCGCCTGACGGCACACTACCGATTCCATTGCAGCTCAACTGAGATCCGCGACCCCGGGATACCCGTGACTCCAGACGAATACTGCCAAGACAAAGCAGCACAGAGCGGCTCGAGCTTCTATTACTCCTTTATGTTTCTGCCGCCGCAGCGCCGCCGCGCGATCACCGCGCTGTACGCCTTCTGCCGCGAGGTGGACGATATCGTCGATGAATGCGCCGATAGCGCCCTGGCGCAGACCAAGCTCGCCTGGTGGCAGCAGGAACTGGCGCGGCTCTATGCCGGCTCGCCGCAACATCCGGTGACGCGGGCACTCGAGCCCGCGATCGAGCCCTTCGGCATCAAGCATGAATACCTGACCGAGATCATAGCCGGCATGCAGATGGACCTGAGCCAGAATCGCTATC
>Ga0307375_10004441_pt1 | contig 13398 bp, 12 predicted proteins | sample TR1MG_FD_202531 | JGI IMG/M metagenome (GOLD analysis project Ga0307375, IMG submission 202531) | Soil microbial communities from Risofladan, Vaasa, Finland - TR-1 | ecosystem: Environmental > Terrestrial > Soil > Coastal area > Acid sulfate soil | place: Finland: Risofladan, Vaasa | collected...
AATCCGAATTTAACAAATATTAAATAGGAATCTAAAACCGGATAAAGAACATTCAGAAATCAGAGCTGTGTTAACTTCACTGATATTATTTTGCAAATAAAGAAAACTTATACATGGTTTAAATACCGTTTGCACAGAGGATTAAACCATGTAAGACTTATTTCTAACTTATTTTAGATGGAGAGAGAATGTACCCTACACTTTTCACAGTTGGAGATATATATGTCTCCTCTTTTTCTGTTATGGTCCTTATAGCATTTCTAGTAGGATACTTTGTAGCAGAAGTGGAGCTAAAAAGAAAGGGCCTAAACAGCAACCTTGCCGATCTCTTATTAATTGCATGTGTAATAGGAGGATTAGGAGGAGCAAAAATACTCTTCCTATATCAAAATGTAGGTTTCTCTGATTTCATTTCAGACCCGGTTAGATACCTGGCTTCCGGTTTTACATTCTTTGGCGGCTTTATAGGAGTACTGATTTTAATCTGGTTTGTCACCCAAATGAAAAGAGTGAGTTATTTGAAAGTAACGGACTCTCTGACGCCGGGAATAATACTCGCATACGCTGTGGGAAGAATCGGATGTTTCCTGGTAGGTGACGATTACGGAACACCAAGCACCTTACCATGGGCGATCTCTTTCCCAAACGGCTCGCCTCCAACTTACTTAACCGTGCACCCGACTCAAATTTACGATACTATTTCAATGGCAATATTTTTTATTATTCTTTGGAAAATACGCAAAAAAGATTTCCCCATAGGATGGATGACAGCGGTTGCGCTGATGGTCTTAGGGGTGCAGAGATTCTTTATAGAGTTTATAAGAAGTACAACACCTAGTTTTGTCCCCGGTCTTTCCCAGGCCCAGATAATCTCCATAATACTCGTAGTTGTAGGAGGAGTAATGCTCTACAAGGTTGGTCAAAACGAGGGGAAAGGGAAAGAGCCTCGAGTCTACCGAGGAGAGAGATAATGCATATAGTTATAATTGGAGCAGGACAAGTTGGATCATTTATCGCACGAAACCTTTGCATTGAACATGACATAATCGTCATCGAAAATGATCAAGAAACAGCAGAAAGACTGAGGGAATCCTATGATGTCATAGTTATGCAGGGCGATGGGGAAGATATATCGGTTCTCAAAGAAGCTCAAATAGAAAAAGCTGCTATACTACTCGCCGTTTCAGGGGATGACAGGACCAATATAATGGCTTCCACCTATTCTGCTACACTTGGAGTACCAAAAATCATTGTAAGGGTTAGAAATCCGAACTTTTTAGAATATCCCAAACTTATCAAGAATGTTGATATCTCAGTAGTTCACCCCTGGGAAATAATTTCAGAAAAGATCGCTAGTTTAATCGGCTCTCCTTTTGCATGGAAGACTGAGACTCTGGCTATGGGCAAGATAAAGATGTTCAAGTTAAAGGTTGAAGACAATACTCCAATTGTCGGTATTACCCTAGCTGAGCTTGGCACTCCTAAAGCCTGGATTTTTGTAGCAGTCTCCAGGAATGGGCAAATATCAATACCCACAGGTGAGACCAAGATCCAAACTGGCGATTATGTATTCGCTCTTGGTGTACCTGAGATACTTGGAAAACTTAAAGAACTATTCGGAGTTCATGAACAAGAGATTAAATCTGCTGTTGTTGTAGGAGGAGGCAGACTTGGAAGAGGAGCAGCAAGACTGCTTGCTAAGAACAACATATCAACCAAGCTCATAGAGAGTAACCCCGAAAGAGCTAGAAAAGCCGCAGAAGACCTAGACAATGTTTTAGTTTTTAAAGGAGACGCTACGGACACCGACACTCTTAAAGAGGCGGGAATTGAATCCGCTGATTACTTCATGGCGCTTACAGGTGATGATGAAAATAACGTGCTAAGCGCTCTTCTAGCTCGAAACCTTGGAGCAAAAAGAACAGCGGTGCTTTATACCAAGCCTGATTATATTGATGTTATTGAAGCAATAGGAGTAGACCGCGCTATAAGCGTAAGGCTCTCGGTCGCAAATGAAATATTAAGCTTGCTCCATATGCATGGAGTTGCACATGTGGCGCTTGTTGAAGAGGGAAGGGCTGAGGTTCTTGAATTTGATATAAAACCTGAAACCAAGATAATAGGAACGCCGCTTAAAGATGTTGATTTCCCCGAGGGATCGATCGTTGGAATTGTTCTTCGTGGCGAAGAAGTCATAATTCCAAGGGGCAACTACATTGCAGCACTTGGAGATAGAGTTATTATTTTCACTCTCCCGGAGGCTGTAAGAAAAGTTGAGAGGATACTTGGGCAATAAACTTCACACCTAATGTTCTGGAGAAAATAGATTTCTCATAAAACTAAGGCTGTTAAATCTTTTTACTTTAGATATGTTATGGTAATATTCTGAGCGTCAAAAACAGTAATTAATAATCCAAATAAGAAGTCCGGAATCATTTTCAATCACAAAAAAAGATGAAAGTAATATTTGATCCAGAAGAACCGATACAAAATTCTACATCTGCGACAATTGGAAACTTTGACGGTGTTCATATCGGACACAAGAAGATTCTAAGCGCCGTTAAACAAGAGGCAAAACAACAGGGGTTAAGTTCGTGTGTAATCACCTTCCACCCTCATCCTCAGAAAGTTCTTCAAAATATTGATATCCCGCTTTTAGTTCCAATAAGAGAAAGATTAAAATTATTGGAAGATCAAGGCATTGATGTAGTAGCCTGCTACACATTTACTAAAGACATAGCAAAGATTTCGGCTCAAGATTTTGTAACAGATATTCTTGTTGGCAAGCTAAACCTTAAACATTTGATAGTCGGCCCAGATTTTTCATTTGGTAGAAAGAGAGAGGGCAACTTATCCCTTCTAAATAAGATGGGAGCTGAATATGGGTTTGATACAGAGGTTGTTGAAACGGCCTTATATGAGGGCGAAATAGTTAGCAGTACTTCTATTAGAAATCTCGTTAGAGAAGGCAATCTTCTAAAAGCAAGAAATTTTCTGGGTTACAACTTTTATATTGAAGGTCAAGTTAAGGAAGGCGAAAGAAGGGGTAGGCAGATTGGATTTCCCACAGCTAATCTGGATACGGATTGGGATATTCTGCCAAAAGTGGGCGTATACGCTACACTGGCAAATGTGGATGGAACGAAACACCAAAGTATTACAAACATTGGTTATAGACCTACATTTGGACATAACGGACTTTTGATAGAAACCCATATCTTCGATTTTGATGAAGATATATATAAGAAAAGAATAAAGGTTGAGTTTGTGGACAGGGTTAGGGATGAGCAGAAGTTTAATGGCCCTGAAGCGCTGGTTGAGCAAATAAAAAGGGATGTTGAAAGAGTTAAAGAAATTCTCTCGAGCAATTAATACAGTGTTACTATAAAACTAACGAGGATGAGAACGTGGGAGTAAAAGCAACTACAAGTATTTATGGCATATTCGGACATCCTGTTAAACACAGCCTGTCTCCTGATATGCATAACAGCGCATTTAATGAACTGGGGATAAATTCTGTTTACGTAGCTTTTGATATTGACCCCGAAAATATTGAAGAAGCAACCAGAGCTATAAGAGTGATGGGGATAAAAGGAATTAATATCACCATTCCCCACAAACAGACTATCATTCCTTTTTTAGATGAAGTTTCCCCCGATGCAAAACTCACCGGCGCTGTTAACACTGTAAAAAACGAAAATGGGAAGCTCTCAGGATTCAACACTGATGTTGGGGGTTTTTTAAGAGCGATTAGAGAAGACCTAGATTTCACTCCTGAGGGAAAAACCCTTTTCTTGATTGGCGCAGGCGGAGCAGCGCGTGCCGTTCTATCAGCATTTTGTATGAATGGAGGGGCCATAGTTCATATTGCTGATATATTCAAAGATAAAGCAACCGAGCTTGCTGACCAATTCAAAGCAAACTTCCCAAATATAGTTATAGAAATAATAGAGATGGAAAACCAAAGTGCTATATCGGAAAAATTTGCCCAAGCCGATATACTTGTAAACGCTTCCCCTGCCGGAATGGATGGAGTGGGTGCTCATGATATACCACTCACAAGCCTTAACAAAAAAGCAGTTGTTTATGACCTCGTATACAAACCTACTAACACCAAACTTTTACAGGATGCTAAAGAGCTAGGACATAAAGCCTCGGGCGGCCTGACTATGCTTCTCTATCAAGGAGCGGAGAGCTTTGAGATTTGGACCGGCGAGAATGCCCCGGTTGAAGTTATGAGAAAAGCGCTCGGATACTAGTTTTACCTACTCTTGTAAAATTTTTTAAATCAAACGAATTAACATATTGCCTTTAGATATTGGCAAATAGTATTGCTTTGTGAGATAATTAGTCTATAAAAACAAGTTATAGGTCGGAGGAATCATGAAAGTCAGCAGCGACGCGGGAGATTTTGATATTATTGTGAAAGACGCTAAAGTCGAAGGGGATTTTGTAGTTATAACAGGGCAGATGGGTGTCTGGGATTCTCATATTTATATGACTCCACAGGACATATGGAAGTTTACTTCCATCTTTTTAAAACCTGCAGTAATACTTTACATGCTTAAAATACCTTTTAGGTCTCTTTTCAGGTCTTCTTCAAAAAATGAAGACAAGTAGGAGAATGTTGTTAATACTCTACGGTTTTAATAACTTCCGGGGCTTTAATAACTTCCGGGTTCACCAAATATTTAGGAACTTCTCCTCTTAGCGCAAGCTCCACACTAGTAACTGCCATATCTATCATCTTCTCTCGTGTTTCAACAGAAGCGCTGCCTATATGTGGCACTAGAACGGTATTTTTTAGATTCAACAATTCCTCGTTAACTTGAGGTTCGTTTTCAAACACATCTAGCCCTGCCCCCCATATCAACCCATCTTTAAGAGCTGAAGCAAGCTCTGCTTCTTTGATGATAGGCCCTCTACCAACATTAACAATAATAGATGTAGATTTCATTTTCTGAAATTCTTCCTGTCCAAATCTGCCTCTTGTTTCCTCTGTCAAAGGAGCGGTGATTACTATAAAGTCAGATTCTTTAAGTAGGGTCTCAAAGTCTACAAACTCTGCCCCAGTTTCGTCTTCAGCTTTTTGATTATTATTTCTGTTTTGATAGATGACCCGCATATTAAAACCTTTCGCTCTTCTGGCAACAGCGCTTCCGATGCGGCCCATGCCATAAACGCCCAGAGTTTTTTCGTGAATGTTCATTCCTAAAAGAAGTGACGGGTGCCAGCACGCAAATTGCCCTTCCCTCACATATGTATCAGCTTCAATTATTCTTCTTGCTACAGAGAACATCAGTGCCCATGCAAGATCTGCTGTCGTCTCCGTAAGAACGTTTGGAGTATTAGTCACGAAAATACCCTTTTCGCTCGCATACGGGATATCAACATTCTCGTATCCTACGCCGGAATTGGATACGATTTTCAAATCGGGACAGCAGTCAATTAGCTTTTTATTCACGACATCCGCCACTGTGGTTATCAAAGCAACGGAATCTTTAGCATTCTCTAACAATTCTTCATGTGTAGGAAGAGTTGATTTAGGATAAACCACTACATCATATTTTTCTGAAAGTCGTTTTACTGATTCTCCCGGATATTGAGAAGTTATGAAAATCTTCTTCATTTATCTTCAAAAGGATCAGGAATTTCAGGGTGCCAGAGTTTAAAGTGATTCTTATGGTTCTCGGTATAAGCTCCGGGTGGATAGTACTCGTCGTAGAAATCTAAGTCCGAGTGATGGGCTTGCACCATAAACCTAAGAAACATGGGGTCTGAAAATGCGGGGAACCTTCCGTATGTGTCATAGATATAGTTGCAAATATCCTTCACTACCTGTATCTCATCTTTATTAGGCCTTTCTACTTCTCCCAAGACACCTTCAGGGTTAAGATACGGCATAGTATGTGATTCCCAGTTACTCCACTTAGCATCGTTAAACGCTTCTACCGCCTCACCCATATCTTTATAGTATGGAGGGCAGTAGGCTTGGAAGAGACCATCTTTACCCACAGCAACAGGGTTTGGATTTCCGGTACCGCCTTTAATTTCAGGAGTGGCAAATCTAAAACCAAGACCTTTATTAAAGGGTGTGCCGCCGAGCATGAACATGCTCGCGAATCCGCTAAATAGCCAACCGCCGAGTCCAAGTGTCTGAAGAGTTAGGACCATGTTCTGTCCCATAAATGCCTGCTCAGCGATATATCCGTTAGCAAACCTGAGCTCTGCCTCTACGAGCGGCATGCGTTTACCTTTATCCAGGAACCCACTCTCAAGCCACTTGTCTGTATTAGGGAGCCTTAAATTATGAAGCTCATCAACAAAATTAAACCTGTGGTCAGGCCTCATATAAAAGAAGAGCAAGTTTATGATACAAGCTGACAAATCAGTTACAGGCATAAATAAAGTTGTGCCCGGTTTATTTACATTCCAGAGATTGTGCCCCGCTAGCCCTGGCGGCTTTGAAGGTAGATCGGCACGTTTATCTTCTAATTTTATCCTAGACTCCAAAAAGAGCTCTAGTATTTTATCAACCCTGTCATGACGGCTAAGAGCTTCAAGGCCTCTAAAATCATGAGCCTCTTTATCGTGCATTTTTACCATATAAGTCGCTTCATCATTTGTGTAGAAAAGCTCGGTCCTGTGAACATCTCCAAGAGCAGGGATAGTTTTACTCGTAAACTGCATCTCAAGATCAAGACCTACATGAGGAGGAAAATCTGAGAGGTTGATATTTTTGATGCCGAGCCCGTTCCAGACTATTAATGCCTCTTCAAGCTCTGTGAGTGGAACCGGATCATGTTTGGATTTAAATTGAAGCGGGCCCTTTTCAATTTCCATCCCGAGACCAAACCTTCTTGATCTCCTCTCAAAAAGAGCATCCATGAATTTGTAATCAACAGCAACATCTAGACCCGGTGGATATTTTGGCATGATCTGCAGATCTCCTTTGGATTTTAGAACCATAGTTTAGCAAATAAGGATATCTTAGCCAAATCACAAAACGAATCAAATAAATATTTGTAGAATCCGCAAGATTCATCTTTTATACTTAGACACGTATGAAAATTATCTCACTAGAAGTGGGCTTACTATTTATAATCTCAGTAATATTTTTGAGTGGATGCGCTTCTGGTTTATATGGCAATCAGCAAGTTCCGCCAATACCAACTACTTTAAGGGGTGAGGATGGTGTAACTATTTCAGTAACTCCATCTTTCTGGCCCTGGTCTCCAAAAAACTTGAGTAACTATGTAACCCCTTATTACGTCAACATAACAAACAACTCAGATAAAACTATTATTATCGACTATGAAGATATAGTCCTTTTTGATCAATTTAAAACACAGTACACCCCGCTGTCTCCCGACACTGTAGCCAGTATTTTCAATACCCCAGCTCCCACTGCTTATCAGGGAGGATATTCTTACCCTCAATTATCTGTTGGGGTCGGTTTTGGATTTGGTGGAGGCTATGGTAGGCGCGGATATGGACGGCATGGATATGGAAGAGGATATGGATCGCGAGTAGGAGTATACGGATACGCTCCCGTTTACTATTACCCACCACCCGCTTACTATTCAAAACCGGTAAACACGTCTGATATCCTAACGCAGGCGCTTAGCTTAGGTCCTGTACATCCGGGTGCTACAATAACGGGTTTCCTTTACTTCAGAGATACAATCGCTCAGGCAAGTCAGGTTACACTGGATATCGGATACAACGCGGAAGGAAGTGCCAAGGAAAATGTATTGAGTTTTCCCTTTGACTTAACTCTTAGGAAATAGTTTTTAGAAAATATTATTTATCATCATCTTGAAAATATAGAATGAAGAATAGCGCAAATAAATAGATCATCTGAGAACAAACTACGCCCCACTCCTGAAGGAGTGACATTCCAAAAATCAGAGTAGCCATAAGTAGGAACCCCAAAACTAGTCCTAATCTTAGCTTATAGCCGACTATCAATATCAAACCTACAATTAATTCAACTATTGGTATTGCGTAACCTAACAATCTTACAGAGAAAGCTGGGAGGAAAGTATCACTGAAATCATTTCATGCCATCAGCAAAGCCACTATAATCTCCGAATACTCTTACAGCGCCGTGCATTAAAAAGTTGATGCCGGTGACAAAACGAAGTAAAAGTACTGCTAACTTCTTATTACTCATTTGTAGAAATTGCATTTTAGGACCTTGGTATAAAATAAAAGTGACAAAACACTAGTGTTTCTTTTCGTTTAGTTCTTGTAGCTGCTTAAATATCTTCTTTTCTTCTTTAGATGGCTTCTTAGGTATCTCTACTAGGATATTAAGATATATATCCCCTCTTCTTCCCGATCTAAAAACAGGAAGGCCTTCGTTAGGAATGCGCATTGTAGTTCCGGGCTGTGTACCTGCGGGAATTTTCACTTCAAGCTCTCCAACTAGTGTAGGCACATCCACTTTTGTTCCAAAAACCGCGTCCGGAATCTGAATTTTAATGTCGCGGTACAGGTGCTCTCCTCTTCTCTTAAACCTCTTATCCTTTTCGGTATTAATTACAACTATCAGATCCCCAGGAGGAGCTCCAGGATCCGGGCTTAGGTTGCCATGCCCTGGTACTCTAAGCGCAACTCCTTCCTCTATTCCGGGTGGAATATTTATCTCTATTTTTGTCTCTCCCTCAACACTTCCTCTGCCATCGCAATCCGGGCAATACTCTTCAATAATAGTTCCCTGTCCTCGGCATTCAGGACATACAGCGACTTGCTGAAAAGTCATACCCTGTTGCTGAATGGTGAATACCTTTTGGCCACCGCCTCCGCACTCAGCACAAAGCCTAGCTTCTGTACCTGGCTTAGCCCTAGTACCGTCGCAAGTTGGGCACGCTTCAAACCTATTATAAGTTACGGTCTCTTCACCGCCAGTGAGAATCCGCTTTAAAGGTACTGTGATCTCAACCTCTACACTACTTCCCGGCGCAGGACCTCTTCGTCTACCGCCGCGTCCGAAACCGAAAATGTCATCGAATACAGATCCGCCGCCGCCAAAGATATCTCCGAAGTTGATATTACTGAAGATGTCTTCTGAAGACATACCGTCTAATCCAGCAAAGCCTCCTCTGTCGTAACGGGCGCGTTTTTCGGGGTCTGATAGAACTCCGTATGCTTCGGACAATTCCTTGAATTTCTCCTCAGCTTCCGCTCCTTCGTTGTGATCAGGGTGGTACTTAAGCGCAAGTTTGCGATAAGCTTTTTTCATCTCCTGCGGGTCTACGTCTCTCGACACTCCCAACACTTCATAATAATCCCTTTTTCCGGCTGCCATATAGCTATTTACCCCTTAAAAACTTTTATATATACCCTATTTGCTGATTTACAAGCCTATAAGTTGAAATTACTTAGAGTATTACAAGGATTTTAACAATTTTATTTTATACGAGATGAGAGATATTGCCAATATACCAAAAGTGTTTTGGGTTAAGTCATAAGCCCAATGCTTTCTTCAAGTATTTCCCGGTATGAGACTTTTTACATTCCGCAACTTCTTCGGGCGTGCCCTGAACAACTATATGACCGCCTTTATCTCCACCCTCTGGACCAAGATCAATTACATGATCTGCGGACTTAATCACATCCATATTATGCTCAACTACAAGCACCGTATGCCCTGAGAGCACAAGTTTGTTAATTACATCGAGAAGCTTCTTCACATCCTCTGCGTGAAGCCCTACTGTGGGCTCATCCAGAATATAAAGTATGTCGTTCCCGCCTCTTTTACCAAGCTCTCTTGCGATCTTGATTCTCTGAGCTTCTCCTCCGGATAGTGTTGGCGCCGGCTGGCCGAGCCTTATGTATCCAAGTCCGACGTCCTGGAGAATTTTAAGCTTTCTGCCTAAAGAAGGGGTTTCGAAAAAGAAATTAATTGCATCATCCACTGTAAGAGCCAGGATATCGTTAATGTTCTTATTCTTATATTTAATGTTCAAGACCTCTTTTTTAAACCTTTTGCCGTTGCATTCTTCACAGATTACATATACATCCGCCAAGAAGTGCATCTCTACCTTTTGTCTGCCCTCACCCTCGCAGACTTCACACCTTCCTCCGGCAACATTAAAAGAGAAATGTGACGGGGTTAGCCCCTTTGACCTTGCCTGCCATGTTTCAGCTATTAGCTTTCTTATCTGATCGTAGACTTTTATATAAGTCACCGGGTTTGATCTGAGGGTTTTACCGATCGGGTTCTGGTCGAGCATAATAACGTCTGAGATATAGTCGATACCCTTAATCTCATCAAACTGGCCGACCCTTTCGATATCACTACGGAATTTCCTAGCCATCGCCGAATAAAGCACATCGTGTACTAGTGAGCTTTTACCTGAGCCTGACACACCTGTTACACATATAAACGTTTTTAATGGAAAGCTTAGAGTTAAATTTTTTAAATTATGCTCTTTTGCTCCAACGACTGTTAAGCTCTTTCCGCTGCCCTTTCTTCTCTTAGTTGGAATAGGGATGCCCTCTTTCTGGAGCAAATATTTTTTTGTGAGAGAATCAGCACCATTTTCAAGAAAGTTCTTAACCGTGCCTTGGTATACAATTTCTCCACCTCTTTCCCCAGCCAATGGACCAAGCTCAATTATATGGTCCGCAGAACCTATCATATCAAAATCATGCTCTACTATTACAATCGTGTTATTCCTATCGCGAAGCTCTTTGATTAATTCAATTAAGCGGGTCAGATCACGCTGATGAAGACCTATTGAAGGCTCGTCCATAATGTATAGAGTCTCAGTCAGAGTGGATCCGAGCTGACAGGCAAGATTCACTCTTTGTGCTTCTCCACCTGATAGAGTCTTTGCTAAGCGTGAAAGTGTAAGATATTCAAGGCCTACTTTGAGGAGGAAATCGATTCTGGAATTTATTTGCTTTAATATCTCATCCGCAATCTGACTCTCATACTCAGATAGCTCGAGTTTATCGAAGAAATTCTGCAGCTTATCGACAGATAAATCTGAAAGCTCTGCTATGTTTTTGCCTTGAATCCTAACCCATAGCGCTTCTTTCTTTAACCTGCTTCCACCGCACACGTCACAGTCGAATGCTGAACGATACTTACTTAAAAACACCCGGACGTGCATTTTGTAATTCTTTCTTTCCAAATATTCAAAGAATCCATTAATCCCCTTAAACGACCCCATGCCTTCATAAACTAAATCTGTCGCCTTTTTTGAAAGTTGAGAAAAAGGTTTATTAACATCTACACCGTACTCCGCTGCGGACTCTAACAGCCTTCTCATGCGGGGTTGATGAGATGGTTTGGTAAATGGCTCTATAGCACCCTGTGCCAAAGTTTTTTCGGGATTAGGTATTACCAAGTCAGGGTCGAATTTCAGGATGTTACCAAAACCGTTGCACTCTAAGCATGCTCCACGGGGGCTGTTAAATGAAAACAGGAGTGGCTCGGGCTCTGAAAACTTAGTATGACACGAAGTGCATTCAAGATCTTTTGAATAGCGAAGTGATGTGTCATCCACAATATGAACATTTACATATTTACTATCGGAGAACCCCAATTCTAGTGAACCAACTAATCTTGAAAATGAGCTTTGTTTTATTGAGACCCTGTCTATTACCACTTCAGCGCCGTCGGGCAATGTCTCAAGTTCCTCTATTTGAGATATTTTTCCGTTTAGCCAGATTCTAGTAAAGCCCTTAGAAAGTAGGCCCTTAGGAGTGGGATTTAAATCATCGAGGGGGAATGTTAATACTGCTCTTTTATCCTGATAACGCTCGAGCAGTTCGTGAACTATATCTTCCGGAGATCTTTTTCTGACCTCAATGTCACAATTAGGACAAAAGGTTTTACCAATTTTTGAATATAGGAGTCTTAAAAAATCATAAATTTCTGTTGTAGTTCCTACGGTGGAGCGCGAGGTTCTTACAGAGTTTCTGCTCTCAATTGCAACAGCAGGAGGCAGCCCGGAAATATCATCCATATCTGGGCGCTCAACACGCTCAAGAAACTGTCTAGCATAAGTAGAGAGACACTCAATGTATCTTCTCAGACCTTCAGCATAGAGTGTATCTAAAGCTAGTGAAGATTTACCTGAGCCGCTTAGCCCTGTAATAACTGTGAACTTATGCCAGGGTATTGAGACATTAATGTTTTTGAGGTTGTTTTCCCTAGCGCCTTCTATTTTTATTTCGCCTTTCATACATCAAACACCATTTGTTTAGAATGTTAAGAGACTTTAACAAGTTACAAGAAATAAGTTGAAAGAAGTCTGAAAATTTATTTAAGAATATCTTTTATCTCAGCTAACCCGGAAACTTCCTTAATCAAAGGATGACTAAGCCCCTTAATTTTTCTATGGTTAAGCCAGATAACATCCAGTCCCGCATTCATGCCTCCCATTACATCAGCCCCATACATATCCCCCACATGAATTGCTTCTCTTGAGTTTAGTCCGAGTTCATTTAGCGCATGCTCAAAAATACGAGAGTCGGGTTTTATCATGTCCAAGTTTGTGGAATCCAAGATTAGATCAAAATACTCTCTTATACAGACTTCATCACATTTCTTTTCAGTATTGCCGTCGTTATTCGATATAACTGCCAACTTATATCCTTTGTCTTTTAAATGTTCCAGAAGCTCAACTGCTCCAGGAAGAGCGACTCTGCTAAATTCTATTTGACTAATTGCAGATCTTACGTTTTGACGAAACTCACCTACCTCTTGTCCCGGCATCAAAGATTCATAAAGAATTGGCAGAAACCACTGCTGATATTCTCCAGGTGTTAAGCCGCCCCTTTCCTTATGCTTTAAGAAGAGCTTGAAATCTGCCTTTGTATATTCAAGCTCAAAATCCTTATTAGAAATCTCAAGCCCCACCTCTCTCATTGCCTGAGCAATTCTATGCAAATAAGGAGGGTCAGTGGATGCTAGAGTATCACCAAGGTCAAAGAAAATAGCCTTAATAGATTCCAATAATCAGACCTCAACAATGTTAAAATTTGCAAAAAGTTCACCCATTCAAAGAATTTATTAATAATATCACATATGGGTACTTAAACCATTTTTTTATAACTGCGCTAGATACAATCACCTTCTATACTGCTCCCCATTAAGAACATCATAAAAATAAGCTAGTAAGATTTAAATAGAGACTCAAGGCGGTTACCTTCATTCAGAACTTGGATACCGCACGCCGATTCAGGCAAAAGTGGGGTATTGCAAGAATCATGCTTCACATAAAAACGCTGCTTTGCTATGTGGCGCCCGCTGCTGACTGTTGCCACGCACTAAACTTGCTTGCTTCTGAGTTATAGTTCTTTTCTATTTCTGACAAAAAGAATATAAAAGTTCAGATACATCTGAGAGGGGGTAATGGCATTATTGATAAACACCAA